>Ga0075521_10000104_pt1 | contig 18317 bp, 21 predicted proteins | sample NGEPerD_FD_74785 | JGI IMG/M metagenome (GOLD analysis project Ga0075521, IMG submission 74785) | Arctic peat soil microbial communities from the Barrow Environmental Observatory site, Barrow, Alaska, USA - NGEE PermafrostAB12-D | ecosystem: Environmental > Terrestrial > Soil > Wetlands > Peat ...
CATCCGTCCCGGGTCCCGCCCGCTTCCACTCCCGCCGCCACCTTCTCCCCCAAGACCACACGGAGCACATTGGCTCCGTGAGGCAGGCTGCGTGAACCCGCTCCGTACCCTACACCCCACACCTTCATGGAAGGCAGAGAACCCCAGACGTGCGTGATCTGACTTAAGAGCAGGGCTCCGGTGGGAGTGGTCATCTCGCCCGGGATCTCTCCGGCAAGAACCGGACAACCGCGGAGCAGCTCAAGCGTGGCCGGCGCAGGAATGGGTAGTTCACCGTGCTCCATGGTCAAGCGACCCCGCCCCAAGGGCACCGGCCCTGTTACCACCTCTCCCACTCCCAGGTGCTGGATGAGGGCGAATGTCCCTACTATATCCACAAGAGTGTCCGCCGCCCCCAGCTCATGGAGGTGCACGTCCTCGACAGGCACTCCATGGATGCCGGCCTCCACCTGGGCCAGACGGCGAATCGCCTGAGTCGAAGCCTCTCTCACCGTCTCGGGGAGCGCAGCGCCGCCGATAATGGACCGGAGGTCCGCCGGACTGCGGAACGGAGGGTTATCCTCCTCCACGTCAACACGCCGACACCGTATACCCCCCTCCATCGCCGCATTGGACTCCACCCGCACCCCTGGGAGCGCCAGAGCCTCCACCGCCTTATCCAGAACCTGCCCCAGCTCCGGTCTCTCTGGATCCAAGTCCAGGAGAGCAGCCAAAAACATGTCACCGGCTACTCCCGCCCAGGGGTCCACATGTAGAACGCACCCGAGACCGAGGCCAGTGGACATCAATATGACCTATACTCGCCGGTGGTGTGGCAATGCGCGCAGGTCTTGGTTGAGTGACACTCGAAACACGGTGTCACCCCCTGAGCGGCAATCACCACACGGTGTTGCCTGCGCCACGAAGGACCCTCTTGGTCATAACCTTCGTGGTGGCAGTCATTGCAGAGTACCCTTTCCACGTGACAAGAGAGACAGTTGTCTCCCCCGGCCTCCTCCGCCTTGTCCGCGTGCACATCTTGCCAATCTGGCGGATGCGGCATCTGTACTCCGTGGCAGTCCAAGCAGAAGGAGGAAGCGTGACACACCGGGCACTCTTCTCCGTCTTCCTGAGCCCCCACCGAATGCCCGGCCTGGACCCGCGAGAGCCGCTCCGCTCCGGGCAGCCAGTCGGCATCCTGGTGCGAATCCGGTTCCAGAGGGAACGCGGGGGGATGACAAACTTCACAAGCCCCGCTGGGAGCCTGCGGGTCATCCTGGGAGTGACATCCAAAACACTGGGCCATTGTGGGCGCACGGATTCCCTCCTCAGTGTGCGTAGGCACTTTGTGGCACTCTCCACACTGGGCACCCGAATCAAGATGGAATCCGTGCGCGAAAGCGTCCACCAGTGACGAGGTACGCTTCAAGAAGGCGTCTAAATCGGCGTGACAATCGGGGCAGCGCTTGAAGTTTCCCTCCAGCACGTAGTCACCACCGGAAGAGGAATCTGCGCCTGAGTGTTCAGTGGTCTCGGTCGCCGTGGTGGAAGTTCCGTCCTCCTCTTCGCCTTCTCCCGCCGGGCTGCAACCGGTCAAGCCCAACGCCGGGGCAAGCGCCAGTACCATCAGCAGAGTGAGCAGAGCTGCTCCGGGCAAGCGTGGAGAGAGTCCACGTCTGCCTCCAACATATCTGATCACTCGGCCGCCATCTCGGCCCTCTCGAGCAGCAGGCTTCGCCATGGAAGCGCAGCTTCCCCTTCTTCGTCTACAAGCCAACATCTTCGACATCATAAACAGTACTCGGCGCATGCACAACTCCGCCCGGACACCTCTCCTCGGCTGCGCTCGTTCAGCGGTTCTTGACCGCGTGCTAGAATGAGTTTCTGAAAACTCATCATAGGGGGCCCAGACTGTTGCCAGGATCAGGGAGAATTCCGACTACCGTCCTGATAGTCATCGCGTTAACTCTGCTGGTCCTGTTTCCGGCGACCGGATGCCCAGGAACCCAGGAGAAGACCACTGGGGAGGAGGCCACTGGGGAGGAGGCCACGGATACCACCGACCCATTGGACAATGTGCCTCCTGTGGACCCGGAAGAGGCAACTGCAGTAGAGCGAGTGGCGACGGACTTTCTCACCGCCCTATTCTCCGGCGACGCTGAGACCGCAATCAACAATCTATGCACAGCCACCCGGGAGGCGGAGGAACTCAACCAGCAGAACCTCTCTGAGCGCTTCCCCACAGACGGTGTGGAGCTGGGTGAGGTCAACCCGTGGGCCACAGGTATCACCGGCGAGCTGGCCGCCGTCTTTTTTCGCACACCCAACTCCTCTCTGGGCGGAGAGGAGGGCGGTTCGTTCCAGTCTGTAACCATTCTTCTCTACCATGATGAGGGCAACTGGAAGGTGCTGGCCTTCACCACCTCTTCCAACGAGCTGAGGGAGATGGATGACATCAGAGTGGGAAAGATCGGCGAGGGCTCCTACAAGATACAGTTTCACCACTATGATCCTCAGACGGGACCTGGATCCGGCGCGATGCGCTTCAGCGCCGCGGACGTACCCGTGGACTAACAGTGGTCTCCAAACGTCTCGCCGGATATATTGGCTCGGTTATCAATCAACTACGGACCGAGCAGGGGCTCACTCTACAGGCCCTAGCCGATGAATCCGGTGTGTCCAAGAGTTACCTGGGGGATATTGAGAAGGGACGGCTAACTGCCAATCCATCCTGTCCGCGCACAATAGGACAGATGACGATCCGGACACCCGTATCCAGATCTGCAGCCATACGCTCCACCACGAAGGCCTGTTGGCCGTCCTTTTGGCCAAAGTAGGCCACATCAGGGCGGCAGATATTAAACAGCTTGCCGACCACCGTGGTAACACCACGGAAGTGGCCGGGACGGCGGGCACCGCAGAGCCCTTCGGTCAAACCCTCTACTTCTATCCAGGTCGCGTGATCCGGTCCGTACATCTCTTCCTCGGAGGGGGCGAAGACCAGGTCCACCCCTGCCTTCCGCGCCTTTTCCAAGTCACGTTCCAAATCACGCGGATAACGCTCCAGATCCTCCCCCGGGCCAAACTGGGTAGGGTTCACAAATATAGTGAGTATGACGAAGGAGGTCTCCTCCCGCGCCCTGCGGACCAGGGACATATGGCCCTCGTGAAGGTAGCCCATCGTGGGAACCACCCCTATGCTGCCCCCGGAGCAACGGACATCCCGGACCACCTCCCGGACTTCGTCCTTGGTCTCTACCTTCTTCATGATTCCAATTCAGGTCCCAGGGCGGGTATCCCACCCACCGGCCCGGCTCTTGCCACCGCCCGCCGAATGGACCCGGCGGTGGCGTCCGCTGCGGCCGCTCCCAGTTGAAAGAGATTGGAACGCATACCACCGAGGGAGAGGACGAACACGGCATCCCCATCTACGGGCGTGTGCACGGGAGACACAGCCCTCGCCATGCCGTCGTGGGCCATCCGCGCTACCTGCCGGCACTCGGTCTTAGTCAGTCCGGCGTCTGTGACAACAACAGAGAGAGTGGTGTGCTGCAGTCCGCGCTCAAAGCGCGGGTGACCTTCCAGGCTTAGCAGGTAGGAACGGGTGTCAAGAAAACCCTGATCTTCTCCGCGGGCACCGGCAAGAATACTCCCATCTTCCGCCACCACATCCCCAAAGGCATTGACAACCGTGAAGGCAACGATGGTCGTCCCATCCCCAATACCCACGCGATGGACCCCAAACCCTCCCTTCATCCAACCCTCTTCTCCCCGCACCTTACCTACAGTGGCCCCTGTCCCCACTCCCACTGAGCCCTCTTCTACCTCCTCGCCCGCCTGCATCGCCGCCAAGTAGCCGCCCTCTTCTCCTACGCGGGCAGTGGCGCTCCCTATACCCAAATCGTAGATAACCGCCGCAGGAACCAGAGGCACGCGTGCGTATGGAGTATCGTAGCCGTAACCTCGCTCCTCCAGAAAGCGCACTACCCCCGTCGCCGCCGCCAAGCCAAAGGCACTCCCTCCCGTTAACAGGATGGCGTGCACCTCGTCTACCGTCGAGTGAGGGGAAAGGAGATCCGTCTCCCTGGTGCCCGGGGCGCCACCCCTTACCTCCACCGAGGCGGTTGCACCGCCGGGAGCAAGAATAACGGTGCACCCGGTGGCTCCGGCCAAATCAGTGTGGTGACCGACTGATATGCCCGCCAAATTCATGCGCATGAAGAAACCCAAACGAGAGTCCGATGCCCGACGAAGATCAACAGAGTGCTACCTGGAGTTCTTCCGCATCTGCTCCAGGAATTCGGTATTGGACTTGGTCTCTTTGAGCTTGTCTATCAGGAGTTCTATGCCGGCGTTGGTCTCCAGGGCGTGCAGCACGGAGCGCAGCTTCCAAACCATGGATGCCTCCTTCTCTTCCATGAGAAGCTCTTCCTTCCGCGTGCCGGATTTCTCGATATCCATGGCCGGGAAGATCCGTTTATTAGCCAGTTGACGGCTGAGGTGAACTTCCCAGTTGCCCGTGCCCTTGAACTCCTCAAAGATGACCTCGTCCATACGCGATCCCGTCTCCACCAGAGCCGTAGCCAAGATAGTCAGGGAACCGCCCTCTTCGATATTACGCGCAGCACCGAAGAACTTTTTGGGAGGATACAGCGCAGTAGAGTCGACACCACCGGACAGTATCCGCCCGCTCGTGGGAGCAGTGAGGTTGTACGCTCGGGACAGTCGGGTTATGGAGTCCAGGAGGACCACCACATCCTTCCCCACCTCTACCAACCGTTTAACCCGCTCCAGAACCAGCTCTGTCACCTGAATGTGGTTCTCGGGGGGCTGATCAAAGGTGGAGCTCACCACCTCACCATTCACAGACCGCTCCATGTCCGTCACCTCTTCCGGCCGCTCGTCCACAAGCAGGACCAGGAGGTGCACATCCGGGTCATTCACAGAAATAGAGTTGGCGACTTCCTTGAGCACCGTAGTCTTGCGGGCCTTAGGAGGAGAGACAATGAGACCGCGCTGCCCCTTCCCTATAGGGCTAATAAGGTCTATGACCCGCGCTTCCAAACGACGGGCCTCGGTCTCCATGCGCAGCCTCTCTTCCGGAAAGAGAGGCGTGAGAGAATCAAAGTTCGGGCGGTGCCTCGCCTGCTCAGGATCCAGTCCGTTGACTGTGTGCATCTTCAGCAGGGCATAGTACTTCTCATTGTCCTTGGGGTTGCGGACCTGCCCGGTGATTTCATCCCCACGGCGGAGCTTGAATCGCCGGATCTGAGATAAGGAAACGTAGAGATGTCGGAGTCGGATTGGTTGTATCCCCGCGTGCGCAAGAAGCCGAATCCGTCAGGGAGGATGTCCAAAAGACCGGTCCGCATCTGAAGACCACGATCTCCCGCCTGCTCCTCCAGAATCTTGCTGATCAGCTCCTGCTTGGAGTACTTCCTGTAGTTCTTGATCCCCAGCTCCCCTGCGACCAGATGCAGGTCCGACATGAGCTTGGGTTGTAGTTCCGCTAGCTCCATGGCTCTCCCTCTGCTTCCTTCCTGATGATCCCTATTGGTCATCCCCCGCCGGTGTGGCGGCTCGTCCAGTACTTTATCTACTGCCCCCCTCAGAACCAAGCATCGCATGACGCAAGACCTGGAAAGAGTAAGTGAACCGCAGGCTCCAATTCCGGCGAGGATTCTCCATACATCTTCGCGGCTGGAATCAGTGGGTATCTTTCGAATGATATTGAGACGGCGAGTAAGCGGTGTAAACTGCGCGGCTAAGGCTCATCTGCCTACTCCCGTAGCCCCACTGCCACCTATAATAGCAGGTCGCTCCCGAAGCGCAAGCCGCATGAATACGATTATCTGAACAGAGGCACACTACTGGGAGAGACACCTGCGCCCGCCGTCTTCAGCAGTTGTATGCCCCACTCCCGCAGACCCCCTTCCCCTGAGGTCCCAAAAAGTAAGCTCAACAGACCGACCCCCCTATCTTTATCCAGACTCGTCACCCCGTATCCATCCGGCTCAAAGCCACTTAACTCTGCAGCCGCATCCAGGGCATCGCGATAGGAACCGGTGCGGTCAACGAGCCCCTTCTCCAACGCCTCTTCCCCGGGAAAGGTTAGACCGTTTGCGAGCTCTTCCACTTCTCTCTCATTCAGAGGGTCTCTGGCCTTGGCCACGTCGCTGATGAATTGCTGATAAATCAGGTCCATCTGTTGCCGGAGAATGTCCTTCTCCTCCTCCGTGAGCTCGCGGGAGACGTGCCCCATGTCCTTGTAGTCCCCCCGCGTGAGAACCGTGTATTTCATGCCCACCTTCTCCAGCAACTCTTCCAGATCCACGGCGGCGAGGATCACACCGATGCTGCCCACCTGAGAGGACGGCGCCGCCACGATCAAATCGGCCGCACTGGAGAAGTAGTAGGCTCCGGAGGCGGCCACATCCCCCACTGAGACCACAACCGGCTTCTCCATCTCGCTCACGGCCTGATAGATCTCCCAGGAGGCGGCCGGGCTCCCCCCGGGACTGTTCACCCGGAGGACAACTGCGTCAATGCTGTCGTCCCGGTCGGCCTCTCGCAGGGCTTCGGCCGTCCACTCCGGGTCTACGCTCTGAGTTCCTACCAGGGGGTCGGTTGAAGCCGAGGCGGAGACAACGCCTTCCAAGTGCAGCACCCCAATACTGCCCCGGCGCTCAAACCGCCTCCTTCGCCCGCGACCAGGACGATTCCCACTACCAGCCCCACATAAAGTACGACCACAGCAGCCAGAACGGCGACCACTATCTTGGCCGTCTTAGACATCTTGCCCCTCCAACACCACGCGCTCCACAGCTTGGAGCTCTGCCGGACAATGAATTATGGGAGAAGATTGGTCTATGGCCGCCTGCGGATCCTTGAGGCCGTGACCGGTGAGCACAACCACTACAGTCTCATCTTCTCGGAGCTTCCCCCGCTCATGCTTGAGCAACCCGGCCACACCGGCCGCCGACGCCGGCTCACAGAAGACCCCTTCCTTGCGCGCCAGCAGTCCCTGGGCGGCCAGGATCTCATCATCGCTGACATCGCGGATGACCCCACCGGAGTCTGCAGCAGCCTTCAACGCCTCCTCTCCCCGTGCAGGGTTGCCTATGCGAATGGCCGTAGCTACCGTCTCCGGTTCCTGGACAGTCTCCCCCCTGACCAGAGGATTCGCCCCGGAGGCCTGAAAACCCCACATAACCGGGAGTTTCTCCGCTTTCCCCGCCTCCCGATACTCCCGGAAACCCTGCCAATAGGCGGTGATGTTGCCGGCGTTGCCCACAGGGATGGCCAGGTAGTCAGGAGCTTCACCCAGCTCCTCCACCACTTCAAACGCCGCCGTCTTCTGCCCCTCGATCCTGTAAGGGTTGAGAGAGTTGACCAAGGTGATGGGGTTCTCTGCAGATATCGCCTTGACGAAATCCAGAGCCATATCGAAGTTGCCGTCGACGGCAACGGCGACCGCACCGTGCATGAGCGCCTGGGAGAGTTTACCCAAAGCTATCTTTCCCTCCGGGATCAGCACCACGCACCGCAGCCCCGCCTTGGCCGCGTACGCCGCAGCGGAAGCCGACGTGTTGCCCGTGGAAGCACAGATAACGGCTCCGGACCCCTCTTCCACGGCGTGCGTTATGGCCATGGTCATTCCCCTGTCCTTGAAGGAGCCGGTGGGATTGGCTCCTTCAAACTTCAAGAAGGCCCGGCAGCCGAGTTCCTCGCCCAGCCACCGGCAGGGAATCAAGGGCGTATCCCCCTCCACCAGGGAAACGGCAGTCACATCCTCTCCCACCGGGAGAAATCCGCGGTATCGCTCTATCAGCCCCCGCGTGCTCATAGAACACGAATGGTCGTGAGGGGACTGCGGCAACAGGAGAGCTGTCCCACTTCCTCAATCGCTGCAAAGAAATCACGTTCGATAGTGGGGTGAGTGATCATGACCAACTCCGCTTGGTCCCCGTGCCCTTTCTGAATCATGCTCTCTATAGAAACCTCATACTCTCCGAATATTGATGATATCTGAGCCAGGACCCCGGCCCGGTCCTCCACGCGGGTTCGGATGAAGAACGCAGAGGAGGTCTCTGCATCCGGGATGAAGTCCCGATCCTTATAGCAGGAGCAATCTTGGAGAAAACCCGCCTTGTCCGTGCTCACGATGGAGATGATGTCGCTCACCACAGCAGAGCTGGTGGGCACACCCCCCGCTCCTGGTCCAGATAACATGATCTTGTCTATCACATGACCTTCCAAGAACACGGCGTTATCCACCCCGTTGATGGAGGCCAGCGGGTGGTCCTGAGAGAGCAACGCCGGATGCACCCGCACATTGACCCGTTCATCCACCAACCGAGCTGCTCCCACCAACTTGACCATAAAGCCAAACTCCCGCGCGTACTGAACGTCCTCCGGGCGGACGTTCTCCAGCCCCTCGCAACTGACATCATCCAGCGTAACCCGGGAGTGGTAGGCAATGGATGCTGTGATGGCCATCTTGGCCGCCGCGTCCGCACCGGTGACATCTTCGGTGGGGTCGGGCTCAGCGTATCCCAGCTCTTGAGCCTGAGCCAGAGTATCCTCATAGTCTCCGGCACCCTTAAACATCTCCGACAATATGTAATTCGTGGTGCCGTTAACTATCCCGTACACGGTGTGCAGATCCGCCGCCATCATACTCTCACGCATCACCTTGATGATGGGGATGGCGCCACCGACCGACGCCTCAAAGCGTATCTGCTTTCCCGCCTGCTTCGCTAGGTCAAAGACCGTTGCCCCGCGGGTGGCCAGGAGCTGCTTGTTTGCCGTGACCACGTCCTTCCCGGCTGTAAGCGCCCCTTCTACAAGACTGCCGGCCGGGTCTACTCCACCTATTAGCTCCACGACAATATCGATGGAGGGATCTCCGACTATGTCCGTGTAATCGTCCGTGAACAGATCCTGCGGAACACCGGGTCGCTCCAGCTCAAGATCCTTCTCCAGTATCCGGACCACACGAAGATCTACTCCGGTCGCCTGCAGTATCTCATCTCTCTCCTTCTGGATGAGATGGTAGACGCTCGATCCCACTGTGCCAAAGCCCAGCAGGCCGATCCGCACCACTTTATCCACTCCTACCTCCATATCTACCGTCGCTCCTGAGACCGCTATGCCCAAGCGGACCCTACAGTGGACGCTGCTTGGCTATCAGATCGTCATAAGACTCGCGCTCAACCATGATCCGAGCGCCTCACCGTCCCGCACCAGCAGAACGCAGGGACGCAGACTCCCATTGTAATTGGAGGCCATGGAGTAACAGTAGCCACCGGTGGCCGGGGTCACTAATATGTCACCCACCTCGGGAGCAGCAATCACCGCGTCTTTAATGAGGATATCACCACTTTCGCAATGCTTTCCCGCCACGGTGACCGTGGTGTCCGTCAGAGCCTCTGCCTTGTTGCCCAGCATGGCCTCATACTTAGCACCGTACAGCATGGGACGCATATTGTCGCTCATACCGCCGTCCACACTCACATAGGTGCGGATACCGGGGATGTCCTTCATGGAACCCACCGTGTATGCAGTCACCCCCGCCTTCCCCACGATGGAACGACCCGGCTCCACCAGGATACGGGGAACCGGAAGACCCACCCGCTCCATCTCTCTCTGAAGGCCGAGAACCTTCACCTCCGCATAAGCGTCGATGGGCGCAGGGTCTTCTTCTTCCGTATGCCGAATACCCAAACCTCCTCCCACATTGAGATACCGGCACTCAAACCCCAGGTTGTCGTGAGCCTCCTTGATTAGATCCACCAACACGGCAATGGCCCGCCGATAGCCCTCCAACTCAAAGATCTGACTTCCGATGTGGGCATGCAGCCCGGCAAGATCAAGGTTCTGCGCTTCGAGAGCTCGCCGGATGGCCTCCTCAGCCCTGCCTTCGACCAACCCGAAGCCGAACTTGGAGTCTTCCTGGCCGGTCTGGATGTACTCGTGTGTATGCGCCTCCACACCCGGTGTAATACGAAGCAAGACCCGCTGGATATTCCCTCTCGCTCCGGCCAACCGGTCCAGCAGCTCCATCTCGTACAGGTTATCTACGACCACGCAACCCACTCCGTTGTCCAGCACGTACTCCAGCTCAGCCTGCGTCTTGTTGTTGCCGTGAAAGAAGATACGATCAGTAGGAACTCCCGCCTGAAGCGCGGTGTAGTATTCGCCACCCGAGGACACATCCAAGGACAGGCCCTCCTCGACCACCAAGGCACATATGGCTAACGTGCACAGCGCCTTGCCCGCGTAAATGACCTCAAAGTCCTGGGTCAACCGGGAGAAACCCTCTTGGAACCGACGGCATTGGTCCCTGATGGTCTTCTCCTCATAGACCATCAACGGAGTGCCAAAGCGCTCCGCGAGTTCGACCACATCGCAGCCGTCTATCTCCAGGTGGCCCTCCGAACTGTGGGCGGAGTTCGAGGGATAGATAAGAGTATGTGTCATCGTTGCTCCTGCTCTTAGTTGTCCGTTTCCATTCCCTATGGCCGTCCGGCTCAGGACACCGCCAGGGAGAAGGAAAGAGGCCCGGACCGCCAGAGTACCCATGGTGCTCTGTTACAATAACATCCCAAGATGAGCGGGGACACTCCCACCTACTCCTACTTCCGGGGTGACGAGGAACCGGAGTTCGCCACTGAGACGGAATATGAAGCTGCCCGGATCCTGGACTACTATCGCGTCCCCTGGGAATATGAACCACGGACTTTCATACTCAAACAGGATCCCAACGGAGACATAAAGGAGGCCTTCGCCCCGGATTTCTACCTTCCTGAGCTTGATCTGTACATCGAGGTAACCCAGATGAAGCAATCTCTGGTTACCAGGAAGAACCGTAAGGTCAGGAAACTTCGGGAGAAGTACCCGGGAATCAACATCAAGATCCTCTACAGGAGGGATTTCGTGCAGTTGGCCAAGAAATACAACCTGGACCCACCCGGCTAGAGACCGGGAGATCTTGCGGCTCATACCTGAAGACAAGTCCGATGATCGATCACGCCTAACCAATGACCGTGCGCACGCGCAGAGCCAGGCAGGCACGAACTCTGACCCTCTGATCGACGCCACCTTCCTGGAAGAGGAGGAGATCCAGGCCAAGGTTAGGGAAATGGGCAGGCTAATTACCAGAGATTATGACGGTAAGAATCTCCTCTTACTGTCTATATTGAAGGGCGCAGTCTATTTCATGACTGACCTGGCCAGGAGCATCGACCTGCCCCTGGCTATGGTCTTCCTGGCCATCAGCTCCTACCAGGAAGACCAAGGCAAGACGGGCTCGCGGGCTGTGAGATTCCTCAAGGATGCGGACGCTCCGATGGAGGGCAAGGACGTGCTCATCGTGGAAGACATAATCGACACCGGCCTGACTTTACACTACATCAGGCGGAACCTCTCCCTGCGTTCCCCCCGCTCTCTAGAGGTCTGCACGCTGCTGGATCGGCCCCACCGCAGGCTGGTTGATATCCCCGTTCGCTACCAGGGCTTCACGGTTCCCGACGACTTCTTCGTAGGCTACGGCTTCGACCACCGGCAGCGCTACAGGAACCTCCCCTACCTGGCCTACGTCAACGCCTAGGCCGAAGCCGTGCCCCGGACACCCAAGAACGATGCCGTACACGTGGAGGAGTTACGTTTCCGAAGCCTTCCCTCAGGCGCGGGAGATGAACCCAAGCTCATCCTCGCGGGAACCATATTCCTCCCAGCCGGAGCCGACCATAGAGATCCGGCCCTTCCGGGGTTGGTCGTGGGCCACGGGGCCGGCAGCAATCGCAGACGGCATGAGGTCTTCTGCCGCACGGCGTGCGGACAGGGCATGGTGGTCATAGCCTTGGATATGCGGGGGCACGGGGAGAGCGGCGGGGAAGCGGACGGGCCCCTTCACCAGGATATCGTGGCGGCCGCCGATCTTCTGCGCAGTCACCCCCTGGTAGACGCCGGTCGCATCGGTTACCGGGGTTCCAGCATGGGTGCGTACTATGGGCTCCGGGCGACACTGAACTCCCGCTTCGCCGCTCTGGCCCTGCTCTGCCCGGCCCAGGCGGACATCCTCCTGCAAGCGCTGGAGAACCCACCTCCCCCACAGGAGATGGAGAGCAGAGGGTTGGATGCACGCTTCGATGTGGAGAAGTCCCGCCTTTACCTGGAAGATAGAGACATCATGGAAGATGCTGAGGGCCTCAACATCCCAACCCTGCCGGCACACGCCAGGCACGACAATGTAGTGCCTATAGACGTAACTCTAGAGCTGGCCAAGCGGCTCAGCGGGGATACGGAGGTCATCATATACTCAGTGGGGGAGGCCACTCCACCCTCCAGAGCGATAGCCGCATGCACCTGCGCGTCGCCTCCTGGCTGAAAGACCGACTCTCTTCACCGTAAGCTCCCGTCTATGTTCCATCCAGGTAACGCTCCACACCCCGCACAGCCAGTGCCCCTTCCCCGGCCGCCCATACCACCTGCTTCAGATAATTAGCCCGCACGTCACCTGCGGCATAGACACCCGGAGATGACGTACGGAGCTCCTCATTCGTGAGTACGAAGCCCCTCTCATCAAGGTCCACAACTCCGTTCAGGAAATGGGAATTCGGCTGCTGTCCCACGTAGAAGAATACGCCGTCCACCTTGATATCCCGAAACTCACCCTTGTCAGTGAACTCCACGTACATGGACTCCACCTTATCCCCTCCCCGTACCTCACGGAGCTGGGAGGTCCAAAGTATATCTATCTTGGGCTCTGCCTCAGCCCGGTCCCGATACACCCGGTCCGCCCGCAGCTCATCCCTACGATGCACCAGGTAGACCTTCCCGGCAAACCGGGTCAAATACAGGGCCTCTTCCACGGCCGAGTTGCCCCCACCGATGACGGCCACCGTCTTGTCCTTGAAAAACGCCCCGTCGCAAGTTGCACAGTAAGAGACTCCGCGCCCCACGAAACGCTCCTCTCCCGCACAGCCCAACCCCTTGGGGTCCACCCCAGTGGCTACGATCACTGACCGCGCTCTGTAGGCGCCGTCCCCGGTCTTGATTTCCTTCACTTCTCCAGTCTCAAAGCCCTCCACCGCTTCTATCTCCTGTAACTGCGCACCAAAGCGGATGGCCTGCCTCTTGATGCCGTCCACCAGATCAAAACCGCTGATGCCCTCTGGAAAACCGGGGTAGTTCTCTATGAAATCCGTCATGGCAGCCTGCCCACCGGCCATCTGTCGCGCCAAGACCAAGGTGTCCAGACCGGAACGGGACGCATATACGGCCGCCGTCAACCCGGCCGGGCCGCCTCCAATGATGATTACGTCGTGCACACCCTCTTCAGAACTCATACTTGGTTCTACCTCACCCTCGTTGCGTCCCAACTACTTCACACACTGCACATATTTGAGAAAAATATCAAATGCCTCTTCCATCGACTCTTCAGAGACGTGGGAGGCCGTCTCAGTCTCCAAACACTCCCGCATACGATGACTGATCAGATGGATGCCCACCCGGTCAAGGGCGGACTTCACGGCCGAGAGTTGATTCAGGACATCCTCACAATCCTTACCCTCCTCAATCATCCGCTGTAGGCCCCGGACCTGACCCTCTACCCGACGGAGCCTATTCACAACCTTGTCTACATTCACATCTGCCCCAGCGTCCGCTTGGCCTGCTGTATCCCGCACCTTCATAACCATCCTCCTTGCCTCCCGTCCCCCGAGGGCCACGATGTGGCCCGAACCGAGCACGGCTCCGTGCGGCGATGTCCGCTAGTACTTACTTGCATAAGTAAGCGGATAGAGCTGCCATGGTCTCCAGGAGGTGGGGATCATGGTAGAGGTGACGGTCGAGGACAGAGCTACGCTGGAATCCTGGATCAGGGCCACGACCACCGAGCAACGTCTGGTCTTGCGGGCCCGCATCATCCTGGCCCTGGCTCGGGGACAGACCAACCGGGAGGTGGCCGAGGAGCTCTCCATCCGCCCGGCCACGGTGAGCAAGTGGCGCACGCGGTTTGCCACGAAAGGTATCGGGGGCCTCGCCGACGCCCCGCGCTCCGGCAAACCGCCCACCTACACCGAAGAGGCGGAACGCCGGGTGCTTTCCCAACTGGACGAGGACCCGCCTCCAGGGTATGCCCGGTGGAACGGGCCGCTCCTAGCCCAGGTTCTCACCGACGTCTCCGAGACGCAGGTCTGGCGCATCCTGCGCCGCCACGGGATCTCGCTCGAGCGCCGGCGCAGCTGGTGCGTGAGCACCGACCCCGAGTTCGACCGCAAGGCGGCGGACGTGGTGGGTCTCTACCTGGACCCGCCTGAGAACGCCGTGGTCCTCTGCGTGGACGAGAAGCCCCACATCCAGGCCTTGGAGCGGGCCCAAGGGTGGCTCGTCCTGCCGGACGGCCGCTCCCTCAAGGGTTTCTCTTCCCGCTACCGCCGGCACGGCACCACCACCCTCTTCGCGGCTCTGGAGGTGGCCACCGGTCTGGTGAAGACCGGCCATTTCAAACGCCGGCGCCGGGTGGAGTTCCTCATCTTCATGAACCAGGTGGTGGCCGACTACCCCGAGAGGGAGATCCACGTCATCCTGGACAACCTGAACACCCACAAGCCGAAGCGGGATCTGTGGCTCGCCCGCCACCCCCAGGTCCACTTCCACTTCACTCCCACCCACGCCTCCTGGCTCAACCAGGTGGAGGTGTGGGTCAGTGTGCTTACCCGCGCCGCCCTGCAGGGAGCCAGCTTCACCTCTCCGGAGCAGGTGCGCACCGCCATCGAGGGGTTCGTGGCCGCCTACAATCCGACGGCGGAGCCCTTCCAGTGGCGGAAGCGGGAGGTCAAGAACACACCCCTGAAGAAGAAGTACGCTGAGTTATGCAGGTAAGTACTAGCTCCAGGCACCAGCCGTCACTAGCTGTAGTAGCCGTAGTACCCACGGTAGCGTTTATCCGTGGACTTGATCCCGGTCACCACTACCCCAAAGAAGTTGGAGCGAGCCCGCTCCAACTGGGTGTGGATTAAGCCCGCACCGTCCACGGTAGTCTCACCGATCAAAGCCACCACCACTGTTCCGTCCAGATGCGGAGCCAGGATTGCGGCATCCGGCACCGCCAAGAGGGGCGGGCTGTCCACCAGAACGTAGTCGGCCAGCTCCCGCGCCTTGGCCAAAGTCTCCCTCATCTTCTGGGAGCCCAACAACTCGGCCGGATTGGGAGGGAGTGGCCCCGAGGTCATGCAGTAGAGGTTCTTCTGCAACGCCTGCTTAGGCCCTTCGCCCTCCTTGCCCTGCACCAGAGCTTCAGGCGCATAATCGTCTGTGCGCACCAGCTGCAGGGCCTCGGAGAAGGAGCAGCCGCCGGTCAGCACGGTGGAAACCCCCATGGAGTTGTTGAGACCCAGGTATCGGTGGAGCAGCGGTCGCCGCAGGTCTGCCTCCATGACGATCACCCGCTCCCCGGAGAGGGCCAGGCTCAAACCCAGGTTAAAGGTGGTGACGGTCTTGCCTTCCCGGGGCGACCCACTGCTAATGAGAATGGAGCGCGTGCTCCGGTCCACGTCGAAATACTGCAGATTGGTGCGAAGCGAGCGAAAGGCCTCCAGCAGCGGAGAGGAGTCTGACTTCTCGAAGCCCAGGGCGATCGTCTGTCTCTCCCCGGAGCTGCCCCACTTGCCCAGAGCCGGGATGCTGGCCAGAACCGGCACCCCGAACGCCCGCTCTGCCTCTTCCTCATCCTTGATGCCGCGGTCCAGATACTCACGCCCAAAGGCCAGCCCCAGCCCCATCACCAGACCCACGGCGAGACCAAGCACCCCGTTGCGCACCGGCTGCGGCGACACCGGATCCTCCGGGACAACGGCCTGCTGGATAATGCTGAACCCCCCATCCTGCATGGACTCCAGGATTTGCAGTTCCTGAAGCTTGCTGCGCAGAGTCATACCGTATTCGGAGGACGCCTCCTGGGAAGAGAGCTGGTCCAGCTCCTCCTGCACCATTGTCCTCGCCTCCACCACTGCCTGCCGGTCCGTCTCCTGGCGAAAAGATATAAACTCCTGGGCAAAGGCGTTGGCAAGGTCGGCGGCAAACTGGGGATCCGGGCTCTCAGCCGTGATCTCCACCACATCCGTGCCTGACTGGGGCTCAACCCGCACGGCATCCAACAGCAGGCCGGTACTCTTCTCCGTGCCCAGCTCCTGCTTGACCCGCTGGGCCACCGTCTCCAGCTTCACAATGCGCGCCCCGGTCTGGATGTCCTGCTGTCTGTCCTGCACCTCAAAGACCCGAGTGCCGAAGAGCGCCGCATCCAGGTTGCTCTTGGACCGCAGCAGCTGAGCCGTGCTCTCATACATGGGCGTCATCAGGAGGGAGGCGATCAAGACGGCCGCCACGACCACCACCGTCGTGAGGATGATGGTCCACTTGCGGTTACGGATCACGCGCAGGTACTCGGCGAGCTCTATGGTTTCCAGAGCTTCCGGATCCGCAGGCCGTCCGCTCATTTGCTGCTGACCCTGCGGCTGCTGACCCTGCGGCTGCTGACCCTGCGGCTGCTCACCCTGCGGCAAATCTGACAACCCATCCTCCTGTGATTGACTTACATTATCCCCATGAGGCGCAACATCACCAGGAACGCAACTAGGAGCGCTCCCAACATCACCAGTACTACAAGAACACGCTGAATCCTGCCGGCCCAGGTGCCGCCCCTCGGAGAAGGCGCCTTAGGAGCATCCCCAAGGTTGACGTCCATATCCGCTCCGGGCTCTGAGATTCCAGTGTCCTGGGAGGTTGAGGAGCCGGAGGTTGGAGGCTCGAAGGCCGGGGAGGCAAAGCACTCCTCCAACTGCAGCCTGCTGAGCACCTTGGCGGAATCCAGCCCCAGGTACTCGGCGTACATGGTGAGCATACTGCGGGCGTAGCCCGGGCCGGGGAGGCGCTCAATGTGCCCGCCCTCGATGAACTCCAGGTAGATAACGCTAAGCTCCAGATCTTCCGACGCCTGCTCCAGAGAGACACCCTTCTTCTCCCTTATGGCCCGCAGCGACGCCAACGACCCTCCGGTGCCCCTCTCCCCGGTCGCCCCCTCTGCGCTCAAATCCCGTCTCCCCGATCACGGTGTGCACGAATCACCATGAGCCGCATTGTATCAGCTGAAGCAGACGACACCACTTTTTGGCACCGGCCTCTTGACCGCCGGGAGAGGTGGAGTGACACCGCCTCAGTTAACAAAAACGCCACTCTTACACGGGTTGCAGGAACCCTCTATTCCAAACCACACTGTGCTACACTGATTACGTGCTGCACAGGCCGCACGCTACACAGGCCGCACTCTACACAGGCCGCACGCTACACAGACCGCACGCTACACAGACCGAACCGGAGAAGGAGCTGCAGATGGCTAACCTGACCCTGAGCATCGACGACGATGTCCTGAAGAAGGCGCGCATGCGGGCGACCAGCGAGGATACATCGGTCAACGCCGTCGTCAGACATTACCTGGAAGGCTACGCGGGTGCCCAGGAGGACCGCCGCCGGGCGGTCCAGACCATACTTCAGCTCGCCCGCACTTCGGACGCAAGCAGCGAAGGACGACGCTGGACCCGCGATGAGATATATGAGGAGCGCCTCAAGCGGTGAATTCTACCCGGGTCTTTCTCGATACCAACATTCTTATCTACCTGTTCGACTCGGCGGAACCAAGCAGGCAAGAACAGGCGATGGCGCTCTTCACCCGGTTGGCCGCAGAAGGACGCATCACCCTGAGCACCCAAGTGCTACAGGAGTTCTTTGCCGTATCCACGAAGAAGTTGCCCACACCGCTGGATCCAGAGAAGGCAATCACTGCTCTGGAGGCATTTGCCTCCCTTCCCGTCGTCACCGTCACACCGGAGCTGGTGCTCCTGGCGGCTCAGACCCAGCGTTCGGAAGCGTTGTCTTTCTGGGACGCTCTCATCGTGCAAACAGCCCTCGCCGCGGGAGCCGACATCCTGTATACGGAAGACCTCCAGGACGGCCGCCGGTTCGGGCACATGAGGGTGGAGAACCCGTTCACCTAGTAATTCCAGAGCCGCCGCAGATCTCTTGGAACGACACCCCTCCCGACGACACCCCTCCCGGCTACACCCCTCCCGGCTACTAAACCGAGTCCTCTGCAAACTCTGCCGGTGTCGCCAGGGCGCAGTAGCCCTCCAAAGCCCTCTGGAGATCCCGGTCACCGCTGACCAGCACGACACCCAACATGGTGAGGACCAGGCGGGCCACGTGTGCATCCTGCTCCTCCACCCCGGTGGGGACACTCTCCACACTAGTGCGGATACCCTCCACCCCGGTGGGAATAC
>Ga0075521_10000105_pt1 | contig 18253 bp, 24 predicted proteins | sample NGEPerD_FD_74785 | JGI IMG/M metagenome (GOLD analysis project Ga0075521, IMG submission 74785) | Arctic peat soil microbial communities from the Barrow Environmental Observatory site, Barrow, Alaska, USA - NGEE PermafrostAB12-D | ecosystem: Environmental > Terrestrial > Soil > Wetlands > Peat ...
GAGCGCGTTCGCACTCGCTCCTCCCCGCTCGTTCGCAAGATCGCCGCGGAGCACGGCCTCGAGATCACGGCCATGCAGGGCAGCGGTATTGCGGGGCGCGTCACGAAGAAGGATCTGCTCCCGTATCTCGCCGGCGGCGCCAGGCAGGGGTCCGCTCCGTCGCGCCCGCCCGCTCCGCCCTCGATGCACGCGCCCTCCGGTGCTGGCGCCGAGTCGCACGGGCCGCCCCCCGAAGCATGGGCCGGCGATCTCGTCGAGCCCATGACGCCGATGCGCCAGCGGATCGCGCAGCACATGGTTCAGTCGCGCCGCACCGCCGCGCACGTCACGTCGTTCTTCGAGGTCGACCTCACGCGCGTCTCGCGCATCCGCGCCAAGCAGCGCGCCGCGATCGAGGCCGCCACCGGCTACAAGCTGAGCTACCTCCCGTTCATTATCAGCGCAGTCGTCGAGGGCCTCAAGAAATTCCCCGTCATGAACGCGGCGGTGAGCGGCAACAACATCATCTATCGCAAGCAGTACAACATCGGGATCGCCGTCGCGCTCGACTGGGGGCTGATCGTTCCCGTCATCAAGAATGCGGACGATCTCTCGCTCTCCGGGCTCACGCGCTCGTTGAATGATCTCGCGTCGCGCGCCCGCGCGAAGAAGCTCGATCCGAGGGAAGTGCAGGACGGCACCTTCACGATCACCAATCCCGGCATCTTCGGCTCCGTCATGGGCACGCCGATCATCAGCCAGCCGCAGGTCGCCATCCTCGGCCTCGGCGCCATCGAGAAGCGTCCAAAGGTCATCACGGGCGCCGATGGCGAGGACACGATCGCGATTCGTACGTGCGCCTTTTTCTCGATTTCCTTCGATCACCGCATCATCGACGGCGCCGTCGCCGATGAGTTCCTCGCCTTCGTCAAGAAATCGCTCGAGAGCTTTCCAGAGACGGGTACCTGATCGTGCCACGATGGCTCACGTTGCAACGCTCCATCGTGCCCGCTGGCGACCGCAAGAAGTTCATGGAACGACTGCGCGCCCGTCGCGCATACTACGCTGAGGCCAAGTGCGGCTTCTGGATTTTCGAGGAGAGCGGCCTTCCCGGCGCGCTCATCGAATTCGTCGAAGCCCCTGATCGCGAGACGCTCGAAAGCGCGCTGGCTGGTGCGCCCGACCACATCGTGGATACGGGCCGAATCTATCGTGAAGTGGAGAGCGTCTGATGCCCGTGCGCACTGTGGAGATCGCCGGTCACACGTGGGAAGTGTCGCCGTCCGGACGCGTCACCCCCAACGATCGCGATGAGTTTTCGCTCGTCTTCGCGCGGCGAGATGTGACGCCCCACGAAATTCGCGTCACACGCTACTCGCCCGTCGGCGCGCGCTGGCGCGAGCAGTCGCTCGCCGAGCTGAATGCCGACGATCTCGCGCGTCTCTTCGCGCAGTCGCAGCCCGGGATCATGTCGCCGGAGCGAGGCTATCGCGCATGAGCGATGCTGGAGGCAATCCCGGCGCGCACCTCGAGCGCTTCGTGGATCTCCACATGCACTCGACCGCGTCCGATGGTTCCGTCGCTCCCGCTGACGTCGTTGCTGCAGCGCACCAGGCCGGTCTCTCCGCGATCGCACTAACCGACCACGACACGGTCGACGGCATCATCGAGGCGCAGGCCGCCGGCCAGGCGCTCGGCGTGCGCGTCGTTGCCGGCGTCGAGCTCAGCGCAGTCGATGACGGCAGCGAGATTCACGTCCTCGGCCTCCATCTCACGCATCCGGAGCACATCGCCGCCGCCCTGGTGGAGCTCAAGGAAGCCAGACGCGATCGCGCGAAGATCACCGTCGAGAAGCTCAACTCGCTCGGCATTCCCGTCACGCTCGAGGCGGTCTTCGCTGCGGCGGGCGACGGCGCGGTCGGGCGCCCGCACATCGCGAAAGCGCTCGTCGCCGGCGGCTGGGTGCGCGACTTTCGCGACGCGTTCGACAAGTGGCTCGGCAACGGACGTCCCGCGTGCATCGAGAAGCGCACGGTGACGTTCGAGGAGGCGGCGCGGCTCATCCACGACGCCGGCGGCCTCGCGGTGTACGCGCACCCCGGCGGCGGCGCATCGCGCGCGGATCTTGCGGCGCTCGCGGCCCTCGGGCTCGATTCGGTGGAGGTGCGCCACCCCAGCCACACCGTCGACGAAGTGATTCGCCTCGCGGCGCTGACCGACGAGCTCGGGCTCGTGCCGAGCGGCGGCTCCGACTGGCATGGTGCAGCGGAGGGCTATCGCGCGCTTGGCAGCATGAAGGTGAGCATCGGCTGGCTCACTCGACAGGACGAGCGGGTGCGCCAGCGCGCGGAGCAGCCGGCATGAGCGACCAGCTCCCGAAAATTGGCAGCGTCGCGCCGGACTTCACCGCGACCGCGAGCGACGGATCGCAGCTGTCGCTGCGCGAGCTGCTGAAGCACGGCTCCGTCGCGCTCTTCTTCTATCCCGGCGATGACACTCCCGGGTGCAACCGCCAGCTTTCGGCCGTGCGCGACGATCTCGCGGACTTCACCGCGGCGCACATCCAGCCGTTCGGCGTGAATCCCGCGGGGATCGAGAGCCACGCCAAGTACGCGGCGAAGTTCGACTTCAACTTTCCGCTCCTCACCGATCCCGAGCGCGCGATGGCGAGCGCGTACGGTGCGCTCAAGGAAAACGGGAAGAGCATTCAGCGCTCCGTGCTCGGTATTGCGCGCGACGGTACGATTCGGTTCGCTGTGCGCGGCGCGCCGCCGCCGGCCGACGTGATCGCCGCGCTGGAGGAGTAGTATGGAGCTCGGCGGTCGCGTTACACTCGTCACCGGCGCCGGGCGGCGCGTCGGGCGCGCGATCGCACTCGCGCTCGCGGCGAAGAAGATGCGCGTTGCCGTGCACTACAACTCGTCCGCGAGCGAGGCCGACGAAACGGTTCGTCTCGCGCTCGCCGCCGGTGCGGCGGACGCGTGGACGATCTCCGCCGATCTGCGCGATCCCGCCGCGATCACGAAGCTCGTCGACGATGTCGCGGCGCACGGCGGCGCGCTCGACGTGCTCGTGAACTCGGCCGCCGAGATGAAGCGCACCCCCTTCGATACGGTGACGCCCGAGCAGTGGGACGACATCATGGCGCTCAACATGAAGGCGCCATTTTTCTGCTCGCAGGCGGCGGCGCGCCACATGACGAAGGGCGGCGCGATCGTCAACATCGCGGACCTCGCCGCGCTCGAGACGTGGCCCGAGTACATCCCGCACGGCATCTCGAAGGCGGGAGTGATGCAGCTGACGCGCGCGCTCGCGCGGAAGCTCGCGCCAGCGATTCGTGTAAACGCGGTGGTGCCCGGCGCGGTGTTGTTGCCGGAGCACTGGACGAAGGACGACGCCGACAAGCTCATTCGCACGACGCCGCTCGCGAGGCTCGGCGCTCCCGAAGATGTCGCGCACGCGGTCATCTATCTGCTCGAATCCGATTATGTCACCGGCGATGCGGTGGTCGTCGACGGCGGCCGGCACCTGCGCTGAGCGCGGGCATGCTCCCACTCGCTCCCCAGCAGCACTACTGCACGATCGTGATCGTCGGCGGCGGCTGCTACGGCTCCTATTATCTCCGCCAGCTTGGCCGCGCCGCGCGGGCGGGCGCGCTCACCGCGACGCGCGTCGTGATCGTCGACCGCGATGCGCACTGCCGCGTGTCGTCCGAAGTGAACGCCGACGATCCGTTCGAGGTGGAGATTGCAGTCGAGGAGTGGACGCCGTACTTCGACTCGTATCTCGGCGCTGCCGCCGCACGACTCGCGGACGCCGCGCCGCGCGCCCCCGACGCGATCGTCCCCTCGCCGCTCATGCCGCATCTCATGTACGAGTGGCTCGCGCGCCGCGCGCGCGCGCGCTGGCCCGCGCGTGCGATCGAGTCGCGCCCGCTCGATGCGCCGAGCGGAATTCCGTGGCAGCGCCGCGGCGACGATGGCACCCAGTACGTGAGCTTCGCCGAGTGGATTTGCCCGGTGAATTGCATCGAGCCGGCGCTCTGCCCGGCAACGCGCGGGGAGCGCAGCTGGAGCATGCCGCCCGCCGTTCTGGCGGCCACCGAAGAGGCGCGGCGGAACGGGCGGAACCTTGCGGGTCCTGTCATCTTTCATTGTCAGCATCGCGCGTATGGCGTTGGCATGTTCGACACGAGCGACGTGGTGGCTGGCGACGCGTTGGTGCAGCGAGTGGCAGAAGCAGGCGCGGTCGAGGTGCTCGTGGGAACGGTCTCGCATTGCCACGGCGCGCTGAGCGTGCTGGCGGTTGGCGAATAGGCTACACAGACTCCTGGAGAACGGGGCCAACGTGGGACAGACGTACGAGTACGACGTGGTGATCATCGGAGCGGGCCCCGCAGGGCTCACGGCCGGATTGTACGCCGGTCGCTCGATGCTCAAGGCCGTGATGCTCGAGCGGCTCGGCGAGCCGGGCGGCGAGATCCTGAACACGGAGCTCGTCGAGGACTATCCGGGCTTCGAGTCCATCTTCGGACGCGAGCTCGCGGAGAAGTTCGCGAGCCACGCCGCGAAGTTCGGTGCCGAGCTGCGCACCTTCGTCATCGTCGAGCGCGTCGAGCGCGGCGAGGACGGGATCTTCACCACGACCACGGACGACGGCGACATCTATCGCTCGCCCACCGTCATCCTCACCGCGGGCGGAACGCCGATCAAGCTCGGCGTCCCCGGCGAAGAGCTCTACGCGGGGAAGGGCGTGTCGTACTGCGCGATTTGCGATGGTGCGTTCTTCAAGGGGCACACGATCGCGGTCGTCGGCGGCGGCGATGCGGCGCTCGAAGAGGCGGACTTCCTCACGCGCTATGCGGAGAAAGTCTATCTGCTCCATCGCCGCGAGGACTTTCGCGCGTCGAAGCTCGTGCAGCGCCGCGTATTCGACAATCCGAAAATCGAGATCGTGCGCAACGTCGTCGTCGAGGAAATCGTGGGCGATGACACGGGGCTCGTTACGAGCGTGCGGCTGCGCAACACGGTCACCGAGGAGCGCGCGCCGCTCGCGGTGAGCGGCGCGTTCATCTTCATCGGCTTCCGCCCCAACACCGGCGTGCTCGTCGACCACGTGCAGCACGACGCGGGCGGCTACATCATCACTGACGCGAACATGGAGTCGACTGTGCCCGGGCTCTTCATCGCCGGCGACGTGCGTTCGCAGCTCACGCGCCAGGTCACCACGGCCGCGGGCGATGGCACGACGGCGGCAATCGCAGTGGAGAAGTACATCACGGCGTTTCGCCGGCACGAGCCCATCGAGATCACGAGCGCAGGCGGCTACACGGTATGAAGATCCAGACGATCACCGTCGGCGCGCTCGAAGAGAACTGCTACCTGGTGATCGACGAGACCACCAATCGCGCGGTGCTCATCGATCCGGGTGACGAGCCCGAGCGCATCCTCGAGGCGCTGCACGCTTCCGGCGCCGCGCTCGAGAGCATCTGGATCACCCACGCGCACTTCGATCACGTCGGCGGCCTGGCGGGCGTGCTGCGCGCGCATCCCGTTCCCGTCTACATGCATCCGCTCGACACCCCGCTGTACGCGCAGGCCGTCGACTCCGCGCTCCGCTACGGCATTCGCATCGAGACGCCGCCGGCGCCCGACAAGGGGCTCGACAAGGGGCTCGAGGAGGGCGATCGGGTGAAGGTGGGATCGCTGGAGCTCTCGGTGATGCACGTCCCCGGTCACGCGCCTGGGCACGTCGCCTTCTACAACGACCGCGTCGTCTTCGGCGGCGACTGCCTGTTCGCCGGCTCGATCGGCAACACGAGTGTCGAGTACGGCAACCGCGAGACCCTCAATGCGTCGCTCCTCCGCATCGTTGCGCTCGGTGACGATCTCGTGGTGCTGCCCGGCCACGGCCGCGAGACGACGATCGGGCGTGAGCGCGCGACCAATCCCTTTCTGCTCGGCGCCGCGCGTCTGATTCGCGTGAAGCGGTGAGCGTGCGGGCGCCCGACGCTCTCCGCCCGCTCGCGACGTGGCCCCTGCCCGTGGCGGCACTCCTGCTCGCGGCGTGGCTCGGCGCCGCCCTCTACTTCACCGTCGTCGTAACGCGCGCGGCGTTCGCCGTGCTCCCATCGCGCACCATGGCGGGCGCGCTCGTGGGGCAGACGCTCCCCGTGCTCTTCGACACGGGGATGGTCGTCGGCGCCGTCCTCGTCGCCACCGCGCTCTTCGCCTCGAGCGGCGCCGCGCGCACCGCGTCGCTCGTGGGCGGCATTGCCATCGTCGTGCTCTGCGCGCTCGCGCGCTTCGTGATCCTCGCGCGCATCGCGCAGCTGCGGCTCACCTTGCCCGCCGCGATCGACTCGCTCGCAGTCACCGATCCCGCGCGCCGGGCATTCGGGCAGTTGCATGCGCTCTCGGTCGGTGCGCTCGGTCTCGCGATGCTCACGGGCATTGTGGTTGCCGTGGTGCTCGCCCACTCTCTCTCCGTCGCCGCCCATGACTAGCGATTCGCCCCGCGTGCCGCTCCCCGCGCTCGAGGATGCCACCCCCGACGTGCACAAGCTCTTCGACGCCTTCCTGCGCGAGCGGGGGAACGTCCCGAATCTGTTTCGCGCGGCGTCACTGCGCCCGCCCATCGTGCTCACCCTGTTCGCGCATCTGCGCGCGGTCACCGGGCCCGGTGAAGTCCCGGTGCTCCTCAAGGAACTACTGACCGTTCGGGTGTCTCAATTGAATGTGTGCGCGTACTGCCTGGCGTCGCACACGGCGTTGTCGCGCAAGCACGGCGCGACGGACGAGCAGATCACGTCGCTGGAAGCGGGGCGGTACGATGTGTTCGAGCCCGGGTGGCGCGCGGCCCTTGCCTACGCGGACGCGATGACGCCCACCAACGGCGACGTGACCGACGATATTTACGCCGAACTGGCCAGATGGTGGGCGGCCCCTCAAATTATCGAGATAACGGCCGTGATCGGGTTCTTCAACTATTTCAATCGATTCGCTGAGGCGCTTCGCATTCCCGTCACGCGGTAGTGCACGCGCCAGGAGGAGTATTCATGAAACGGTTCTCGTTCGTCGCAGCTGTTACCCTGGTCACGTTGGGCGCCTGCAAATCCCTCGATTCCATTCCGTCGAGCGTGCCACTCGGCCTCGTCACGATCTCGACCGGCGATGCCGCGAGCGTGCACACGACGAGCCCGTCGGCGTACTTCGTCGATGCCGTCAACGTGTCGATTCCGAATAGCGGCAACAGCGCGGACACGTGCGCCGACATCGGCTATCCGGGGACGGCCGCCATCACGCCGCTCTCGCAGATCGACGCCGGCTCGCCGGTGATCGTGGCTTTGTCGACCGATACGGCGCAGATCGCTCCAAACGCGGCGGACGTTAACGGCTACATCTTCTATCGTCTGCCCACGGGCGACAGCATTCGCATCGTGCCTGGAAGCACGGGGCGGATAACCGTTCCCGGCGCGTCGAACGCCTTCCATGCGTTCAACTTCACCTTCGTGAATGCCGATTCCCTCAAGCTCGGACCGCTCGAGGCGAGTTCCGACAGTGTGCACGACATGCCGATCATCTGGAATTCGCAAATCGGCCAAGCGGCGTCGGTGGTGGTGGAGCTCGAGTTCGGGCCCAGCAGTTCGAACTTCAACGAGCAGATCTTTTGTCAGTTCACCGACAATGGATCGCACTCGGTGCAGGCCAGCTTGGTGAACAAGTGGCGCACGGCGAACGCGCGGCGCGTTCATGCGTATCGCTTCCTGACCACGTTCAACAACGATGGCGCCGACGAGGTTGGCGTGGTCTCGACGTACGCGACGGACAGCACGGTCATCAACCCCTGATCGTGCTTTCGCACTCGGCTTCATGAATTCCAGCAAAGATCCGGCGATGCGCACCGAGAAGGATCCACTCGGTGCGCTAGCCGTTCCCGCGAGCGCGCTCTACGGCGCGCAGACCGTTCGCGCGATGCAGAACTTCCCGATCAGCGGGATGCGTCCGCTCCCGATGTTCGTCACCGCCGTCGTCTGGATCAAGAAGGCGGCGGCGCTCACGCACAAGCAAACCGGCCGCCTCGACGCGAAGCTCGCCGACGCGATCGTCGCCGCCGCCGATGAGATCCTCGGCGGCGCGCATCGCGAGCACTTCGTCGTCGATGTGTATCAGGCCGGCGCCGGGACCTCGCACAACATGAACGTGAACGAGGTGCTCGCCAATCTCGCCAACGAGCGCCTCGGTACCGCGCGTGGCAGCTACGCGCCGATCCATCCGAATGATCACGTCAACATGGCGCAGTCCACCAACGACGTGATTCCCACGGCCATTCGCCTCGGCGCGCTCGCGCTGGCGCAAGAGCTCGTCGCGGTGTTCAGCCAGCTGCGCGATGCGCTCCTCGCCAAGGGCGTCGAGTTTGACGATGTGTTGAAAAGCGGCCGCACGCATCTGCAGGACGCGATGCCGATTCGCCTCGGACAGGAGTTCCGCGCCTACGGGGCCAGTATCGATCGCAACGTGCAGCGCATCCAAATGGCCGCGAGTTTCCTGCGCGATCTCGGCATCGGCGGCAGCGCCGTCGGCACCGGCGTCAACGTCGAGCCCGAATATCCCGCGCTCATGGTCGAGCATCTCCGCGCCATCTCCGGGCTCGATGTGCGCGAGGGCTCCGATCGCATTCAGCTGATGCAGAGCATGGGCGACGCGGCCGGTTTCAGCGGCGCGCTGCGCACGCTCGCCGTCGACCTCGGAAAGATCGCGAGCGATCTGCGCCTCATGGCATCCGGCCCGCGCACCGGGCTCGACGAGATTCGCCTGCCTGCCGTGCAGCCGGGATCGTCGATCATGCCGGGGAAGGTGAATCCGTCGATCCCCGAGATGGTGAACCAGGTCTGCTTCCAGGTAATGGGCAACGATGTCTGCGTCGCGATCGCGGCCGAGCATGGGCAGCTCGAGCTCAACGTCATGATGCCGGTGATCGCGCACAACATCTTCCTGTCGGAGATGATCCTCACGAACGCGGCGCGCTCGCTCTCAAAGAAGACCATCGCCGGGATCGAGGCCAACGTCGAAATGTGCGCGTATTGGGTCGAGCGTTCGGCCGCTCTCGCCACGGCGCTCGCGCCGCAGATCGGCTACGCGCGGGCGGCGGAGCTGAGCAAGCAGTCGGTGAAGGAAAATGTGCTCATACGGGAGCTCGTGAAGCGCGAGCACGTGCTGCCGGACGCCGAGGCCGATGAGGTGCTCGACCTGCGGAAGATGACGGAGATCGGTGTGCCGGGCGGCGCGCATGGCGGCGTCTCGGCGGGATAGCTGGCCGCGCGGCCAACCTAATGCGCTCGGCCTTGATACACTCGTGAGCCAACGGTAATCTCCAGGGCATGCGCATCACCACGTGGGCTGAGTACGGATTGATCAGCGCGCTGCACCTCGCCCGCCGGATGGACGACGGGCCGGTGACCAGTCGCGATCTCGCCGCGCGCGAGAAGCTCCCCGCGGACTACGTCGAGCAGATCATGCTTCGGCTGCGCCGCGCCGAGATCGTGCGCAGCACCCGCGGCGCACATGGCGGCTACGCGCTCGCGCGTCCCGCCCACGAGATCTCCGTTCGCGAGATAATCCAGGCGTCGGAGCTCTCGACTTTCGACCTGCACTGCGTCTCGCATCCCGTGAATAGTGAGCGATGCGCCGCGTCGGGCGAGTGCAGCATCCGTCCCGTGTGGATGCTCCTGCAGCAGAAAATCGACGACGTGCTCGAAGGCGTGCACCTCTCGGATTTGCTGTACGGCGAGCAGACTGTCCGCGGCCGCGTGGGCCTGCCGATTCTCACCGTCTGATCGGCGGCGACCCGTGATACGGTCGCTCCGCGCGTGGACGCTCGATCGTGAGCAGCGGCGCCGCGCAACCACGTACGTCACTGCGCTGTTCGCGGAGCCCACCGAGGAAGACGTCGAGTGGTTGAGCGTGCACGGCACCGACTGCGATGTCGACCACGCGCGCTGGGAGCTTCGCTACGCGCGGCGCGCCCTCGGGCTCCTCGGCGCGCAGCGCGATGCGCTCGACGATCGCACCGCGTCGCTCGTCGCCGCTGCGCTCGCGCGCGAGCTCGCGAACGACCGCGCGGTCGCGCCCGGAAAGATCCGCGTGGCGGAGCGGCAGCTGAACGCGCGGCTCGCCGCGTACGGTGATGCGCTCAACAATCGCGCGGGCGAGGGAAGCGGCTGGCACCTTGGCCGCGCGCTGCTCGAGTTCGCCGGCCATCGCGATGCGGCGCGTCCCGATGTCGTAGCGCATGCAGGCGATCTGCTCGCCCGCTACATGGGCGAGGCGAATGCCGCGCTCCGCAAGAGCTTCGGCGCCGCGACACTCCCTGGATGAACGAACGGGCGACCGCTTTACGCGAATCGCCCGCTGCTCTGCATGCCGAAGGGGGGACTCGAACCCCCACGGGCATACGCCCACTGCGCCCTGAACGCAGCGCGTCTACCAATTCCACCACTTCGGCGTGAGCGAAAAAGGTACGAGCCCGATGAGGCAAAGTCAACGCGCACCGTTGCTTGGCGCATCGGTCACTTCTAAGTTGCGAAGGGCGGGAGGCGAGCGCGTCCGGTGACCGCTCTCCCCGCCACGAGTCTCTATAGAGCGTCCCATGCCCACAGCCGATGAGCAGGACGGGCATAAGATCATTGCCCGAAACAAGCGCGCCCGTCACGACTATCAGATCATCGATGCGTGGGAGGCCGGTATCGTGCTGACGGGGACCGAGGTCAAGTCGCTCCGCGACGGAAAGGCAAACCTCACCGATAGCTACGGCATTCTGAACGACGGCGAAGTCTTTCTGCTCAATCTCCACATCTCGCCGTACGAGCAGGGGAACAGGTTCAACCATGAGCCGACGCGTACGCGCAAGCTGCTCATGCATCGCAAGGAGATCCGCAAGCTCATTGGCGCGGTGGAGCGCCAGGGGCTCACGCTGGTCCCGCTCGAGATGTACTTCAAGCGTGGAGTCGCGAAGGTGACGCTGGCACTCGGCAAGGGAAAGAAGCTGCACGACAAGCGCGCAGACGAGAAGAAGCGCGAAGATCAGCGCGACATGGCGCGCGCGGTGCGCGCTCGATGATCGGAGCGGTCCTCGTCGCGCTGCAGCTCGCCGCGACGACGCCGTCCGTCTTGTCGGTGCGCGCCGGCGAGAGCGAGAGCATCGTTCCGCTCGTCGAGACCAACCTGGGCGCGGCCATCTCGATCGAGCGTCTCGCGCCGCTCGTGCCGCTCAGCATCTCCGATCTCGGCAATGGTCGCTTCGCGGTGAACGTTGCCGGCGTCGACATGGAGCTGCGCGATCAGCTTCCCTTCGCGACGATCAACGGACAGTTCGTGCCGCTCGCCGCGGCGCCCTTCGTGGTCGATGGCCATCTCCACGTCCCGTTCGAGGTGGTAGCCGAGCTTCTGCCGCGCGTTGCGTCGGACCGGCTGCGCTACATCCCGGGGCGCGCCGAGCTTCGCTTCACCGGCGTTCCCGCGGCATCGAGTGTCGCGCTGCTCCCTGCGGCCGGCGTCACCGGGAAGCGCGCGGCGCCCACGCGCCCGGGCACGCGCACGCGCAAGCGGCGCATCGTCGTCGACGCGGGACACGGCGGCCCCGACACCGGAATGCACGGTCCGATCGGCGGGAAGTGGACGATCTACGAGAAGAACATCACGCTCGCCGTCGCGCAGAAGCTCGACACCGCGCTGCGCGCTCGCGGCATGAGCGTGACGATGACGCGCACGCGCGACACGCTGATCACGCTCGGCGATCAGGGAAAGATCGCGAACGAGGCACACGGCGATGTCTTCGTCTCGATCCACGTGAACGCAGCGAATCTCGCATGGCACAAGCCGGCGGAGGCGCGCGGCTACGAAACGTATTTCCTGGCGGAAGCGAAGACGGAAGATGCGAAGCGCGTCGAGCGGATGGAAAACGAATCGGTGCACTTCGAGACCGGCTCGTCGAGCGAGAAGGATGATCCGCTCACGTTGATCACGATGGACATGGCGCAGAACGAGCATCTCCGCGAGTCGAGCGACCTCGCCGAGATCATTCAGCGCCGGCTCGGCGCCGTCGAGGAAGGGCCGAGTCGCGGGGTGAAGCAGGCGGGCTTCATGGTGCTGGTCAGAGCGTACATGCCGGCGGTGCTCGTGGAGATCGGCTTCGGCACCAACGCCGAGGAGGCGCGCTTCATCTCGAATCCGGTAAGGCAGCGCGCGATCGCCAACGCGATCGCCAATGGCGTCAACGAGTATCTCGACAACTACGAGCGCAGGCTCGGCAGCACTACTCCGTGAGCAGCGACATCCTCGCCGTCGACGTCGCGGGGATCCGCTTCCAGAATCCCGTGTTGCTCGCCTCTGGCACCGCAGCGTATGGTCGCGAGATCTATGGCGTCATCGATCTCGAGGCGCTGGGCGGCATCATGACGAAGGCGGTGAGCCCGCTGCCGCGCAATGGCGCGCCGCCGCTCCGCGTGGTCGACACGCCGGGCGGGATGCTCAACGCAATCGGCCTCGCGAATCCTGGCGTCGCGAGCGTACGCGCGAACGATCTCCCATGGCTGGCGGCGAATATCTCGCGCGCGCGGGTTATCGTGAACGTGGTAGGCGACACGGTGGAGGATTACGCGACGGTGGTGAGCGAGCTGGCGACTGCGGATGGCATCGACGCGTTCGAGCTGAACGTGAGCTGTCCGAATACGAAGGCGGGGGGCCTCGAGTTCGGCGCCGATCCGCGCGCGCTCGCGGAGGTCGTGCGCGGCGCGCGTGCGGCGACGACGCTGCCGCTCTTCGTGAAGCTGAGTCCCGCGCTCGCCGACATTGCGGGCGCAGCGAAGATCGCGGTCGATGCGGGCGCGGATGCGATCACGCTCGTGAATACCTTGCCGGGGCTCGTCATTGACGTCGAGCGGCGGCGTCCCGCCCTCGGCTTCGGCACCGGCGGGTTGAGCGGCGCGGCGCTCCTCCCCGTCGGCGTGCGCGCCACATGGATGGTCCGTCGCGCGGTCGATGTTCCGATCGTGGGAGTAGGCGGCATCTCGACGGGAACGGACGCGGTGCAGTACCTGCTGGCGGGCGCGTCGCTCGTAGCGCTCGGCACCTCAGCGCTGCGCGATCCTCGCGCGCCGGAGCGCGTCGTGCGCGAGCTCGAGGCATGGTGCCGTGCGCATGACGTTCGCGCAGTGGGCGAGCTCACCGGCACGCTCGAGTGGGAATCGTGAAGCCACGCGCCATTGTCGCGCTCGACTTTCCCGGTGCGGAGCCTGCGATCGCGCTCCTCGCGCACCTCGGCCCTGAGGCGGACTTCGTGAAGGTGGGGAGTGAGCTCTTCACTGCTGCCGGACCGGAGCTGGTCACGCGCATGCGCGACGAGCGCAGAGATGTGTTTCTCGATCTCAAGTGGCACGACATTCCGACCACGGTGCGCAATGCCGCGCGCTCGGCATCGAAGCTCGATGTGCGGCTGGTGACGGCGCATGCGTCTGGCGGCCGAGCGATGCTCGATGCGGCCGTCGAGGGTGCGGGCGCGTCGTGCGGCGTGCTTGCGGTCACGGTGCTCACGTCGCTCGACGCAGCATCGCTTGGCGAGGCGTGGGGGAAGTCGGTGGCGCGGGTGGAGGATGAGGTGCTGCGGCTGGCGGAGATCGCTCGCGAGGCCGGGGCACACGGGATCGTGTGCAGCGGCGCGGAGGCGGCGGCGGTGCGGGCGGTGTACGGCAATACGCTCCGGCTCCTGGTTCCCGGCATCCGCCTTCCGGGCGGCGACGCGCACGACCAGGCGCGGGTCGTGACGCCGGCGGCGGCGCTATTGGCGGGGGCGAGCTACCTGGTGCTCGGACGCGCGGTAACGGCCGCCGCGGAGCCGCGCGAGGCGCTGGCCGCGGTCCGGCGCGCGCTAGAGAGCTGAGCATTGGTTGCACATAGGGGCCCAGTCCCGATTCCCTTGCTTGCCTACCGTGGCTAAGTAGGGTAGATTGCGAGACTTGGCCGGAAATTTTTACGTCACAACCGGAGTTTTTTTGTGAAAGTCCGTAGCAGCGTCAAGCCCATCTGTGAGCATTGCAAAGTGGTCAAGCGTAACGGCGTGACCCGCATCATTTGCAAGCGCAACCCGAAGCACAAGCAGCGGCAGGGTTAACGAATGGCGCGAATTGCAGGAGTCGATCTCCCTCGGGACAAGAAGGTCGAGATCGGTCTCACGTACATATTTGGTATCGGCCGCGAGCTCGCGCGCCGTATCGTCGAGAGCACCGGTGTGAGCGCCGACCTCCGCATCAAGGATCTCAATGATGCGGATGTGAACCGGCTTCGCCAGGCGATCGAAAAGGACTATCGCGTCGAGGGCGCTTTGCGCACCGAGGTGGCGATGAACATCAAGCGACTGATGGACATCGGCTCGTATCGGGGCATCCGTCATCGCCGCGGTCTGCCAGTGCGCGGCCAGCGGACGCACACGAACGCGCGCACCAAGAAGGGGCCGCGTCGCGCGATCGCCGGCAAGAAGAAGATCACCAAGTAGCAGCGTTCAAGGTGGAGCGGGTGCGACTCGCGCCCCGCCGCCATTTCTCTCGAGCTCCATACACAGCGCATGGCAACTGCAAAAACAGGCTCGGCCAAGAAGTCGAAGCGCGTCGTCGATCCCGAGGGGATCGCCCACGTCAACGCGACCTTCAACAACACGATGATCACCATTACCGACATGCACGGTAACACGATCTCGTGGGCATCTTCGGGAAAGGCGGGCTTCAAGGGCAGCAAGAAGTCCACGCCGTTCGCCGCCACCGTCGCCGCCGAAGCCTGCGCGCGCGAAGCGCTCGGCCTCGGGCTCAAGCGCGTGCACGTGCGCGTGCAGGGGCCGGGAAGCGGACGCGAGTCTGCAATCCAGGCGCTCGCCGCCGCGGGGCTCCAGGTTCGCTCGATCAAGGATGTCACGCCGATTCCGCACAACGGTTGCCGTCCGCCGAAGCGCCGTCGCGTGTGATTCACGAGAGCCGGGCTCAGTCGCCCGGCTCTTTGCAGCGGTAGTCGCAGTCGCACCATCTGGGTCGGGACCCTAATTCCCATACGAGTTCACCACGCATTAGGGGCGGGGTGAAGCGTCGCCGGAGCACTTCCGGTGAGACCGAAACGAGGATTTCAATCATGGTTCAGGCAATCGATCTTACGGGGCTGGTTCGTCCGGCTCTTGTCGAAGCAACAAAGCGCGAGGACAACCCGAACGTCGCCGAGTTCCGAATGCAGCCGCTCGAGCGGGGCTTCGGATACACGCTGGGCAACGCCATGCGTCGCCTGCTGCTGTCGTCACTGCGCGGCTCCGGTGTGTGGGCATTCCGCATCGATGGCGTGCTGCACGAGCATCAGACGATCCCGGGCGTCGTCGAAGACGTCCACCAGATCATCGGCAACTTGAAGTCGCTCACGCTGCAGCTCGCAGATGATGTCGACGAGGCGGTGCTCCGCATCCGCAAGACGGAAGCGGGTCCCGTCACCGCCGGCGACATCGAGCAGTCGGGCGTCGTTCGGATCGGCGATTCGCGCCACCACCTTTTCACGCTGCAGGACGAGCGGGAGCTGAACGTCGAGCTGTACGTCAACAAGGGTCGTGGCTACGTCGAGGCCGATCAGCATCCGCTCGATCGCGGTCTCCCCGTCGATCTCGTTCGCGTCGACTCGATCTACAATCCCGTGCGTCGCGCGAACTTCGCGGTTTCCGAGACGCGCGTCGGACAGCGCACCGATTACGATCGGCTCACGCTCACCGTCGAGACGAACGGTACGATCTCTCCCGAAGAGGCGGTGAGCTACGCCGCCGCGCTGGCGCAGACGCACTTCCAGTTCTTCGCCAACTTCGGCTCGCACTCGCAGGGCTCGGTCGCCTCGAATGGCGAGCACTCCGCAGATGGCCTGCGGCTCTCGCAGCTGTTCAAGTCGCCGATCGACGAGCTGGAGCTGTCGGTCCGCTCGGTGAACTCGCTCAAGAACTCGGACATCCGCACCCTCGGCGATCTCGTTCGCCAGACGGAAGCGCAAATGCTCCAGGTGAAGAATTTCGGCAAGAAGTCGCTGCAGGAGATCGCTGATCTCCTCGAGCGTGAAGGTCTGAATTTCGGGATGCGCTACGATGACGGTGCCGAGGGTGTGCGTGTGTCCGATTGGGGAACGGCTCCCAGTCGCGCCGCCGCTGCCGCGCCAGACGACGAGGAGTAGACTGCAATGCGTCACAGAAAGGCTGGACGACAGCTCCGCCGCACGAGCGAGCAGAAGCTCGCCCTCATGCGCAGTCTCGCGAAGTCGCTGATCGAGCGCGGCGCGATCGAGACGACGGAAGCGAAGGCCAAGGAGCTGCGTCCGTTCATCGAGAAGCTGATCACCAAGGCGAAGACCGGAACGCTGCATGCGCGGCGTCTCGCGGGTCGCCACGTCCAGCATCGCGAAACCGCCGACAAGCTCTTTCAGGAAGTCGGCGTCAAGTTCGCGACGCGCAATGGCGGCTATACGCGTATTCTCAAGGTCGGTCACCGCAAGGGTGACGGAGCCGAGATGGCGCGTATCGAGCTGATCGAGGGTTAGGTCATGTCCGGGAAAGAGTGCTACGTGTGCAAGAAGGGCGTCTCCTTCGGGAACAACGTCTCGCACGCAAACAACAAGCTGCGCCGCGTCTGGAAGCCGAATCTTCAGGTCGCGCGCATTCTGATCGACGACAAGGTCACGAAGATCAAGGTCTGCACGCGCTGTCTCAGCGCCGGCAAGATTCAGCGTGCTCCGCGAGGGACTCGCGTCGCATGAACTTCCGACCGTTCAGCATCGACAACAGGGAGCGCTTCGGCGGGCTCCCTGTTTTCGTGTCCGCCAACTCGTGAGCCGATGAAAACCGCGCTGATCACTGGAATCACCGGGCAGGATGGCTCGTACCTCGCCGAGTTCCTGCTCGAGAAGGGATACAAGGTGTACGGCATCGTGCGCCGGAGCTCGACCACGCCATACGAGCGCATCGCGCACCTCGTCGATCGCGTCGAGCTCCTCTCCGCCGACCTCCTCGACCAGCACTCGCTCGTCGATGCGATCGCCGCCAGCGCCCCAGACGAGATCTACAACCTCGCCGCGCAGAGCTTCGTGCAGACGTCGTGGACGCAACCCGTACTCACCGGCGAGTTCACCGCGATGGGCGTGACGCGCGCGCTCGAGGCCTTCCGCAAGGCCGCACCAAGCGCGCGCTTCTACCAGGCCAGCTCGAGCGAGATGTTCGGGCGCGTCGCCGAGACGCCGCAGACGGAGACGACGCCCTTTTATCCGCGCAGCCCGTACGGCGTCGCGAAAGTCTACGGACACTGGATCACCGTGAACTATCGCGAGAGCTACGGACTCTACGCGGTGTCGGGGATTCTCTTCAATCACGAGAGCCCGCGCCGCGGCCTCGAGTTCGTGACGCGGAAAGTCACGGACGCCGTCGCGCGCATCAAGCTCGGCCTCGCCACCCAGCTCGCGCTCGGCACGCTCGACGCGCGCCGCGACTGGGGCTTCGCCGGCGACTATGTCGATGCGATGTGGCGCATGCTGCAGCTCGATGAGCCGCAGGACTTCGTGATCGGCACCGGGCACGCGTACACCGTACAGCATCTCTGCGAGACGGCGTTCGGCGCCGTCGGCCTCGACTATCGCGACTATGTGGTGCAGGATCCGCGCTTCATGCGTCCCGCCGAGGTCGACCTGCTCGTCGCCGATCCGTCGAAGGCGAAGCGGCTGCTCGGGTGGGAGCCGAGGGTGTCGTTCCAGCAGCTGATCGAGATGATGGTCGAGGCAGATCTGGCGCGACACCGGGTACGGGGCTGACGTGCGCGCGCTGGTGACCGGCGCGGCCGGCTTCGCTGGCCAATGGCTGTGTCGCGAGCTGCTGCATTCGGGGTGGGATGTGTGGGGCGCGCGACTCGATCACACGTTGCCGCCCGGCGCGCTCGACTCCGGCGCTGCGACGTCTGTGCACTGGTGGCGGGGCGATCTGCGCGCGCCTGGCGCGGCGCACGAGGCGATCGACGCCTCGACGCCCGACGCGATCTTCCATCTCGCCGGAATAGCGCACGTCGTCACCGCGAACGCCGATCCCGCGGGCACGCTCGACGTCAACGTGATCGTCGCCTCGCGACTCCTCGGCGATGTGCGCACGCGCCGCGCGGCGGGGACGCTCGATCCGGCTGTCGTCATCGTCGGCAGCGGTGAGCAGTATGGGCGTCACGATGCGTCCGAGATGC
>Ga0075521_10000107_pt1 | contig 18216 bp, 17 predicted proteins | sample NGEPerD_FD_74785 | JGI IMG/M metagenome (GOLD analysis project Ga0075521, IMG submission 74785) | Arctic peat soil microbial communities from the Barrow Environmental Observatory site, Barrow, Alaska, USA - NGEE PermafrostAB12-D | ecosystem: Environmental > Terrestrial > Soil > Wetlands > Peat ...
GGTGTTTCAATTGGCTGTCGGCGTTGGTACCACGTCCGGTTGCTGGCGCGCCAGTGTCTCGATGACGCTTCGTGCGTCCTTGATTTCTGCGGCGAGGATCTCCGCGACCTCTTCGGCTTTGAATGGCGGATACAAAATCGCCCGTCCCCCCACAGATACTGCCAAGTCGAGTCCGTCTATCGTGACTTCGTGCAGAATTGACGGTTCGTTGGCCAGTCGCTGCGCAATGAACCAGGCTGCATTCCGCGCTAGTCCGATGTCGAAGTTGATCACCGTGGTTTCGCTGCTTAGGCCGACGGTCGACAGGTTCTTGACCAGCGGTGACAAAGCGGCCATCTCCGATTCGACCGCCGCAACCTGGGCTGCGAGAACGTCGTTGATTTCGTCGAAGTCGGTTTGGAGCTGAGGCAACTGTTCGCCAGGGCTGACTTGAGCGCTGGCGACTCCGAGGTCGAGGTTGATGTGCGCATTCATCCCTGCCAACAGATGTTGCAGAATCAGCCGGCTGTCATCGCTGCAGGCTACGAAAGTCAGTTTCCAGCTGCGACTTGGTGCACCGCCCGACTGATATGCCGTCAGCGCCTCGAGGTAGCGCGATGCAAACACAACATCCAACCGTTCCATCAGGGGACCGTTCTGGAAGCGTCCGCTGCTCACACCGTCGCGCACCGCGAGCGTGACACGCCGGTAGAGCGCGGCAAAGTATCCAATCCGGCTCTTCTCATCCCAGGCTCGCTGGATAATAGAGTCGAGGGCCACTACGACATCGTCAATCGTATTTACTGCCATCCTGCGAATGGTACCAGACGCCCTCACGACTCAGGAGAAATCGGCATCCAGCGCTAAGGTTTAACCGACACACTTTGTCCCGTATAGCGCACGGTCTTGTCGGCGCGTTCCGTAAGTTCGATTCCACCGCCATGTTTTTCGCTCACAAACACGATTTGGAACGTGCGGCTCTCCAGCATTCCCGGAAAGCTGCCGTTGCGCCGGCCGATTTCCAGTGTCTGGGTTGCGTCATTCCAACGAATCGGTAAGGTCGCGAAGACTCCCTTCTCGTACTGGTAGCCGTCGTTCTCGTCTTCGTAGAGCGTGAAGGCTCCATCCGCGCCACGATAGACGCGCAGCTCGATAGGATCGGCCGGTTTCTCAGCCGCGAATTGCAATTCAGGTCCCATCGGGATGATGGAACCCGCGCGCACATAGATCGGCAGGCGGTCGGGCGGAGCGGCAGCATCGATCATCATTCCACCGTCTTGCCTTTGTCCGGTCCAGAAGTTGTACCAGGTCGTCTTTGGCAAATACATATGCCGGGTATTCGCACCGGGCTCGGTCACCGGGCTTATCAGCAGGGCTGGCCCGAACATGAACTGATCGCCCACATTGAGTGCCCGCGGATCAGACCGAAAGTCCATCGCCAGCGCGCGCATTGGCGTATAGCTGGATTTCGTTATCATCCACGCCATTGAATAGATGTAAGGCATCAGGCGATAGCGCAACCGGTCATAGCTGGTCAGGATCTTCTGCGCATCCGGCCCGTAAGACCACAACTCGTTTTGATCGTTGCTGCGGGTGCCGTGCACCCGAAATATCGGACTGAATGTTGCAAACTCGAACCAGCGCACGAAGAGCTCGCGATACGCAGGATCATCGGGATTGCCGCTGACAAATCCACCAACATCCGTCGTCCAATAGGGAAGCCCCGAGAGTTCGAAATTCAATCCGGCAGGAATCTGGCGCTGAAACGTGATCCAGTCGGAGTTGATATCGCCCGACCACGCCGTCACGGCATTGCGCTGGCTGCCGGCGAAAGCCGAGCGCGAAAGGATAAACACGCGCTTCTGGTCCGACGCCGCACGCTGGCCTTCATAGACCGCGGTCGTCGTCATGAGCGGAAAGACGTTGACGAAACGATTCCCGCTGCCGATGGCGAGCTTGTGATTGAGTTGTATGTTTTCTTCGCGCCCTTCCGTTTCAGGCTCGGTCGTATCGAGCCACCACGCATCAATGCCAATCTTGAACAACGCGTCGTCCATGAGTTGCCAGTAGTACTTGCGTGCCGCTGGGTTGCTCGGGTCATACACTGCCATTTCCGCTTTGTGGTACGGAGGGTGCGCCACCGCCGTTTTGTCGATGAACCACCCGTTCTTGTCCATCGTTTCGTATTCCTTCGAACCCGGCTCGAAGAACGGCCACACCGAGATCATCAGGTGAAAGTTTTCCCGATGGAGTTGGTCAATCATGCCCTTGGGATCGGGATAATTCTGATTGAAGACGTGCTCGCCCTTGCGATTCCACCAAAACCAGTCCTGCACAATATTGTCGATGGGAATTTTCAGATCACGGTATTTTTGCGCCACGCCCAGCAGTTCAGGCTGCGATTTGTAGCGGTTCTTGCATTGCCAGAAACCGTAAGCCCACTTGCCGAACATGGGCGCAGCTCCGGTCAACTCCCGGTACTCGCCCACGACCTTGTCGAGTTCGGGGCCGTAGAGAAAGTAATAATCAATCGTGTCCGCGACTTCCGAGCTCACGAACATGGCATGTTCGAAACGATTGTTGAAGCGGCTGCGCGACGTGTTGTTCCAGAACAGCCCATAGCCAGCGCTTGAAACCATCAGCGGCACGGCGATGCTGGTGTTGTCCTGCGACAATTCAACCGATTCGCCGCGATAATTCCACACTCCAGCCTGATGCTGCCCCAGTCCGTACAGCGCCTCGGTTGACCCGTACCCGCCCAGAGTCATGTAGTCTTCGGCTCGGTAAGACTGCTCGCCGTTGACAGTCACTGGCGTCATGGTTTTGGAGTCGTCGTGCAGCAACGTGCGGCCGCCCGAGTCGCTATAGGTAATAGCGCCCGTCTTGCGGTCCACCGCGACCTTCAGGTCCGCCGTCTTCAGCGCGATTTCGTCATCGCTGGTTTGCAGCGTCCATGCCGACTCTGGCCAGCCTGCCTTGATCACAGCCGGGTTGGGATTGGCTGGGAAGGACGACGTCGGCGAGTAGGAAAGGTGAATGATCGACGGCGTACACGCCGTTAATCGCAAGGTGCCGGCCCTGAGGTGGATCACTACGCCGTCAGGCTGCTTCTCAAACCCGATAACGGGATTCGGTGCCGTCCACTGAGCGTGCGCGGACGCCGCAAGGAGAACAACGGGCAATAGGAGGCGGAAAGTGCGGGAAATGAGTCGTCGATTCATGATGTGGGATCTCGCACTGATCTTAGATCATGCGAAGTCCACCGGAAACGGATTATGTAAGGAAGACGCCCTAGCCGAGAATCATCGCCGCGAAGAACTCGCGTCTTGCATCACCGCAGCGTAATCGCTTGCTCGCCCAGTTGTTCGTTGATCAGACGATTGACCAGTTTCTTGATGCCTTCGCCGGTCTTCGTCAGCACAAAGTCTTTTCTCTCGCCCGACCAGTCGAGCTTAAAGCTGGTGGACAGTGCCGAAATCCAGATTTGCCGTGCCGGTGAGTTGGGTGAGATGACGAACTTGCCAGGTGGCTCCTCGAAGCTGATGTGCAGCGCGCCAGCGTTATCCTCGGCCTCGAAATCAGCCTCGCCTTCGGCTTCGTACAGGCTGCGCTTCAGGCCGTCAATCGATTCTTCCGCAAGGCGGCGAAAATCCTGCTCGTCCATCATGACGGGATTATATCCTCGGCCAGTGACTTCGTCTCTGTGGGTTGCTCAGTCCGTGGAGGACGTCGTTTCCGAACCTCGGCCCAAAGCACACTTGTCCGCCAGGGGCTGGCGAACCTGGACCATCAGAAACGGTCGCGCAGGTGCCCGAAGTTCTCCACTTGCAGCAGCCGGCCGTCGGCGGCATGGCTACGCAACTCGTCGCGCTCCAGCATCCAAGTGTTATCGTGGGGCACGAAGACTGCGTGCAAACCCGCTTCCAGCGCGGGATTGATATCCGACTTCGGGCTGTTTCCGATCATCCAGGTGACGTCCCGCTCCAATCCATATTTTTCCACGACAGCCCGATAGGCCGCGGCATCCTTTTCGGCGACGACCTCGATCGCTATGAAGTATTCCTTCAGTCCCGAGCGCTCGACCTTGCCCAGTTGCTCAGTGATGTTGCCCTTGGTCACCATGAACAGGCGATGCCGATGCGACAAGTCCGCCAGTGTCTCAGGCACTTCAGGCAGAAATTCCATGGGGTGCTCGGCGATTTGGTATGCAATCCCACGGATGGTCTCATGCAGGTCCGGAGTCACCGGTTCCAAAGACAGCCTTTCGAAGCAGATCACCAGTGCGTTTGCGAAGCTATGCATGCCATAACCATGCTGGCGGATGTTCTCCCGCTCGACGTCGTAGAGCACATGCCGGACTTCGTCGGGCGTGTACTGATGGTGATTCAGAAAGGAAATGAAATCGGTGATTGCCCGCTCAAAGTAAATGTTGTTCTCCCAGAGCGTGTCGTCGGCGTCGATAAGCAGGTTCTGCCCAGGCAGGAACTTCTCCAATTCAGCGGCAGGCATATTTTCTATCTTATCCAACTGCGATGAACAGCATGGCACAGGCTTGCGTTTTCCCAAGGAAATAGCCGGCTGCAAAGCCGGCTATGTACCGCTTCGAAATCTCACAGCTGACTAAGCCGTAACCGCCGAATCGCCCACGAACTCAACATTCGGCTTCTGCGGAATGATGCCGCGCTCGTAGCCCATTTCCAGCAGCTTGCTGATGGCTTCTCGACCGTCTTTCCCATAGTCGAGGGTGCGTTCGTTCACATACATTCCAACAAACTTGTCGGCCTGCTGCACATCGAGATCGCGCGCAAATTGCATTGCGTACTGCAACGCCTCTTCGCGGTGATCCAGCGCATACTGGATGCTGTCACGCAATGCATTACAGCAGGAATTGATCAGCGCCGGCCCCAGGTCGCGCTTGATGGCATTTCCGCCCAGCGGCAGCGGCATGCCCGTCAGATCACGCCACCATTTGCCCATGTCCACGATTCGGTGCAAGCCAACCTTGTTGAAGGTAAGCTGCCCCTCGTGGATGATCAGTCCCGCCTCGTACTTGCCCTCCAGTACCTTGGGAATGATCTCGTCAAACGGAACTACCTCGGTAACGACATCGGGAGCGAACAGCTTAAGCGCGAGGTATGCTGTCGTCATCGTCCCGGGCACCGCGATTTTTACGTTCGCAATCTCGTCCACCGGAATATTGCGGGACGCAACGATCATGGGCCCATAGCCCTCGCCGACGCTGCCGCCGCTGGGCATGATCGCGTACTTGTCCTGAATGTACGGATAGGCGTGAAACGACACCGCCGTTATGTCGTAGAAACCCTCAAGGGCCTTGCGATTCAGCGTCTCGATGTCGCAGAGCGTATGGGAGAACTTCACTCCCGGCAGGCGCACTTTGTTCGTGGCCATGCCATAGAACATGAACGCATCGTCGGAGTCGGGACTGTGCGCCACCTTGATTTCGCGGGTCTTGCTACCTGCACTGCTCATAGGAGATAAGGCCACTCTGCCGGGGAAGACCGGGAAAAATCGTTATCCAACATTAGCTAACACGGTTTGACGAACTACTTCGTGCGCTGTAGTCGTCTTGCCAAACCAGCCGCGACCATGACTTTCATGACCTCGGCAAAAACGAATGGCAGGAATCCGAAAGCCAACGCGCGCTGCCAACTGTGCGTCATCGCCGCTAGCCAAACGATTCCAGCGCCAAACAAAACGATCTCAGCAACAATTCCGGCCACAAGATTGCGCGCGAAAGAAGCCACTCCCTGCTCCGCCAGCCATCCTGCGATAAAAGCGACCACGGGATATGCCATGAGATATCCGCCGGTGGGACCGATCAGTTGTGCGACACCGCCGATGCCCGCCGGACTGAATACCGGCAATCCCATAGTCCCCCAAACCAGATACAGAGCGGCGGCCGCGAACCCTCGCTTGCTGCCCAGCGCCACGCCCACCAGCAATACTCCAAAGTTCGCCAACGTCAGGGGTACGGGGGTGAACGGCAGCGGCAATACCAGTCGGGCACACACCGCAATCACGGCGCTTGCGCAAATTACAATTCCCGCCTGCTTCGCCAAGCTCAACCACTGCTCAGCAACATTTTCTGTTTGGGTGCGAACTTCAGTTTGTGCCATGTCTTTACCCTCAGTGCGCCGGCAATTTCAATGCCGGGTTATGAAGACTTGTCTTCGTCAGCGGCCTTCGCAGTTTTCTCGGCAGCTTCATCGATTACGGATCGTATTTTAGAATCCATGTGTTCCTGCTTCAAATGTCGCCTCACTCGCAGCAGGACGGCGATGCCGACCGCCACAAGCGCTGCAGTGCACAGCACCAGGAGCACAAACAGGACCTTGATTACCACAAGGTGTCAGGATAACAGATGGCGTCGTCACTGAGACGGGCGGCACACCAGCCAGATGAACCACGCGGTGGTTGCGCAACGCATAACAACTGACCACAAAGAACTTACTGCTTCGCGGCGAACTTTCCCGCCATTGCGGCCTCAATTTCCTCCGCGGTGTGGGGCAGAGCGGCGGTTAGATTCACCAGCTTGCCGTCGGGCGATACCCAAACGATGTCTTCGATGCGCACTCCAAGCTTTTCTTCCGGGATATAAATGCCCGGTTCGATGGTGAATACCGCGCCGCGTGGAATCGGGGCCGTGCTGTCCCCAACATCGTGAACTTCCAGCCCTACATAATGGCCCAATCCGTGGATGAAATACTGGCCCAGCGGTTGGCCGTGAAGGTCCTTGCCGTGCGAATTGATGTAGTCGTATGCCACTTTGACTAAGGCATCCGAATCACGGCCAATGAGCTTGCTCTTGCCCTGCCTGAAGGCCTCCATTGCGGCGCGTTGCGCTCCCAGCACGATGTTGTAGATCTCGCGCTGCCGGTCCGTAAACTTTCCGTTCGCCGGGGCGGTCCGGGTAATGTCCGATGCGTACATGGCATACTCGCCGGCCACATCCATCACCACCACATCACCCGACTTGATCGGAGCGTCATCCGCCGAGTAGTGCAGGACCGTCGAATTTGCCCCGGCGCCTACAATTGGCGCATAGGCCGGCCGCTCGCATCCCCGCTTCATAAACTCGTATTGCATGCGGGCGTCGACATCGTGCTCGTTGAGCCCTGGTTTGAGCATCTGGAACGCCGCCATGTGCGCCGCGATCGAGGCATCGGTGGCGTGACGAATACGGTCCACCTCGCCCTGGTCCTTCGCCACACGCAATTGGGCGAGGAGCGGCTTCACATCCTGCGTCGACGTCCGGAGAGGGAACGTGTTAGTGCGACGTAGCCACTCCAGGGAACTGGCCGATGGAGAGACTTCTCCGTCATGGGACTGATCGACGTAGATGGTCGCGGGCCCATTGCCCAGAATCCCTGCAAGTTGGGCGGGCAGGCGATCAAGATTGTCGACCCGGTCGAAGCCTGTGATTGCCGGCGCTTGTGGATTGTCTGCGCCCAACTTCGGCCCCGTCCATTTTTCCTGCGCCACATTGTGGATGGGCAGGAAGAGTATCTCCGTATAGGGCCTGGGGGCGACATTTTCTTTGGCAACCACGGCCGAGGCAATGACCAGCGCCGCGCCCGGTTCAGCGATTCCTGAGAGGTAGTAGAAGTTGTTGTCCTGGCGGAATCCGTAGACCGCGTTCGGACCTTCTGCCTCGGTCCCGGCAAATAGGATCGCCACCCCGCCGCTCATTTTTTGCGCCAGGGCCATGCGGCGGGCGCGATAGTCGGCGTTCGGCTGGCGGTCGAGCGCGAGGCAATCGCCACCCAGTCCAACCACCAATGTAAATATAAACAAATACATCAGTAAGTTACGGTTAAATATTGATTTAATGGTTCTTACCATCTATTACACTCCGACCGGAAATGGCTTGGTGCTGTGCTCATCGGCGCGCGCTGCGACCAAGCTGTCAAATCGTCCCTGCAACAACGACATCAAACCCGTGTACCAATAGCCGAAGACGAACAGAAACAGAAATGGCACGGTGAAATAGTTTTCGTTCGCGATGGCGTACCACACCGTCAGCGCAAAGTAGCAGCCGATCAGAAGCTCGATGTACGGAATCCAACCCAGCCGCTTGCGATACTTTTTGGCAGCCATGCTCTTGTCCTGTTTTGTAACCACACGGTATTTGGGCGTCCGGACAAACGCAGTTTGTTTGCCGACTATGGCCTCCAGCACGGCCTTCGTGTTGGTGATGGTCAAACCGATACCCAGCCCCATCAGTGGCGGCAAATAGAGAAATGTCCGAAACCAGTTCTTGGGGAACAGCTCTTTTTGTGACACCAGGTAGAAGCTGGAAATGGAAAACGTCGAGGCCATGAACAATGGCAAATCGATGTACAGCATCTGGAACCAGCCCTGATAGAACCTGATCATCATGGCCGGCATGAGCAGCGTGCTGAGAATGATCATCAGCGGATAGCTGAGGTTGGCAGTGAGGTGGTACCAGGCCTCAATCTTCTCGCGTCGCGAAACGTTGGCGCGTAGCACCTTGGGCAGGTCTTTCTTGGAGCATTGAATCAGGCCCTTGGCCCAGCGAGCCTGCTGCGTTTTGAAGGCCGTCATCTCAATCGGCAGCTCCGCCGGACACTCGACGTCCTGCAGGTATTTGAACTTCCATCCCTTGAGCTGTGAGCGGTAGCTGAGATCGGTGTCTTCGGTAAGGGTGTCGTGCTCCCAACCGCCCGCATCGTCAATCGCCCGGCGGCGCCACATGCCAGCGGTGCCATTGAAGTTGAAGAACACACCCGCGCGCGAACGCGCCCCGTGCTCGAGCACGAAGTGTCCATCGAGCAGGATGGCTTCCACTTCCGTCAGAAAGGAATAATTCCGATTGAGGTGCGTCCAGCGTGTCTGCACCATGCCGACTTCCGGATCGGCGAAGTGATGGATCACCTTCATCAGCCAGTCGGGGTAAGGCGTGAAGTCCGCATCAAAAATTGCCACGAACTCGCCCGTCGAGACCTTCAGCCCGGCATCGAGCGCTCCGGCCTTAAAGCCTTCGCGATTCGTGCGGTGGTGATAGACGATGTTGTGGCCCATCTTGGCATAGCGTTCGACCACTGCACGGGCGACCTCGACAGTTTCGTCCGTCGAATCGTCGAGCACCTGAATTTCCAGCTTGTCAGCCGGGTATTCCATCTTGCAGACGCACTCGACCAGGCGATCGATAACGTATTGCTCGTTGAAGATCGGGAGCTGGATCGTGACCTTGGGTAATTCGGCAAAGCGCGATGGCGGATCGGTTGTCTTGTTCTTACGGTGCTTAAAGTAGAGGTACACCAATTGGTAACGGTGGATCCCGTAAAACGCCAGCAGGATCAGCACAATAAAGTAGGGAATCAACAGCGCCAGGTCGAAGGCGTTGGCGTGGTACAGCCCCTTAAATGTCGTGTCGAGAAAATGCGTGCGCAAATAATGCCGGAGCCCACGAGGTTCCGCCACCACGGTGCAAAGCATCATGAGCGTAGCGTTCAGGAATGTGCTCCCCTCGCAGAAGTTGCGCCGACCCGAGGACGGGCGCGGGTCATAACTGCAACGCGATGATTGTACCTGACGTCACCTGCACCGAAAGAGGGAACTCCCCGGGCATGATTCCGGAATTCTCGGTGGGAGTTGCGCACCGCAATCCAAGGGGTCCCAGACGGGCCACGTTGACTCTTGTCGCTCTCGGGCGAACAATAGGGTTCAAGGGCAGGGGGATGAATCTGCGACGGACATTATCAGCCGTTCTGATTTGCGTGTTGGGTGCGGCATGGGCGCAAGCGCAAGCGCAGAATTTGCCATCTGATTTGCCCGCGAGCCAGAGCGTGATTGCGGAACGCGATCCCGAAGATGCGTTTCTATCCACCAGACGTTATACCAACGCATACTTTGGATTCGAGTTCGACTTCCCTCCGGAAGCCCGCCTTAAACCCATCCCCACGCCCGCCACGTCTGACCGGCGCATACGCTTGCTGGAAGTCGTCGGCCCCGCTCCGCAACATGCCGGCATTTCGATTTCGGCTTACGAATACAAGGGAAAGAACTGGACCGATGCAAAAGGCATCTTGCGCCACCAGCTCGACCAGGATCTCTTCATCGGGGTCGAAGAACTCCACGGGCTCTCAAAGACGACCATCGACGGCCACCAGTTTTATTACTTTGAAACCCGCAAGGGCGTGGAGCAGCACGTCGAGTTGGCCACCGAGTCGAACGGATATGTCCTGCTGGTGGTTCTTGAGGCCAACGATTCCCAGATGGTCAAGGTGCTCAACTCCGCCTTTTACCGGCTGAAGTTCTTCGCTCCCCAGGAAGCCCAACAGCAAGCTGGGCCCGATGCCGCCGCCTACGAAGGGCCCGCAATTTCGGCACTGCGCCTGCGCCAGTTGAAAGAGTCCCCTCCAGCACTGCGGATGGATCCCGGGAAGATTCAAGGCGGTGTTTACCGCAATGCGCAAATCGGCGTGCAGTTCGAATTTCCCAAGGAATGGAGCCTTCAACCGCAAGGCGCCATCGAGCCGGCCGTGTCGCGCTATCGTGAAAAGGTCTCGGGCGAGCCGGTGATGGGACCTCGTGAACGTGACGTCGTGAAAGCTTGTCGGCGCACTCTGCTCTCCGCATGGAAAACCAAGCCCGAAGCGGACGGTGAGGTTCCCTACGACGACTTTGGCGAGGTGACGCTCTCGGCCATGCCTCTGGCGTGCTTCCCCAACATTCATTTTCCCGATGATGCCCACGATGCAGACACCGTTCGCAGGTTCCTCGTGGGCCTAAGCTTCAGCCAGCCGCTGCAACGGGACATGAGCGATGCCCGCACCTACGAGGCCGATGGAAAGACCTTCGTCGTGACCCACGGAACCATCGCCTACAAAGAAGAGGGCGATGCGCTCTCACGCCGGATATCGGTGTCGATGGTGCTGACCCAGCATCGCGGCTACCTTTTGATGTGGATTTTCGCAGCTCCCCATGACGCTGAGCTGCGCGAGCTGATGAATGCCAGGATGGGTTTCGATTCAGATCCGGCGACAACGGAAGCGAAGGCGAGCGCCGTCAGCAGTCCCGAAATCACAATGACGCCGGGCGGAGCTGTTCAGTCGGAAGCGGCTGCCGATCGCGCAGCAATAGGCCCGTCGCCCTCCGCACCCAACGGAACGATTTCAACCAGTCAATCTGGGCAGGGTGCGTCGCCTGTTACCGATCCGATTTCGTCGCGACCCTCGCTGCTGAAGCCCGGGGAGACCATGCAGGATCAGTCGATCCCAGGGCAGCCATTGCCCAAGAGGCCTTCGCAATAATTCCCCTCGGCGTGGCTCGATAAAGCCAGAAGTTTATTTCCCGACGATTTTTCGGATCTGTTCGATATGGTTGATGTCGTGACCTGCGACTAGACGCGCCAAATCGCCAACGCTCATTCGTCCCCTCTCAATGTGCATGCCGTAGCGCTGCCATTGCTCAGGGCTGAGGAGGTCGAACATTTGCAGGTTCGCCTCGCGCAGTAGTTGAAATAGCTGAAGCGATTTCTTCGCATCGCGAGCGGAATATTCTCCCAGGCTTTTCCATAGGTCCTGGTCGTAGCTTGAGAGAACAGCGCCATCATGTTCAATCATTTGCCGGTACCGCCAACTGCTAGCAATCTCGGCCTCGGACAGGTGGGCCAGGATTTCCGCTACCGACCACTTGTCCGGTGCCGGCCTTTGACCGAGCTTCTCCGCCGGAATAGCCGCGATCAGCTCTGCCAGTTGACCGGCCGTTTCGTGTTGAACGGTCCGGGGATCTTTGCCTTCCATCAGCAAGAGAAGGCGCGCTTTGTACTCGTCCACATTTTCCATAAAACAACCAACCCTTTTGCCGGCTAATTCAGGAAGAACTTGGTGTACAGGGTGTCGCGCTGTGCCGGACGGAAACCGGCGTCGCGTATGATGCGCCGCAACTCTTCTTCAGTGGTGCAATTGTTCACACCGGCGGCGCGCACTACATTTTCCTCGATCATCACCGAGCCCACGTCGTTGCCGCCGAAGCGCAGGCCCATCTGGCAGACTTTCAAGCCCTGCGTCACCCAGCTTGACTGTACATTTTCGAAATTTGTCAGGTAGAGCCGCGCGATGGCCAGCGTTTTCAGGTACTCGACAGCGGTGGCCTCGTCCCATCCGCGTCCTCCCAGCGCCGTGTTCTGCGGCTGGAACGACCAGGGAATGAATGCTGTGAATCCGCCGGTCTCTTCCTGCAGGTCATAAAGGACTTGCAGATGATTGACGCGATTCTCGAAGTTTTCGCCCACGCCGAACATCATGGTGGCCGTGGTTCGCATACCGAGTTTGTGCGCCGTGCGATGGACATTCAGCCAATCTTCAGTAAGGCACTTTAGCCGCGCAATCTTGAAGCGCACTTCGTCGTCGAGAATCTCGGCGCCGCCGCCCGGAATCGAGTCGAGCCCGGCATCGCGCATCCGCCGGATGGTGTCTTCGATACTAAGGCCGCTGACTTCTGCTATGCAGATGACCTCCGACGCCGAAAAGCAATGCAGGTGCACCTGCGGGAAGCGTTGTTTCAGGCCGCTGAGCATGGCCTCGTACCATTCAATTTTCAAGTCGGGATGCAGGCCGCCCTGCAACAGAACGCCGGTGCCCCCCAACTCCACCGTCTCGCGCACCTTGTCGTAGATGGTGTCGAAGTCGAGGATGTACCCTTCGGCGGCCAGTTTGCCCTTCAGCGGGCGATAAAACGCGCAGAAGGTGCAATACTCGGTGCAGAAGTTGGTGTAATTGATGTTTCGATCGATGATGTAGGTGACCACGCCATCTGGATGCATACGGCGGCGCACCGCGTCGGCTTCCATGCCAATGCCGATCAAATCATCGGAGCGAAACATCTCAAGCGCTTCAGCTTTGCTCAGGGACATAAGAGATCACAACCTATTGTGACATTCTAAAACATTAGGAACGCCCCAGGCACCAAGACCGAACCCCCTGAAGAGACTGTGGGAAGCGTGGCCCCTTACCGCCCCACGAAACAAACGCCATCGAAACGCGTTTATATCGAAGGCCGCCATTGCGGCAATCCCTGTAAAATGAAACAGTACTCAGGGAGAGTCCGTAAAACGACCCTGCCAGGGCTGCTAAATTTCTGCGAGTGTTTGTGGGTAACGCCATTAAAGGACATACGATGAATCGACCTGCTCCCTTTGGATTTCCAAACGGAAAAACCGTTCGCCTGTTGCTCCCCAGCTTATTGCTGGCACTGGCCTTTCCTGCCTGGGCGTCGTTGGGCGACAACGTAACTACCGTACAGACCGACAAAGCCCGCATGAAGGGGACGCTGCGCAGCGTCGCCGCGCAGAGCTATGTCACGCACGAAATCCAAGTCCCCACGGGGCAGACAGTGCGCGAATTTGTCTCGCCCGAAGGCACCGTCTTCGGCGTCGCTTGGGAGGGACCGTTTCAGCCCGATCTGCAGCAACTTCTGGGTTCCTACTTTGAGCCGGTGAAACAAGCCGTGGCGCAGCAGCATCGCGGACATGGCCCGATATTCGTGGAGACATCCGGTTTCGTTTTTCAGCAAGGTGGACACGCACGCAGCTTCCATGGCCGGGCTTATGTCCCCTCCATGGTGCCACAGGGTGTAGATGTCACTGAGATCCAATAAAGGAGCGGGCGTGCGAATTCTAGGAACCCTTGCAGGAGTGTGGTGCCTCGCGCTGTTGGCGGCTTGTAGCAGCGGAGGCGGCTCAACGACACCTACAGTTACGCTGGTGGGTGCGAGCTGTAATCCGACCTCGATCACGTCCCAGCAGACTAGCCAATGTACGGCCACGGTCTCGGGCACGGGCAGTTTCAGTTCCACGGTGTTTTGGACCGCCAGCGGAGGCGGGACGATTGCTGCGGCCACCGGCCTGTTCACGGCAGACACCGTACCTTTCACCACCCAGGTCACGATTACCGCAACCTCGGCGACCGACGCCACCAAAAGCGGTTCCACCACGATTACCGTGGCCGCCGCCGGCACCGTTACCGGCGTAACCGTCACATGCAGTCCAACGTCCGTTCAAATCGGACAGTTATCGACTTGTTCGGCAGTGGTCAACGGGACCGGGGCCTTCAGCCCCAGCGTCACCTGGTCGGCCAGCGGGGGAACCATCAACCCGATCAGTGGCCTGTTCAGCGGTTCGAGCGCGGGCACCTATACCATCACTGCCACTTCGCAACAGGACTCCACGAAGAGTGGAACAGGAACGGTCACCGTGGTTCCCGGTGTCAGCAACGCGCTACCCGTCACGGTTGACGGCGGCCCAGCTGCGTACCAGGCCCTCAACAATGTTTACGTCAATGGCGCGTTCGTATCCGTGACGGTTTGCACGCCAGGGACTTCAACTTGTCAGACCATCGATCACGTCCTGGTTGACACTGGCTCCGTTGGTCTGCGATTGCTCGCTACAGGAGCGGCCGGCGGAGAGCTCGACCCGACCGCCTTCCCGCAGCAGATAGACGCAAACGGCAACGCGATCAGCGAATGCAGTCTATTCGTTGACGGCTACGCGTGGGGATCGGTGTCGCTGGCAACCATTCAGATGGCCGGTGAAGTCGCGTCCACCGTTCCCAATGCTACCGTCCCCGGCGTGCCGATTCAGATTCTCGGCGATCCCCGCGTTCCCGCTTTGCCGACGAGTTGCTCGTCTCAGAGTGTTGGTACTGACAAAGGCACTCTCGCCGGATTGGGCGCCTATGGAGTGCTCGGCTTAGGGACCTTCCAACAGGATTGCGGGCCGGGTTGCGTCGGCACTACCAATCCTCCCGCGGAATACTACGTGTGCCCCGGTGGGACATGCTCGCCGACGGGAGTGGGCCTGGCGCAACAAGTCACGCACCCCGTGTGGGTCCTGCCCCAGGACAATAATGGAGTGCTGCTGCAGTTGCCCACAATTCCTTCCGGCGGGACCACGACGATCAACGGCTCGCTGTTTATTGGCATTGGCACGCAGGCGAACAACGCGCTGGGTTCCGCAACCGTCTTCAACACTGACGCCAATGCGTTCTTCGTCACCAACTATAACGGGCAGACCAATAGCTGTAGCTACATCGATAGCGGGTCGAACGCCTACTTCTTTCCCAGTGCCGGGAACCCATTATTGGTGAACTGCAGCTCGACCGGCAATGCGAAGGATTTCTATTGTCCAGCCAGCCTGCTGGCCCTTACGGCTACCAATCAGAGTGCGCCGAATACCAACAACTCGACCGGCACGGTTGCCTTTAACGTCGGCAATGCCTCCACGTTGTTCACCAACAATAATGGCAATAACGTAGCTTTCAGCGAGTTGGCCGGCCCCAATGCCCCCTTGAACGGTTGCAATTCGTTCGACTGGGGACTCTCGTTTTTCTACGGCAAATCCGTGTTCACTGCGATCGAGCAGCAACCGGTGACGGGGACGAATTTCGTGGGTCCATTCTGGGCGTACTTCTAGCGGGCTGGATTCTTAAAGCGGCGGGCGGACCCTTTTAACTCCGCCCGTCTCTGCTCTTGACGCATCCAAGTTGGTAGAGTTTCAATGTTGCGATGCCCGCGAAGAAGAGTCCGCGCAAGTCTGTAAGTCGAAAACCGCCACGCCAAAACTCCGCGAAAGCGCCGAAGTCCAGCCGTCCAGTGATGCCGCCCGTATATGGCATCCCGGCGTCCCTGAAGGGCAGCCTGCCATGGGACTGGGCGTGCGACCGGCTCACCAACTCCCACAATTACTTACTTACCACCATTCGCCCTGACTCCCGCCCGCACACCATGGTGATGCACGGCATCTGGCTGGAGAACGCCTACTACTTCAGCACCGGTTCGACCACTCGAAAATCCAGGAACCTCGCCGCCAACCCAAACTGCATCGTCTGCAACGAAAACGTGGCGGAGGCTGTGATCGTCGAGGGGCATGCCCGGCAACTCGCCGTGCCGGAAATTCCCGAACCGGCATTCGCTTTATATCAACAAAAGTACGGGTGGAAGCTCGATCCCGAGCTGGGCCCGGTCTTCAAGGTTACGCCCCGCGTGGTCTTTGCCATGTCGGAAAAGCTATTCCCGGCGGGTGCGACCCGCTGGCTGTTTGACTGACCGCTGTAACCGAGTATCCCACGCTGTGGGAGTACGTCACTTCCTGGCACTCCCAAACGCCACCGGCCCCAGGAACCGCAATTCCGGAACGGCGGATATAAGGCCCACCTCGTGTGCGTACGTCAGGAAGAGCTGCAGGCCCCCGTGATTCTCGCGATCAAAGTAATAATGGATGTTCTCCGTAAGGTAGGTGGTCACCTCGGCTTCCGTGATGCCCAGCTTCGGTGCCCACTCCTTCGCCAACGCGTCGATGTTCTCCGGTAGCAGGCCATGGTCGCGCGACTGTTGGAAAACGTCGATCAGTTTCATCCCTTCCGGCTGCCGATGCAGGGCATCCATCCGCACCGCCCAGAACGCGAACACAAATGGTTTTCCTGTCAGCCTCCGCCAATCGTGACCGAGATCGTAGAGATGGTATTGCGAGTCATGCATCGAGATCTGCAAGGCCGAATCGCCAATCAACAGTGCCGCATCATGCCGCTTAAGCATTTCCTTGAGGTCGGGCGGATGAGGCGTGAACTGACGATGTCCGCCGAAAAACTTGGCAAACAGGACTTGGGTCAGGGCGACCGAGGTGCGCGACGAGGTGTCGGTTGCCACAGTGCGCACGTCTTCAATGCGCTTCTTGCTCACCAGAAGGATTGAGCGCACCCGATCTCTGGAAGCAATTGCAATGTTCGGCAAGATCACCAAGCCGGGGATCTCGGCATAGGTGATCGCAGGAATGATCCCGATATCCGCCCGGTCGGCAGCCAAGGCCGCCGCGCACTTTGAGGGGATGGTGTAGTCAATCTCGAAGTCTTCGCCCGCCAAGCCGTGCTCGAAGTCCCACATCAACGGCGCTGTATTCAGAAATGAGATGGCGGAAACACGGAGGCCGGGCATGAAAGATCGAGTCTAACAAAGTAGCGTCCTCGCCATGCAACCGTCGTCGATTTGCGGTGACTTCGGCAGGCTCTGCGCTGACACTTAAGACGCTCGTTGCCTCTAACATGCTCGCGGTGCGCGTGGGGATTGTGACGCGCCTCCTTGACGGTAACCAACATAGAGGTTACCTTCCAATTGGCCTTAACTTTAATCAGGTCGGAGCCCGACGATGGAAACCGAAGTCCACGTCCATTCCCGCGACGTTGCTTCCGCAAGGACCCTGCAGTGGCTTGCATTGTCCCTCACCCCCGGTATAGGCGCTGGTAGAGGACGCAAGCTGGTCGAGCTGTTCAATGGCATCGACCGGTTATTCAACGCCCCCCTTACGGAGCTCGAGGGTGCTGGATTGCCAGCAGGCGCCGCCCAGAGCATCGCGATGGGTAAGTCGCTGGAACTGGCAGCCGACGAGTTCGATCGCACGAAAGCGTTCGTGCCCGCCTGGTTGCGCAAGACGATCCCGAGTTTCCCAAACGCCTGTATGAGATTTACGATCCGCCTCTCGTGTTGTACGTCAGCGGGAACACTGAAGTTATTAGTAAGTATGGCCTTGCGGTAATCGGCACTCGCCATCCCACACCTTACGGGACAGGAATGGCAGAGCGGTTGGCCTGCGACCTTGCCGCGCGCGGACCGGTCATAGTGAGCGGAATGGCTCGTGGCATTGATAGCGCCGCCCATCGGGGTGCGCTGAACGCCCATGGCGAGACGGTAGCCATCTGGGGAACTGGGGTCGACGTACCCTATCCCAAGGAAAATCAGAAGCTTGCAGAGCAGATTCTGGCAGCAGGTGGGGCGATCCTGAGCGAGTTTCCTCTCGGGACCTTTCCCGCACCGCAGAACTTTCCCATCCGCAACCGCATTATCAGCGGCATGTCCATAGGTGTGCTGGTGCTCGAGGCGGGAGAGTACAGTGGAACTCGCATAACGGCGCGCTGCGCCTTGGAGCAGGGCAGGGACGTTTACGCCGTCCCTGGAAACGTCACAAATAAGCTATCGTGGGGTCCTAACACATTGATAAAGCAGGGGGCTGCGCTAATCGCAACCTGGGAAGACGTCTGGGAAGCGCTGCCCTCGGACATTCGCTTGGCGCTCACCCCTCCGGAACAGCCTGCATCCCAGGCGCTCGAAACAGCATCATTGTTTGGAGGGCACGATTTACCTCCCGACGAGAAACGGATCTTCGCTGTTCTCCGGGCCGATGAACCAACCCACATCGATGAG
>Ga0075521_10000108_pt1 | contig 18166 bp, 16 predicted proteins | sample NGEPerD_FD_74785 | JGI IMG/M metagenome (GOLD analysis project Ga0075521, IMG submission 74785) | Arctic peat soil microbial communities from the Barrow Environmental Observatory site, Barrow, Alaska, USA - NGEE PermafrostAB12-D | ecosystem: Environmental > Terrestrial > Soil > Wetlands > Peat ...
CAGGCGGCGGACGAGTCGGCCTGTAGGCCGGGTTCTGTGGACGGGCCGGACGGCTGGACCGCCCGACGCCGCACCGGCGGCCATCCATCTCGGGCTGCCGTTGCCGACAGCCTCCAGCGATCTACCCGGAAGCTCGGGCGAGCAGCCCTCCAGCGCTTCCTGTCTGATCTTGCTCCGGGTGGGGTTTGCCGAGCCGCCCGAGTCACCTCGGGCGCTGGTGGTCTCTTACACCGCCGTTTCACCCTTACCCACGGTCTCCGGCACGTTCTGGAGGCCTTGGGCGGTCTGCTTTCTGTGGCACTGTCCCGCGGGTCACCCCGGGTGGGCGTTACCCACCACCCTGCCCTGTGGAGCCCGGACCTTCCTCGGCGGGCGCTCCGTTCTGGAGCAACCCGACGCGGCCGCCCGGCCGGCTCGTCCGCCGTGGCCCTACCCTACGGCCTTCGGGGTCCCGTACGTCCGCAAGAAATCGAGCAGCCGCCGAACGGCCTCGATCGGGGCGGCGGTGTCAGTGACGGGGCCGGTGACGGTCCGGCGGTGTCCTGTCCGCCTCTCCACCTCCATCGTGTAGCTGAACGCATCAGGCACGCCCGGCGACGGACGAGAGGAGTTCGGAGGTGCCCCCCCGGCGGCGGCACGTGGCTCCTCCGCGGCGGCGACCAACCGTCGAAGCTCGGCAGACTGCTCGGCCGAGAGCGAGCGCACCTCCACCGACCAGACACGACGCACGCCGGCTACCCCACCGCTGCGGGTGATCGTGACCCGGAGCGGATCAGAGGACACCGACATCCGTCCACGCGCTTCGGACGGTGGCCGAAGCCGCGTCCCCGTATGCGTGCTGCGCGGCGCGGAGGGTGGCTTGCGCGAAGCCGGCAAAGCGGGTGTTCGGACCCACGCGTGCGTCCCGGAGGGCGTCGTACCAGATCGTCCCGGCCTGTTCCCAGCTGTGGCCACCCAGGGCGGTCGCGACGAGGCAGAACGCGCGGTTGGGGATGCCCGAGTTGATGTGCACGCCGCCGTTGTCCTGCGCGGTGGAGACGTAGTCGCGCATGGTCGCTGGTTGGGGGTCCTTGCCGAGGACCGGGTCGTCGTAGGCGGTGCCGGGTGCGCTCATCGATCGCAGGGCGCTGCCGTGGAACCCGGGCAGCACCAGATCGGCTCCGATGAGCCAGTCGGCCTGCGCCGCAGTCTGACCGAGGGCGAACTGCTTGACCAAGCTGCCGAAGCAGTCCGAGATCGACTCGTTGAGGGCGCCTGACTGGTCCAGGTAGGCCAGCCCGGCCTCGTACTGGGTGACGCCGTGCGTCAGCTCGTGGCCGATAACGTCGATCGAGGCGGTGAAGGAGCCGAACAACGTCCCGTCACCGTCGCCGAAGACCATCGCCTCGCCGTTCCACTGCGCGTTGTCCCAGGCCTGACCAAAGTGCACCGTGGCCCGCAACGGCATGCCCGCATCGTCGATGGAGTCCCGCCCGAAAGCGTCCCGGTAGCAGCCGAAGGTGTCCCCCAGCCCGTCATAGGCCTCGTTGACCGCGACGTCAGCAGAGGGCGATCCACCCTCCGCCCGCACCTCGCGACCCGGCAGGGTCTCATTCCCCTGCGCGTCGAAGATGGTCCGCTGGGGTTGCGGCCGCGGTTGCGCGGTCAGTCGGCCCGGGGCCACCGGGGGCCGGGCCGGCCCGGAGAGCACCCGGGCCATTCGCAACGAGGCGTCCAGGGACAGGGTGCGCAACGCCCAATCCCGCTGCTCGGCTGTGCCGTTCCGGACCAACGCCTCCAGCAGGTAGGGCGGGATGATGCACTGCGCGGGCTGCGCGGGCCGGTACGACACGAACGTCCTCCTCAGGCGGGGAGGGAGCCAGGCTACGACGCCGTTCGGACAGAATCGACGGGCGGTACGCCGGGATCGTCCCGACGTGTCCTGCTCACCGGGTCGGGGCGTGGTCGGTCGGGGCGTGGGCCGTGTCGTTGAGCCGACGCAGGATGGCCGGCCCGTCGGCGTGCCAATCGATCTCGGTCAACCCCACCGGGTCCAGCTGCATCCGGTACAGCGCGTGCGGCGGTGCATCCAGAGCGAGCCGGGCCATCAGTTTGATCGGCGTCACGTGGGAGACGACCAGCACCCGCTCACCGCCGCGGGTGGCGAGGATCTCATCCCGGGCCTGCCGAACCCGCCGGGCGACACTGGCGAAGCTCTCCCCGCCTGGCGGTGCGACCTCCACCGAGTCCAGCCACGCGGACAGCTCAGCCGGCCAGCGCTCGCGTACCTCGGTGAAGGTGGCGCCCTCCCAGTGCCCGAAGTCGGTCTCACGCAGCCCCGCGGAGAGGCGGACGTCGAGGCCGAGGTGATCCGCGACGATCGAGGCGGTGTGTCGAGCGCGCCGTAGCGGCGAGCTGATGACGACCGTGAAGGGTGCCTCGGCGGCCAGCCGCTCGGCGGCGGCCACTGCCTGGGTGGCACCCAGCGGAGCGAGGTCGACGTCGCCGGACCCGCTGAATCGCCGCTCCGCGGTCAACGGGGTCGCTCCGTGACGCAGCAGCATCGTGACGGTCGGCGGCGCTGTGTCCTCCCGCCAGCCGTACCGCACCCCCAGCCGGGCGGTGACCGGCGAGTCCGTACCCGCCGCCTCCCGAGCCGGCACCCACTCCTGGCCGCGCGCGGCGGCGTCCATTGCCTCGTTGGCCAACCGGTCGGCGTCCCGGTTGCGCTCTCGGGGGATGTGCCGGAACGTCACGGCCGGCAGCCGACCGACCAGGTCGGCGGCCTGGCGGGCCAGCACTCGCATGTCCGGATGCTTGACCTGCCACCGGCCGGACATCTGCTCGACCACGAGCTTGGAGTCCATCCGGACCTCGACTGCGGTCGGGTCCAGCTCGGCAGCCGCCCGCAGTCCGGCGAGCAGTCCCTCGTACTCGGCGACGTTGTTCGTCGCCCGCCCGATGCCGCTGGCGACCTCCCGCAGCACCTCCCCGGTCCGCGCGTCCCGGACCACCGCGCCGTAGCCGGCCGGCCCCGGATTACCTCGGGAGCCGCCGTCTGCCTCGACGACGAGCCGAGGGCCGGTCATCGGATCACAGGCCCGACTCCGGGGTGCGCACCAGGATCCGCCGGCACTCCTCGCAGCGCACGACAAGATCCGGCGCCGCCGAACGCAGCATGGAGATGTCCTGCCCGGAAAGCGACAGATGACAGCCCTCACACCGACCGCGCCGGAGAGCGGCCGCCCCGACGCCACCCTTGTCCACGCGGATCTTCTCGTACAGGGTGAGCAGGTCGGGCGGGATCTCCTGGGCGATCCGCGCCCGGTCGGCGGTGCGCAGGGCGCTCGTACGGTCGATCTCCTCATACGCCGCCGCCGCGCGCTCGGCGGTGATCGAGCGCTCACTGCCGACCCGCTCGCGGTCGGCCTGGACGCCGGCCAGCCGACCCTGCACCTCCTCGCGGGCCTCCATGATGCCCAGCACCTGCTCCTCCAGATCGTCCTGCCGGCGGCGCAGCGAGGCCAGTTCGGACTGCAGGTTCTCCAGTTCCCGCGGGGAACTGACCGCGCCGGAGTCCAGCCGCTGCCGGTCCCGCTGCGCCCGGCTGCTCACGAGGTCGACGTCGGCCTCGAGTCGGCGCTGGTCCTTGGCCAGATCTCCGTCCTCGGTGCCGGCGGCCGCATCCTCATCAGCGAGTCGCCGAAGGTGCTCATCGAGCCCGGCGAGCACCGCAACCTCGGACAGGGTGCGTCGGCGATGGGTAAGCCGGTCGAGATCGGCGTCCGCGGCTTGCAGGTCGAGCAGGCGTAGCTGACGATCGGGCGGCGCGTTCACGGTCTCTCGCTCACGGTCCAGGGGTCGGTGAGGATGGTGCTCACCGTCGCGGTCACCGTATCTGCCAGGTCGCTGGTGAGCTGACGTGCGGCCGCCGGCAGCCACGGCCACTCCGTCGCCCAGTGCGCGGCGTCGATGAAGGCCAGGTCCCATTCGGTCACCGCGTCGAGGACAGGATGGTGCCGCAGGTCGGCCGTGAGCAGGACGTCGGCATCGGCCGCCGCCGCCTCGCCGGCCAGGTCCGCGCCGGCGCCGCCACACACCGCGACCCGGCGCACCGGGCGGGCCGGGTCGCCAGCCGCCCGTACCCCCCAGGCGGTGCGCGGCAACGCCGCGGCCGCCGCGGCGGTGAACTCCCGCAGGGTCATCGGGTCGGACAGCTCGCCGACCCGACCCAGACCGCGGGGGCCCGGCAGCGGGGCCAGCATGAGGACGTCGTACGCGGGCTCCTCGTACGGGTGGGTGGCACGCAGCGCGGCCAGCACGGCAGACCGGCGCGACCGGGGCAGCACCATCTCCACCCTTGTCTCGGGCACCAGCTCGACCCGGCCGGCACGGCCGATCACCGGCGTCGCACCGTCACCGGGCAGGAACGTCCCGGTCCCCTCACTCATCCAGGCGCAGCGGCTGTAGTCGCCGATCTGCCCGGCTCCGGCGGCGGCGAGGGAGTCGACCACCCGGCCGGTGTCCGCGTGCGGCACGAACGTGACGATCTTGTCGAGGGGATCCTGGACCCCGCCACCGAGCGGCCGCACGGCGATCACGCCGAGTGCGGCTGCCAGCGCGTCGGACACCCCCGGGTTCGCCACATCGGCGTTGGTGTGGGCGACGTAGAGAGCCACACCGTGGCCGATGAGTTCGTGCACCAGTCGGCCCTTGGCGGTGGTCGCCGGCACGCCGTGCACCGGACGCAGGAACAGCGGATGGTGGGTGACCACGACGTCCGCCCCGGCGGACACCGCCTCGGCGACGACGGCCGCCACCGGGTCGACAGCAAAGTGCACCCGTCGAACCGCGGTGCTCGGGTCACCGACGACCAGGCCGACGGCGTCCCAGTCCTCGGCCCACGACGGTGGGTACCGCGCGTCCAGCGCCGCGACCACCTCGGACAGCGGAACGGGCGGTCGGGCGGACACCCGCGCAGACTAGCCCGCGTCAGGTAAAGCTCGCCTCAGGACACTACTGTCGCAACCATGGCATCAGATCAACTGACCGATCGGCCGGTGGTGCTGCTCTCGCATCGCGGCCCGATCAGCTTCCGCCGGGTGCGGGGTGAGCGGCGGGTCACCCGCGGTGGAGGCGGGCTGGTCAGCGCGCTGATGGGTCTCGCCGGGACCCTAGGCGACGACGCGGTGTGGGTGTGCGCCGCGGCCACCGCCGAGGACCGCAAGGTGGCGGAGGAGTACCAGGACCACCCGGTGCGGGTGGCGCTGTCCTCGTCGCCCCACGTGCTGGCCGCGGACCACTCATCGACCGAGCCGACGATCAGCACGCGGATGGTCGCCGTGGACAAGCGTCGGCACGACGAGTTCTATGCCGTGATCTCCAATCCGCTGCTCTGGTTCGTCCAGCACGGCCTCTACGGGCAGGCCCAGCAGCCCATGCTCACCAACCGCGACCACCTTGCCTACTCCCGCGGCTACGTGTCCGTGAACCGGCGGTTCGCCGACGCGGTCATCGCCCAGGTGAAGCACCTGCAGAGCACCACCGCCCGAAAGCCACTGGTGATGTTGCACGACTATCACTTCTACCTTGTGCCCGGGCGGGTCCGGGCCGCGTGCCCCGCCGTGCGAATCACCCATTTCACGCATATTCCCTGGCCGGGGCCGAACGAGTGGCGGGTGCTGCCACCGCTCATGCGCGAGCAGTTGCTGAAGGGGCTGCTGGGCTGCGACATCGTCGCCTTCCACACCCGCCGCTTCGCCCGCAACTTCCTGCTCTGCTGCCAGGAGGTGCTCGGCCTCAAGATCGACCTGCGGCGGATGTCGGTCGACATCGACGACCGTACGGTGCTCGTCAGGCACTATCCGATCTCGGTTGACCCGACCTCGCTGGAACATCTGACGCGTAGCCGCCCCGTCGCCCGGCACCGCAGCCGGCTCACCGCGGCATACCTCGGCGAGGATCGACAGCTCGTTTTGCGGGTGGACCGCACCGATCCGTCCAAGAACATCGTCCGCGGCTTCCGCGCATTCGACGCCATGCTCAGCGACCATCCGGAGATGGTCGGCCGGGTCACGTTCTACGCGCTGCTGCAGCCCTCACGACAGGATGTGCGGGAGTACTCCGACTACATCGGCGCCATTGGCTCCGTCGTGGCGGAGGTCAACGCCCGACACAGCAGCGACGGCTGGCAGCCGATCATCCTGCAGTTGCAGAACGACATGCCGCTGGCGGTGGCGGCCTACTCGATCTGCGACGTGCTGGTGGTCAACGCCGTCAACGACGGAATGAACCTGGTGGCCAAGGAGATGCCGCTGGTCAACCGGCGGGACGGCGTGCTCGTGCTCTCGGAGAACACCGGGGCGCACGAGGAACTCGGGCCGTACTCGGTCAGCGTGCACCCCTTCGACGTGCAGCAACAGGCCGAGGCGCTCTACACCGCGCTGACCCTCTCATCGGAGGAGCGGCGAGCGATGCTCTCCAGCGCCGCTGCCGTCATCCGGCACAACGACGTCCACCACTGGTTGGCCGCGCAACTGGCGGACGTGGTCCGCCTGGACGGGAGCGGCGACCTCGACGACCGCGATGAGAGTGGCGATTCGGGCGAACCGGAGGATCACCGTCCGGGACTCACCGCCGGTGGGCCCGGCAGGTGTTGATCCTGCGACCTCCGCCTTGTAAGGGCGGCGCTCTACCGTTGAGCTACGGGCCCGTGCTGATGACGCTAGTGCACCCTGCTCGGCGCCGGTCCGTCGTTGCTCGCCGCTCAGCCCACGTCGCCACGCAGCACTCGGGCGATGGCCGCGGCCACCTCGTCGGTCAGACCGGCCGCCGTGGTGGCAGAATCCAGGGGAGCCGTCCAGTCCAGAGGGTCCGCGGCCGCCCCGACAGTCACCCCACAGGCCCGGCAGACCGTGTCCCCCAGCGCCCGGGCCAGCGCGGTAGCCGCGCAGGACGGGCACCTGTCCAAGTCGTCGGTCCAGTCAGCGGTGCGTTGACACTGCGGGCAGATGAGGACCTGCCGCCCCCCCCGCACGCCCCGCTTCCAGGTGCTCGGCCCGCGGTCAGGGTCGCTCTGGCGCACGCCGCAGCGAAAACACGGCACCAGGAGAGCCTAGAGGTCGGCCAGCACCTGCCGGTAGGTCTCCAGATCCCGCGCGTTGGGTACCGCGTTGACGACCTTCCAGCTTACGACGCCCTCGCGGTCGAGGATGAACGTGCCGCGCAGGGCAGCGCCGATTTCGGCGGAGAACACTCCGTAGGTCTCGGCGACGGCACCGTGCGGCCAGAAGTCGGCGAGCAGCGGATAGTCGAAGCCCTGCGCCTGCGCCCAGGCCCGGTGCACCTGCACCGAGTCCACCGAGACGGTGAGGACCTGCACGTCCGCGTTCTGCAGTTCCCCGACGTTGTCCCGGATGACGCAGAGCTCGCCTCCGCACACGCTGGAGAAGGCGAAGGGGTAGAACACCAACACGACCTTCTTGCCCCGGTACTCCGACAGCCTCACCGGCCGCCGGGCCTGGTCGACCAACTCGAAATCGGGGGCCGGCTGACCCACCTCGACCGTCATCCCATCATCCTCCCGGTGCGGCAGGGTTGCCCGCCTGCAGGGGCGGAACACCACCAGTGTGACCGCCGGGGATGGGACGACCAGCGCTGGGCTCGCGGACGCAGACCCGGCTGGCGTCGGCCGACGCGTACTCGACGCATGGGACTCCTTCCTCGCTCTCGCCCGGGCCGTCGACCTCGATTCCGCTACCCGGCTTCCCGGCTGGCGCGCGCGTGAGGTGTGTGTGCACCTGGGCGCGTGGCCGGAGCGCGCGGCACTGCGGGCTATCGCGGACGCCGCACGGCGCCGCCTCCCACCGGGCCCGCCGTCGGACCCCGACGATGCCAACGCCCTCGTCCTGGGACTGCACAGGGCAGAGCCGAGGACGGCCGTGCTGGGCGCCCTCGAGGCGGCCCGGCTGGCGGCCGCGGACTTCTTCGCCGCGCCCGACGTGGCGGACATGGCTCATCGACCCATCAGCACTCCGGTCGGCGTCCTGCCCGCCACCTCGGCCATCCACACCATCTGCTACGAACTCGCCGTCCACGCCCTCGATCTGCACAGCGCGGGTGCGCCACCTCCACCGAGGCAGCTGCTCGACGCGGGGCTGGCGGCGCTGATCGACGTCACCGGCTCGCTGGCCGCCACTGGCGGCGTGCAGCTGACCGTGGCCGCGCTCGACGAGGACGAGGGCTGGCGCTTCAGCACGGTGGCGCGCCTGGGCTGGCACACCGAACCGGTCGATCGGGACTCGCCCCCGCCGCCAGCGCCGCACAGCGCGGTCCGGGGTCGCGCCGCGGAGCTGCTCGACATCTCCTCAGGGCGCGCGAATGCGGCGGTGTCTATCGCCACCCGAAGAATCCGGGTCGACGACCTGCCGGCCTTCCTGCGTCTCGCACCGCTGATCGACGCCGCGCCGCACATCCCCGGAGGGGCGGCACTACGCGGCGCTACCCGACTCTTGCGGTCCGCCGGAGGCCTCCTCGGGCGCCTCCCCCGCCCGCCCGGGACGTACTGACCGCCGACGGCCGCGACCTGGCGGCTCCTCCAGCGGCAGCTCAGCGACGGGCGCCGCGGGCGACCAGTCGGGCACCGGACCAGTCCGGTGCCGCACTCACGCTGGAGGTCTGGGTGAGCCCGGCCGTGGGCGCTGACTCGCTGATCTCACTCGGTTCGACGTGCCGCGGTCTGCCCGCTTTTGGGGTCAACACCCAGATGACGCCGCGGGCCGAGAGCGCCGTCAGCGCGTCGACAAGGGCATCCACGAGATCGCCATCGCCGTCGCGCCACCACAGCAGGACAACGTCCACCACGTCGTCCACGTCCTCGCCGACCACGTCCACGCCGGCGGCCACCACCGCCGTCCGCAGCGCCTCGTCGACGTCGTCGTCGTATCCGATCTCCTGGACAGCCTGACCAGCCTTGATGCCCAGCCGGCCTGCTGGGCCGCGCTGTAGCGCCGCGTGGTCCGCGGTCGCGCTCACCGGACCTCCTCCTCGCTCGGGCAACTCGGCTACCTTCGCTGGCTACTGTCGCCAGCAGCTCGCGCTGCCGTAGTCCATCGGTTCACCGCCTGGCACGCAAGTGCCCTGGCCGTTGGGTAGGACCGCGCCTCGCTCCGACTCGGCTCGCTCGCGAACTGCTCTAGCCGGACAGGAAGGAAAGCCGGACCTCACGAGTGCGATTGTCGATGTTGAGATCGATCAGCGCAATGCTCTGCCAGGTACCGAGGGCCAGCTCTCCCCCGATAACGGGCACCGTGGCATAAGGCGCGACCAGCGCCGGCATCACATGCGACCGGCCATGGCCGCGGGAGCCGTGCGAGTGGCGCCAGCGACGGTCGGCGGGTAGCAACTCGGCGAGCGTGGCCAGCAGGTCGGCTTCGCTGCCCGAGCCGAGTTCGATCAGCGCCAGACCGGCGGTGGCATGCGGGACGAAGACCTGGAGCACGCCGTCGGCCGCCTCCGCCTCGCCCCGGAGGAACCGCCGACACTCTGGGGTCAGGTCGTGCACCGCCGGCTGGTTGCCGGTGGTCACGCTGAGCAGGGTGGTGTGCATGGGGTCACTGTGCCCCGCCGGCGTCCACCCCAGTCACCCTGGCGCCCCCGAAGCGGGGACCCACCCGGCGGCCCCCGGAGCGGCACAGGTGACAGCACTCCGATCAGGGGCGACGATGGGACGCGAACGCCGACCCCTGGAGATTCTGTGGCCGTCGACAAACCCTCCGCTCGTTCCCGCTTCGCCGTCATCAGCGACGGGATGCCGAGCCAGATCCCGGACACCGACCCGGACGAGACCCGGGAGTGGGTGGAGTCCTTCGACACGGTGCTGGAGGTGGCCGGGCCGCGCCGGGCCCGTTTCCTCATGCTCCGGCTGCTCCAGCACGCCCGGGAACACCAGGTGGGCGTGCCGGCACTGCGCAGCACGGACTACGTCAACACCATCCCCGCCGAGGCCGAGCCCTGGTTCCCCGGCGACGAGCACGTCGAACGCCGGATCCGGGCGTTCATCCGATGGAACGCGGCGATCATGGTGTCGCGAGCGAACCGGCCGGAGATCGGTGTCGGCGGCCACATCGCGACCTACGCCAGCGCGGCCAGTCTCTACGAGGTGGGCTTCAACCACTTCTTCCGCGGCAAGGAGGGGGGCGAGTCCGGGGACCAGGTGTACGTGCAGGGCCACGCCTCCCCCGGCATCTACGCGCGGGCCTTCCTCGAGGGGCGGCTGACCGCCGAGCAGCTCGACGGCTTCCGGCAGGAGATCAGCGCGGCACCGCACGGCCTGCCCTCCTATCCGCATCCCCGACTGCTGCCCGACTTCTGGGAGTTCCCGACGGTGTCGATGGGGCTCGGTCCGCTGCAGGCGATCTACCAGGCGCGGTTCAACAGGTACCTGCTGCACCGGGAGATCGCGGACACGTCCCGGTCCCACGTCTGGGCGTTCCTCGGCGACGGCGAGATGGACGAACCGGAATCGCTCGGCGCGATCGGACTCGCGGCCCGCGAGGAGCTGGACAACCTCACTTTCGTCATCAACTGCAATCTGCAGCGCCTCGACGGCCCGGTCCGCGGCAACGGCAAGATCGTCCAGGAGCTGGAGTCGTATTTCAGGGGCGCCGGATGGCACGTGATCAAGGTTGTCTGGGGGCGGGAGTGGGACGCGCTGCTGGCCCGCGACCGGGACGGCGTGCTGCTCAACGCGATGAACACCACCCCCGACGGCCAGTTCCAGACCTACTCCGTCTCCGACGGTGCATTCATCCGGGAGGACTTCTTCGGTCGGGACCCCCGGCTGCGCAAACTGGCCGAGGGCCTTTCTGACGAGGCCATCACCAGGCTGTCCAGGGGTGGGCACGACTACCACAAGGTCTACTCGGCGTTCACAGCCGCCCGGGAGCATATCGGCCAGCCAACGGTCATCCTGGCCCAGACCATCAAGGGCTGGACCCTCGGACCCGACTTCGAGGCCCGCAACGCCACCCACCAGATGAAGAAGCTGACCAAGGCCGAGCTCAAGACCTTCCGCGACCGGCTCTACCTGCCGATCAGCGACGCCGATCTCGAAGGCGATCTGCCGCCCTACTACCACCCCGGCGAGGAGTCCGAGGAGGTGCAGTACCTCCTCGGACGCCGTCGGGCCCTCGGCGGCTTCCTGCCGCGTCGGGTGGTGCGGGCCAAGCCGGTGCAACAGCCCGACAAGGAACTGTTCGCCCAGCTGAAGAAGGGGACCGGCAAACAGGAGGTGGCCACCACGATGGCCTTCGTCCGGCAGCTCAAGGATCTCATGCGGGACAAGAACCTGGGCTACCGGATCGTGCCGATCATCCCGGACGAGGCCCGGACTTTCGGCATGGACGCGTTCTTCCCCAGCGCCAAGATCTATTCTCCCACCGGGCAGAACTACGATCCGGTGGACCGTGAGCTGCTGCTGTCCTACCGGGAGGACCGCAAGGGCCAGATCCTGCACGAGGGCATCAGCGAGGCCGGGGCGATGGGATCGGTGATCGCGGCCGGTACCGCCTACGCGACGCACGGTGTCCACATGGTGCCGGTGTACGTCTTCTACTCCATGTTCGGCTTCCAGCGCACCGGGGACCTCATGTGGGCATTCGGTGACCAACTGGGTCGGGGATTCCTGCTCGGCGCCACCGCCGGTCGTACCACCCTCAACGGTGAGGGCCTGCAGCACGAGGACGGGCACTCCCTGCTGCTCGCCGCCAGCAACCCGGCCTGCGTCTCCTACGACCCGGCCTGGGCCTATGAGATTCCGTTCATCGTCGCCGACGCGCTGCGGCGGATGTACGGCGAGCACAGCGAGGACATCTTCTACTACCTGACGTTGTACAACGAGCCGAAACAGCAGGTGCCGGCGCCCGACGTACCCAACCTCTCCGAAGGCGTCGTAAAGGGGCTCTACCGCTTCTCCGAGGCGCCGGCGCTCGAGGGGGGCAACGGGCAGGCGCCGCGCATCCAGATCCTGGCCTCCGGCACGGCGATCCACTGGGCGATGGCCGCGCAGGACTTGCTGGCCCGGGACTGGGGCGTCCGCGCGGATGTCTGGTCGGCCACGTCCTGGACCGAACTCCGCCGGGAGGCGCTGGTCTGCGACGAGTGGAACCTGCTCCATCCCGGAGAGCAGCCACGTATCCCGTATGTCACTGCGGTGTTGGACGGCGCGGCCGGGCCCGTCGTGGCGGTGTCGGACTGGATGCGCGCCGTACCGGACTCCATCGCGCAGTGGGTGCCGCAACCGTGGACTTCACTCGGCACCGACGGCTACGGTCGCAGCGACACCCGCCCCGCGTTGCGCCGGTACTTCCACGTCGACGCCACCTCGATCACCGTTGCGGCCCTCAGCGAACTGGCACGACGGGGCGAGGTGAAGTCCGAGGCTCCGGCCGAAGCGTTGGCGCGATACGACCTGCTTGACCCGACGGCAGTGCCGACCGAGAGGGTGAGTCCGGCCGAACGCCAGGCTTGACGTACGTTGGCCGCGATCGGCGCAGGATCACGCCGCGTGCGCGGCGGTCCACGCGAGCAGCCGGTCAGCGGACCAGGTGGTGATCACTGAGTCGACGGGCACGCCGCAGGCGACCGCCCGGTCGCAGCCGTACGGTTGCCAGTCCAACTGCCCGGGCGCATGCGCGTCCGTGTCGATGGCCACGAGGCACCCAGTCTGGACAGCCAGGCGAAGGAGGCGTTTCGGTGGATCGAGCCGCTCAGGACGGCAGTTGATCTCCACTGCGACACCGAAGCGGCGACACGCTTCGAACACCACCTCGGCATCGAAATCGGACTCGGGTCGGGTACGGCCCCGCCGGCCGGAGGAGGTGACGTTGCGTCCCGTGCAGTGGCCGAGGACGTCGGTGTGCGGGTTGGCGACCGCGGCAACCATCCGCCGGGTCATCTCCGGCCCTGGCATCCGCAGCAGGGAATGGACGCTGGCCACCACCACGTCCACCTCGGCCAGCAGCGCCGGCTGCTGGTCGAGCTCGCCATTCTGCAGAATGTCCACCTCGATTCCGGTCAGTAGCCGGAATGGCGCCCACCGCTCGTTGAGCCCGGCCACCACCTGCAGCTGGTCACGCAGGCGCTCCGGCGACAGCCCCCGGGCAACGGTGAGCCGCGGGGAATGATCAGTGAGCGCCATCCACTCGTGGCCCAGCCCGCGGCCCACCATCGCCATCTCCTCGATCGGGCTGCCACCGTCACTCCAGTCCGAATGCGTGTGACAGTCCCCCCGAATCGCTGTGCGCACCTCGGCCCCACCCTCGGCGACCGGCCGGTCGGCAGTGGCCTCGAGCCGGCGCAGATAGGCCGGTACCTCGCCTGAGGCCGCCTCCGTGATCGCCAGCGCGGTCACCTTGCCGATGCCGGGCAACTCCTGCAGGGACCCGGCCGCGACCCGGGCGCTCAGCTGGGCCGCCGGCAGTGTGTCCAGCACCGCGGCGGCCCGGCGGAAAGCCTGCACCCGGTACGACGGCTCGAGGGCCCGCTCCAACAGGTACGCAATCCGACGCAACGCGTCACTGGGCGCCAGGTCCGGCGTGGCGGAACTGACCTCGGCAGGGCGGGAGCCGGCGGCAGCGTTGGCACCGGAGTTGACATCGGGCACCCCGGCACGGTACCTGGGCAGCCGTCGCCATGGGACCCTGCGAGATGTGGTGGTTCGACGGGCCCGGGTGATGCCGGGTACGACGCCGCAGAACGCGCCGAGGCATGGCAGCCGGGACACCGTGCGCCGGGTGGAACGGGCCAGCGGCCGCCTGGCCACCCAGGCACTGGCCACCATGGAACAACGACTCTCGTGGTTCAGCACGATGCCGGCCCGGCAGCGATCCTGGGTGGGCCTCGTCGCGCAGGCCGGTTTCGCCTCGTTCGTATCCTGGCTGCGGGACGCCGAGCGCGGCGGCGACCTCGGCGCGGACGTGTCGTCGGTGTTTCGGGCGGCCCCCCGCGAGCTGACCCGGACCATCACCTTGCATCAGACCGTCGACCTCGTCCGGGTGCTGGTGGATGTGGTGGAGTCCCAGGTCGACTCGCTGGCCGCGCCGGGGGACGAGGCGCTGCTACGGGAGGCGGTGCTGCGATTCAGCCGGGAGATCGCCTTCGCCGCCGCCGGCGTCTACGCCAGGGCGGCGGAAGCGCGCGGGGCTTGGGACGCCCGGCTGGAGGCACTCGTGGTCGACGCGCTGCTGCGCGGCGAGTCCGACGACGAGTTGCGCTCGCGCGCGGCGGCGTTGGGTTGGACCGGTGCGGGACCAGTGTGCGTGGTCGTCGGTGGCCGACCCGCAGGAGACAGCGCAGCCGTGCTGGACAGCCTGCAGGGTGCCGCCCGGCTGGACTCCCTCGACGTGCTCGCCGCCGTACAGGACGATCTGCTCGTGGTCGTCCTGGGCGGCGCGGCCGTGCCGATCAAGGCGGTGAGCCGGCTGCTCCCCGAGTTCGGTCCGGGACCGGTCGTGGTCGGAACTGCGGTTGCCGATCTCAGCTCCGCTGCCCGCTCAGCCGAGGCTGCCCTCGCCGGCAGGCGGGCCGCGATCGGTTGGCCGGGCGCGCCACGGCCCGTCCTGGCCGGTGATCTGCTGCCCGAGCGAGCTATTGACGGCGACCCGGAAGCTCGCCGCCTGCTGCTGGAGGAGGTCTACATTCCGCTGTCCACAGCCGGCGGAGCCCTTCTGGAGACCGCCAGCATGTACGTGGAGACTGCCGGTTCCATCGAAGGCGCGGCACGCGCCCTGTTCGTCCACCCCAATACGGTGCGATATCGCCTGCGACGGGTCACGGACGTGTGCGGCTGCCTGCCGGGCAGCCCCCGGGATGCTTTCACTCTGCGGATGGCTCTGGTCATCGGGCGGCTGGCGGCCGACGCCGGCGAGCTGTAACACGAAATCTCTGCGCTCGACTTTGTCGGGTGTCTACAACACAACCTCAGCGACTTGGTGCAGGACGTCTGCGCGGATCTCCCTCGACAGCGGGCACTGTTAGGGCATGTTCGCCATCGTCGCCCCCGGTCAGGGTGCCCAGAAGCCGGGATTCCTGGCGCCGTGGCTGGCCGTGCCGGCAGTGGCCGACCGGGTGGCGTGGTGGTCTGCCGTCACGGGGCTCGACCTGGCCGCGCTGGGCACCACGGCCGACGCGGACACGATTCGGGACACCGCCATCGCCCAACCGCTGCTCGTGGCGGGCGCCTTGGCGGCGGCGGCAGAACTGTTCGAGGCTCCGATCCGCGGCGGTGTCACGGCCGGGCACAGCGTCGGTGAGTTCGCGGCGGCCGCGATTGCCGGGGCCCTGTCCCCGGAAGCGGCTCTCGTGCTGGTGCGCGAGCGGGGACGGGCCATGGCCGCCGCCTCGGCGGTGACGCCGACCGGGATGTCGGCCGTCCTGGGTGGTGAGCCGACCGACGTACTCGCCAGGTTGGACGCGCTCGGCCTCACCGCGGCCAATCGCAACGGCGACGGTCAGGTGGTCGCGGCCGGACCGCTGCAGGCACTGCTCGAGCTCGCCGCCGACCCCCCCGCGAAATCCCGGGTGCGGTCGTTGTCCGTGGCGGGGGCCTTTCACACTCGGTACATGAGACCGGCCCACGACACCCTGGCCCTCCTCGCCTCCGGAGTCCCGACCCGTGATCCTCGAATGACGCTGCTGTCCAACGCGGATGGGTCCGTGGTGAGCTCCGGCCGGGCGTTGCTGGACCGGTTGGTCGCCCAGGTCGCCGCTCCGGTGCGCTGGGATCTGTGCATGCGGACGCTGGCCGACCTGGGGATCACCGGGGTCGTAGAACTACCGCCGGCGGGCACCCTGACCGGTCTGATCAAGCGCGCCCTACCGGGCGTGGAGACACTGGCGCTCACGACGCCGGACGACCTGCCGGCGGCCCGCTCGTTGCTCTCCGCGCACCCCACTCCCTCCGAGGCCGAGCACGCCCCGGCGTGGCGGTTGGTGATCGCTCCGCTCGCCGGCACTTTCCGCCGCAAGCCGCTGAGCGCCGGGGACGAGTTGCCCGTCGGCGCCGCACTCGGGGTGATCGACAGCCACCGCGTCGAGCAGCCGGTTGCCACCCCGCACGGCGGGACCCTGGTCGAATGGCTTGCCGAGGACGGCGACCCGGTCGCTCCCGGCCAGCCGCTCGCCCGACTCCACCCTGAGGCGGCGCATTAGTGTCCATCGTCCTGCCTTCCGGCCCCGCCGGCGCGCGCATCCTCTCACTCGGCGACTACCGCCCGACTCGGGTCGTCGGCAATGACGAGATCGCCCGCCGCGTCGACACCAACGACCAGTGGATCCGTGAGCGCACCGGCATCATCGAGCGTCGGATTGCCGGCGACAGCGAGTCGGTGGCCGACATGGCCACCGAGGCGGCGGCGAAGGCGCTGGCTGGCAGCGGCCTGGCAGCGGCCGACATCGACCTGGTCATCGCGGCGACATGTTCGGCGCAGGACCGACTGCCCGGCATCGGGACGGTGGTCGCCGGTCGGCTGGGCCTGGACGCCCCGGGCGCGTACGACCTCAACGCCGCCTGCGCCGGCTTTTGCTATGCCCTGGCGGCGGCGGCGGACGCGATCCGGACGGGCAATGCCCGGCACGTCCTCGTCATCGGCGCGGAGAAGTTGTCCGACATCACCGACTGGGACGACCGCGCCACCTGCATCATCTTCGCCGACGGGGCCGGCGCGGCCGTGGTCGGCCCTGCCGACTCCCCCGGCATCGGCCCGGTGGCCTGGGGCAGCGACGGTGGGCGCAACGACACCATCACCTGCCTGGGCACGGACCCTTACCTACGGATGGCGGGCCCAGCCGTGTTCCGCTGGGCGACCACCTCGCTGGCGGCGGTCGGCCGGCGGGCCTGCGAGTTGGCCGGCCTGGGTACGCGGGATCTCGACGCGCTGATCCTGCATCAGGCGAACCTACGGATCCTGGACTCCCTCGTCCGCTCGCTGGACGTTCGGGACAAGGTCATCGCCAGAGACATCGTCGACACCGGCAACACCTCGGCCGCCTCCATACCCATGGCGATGACCCGGTTGAAGGACCGCGGTGAGATCGCCAGTGGAGACCTGGCGCTGCTGTTGGCCTTCGGCGGCGGCCTCACCTATGCCGGACAAGTGGTCCGGATCCCGTAGTTTCGTGGTGTTGTGCTCGCTGCCCACTTCCGCGTCCATTTCCACGTCAATCTCATCCCAGGAAAGGAATCCCATGCCAGCGTCAGAGAGCGACATCTTGCAGGGCCTCGCCGAGATCCTCCAGGAGGTGGCCGGGGTGGCTCCCGAGCAGGTCACTCCGGAGAAGAACTTCATTGACGACCTCGACGTCGACTCGCTGTCCATGGTGGAGGTAGTCGTCGCCGCGGAAGAGAAATTCGAGGTCCGCATCCCCGATGACGACGTGAAGAACCTGCGGACTGTCGGGGACGCCGTCGACTACATCAAGTCCGCAGGTGTCGCGGCGTGATCCACGTGCACCAGGACCCGGTGGTCGTCACCGGGGTCGGCGCGACGACGCCCCTCGGCGGCGATGTGCCGACGACCTGGGACGCGCTGCTCGCGGGCGAGTCCGGCGTCCGTCGGCTGACCCAGGAGTGGGCCGAGGCGCTGCCGGTCCGGATCGCCGCGGAAGTTGCGGTCGACCCGGCCGGTGTGCTCGAACGGGTGGAGGCCCGCACGCTGGACCGTTCCCAACAGTTGGCCCTCATTGCCGCCCGGGAGGCATGGCGAGACGCCGGGTCGCCCGACGTCCAGCCCGAGCGACTGGCAGTGGTGCTCGCCTCCGGCATCGGTGGGGTACTGACGCTGCTGTCGGCCTACGACATCCTCAAGGAACGCGGCCCTCGGCGGGTGTCCCCGCACACGGTGCCGATGCTGATGCCGAACGGCCCAGCGGCCGCCGTCGGGCTGGAACTGAGCGCCCGCGGCGGCGTGCACACGCCGGTGAGCGCCTGTGCCTCCGGCGCCGAGGCGGTCGCGTTGGGCCTGGACCTGCTGCGGTTGGACCGGGCCGACGTCGTGGTCGTCGGCGGGACCGAAGCATCCATCCACGCACTGCCGATGGCCGGTTTCGCCGCGATGCGGGCGTTGTCCACCCGCGAGGAGCAACCGGAGACGGCTTCCCGACCGTACGACAAGGCTCGGGACGGCTTCGT
>Ga0075521_10000110_pt1 | contig 18083 bp, 11 predicted proteins | sample NGEPerD_FD_74785 | JGI IMG/M metagenome (GOLD analysis project Ga0075521, IMG submission 74785) | Arctic peat soil microbial communities from the Barrow Environmental Observatory site, Barrow, Alaska, USA - NGEE PermafrostAB12-D | ecosystem: Environmental > Terrestrial > Soil > Wetlands > Peat ...
CTCCAACGCCGAGCCCACGCAAGCGCGAAAAAACTCCCAACGTTCACCCTCGAGACCGAAATTTCCTTCGATTCGGTCGAGCAACAAGTTGAGTTTGCAGCAGAATTAACGAGTTTTATAAAGACACTATCAATACGCTATTCAGCCAGTAATGCGCCTAATAGCCGCAAGTTCAGGTTGCTAACAGCAGCCCACCCGTCCATCGACCGCCCCAGCGATCCCAAGTCTCCGGAGCATCCATGACTTCCTCCAACCGCGCCATTGAGCTCGAGGTCACCATCCTCGCCACTCCCGCCGAAATCTGGAACGCGCTCTCCACGGCCGAGGGTCTCGCCCGATGGTTTCCGCCCATCGCCGAGGGGGGAGGCTCCGAGGGATCCGACCTGCTCCTTTCATGGGGACATGGCATCGACTGGCGCGCTCACAACACTGCCTGGGATGAAAACCGCCACCTCCAATGGTCCGATCCGCCGAAAAATGATTCCGCGAGTCCCGGCGAAACCATCCAGATGGCAGTCGACTGGTACATCGAGACCATCACCGGTGGCCGCTGCGTCGTTCGACTCGTGCACTCGGGTTTCGCAGCAGACGCCGACTGGAACGACCAGTACAGCGCGAATAAGGAAGGCTGGACCTACTTCCTCTTCAACTTGCGCTACTATCTCGAGCATCACCTGGGCACCCCGCGCGAGTCCATCAACGAGCGCCGTCGCGCCAGCATTCCGCGCCCGCAGCTCTGGACCAAACTCCTTGGCGACGACGGACTCCGCGCCACGCATTCCGGAACGAAGGGAGTGCGCGTGGGCGACCGGCTCGCGTTCACCATGAACGATGGCCGCTCGATTCCCTTTCTCGTTGGCCGCGTCGAGCCGACGATCCTGTGGGGAACGGTCGAGTCGCTCAACAACGGGCTCCTCATGATCGAGCTGGAGCCCGGAAGCGACGACTACTACTTCGGGATCTACCTGTCGGTCTACGGTCTCCCGCGCCGAGATGTCGGCTCGCTCCGCGCGTGGATCACCGCCGTTGCCGACAATTCCGTCGCAACGGAGTCCGCCGCTCGCACCACCGAGTAGCTATCCGCGTAGCTCTCCGCACCGGCGAGATTCTTCGCGGCCAGCAGATACGTGCGCCGCGCATCCGCGCGCGCGCCCATCTCGAGCTGCGCCATCGCCAATCCGATGAGCGCCGCCGTACGCCCCGGCGCGCGCGCGAGCGCGAGCTTGTACTCGCGCGCCGCATCGCTCGCGCGTTTCATCTCGAGCAGATACTCGCCAGCCATCTCGTGCGGCTGCACGATCTCCACCGGCGGCCCGAACGCGAACGGCAGCGAGTCGTCCTGCACCGCCGCGGCCGCGAGGGTCGCCACCGCACTCTCCGCATCCCCGCTCGCATGCTGCGTCGCAGCGCGCAGCACTTTCTCTATCACCTCGGCGTACCCACGGTCGCTCGCGAACTCGTCGTGCGAGGCCGCCGCCTCACTCGCCATGCGAGCATCGAAGCCAGCCAGAATTGAGTCCGCGCGCGTCCGCTCGCCGCGACCCAACGCCGCGAGCCCGAGCGCGAGATCGTTCGCAGCTTGATCGTGTACGCCGAGTCCCGCGGTGTCGATGTCGAGCATCGCGAGCGGAGAGCGCCACTGGCGCGTGTCTGCGAGATATGCCGCGCGGTCGAGCACCAGATACGCGCGGCTGTCCGCCTCCGCGCCGTATCCGCCCCTGCTTCGATTGACGCCAGTCGCCTGCATCTCCTTGCTCGCGAAGCGCGCCGTCTGCACGCGCATCGAGTCCACCCACGCCGCTGCGTCCGCGAATCGCCCCTTCTGCAGATATCCATAGACCAGCCACTGCACGCCGTGTCCGTACGTCACCTGCGCGCCCGGATGCAGCGGATGCTGCGCGCGGACGTTCGCCGCGATCACATCGTCCCACACGCCGAGCGCGATGAAGATGTGCGAGGTCATGTGCTGCGCGTGCGATGCGTCCGGCGCGATTCGGCTGTACGCACGCGCGGCGTCGAGGCCGAGTGCGGCGTGCGCAGGATCGTCCACAGCGTGGATCACGTAGTGGGCGGCACCCGGATGATTCGGATGCGTCGCGAACACGCGGCGCGCGATCGCGTAGGCGCGCAGATACGTCGGGACGTCGCGATCCCCCTGATTCAATCCCAGCAGCGAGAGCGCGTAGAAGAGCTGCGCCTCGACGTCGCTCGGATACGTCGCGCGCAGCGACGCGAGGCTCGCCGTGAACAGCGTGTCCCGTCGCGCCTTGCTCACGTCGTCATCGTACAGCGCCTCGGCCGTCGCCAGCCACGCGCGCTCGTGCGGCGTGCGCGCCTTCGCAAGCCGCTCGGCGCTGGTTGGTGCGAGGCGTCGGAGTGCGGCGCGCGCGGCGGCCGTGTCCTGCTGATTCCACACCGGATGCGTGTAGCTCAATGCCTCGCCCCAGTACGACATCACGTCGCCCGCGTCGAGCGCCTGCGCTTCGCGGAATGCGACCGCCGCCTGCGGATAGTGGAAGTTGTGCATGTAGAGCATGCCGCGAATGAACGCGCGATGCGCGGCCGGGGACGCCGAGGTCGCGAACACGATATGCCCGAGGCGCGGCTCGGCACCGGCCGTTGGCACGGCGTCGTGGTGCATGTCGTGGTGCGCGCCGCCGGAGTCCGGCATCTCGGCCTGCGCGCCACCGCGCGCGGCGCCCACCAACAGGGCCGCGGCGATTGCTGCCGCACCCATCATCCCGCGCCACGAGCAGACGTTGGTCATTCTTACATTCCCCCTTCGACTACTGGTCATGCGTGTCGATGCCGCTATGTGAACATTGCGCGGCTGTTCGCAGCATGCGCGGTTTGTGGCTCAGTCGCCAGCTTTTCGCCGTGAAAGCCGCGCTATCGCTTATCAGCTTCCCTCACTGCGGCTGCGATATCCGCGGCATGGCGCTCGTACTCGGGAAGCGCTTTCCCGCGCTGTGATCGCGAGGCTGAGAGGAGGCGCGTCCCAAATGCGCGCGAGCCTGCCGTATCATCGAGCGCCTTCGCCGTGCGCATGCCGAGCGCCAGTCCCAGCAAGTGCGTCGGATTCGAGCGAAGGATCGTGTCCGCCTGTGCCCGGGCAAGAACCAGCGCCCCCGCCACTTCCTCGATGCGTCCGAGGTCGTAGCGCAGGTCGTCGTCCAGAGAGGGCAGCATGCCATAGCCGGGAATGGCCATGTTGGCGAAGAATTGGACGCTGTCCCGCTTTCCCTCGGCATCGAGGCGCATGATTCGGTCGTACAGCCGGTCCACGCGGTCGCGTGGGGAGAGCTGCGAAATATCGGGAGCGGGCATCGCGCCGCCGCTGCTGCTCGGCGCCGCGCCCGCTGCCGCCACCGGTCGCTGCGCGACGCCGCCTGTGGTTGATCCGCCACCCACGCGCTGGCCGGCGATGAATGCAATGAGCACCAGCGCGACACCGGTCATCGCCCACGGGACCCACGCGGCGCCATTGCGCGATGGCGCGGCGGCAGGTGGAAGCGGCGCAGCTGCGGCACCCGCCGATGTGCGACAGCTGCTGCAGAATCGCGCATCCGGAGCGAGCGCCAAGCCGCACGCGGAGCAATGCACGGTACTGAGCGCCGTTCCGCAATTCATGCAGAAGAGTCCGCGGCCGGGCGTGGAACAGGAAGGGCACGGGGTCATGGTGGCATCCATTGCGGTCAACGTTTCTCCGTCCGGCTCAAAATCGATAGCTCAGCGTGGTGTACAATTGATCGTTCCCCTCGCCGCCTCCCGACGTGCGACTTGCCGAGAGGAGGAGATACCATGACCGTGCGAGCCCGACGTCGGCGTCGACGCCGAGCCAGCGAACGGACGTCGCGGAAGCGCTGGCAGGCGGAGCTCCTCCTGGATAGCGATCGTCGCGCGCACCGCCGTTGAGCTCGAGATGTAGCCGCCACGCTGGGGTTACGCCGATCGCACCTGAGTAGAGCCAGCCTTCGGCACGGTCGCTCGTATAGCGGGTGGTTCTGAATCGCACGCTCCCCTCGAGTGGAAAGATCCGCTCGAAGCCGGCGGAGCCCGTGTACGAATCGGCGCGACCCGACGTGCCGCCACTACTCGCGCGAGCGTCCAGGCCGAAGCGCAGATGGCGAAGCGCCATCACACTCAATCCGCTCCAGTAGCCCTCGCGAAAGCTGTCGTCGAACGCCGTCTCTGGGCTGATGAAGTCGCGATAGAGACGCACGTTGCGGCGATTGTCGAAGCCGGCATGCACACTGATCGCGTCGGAAAGCTGCAGCTGCGCCGTGGCGAAGGTGCTCGTGGGGGCCAACACGGATTCGCCGAGATCACGCTTCCAGCCGCGATTGTAGTCGACCTCCTGCGTGGCGAAGAAGAAGAGACGGCGATCGAGATACTGGGTCTGTGCAAAGAGGAACTCGCGATTGAGTGATGAGTGGTCATACGAACCGATGCCACCCATCGTCACCGACCATCGCCGGAAAAAACCGGCTGCGTCGGGACTCTGCTGCGGCTGATGGATCTGTATGTAGCCGCCGTACTCACGTATGGCGCCGGAGAACGACAACGACTGGTAGTCGGGCTGCGTTCCTCCGAAAAAACCGAATCCGAAGTTTCGCCTGTCGAGCTCCGCGGTCGCGCCGTCGAACAGGCTGACGGGCGAGAGTGGATTCGAATACTGTCGGCCAAGCGTCACGCGAGCACCCGAGCGCACATCGTTCCACGAGGCCGATGCCTGATAGACTCGCGTGCCGCCATCGCTGCTCGATTCCCCGCCGGCGGGATTGGAGTAGGTGCGGCGCGTGCGCGCATCGAGCACGAAGGAGAGCGACGAGCCGCCCACATTGTAGCCCTCCAGTCGCAAATCGGCGGCGGGCTGCGCGATGCGCCCCTGCGTGCTGTCACGCGGCGACACCAGCAGATAGCTCACGCCCACACGCCCGCGAACGCCGGCACTGCGCGCCCAGCTCGCGTTGCGGGGCGATGCGGTCCGCGAGTGCGCAGCTGCAATCGTCGTCGCACTGCTGTCGCGTGACGGCAAGGCTTTTCGCTCCAACGAAAAGCGAACGCTGTCGGCGACTGTTACCGATGCCGAGCCGCTCGGCAACTCACACGAGGCCCCATGCGACGACAGGTAGCGCACTCTGAGCTCCGCCACTGGGACGCCGCCGTGCACGATCATGACCCTGCTCCCCACCCATACACCATCGAGGTGGCCAGCACCGATGTAGACCGACTGGCCGGTCACGTACGTCACGATCGTGCGCCCGCTGAGCGAGTCGGGGATGCTCTGCGCCGCCGCATTCGCGCAGAGGTCAGCTAGCGCGATGACCATCATCGCTGCTGCGTGTCTCAGCTTCATCAGTTGTGACCACTCGGATGACAGCTGTAGCAGGCGTTGCTGTCATAGCGATATCCGCCGACCTGTGTGTGGTGCGAATCGGTAGTGGCCCGCGCGTGACACGTGGTGCAGCTGAATAGCGCGAAGTTGGCGAGATTGGTGTGACAGGTGGCGCACACGCCGCCGGCGTTGCCGTGGTTGGTTGGGAAGTAGGTGTGATTGAACGTGGCGCCGGCCCAGGTAGTGGTGGTATGGCACCCTTGGCAGGTTGTCGGGAATCCGGCCTGTGCATGACCCGGGTTGGTCGTTCCGTTGTAATCGTTGATGTGGCAGGAGACACAGGCCGTGCTCTTCCCCTTGAACACGCCATCGCCGTGACAGGCGCTGCAGGCGAGCGGCTTGTGCGCGCCGGTGAGCGGGAAGAGCGTCGCATTGTGATCGAACGTCGCGCCACTCCAGGTCGTGGTCGTATGGCAGCTCTCGCACGTGGTGGGAAAGCCCGCGGTGGAGTGCTTGGGGTCGGTGGTGCCATTGTACTTGTCGAGATGACATGACACGCAGGCCGTGCTCTTTCCCTTGTACACGCCATCGCCATGACAGGAGGTGCAAGCGAGTGGCTTGTGCGCACCCGTGAGCGGGAAGAGCGTCGCGTTGTGATCGAACGTCGCACCGATCCATGTCGCTGTCGTGTGGCAGCTCTCACACGTCGACGGGAAGCCGGCGCTGACGTGCGGCGGGCTGGTCGTCCCGTTGAAGTCTTTGACATGACACGACACGCACACGGTGCTCTTCCCCTTGTAGACGCCATCGCCATGGCAGTTGCCGCACACCACCGCCGTGTGCGCACCTGTGAGCGGGAACAGCGTCGCGTTGTGGTCGAAGCGCGAGCGATTCCACGCCACGGTCGTATGGCACGCCTCGCACTGGCGCGGAAATCCGGCCGTCAGGTGCGGCGGAGTTGTCGTTGCATTGTACGCCGCGAGATGGCACGACACGCACTCGGTTTGCCGATTGACGAAGCTCAGCTGCCCCTGCGCCGCCGGCGTGTGGCAGCTGTTGCAATCGACCGTCACGTGCGCGCCGGTAAGCGGAAAGCGCGTCGTCTGGTGTGCCCGTTGCATCACCGTGCGATCGAGAAAGCTTCGCGGCGTGTGGCAGCGCGCGCACTCGGCGCCCAGCTCACCGCGATGGATGTCCTGGTGGCAGTTCGCGCACTTCGCATTCACGCCCTTGAAGTCGAGCGAGACGTGGCACGAACGGCAGCTCGCGCTGGCATGCGCGCCCTCGAGCGCGAAGCGGCCGGGCGCGTGAACGAACTTCGCGCTCACTTTCGCCGGCGTCCATGCGTCGGCGCGATGACAGGTGGCGCATTCCTCCTTCAGCTTCCCGTGCGGATTGCGCGTCTTGTCGGCGCTGACGGCCGCCGCGCCCTGCTGGGCGCGTGCGGTCATCGGTACCGTCGGCGCGACGAGCATCGCCGCGAGCAGGGTAACCCGGGCGAGTCTCATTGCCGCACCGGCTGTGCATGACAGCTCTCGCACTTGCTCGAGAGCCCTCCATAAACGAGCGCCGCTTGCGACGCACCGGCAGCGGGCCTGTGGCACTGTGTGCACATCACCTTGGCGTGCGCGCCTTTCAGCGGGAACGAGGTCTCTTTGTCGTGGTCGAAGCGGCTCGCGGGAACAAACGAATCGACGGTATGGCAGCCTTCGCAGGCGCCTTTGTCCCGGCGCTGCGCGAACTGATCGCCGTGCGGGCTGACGTGACAGCTCGCGCACGTCTCGTACTTTGCCGCGAACGCGAGCGGCGCGCCGGGTGGGCCATCGAGCACGAGCGACGACTTGCGCGACGGCTGCTTCATCTCCGAGTGGCACGCGACACACGGTACCGCGCGATGCGCGCCCTCGAGCGGGAACGCCGCCTTCGCATGCGCGGCCACGTCGAACCTCGACGGACGGAAGCGGCTCACGTCATGGCAGCCGTTGCACCCCGTCTCGTGCGCCCGGGCGCCACCGCGCGCGAACCGCCCCTGGTGCGGATCCACGTGGCAGCTCACGCACTCGACTTCGGAAAGCTTGAAGAGTACGCGCGCCCGTCCGAGCGATGCCGTTGCAGCGAGCGGAGGCAGTCCGCGGCGCGCCGCCGCATGACATGCGCCGCATGCGATCGCCGCGTGTCGCCCCTCGAGCGGCAGACGCAGCCTCGCGTGCCCCGCGACGGCGAACGTACTGGTGTTCCACCCGTTCACCTGATGACAGCTCTCGCATGCCCCCTTGTCCGGGCGCGTTTTCAGCTGTCCACCGTGATCGTCCGCGTGGCAGCTCATACATGCGACATGTGCGGGGCGTAGATCGATCACCTTCTTCACGCCGCCCGCCGATCCCGTCGTGGCGGGAGTAGTCCCGTGACACGCACCGCAACGAACGGTCGCGTGTTTCCCTTCGAGCGGGTACGCGCTCTGCTTGTGCATCGCCACCGTGAACGTCGACGGTCGGAAGCCGTCGACCGTGTGGCAGCCGTCGCAACCCACCACGCGTCCCGCGAGCGTCGCCTTCCCTGCGTGCGGATCGGCGTGACACGAGGCGCACGTCGCGAACGCGGGATGCATCCCCTGCGACGGAAATCCCACGTGACAGCTCGCGCACGCCACCGTCGCGTGCTTCCCGCGCAGCGCGTATCGCGTGGCATCGTGGTCGAAGTCGCGCTTGTCGATCGTGAGGAAGCTCGACGTCGTGTGACACTTGCTGCACGCGCCCGCGAGACGTCCGCGATGCGGATCCGTATGGCAGTCGACGCAGTCCTTATGAGACACGGGCTTGAACACGGACGCGAGCTCGCCCTTCGCATTCGTGGGCGGCTTGAGGCGAGCGGCCTGATGGCACTTCGCGCACGGCACATCCGCGTGCTTTCCGGTGAGCCGGTAGCTCGTGCTGTCGTGGTCGAAGCGCGGCGCCGGCTTCCACCCCGTGATCTCGTGGCACCGAGCGCAGTTGTTGCCGAGCGAGTTGCGATGCACATCCTCGTGACAGCTGGTGCAGCTCTGCTCGAGCCCCACCCACCCCGCTCCGTGCTTTCGCGGAGAGAGCGTCGCCGACGGCGACACGCGATACTCGGTTTTATGGCAGGCCGTGCACTTCGCTTCGGCGTGCTTCCCCTGCAACACCCATCCCGCCTGCCTGTGATCGAAGCGCTCCTGTCCGCCGCTCGGCCACTTCACCAGCGCGAAGTCGGCGCCGGCATGATCGGGATGGCAGCTCGCGCACGCGCCCTTGCCGTCGCGGCTGTGAAAGCCGCGACCGCGATCCACCAGCCAACCAATCTCCCGGTGACAGCTCAGGCATGCCTGGGTCATGGCTCCCTTTCCCGTTCCGTGACACTTCGTACAGCTCAGCGATCCTTCGAGCTCCGCGTGCGCCCGGGCCAACGGCCCCGGAGAGATCTGCGCGCTGAGCGGCCGCGCGCACGCCAGGAACAGCAGTGCGAATAACCACAACACGATGGCGGCGCCGCACCGGCCGGCGTCGCCCCTACCCCGCGGTCGCCACATCAGGCTCGAGCGGTATCTCCTTGTGCACGAGGCGCACGCCCAGTCGCTCCAGCATCGCGGCCGGCGGATCGCCCCCAATGCGAATCACCACATCATCGTTCGGCAGGATCGTGCTCGTGCCCTCGACGTCGAGCACCACCACATCGCGCCGTATCTCCTGCACCGTGCTTCGCAGCATCAGCGACACGCGCCCCTCGGCCACGGCGCGATCGAGCTTCTGCCGGTTGCGATCCTTGATCCGCGCGAACTTCTCGCCGCGGTAGCTCATCGTCACGGTCGTCCCATCCTGATTGGCGAGCCCCAGCGCCGACTCCACTGCACTGTCTCCGCCGCCCACCACGAGCACGTGTCGCCCCGCGAAGTCCTCCATCTCGACGATGTCGTAGACGACCTTCTCGAGATCCTCCCCGGGCACATCGAGGCGCCGCGGACTCCCTCGCCGGCCCATCGCGAGCACGACGCGACGCGCTAGGTACTCCTTACCCCCGGCGCGAATGCGGAAGAGCCATCCGCTCTGCGTTATCTCCTCCACTCGATGATTGGTCTGCACCTCGAGCCCCGTCTCGGCCACCACCTTCTCCCACATGTCGAGCAGACTCTCCTTCGACGAGTCGGCAATCCACAGATCGCCATACAGCGGGATGTTGAGCGGCTCGGCGAAGAGGATCTTGTGTCGCGGATATTTGCGCACCGTGTCGGCGAGCGACCCCTGCTCGAGCATCACGTAGGACAGTCCCGAGCGCAGTGCCTCGAGCCCCGCGCTCAACCCCGACGGTCCCGATCCCACGATGGCGACATCGACGACGTGCTCGCGCTCCGCCGCCGGCATCGGATCGGCGGCCCGCATGCGTGCGACGTGCTCGATCGCGACCTTGCCTTCGTTGATCGCATTCTTGATCAGCCCGCGCCCGCCAAGCTCGCCCACGATGTAGAGCCCCGGCACGTTGCTCTCGAAGCTCGTGCTCACCTGCGGCACCTGCACGCGATTGCCGGCAGCTCCCGCCAGCATCGCAATTGCGCCAACCGGACACGCGGTCGCGCACTCCCCGTGCCCCACGCAGAGAGCAGCGTCGACCACCGCCAGCTTGCCGCGGAGCGTGATCGCACCGATCTCGGGACATGCATCGACGCAGGTGCTGCATCCCACGCACTGATCGTTGCGCACGTGCGCACGCATCGGCTCCGAGCTCTCCGGCACCTCGGCGCTCACCTCGCGCGCTTGCACGACCTCGAAGATCTGCTGTGGCACGCCGCAGTGTGCGCACAGCTGCGCGCCGGCTGACACCTGTCGCCCGCATCGCGCGCAAGCGCGCGCGAGTGCGAGCGCGGGACGCGCAGCCGGCGCGGCGCTCTCCGACTTCCGAAGGTGGAAGTACACCGAGATCGCCGTGATGGCGAAGAAGCCGAGCGTCGTCCAGATCATTCGCTTACCGAAACCAGGTCGCGCCGATGTAGATCACGACCGCCACGTGCACGACCACCGCGACGAGCGCCGTGAGCGCGAACGGACGATGCGCGACGTGCCAGTAGCGGAAGACCTTGTGCGTCGCATCCAGCATTCGCGCCTGCTGGTCCAGCGACATCTCGCGCTTCGCGAGTGTCACCGCCTGTGCGAGCGCGGCCCGGTCACTCGCGCGCTCGGGCCCGACGCTCGCCTTCCACCGGCGCCGCAGCTCACGCGCCGCACGCCAGCGCTTCACGTCGTTGGTGAGCAGCTGACCCATCGTGTGCCCGATGCCGGATCCGGCCGCAGTCCCCGAGTCGATGCGCAGGGTGCGCTCGACGCTCGCAACATCGACCTGCATCGTGTCGGCGATCTGCTGCACCAGCGCGCGCCGCCGCGTGCTCATCTCGTCGCGCGTGAGCTCGACGCCGGACTTGCTGCGCGGGATACGCACATAGAGGTAGCGTCCCACGATGCCGCTCGCGACGACGACCATCATCGAGAGGAAGCCGAGCCCGATCACGCCATCGAAGCGCCAAGCCGCGTGGATCGCCAGGAGCAGCGGTAGTCCGAGCGCCGCGAGAATATGAATGTCCATCCAGCGGCCGAGCGAGCCGGTCCACGCAAGCGACTTGTACTTCTTGCGCAGTGGATAGAGCCAGAGGAAGACGAAGATGAGCAGCGCCAGGATGCCGGCGGGCTGTCCGATGAGGCCGGACGGCTTGAGCCACGCATGCAGCGGAGATCGAACCCGCTCACTGACGGGCAGGATATAGTAGCCGTAGCCAGCGATGTTCACGATCAGGAGCGCGCCGAGGAGGATCACCAGCGGCATCCCGAATCCAACCCGCACGTCTGCCTTGGACTTCGGCATAGCACGCGGTGCTGAAGGGCGGCTCGATTGCGGGCGTGGGGCCGCCTTCGTTGGTTCACTCGGATGCGCCAGCTTCGATGGTTCAGCCATCCCGCTCCTTCGGAAGTAGCAGTAGCTCGGCCGCACAACGCGAGGAGCCGCAGCACAGGGCGCAGCGGCAAAAAAGCTAGGATCGACTAATGTGGACGATTGGGGGTGGGCGTTTGTGACGACGAGTTGAGCGTACAGTTGCGCGTGGTGAACAAGAGTGATGCACGTCACACGCGGCGGCGCACTGGATGCTTGATCGGCGCCTGTTGAAGCCGTACGCTGCTTCGGAGAGCTTGGCTACGCGAGCAGCCCCTTCAGCGCCTCGTCCAGATTCTCGTGCGTGAACACGAATCCCTCTTCGTCGAGTCTGCGAGGCACGCAGCGCTGTCCGTGCAGCGCGAGCGATGGCTCCGTGCCGATGATGTACGAGCCGATGATCACCGCGAATTCCGGCGCCGGCGGAGCCCACGGACGATGCACGACATGACGTAGCCGCTTCATGAAGGCAGCGTTCGTCTCGGGCACATGGTTCGCGCCGTTGTACGGACCGCTCATCTTCGCGTCGTCGATCGCGCGCGCGACGATCGAGACGAGATCGTCGAGATGGATCCAGCTCATGTACTGTCGTCCGCTGCCGACGGAGCCGCCGAGTCCCCAGCGCGCGAGTCGCGCGAGCACCGGGAGCGCGCCGCCGTCGCGGCCGAGCACGACGCCGAAGCGCAGCACGACGCGACGCGTGTCCGGTGTGATCGCAGCGCGGAACGCCGCTTCCCACTGCTCGCACACGTCGGCCATGAAGTCGTTGCCGTGCGGAGCGCTCTCATCGCATATCACGTCGCCGGCATTTCCGTAGATGCCGATCGCGCTCGCCTGAATCCAGACGGGCACGGCGGTGGCGCTCGCGCCGATCGCGTCGGCGATCGCGCGCACGGAGATGACGCGCGAGGCGATGATCTCGCGCCGATTCTTATCGGTGTGACGACAGTTGATGCTCTTGCCGGTGAGATTGATGACCGCCACCGCGCCATCGAGCTCTTTCGCCCACGGACCGAAGGTGCGTCCGTTCCAGGCGACCTCGCGAACGCCGTCCCGGCGCGACTGGGCCTTCCGCGTCAGCACAACGACATCGAATCCGCCGTTACGGAAATGCGCGGCCAGAGCGGAGCCGAGAAAGCCGCTTCCCCCGGCGATGACGACGCGATGAATTGATTCGGCGGTCGGATCTGACATAGTTAAGGCGACCTGGGTGGTGTTAATGCCCGCGTACGAGGATATACATCGGCCGCATTCGATCGCTACGGTACGCACGAAGAGGACCGCGACCCCTCACCCCGTCTCCTGTCCACTGGTACGGGTTGTTACCTGCCCTTGACGGCAGGTATACATTGGAATCGATTACTGAAATCGTTTACAGCGCACTCTGACGGAGCCGAGCAAGCTTGGTGACCATCAAGGATGTTGCACGAGAGGCTGGTGTGTCTGTCGCAACCGTGTCACGCGTTTGGAACGAGGCCGCCTTCGTGAGCCCCGCAACCCGTCAGCGCGTCGCGGCAGTCGCGACGCGACTCGGCTATTCCCCGCATGGCGCCGCGCGCAGCCTCATCACGCGCACCACGCACGCGCTCGGCGTGCTCCTCCCCGATCTCTACGGGGAGTTCTTCTCGGAAATCATCCGCGGCATCGATCACACGGCTCAGGCCGCGGGCTATCACATTCTCGTGTCGAGCTCGCACGACTCGAAGGATGAGATCGATGCCGCGCTTCGCTCGATGCGCGGCCGCGTGGACGGGATGATCATCATGTCACCCGATCTCGAGGCGCAGCGAACGTTGCATGCGCTGCAGGGAAGCTTCCCCGTCGTGTTGCTCAACGGCGGCGCCGAAGCGAACGCGTTCGACTCGATCACCATAGAGAATCACGAAGGCGCTCGCGCGATGGTTCGGCATCTCCTTGCGCGCGGACACAAGCGCATCGCGATGATCGGCGGCCCGCAGCGCAACTACGACGCGGCCGAGCGTCTGCGCGGCTATCGCACGGCGCTGATGGAGAGCGGGATCGCACCGGATGAATCGCTCGTCGTGCAGGGCGACTTCAGCGAGCTCTCCGGACATCGCGCGGTGAAGCCGCTGCTCGCGCTCGAGCGGCACCCCACCGCAATCTTCGCCGCCAACGACTCGATGGCGATCGGTGCGCTGAGCGCGTTGCACGAACGAGGGATGCGCGTACCCGAGGACGTGGCTGTCGCCGGCTTCGACGACATCCCGCTCGCGCGCTACATGAACCCGCAGCTCTCTACGGTTCACGTCGACATAGCCAAGCTCGGCGAGCGCGCCGCCGCGCTGCTGCTGTCATCGCTTCTGCAAGGTGCTCGTCCGCGGCAGCAGCTCCAGCTGTCGACCACTCTCGTCATCCGCAGCTCGTGCGGAGGACTCGTTTCCTGATGTACGCAGGTCCCGTTCGCCCCTCGTTCGTTCCGCCCGTCACCCAGCTCTACTCGGAGGAGATACACACTATGTCGTTCCGGTTCGACGTTACCAGTCGCGTGAGGAATCGCGTGGCCCGAGCGCTTACGTGTCTTGCGCTCGCGGCCATTGCCCTTCTTCCCGCCGCGCGCGCAAACGCGCAAACGAATACCGGCGCCATCCGCGGCTACGTGCGCGGCGCCGATGGGCAGCCAGTTCCCGATGCGACGGTCACGGCCGTCGACAGCGTGACGACCATTACACGCAACGCACTGACGAATGCCGAAGGGTTTTATGCGCTCAACGGTCTTCGCCCCGCGCAATACACGATCTCGGTGCGCCGGATCGGATTCAATCCGGTTTCCCAGACACTCGTGCTGCAGGTCGGTCAGGTATTGAGCACTGACTTTGCCCTGACTGCCGGCGCACAGCAGCTTGCTACGGTCGTCGTAACGGGCGCGAACGCCGCTGAAACGCGCTCGACCGAGGCGGCGACCAACGTCACGCAGCAGCAGATCAATCAGCTGCCGACTTCGAGCCGCAATATTCTCGATCTCGCGCAGCTTGCGCCGGGCGTGCATGTAACCCCGGATCGCATTGACGGAACGAGCAAGGAGTTCAGCGCCGGCGCACAGCCAGCCGAGCAGGTGAACCTGTTCGTCGATGGCCAGAGCTATAAGAACGACATCATCACGGGTGGCGTGGCCGGACAGGATGCGAGCCGCGGCAACCCGTTCCCACGCAACGCCGTTCAGGAATTCCGCGTCATCACGAACAACTTCAAGGCGGAATACCAGAAGGCTTCGAGCGCGATCATCACCGCGGTGACGAAGTCGGGTGGCAACACGTGGGAAGGGAGCACCTTCCTGGATTATCAGAACAAGGGTCTCGTGTCGCTGGACACCTTCGCGGCGAACAGACACGCGACCGATCCCAACTTCGTGAAGCCCGACTATACGCGCTATCTCTTTGGTGCGAGTGCGGGCGGTCCGATCATCAAGGACAAGCTGTTCTTCTTCGGCACGTATGAGGGCAATTTCCAGAATCGTTTGGGAACCGTGAATCTTGGCGGCGATCCCGCGAATTATCCGCCGGCGATTGCCGGATTCGACAAGAGCTCGCACCAGGCGCCATTTCGCGAAAACCTTGGCTTCGCGAAGCTCACATACAACATGAGCGACAAGCAGCTGCTCGAGTTTACCGGAAGCCTGCGCAAGGAGCACGAGACGCGTGACTTTGGCGGCCAGTTCTCCGGGCCCGACAGAACGTTTTCCGCTGCTGACAATCAGGTCAGCAACGTCTACGGCGGAAACGCCAAGCACACGTATTATGGTTCGAATTGGACCAATGAAGCATTGCTCGGCTATCAGTACTATCAATGGAACACGAACCCGCTCGACTTCCAAACGGTCGGCCAGCAATACAACGGCATCGGCGAGTTCGGCGGCGCCACTAGCTTTCAGGATCTCACGCAGAAGCGCCTTTCCCTGCGTGATGACTTCACGTTCACGGGATGGAACTGGGGTGGATCGCACGTGGTCAAGGTGGGCGTGAACGGCGATTTCGATAAGTACGCGTTCAACAAGAACCTGAACGGCAATCCGCTCTTCATTTTCGACGGCAGCAACAACTACACAAATCCGGTACAGGCCAACTTCGGCTTCGGAAACGGCACCGCAGCGCAAAACAACACGCAGGTCGGCGCGTACGCGCAGGACGACTGGAGCCCGACCTCGCGCCTTACGTTCAACCTTGGCGTGCGCTGGGATGTCGAGACGGGGATGTTCAATCGCAACTATGTCACCCCGCAGGCGATTCGCGATTCGGTCACGGCGTATCGCAGCCAGCTCTTCGTCAACGTCGACCCCAGCCGTTACTTCACCGACGGCACCGATCGCCACCTCTTCCTTGGCGCATTCCAGCCGCGCTTCGGCGTGTCGTACGCGCTCGACGAGGCAGCCAAGACGACGGTGTTCGCGAGCGCTGGCATCTTCTACGATCGCCTCAACTTCAACGCGACCTTCGACGAGACGTATCGGCGGCAGTTCCAGCAGTACACGTTCCTCTTCTCCGACACCGCCACCTCGGATCCGAACCGCATCCAGTGGCAGCCGGGATACCTGAGCAAGGCCGGGTTGGCGGGGATCATCGCCGGCGGCCACGCGCCTGCGCAGGAGATCTACCTCGTCCCGAACGACCTCAAGCCGCCCAAGTCGGATCAGTGGTCGGTAGGCGTACGCCACGACTTCGGCGGCTTCAACGGAAGCGTCAGCTACAACGGCTCGCGTGGTTACAACGGCTATAGCTACGAGTGGGCGAATCTCACGTACAATCCAGTGACGAACGACTGCTGCCTGTCGGCGAACATTCCAGCCTATCAGAACGTGCTCGTTGGCAACAACAACGTGCACAGCTGGTACGACGCGATGTTTCTCTCACTGGATCGCCCGTATGGAAGGAATGAGTTGAGCAAGTGGGGATGGGGTGCCGGCGTCGCTTATACGCTTTCCAAGTCGGAGACGGAAGGCGGTGATCTGTTCAGCTTCCCCGGCGTCCTCGTCGGCGCGAACAAGCGCCATCCGACAGGCAACGATCAGCGCCACCAGATCGTCGCGAACTTCGTTACGGACATCCCATACCTGTGGGGCGCGCAGTTCAGCGGTTTCATGACGCTGGGATCCGGTCTCCCGTACAACGTCGTCGAATACCCCCGCACGTCGGACAACGGACAGCTGCAAACGTTCCTGGGACAACAGCGTTCGATCTGGCAGAAGGAAGTGGACTTCCGACTCCGCAAGGATTTCGTCGCGTACAAGGGCAACAACATCGGCGTTACCGCGTCCGTGTTCAATGCCTTCAATACTCAGAACTTTGGATGCTACGACGGATTCAAGGGAGGTCCGGGAACGGACCCCGGATCGATCAACCTGAACTCGCACTTCGGTGTCCCGGGCTGCGTAACGACCGACCCGCGTAGGTTCCAGTTCGGCGTTCAGTACGACTTCAAATAACCTCGAGTAAGGGCAATGAGGCGTCGGCCATGTGGCCGGCGCCTCATTGTTCTTCGCCGTTAGCTTTTCTTGATGCACACTCTTCCGAACAGCACACGCCCGTTCCGGACGCTTCGCGGCGCGCTCTCCGCGTTCGCACTCGTGCTCGCGGCGTGCCAGAGCAACGACGCGAGCGCACCGCTCCCTCCCGCTCCGCCCCCGCCCACGCCGCGCGCGATCGCCTTTCTCGACACGGTGAGTGAGCGCACCTTCCGCTGGTTTTGGGAGACGCAAAACCCGACCACGCATCTCATCCCCGATCGCTACCCGACGCACTCCTTCTCGAGCATCGCGGCCGTCGGCTTCGGACTCACCGCGTACGGCATCGGCGCCGAGCGTGGTTGGGTGACTCGCGCCGAGGCGCGCGATCGCACGCTGCAAACGCTGCAGACGATGTGGGCGTTGCCACAGGGCCCCGGCGCCACGGGCGTCGCCGGCTACAAGGGCTTCTACTACCACTTCCTCGACATGGACACGGGGATGCGGTACAAGGACGTCGAGCTTTCATCCGTCGACACGTCGCTCCTCCTCGCCGGCATGCTCTTCTCGCAGTCGTACTTCGACGGCGCCGATCCCGCGGAAGTCTCCATTCGCGCGTACGCGGATTCCATCTATCGTCGCGTCGACTGGAAGTGGTTTCAGAATCAGCCGCCCACCGTGTCGCTCGGCTGGACACCGGAGCAAGGATTCAGCAACTACCAGTGGAAGGGCCTCGATGAGGCGATGATCCTCTACATCCTCGCCCTCGGCTCACCCACGCACGCCGTCGACAGCACTGCGTGGGATGGCTGGACGAGCACCTACATGTGGGGCACGTACTACCAGCAGGAGCATCTCGGCGGTGCGCCGCTCTTCTTTCATCAGTACACGCAGATCTGGGTCGACTTCCGCGGCATTCAGGATGCGTACATGCGCGGCAAGGGGATCGACTACTTCGAGAACTCGCGCCGAGCGACGGTCGCGCAGCGCGCGTACGCGGCGGACAATCCGAACAAGTGGCCCGGCTACTCGGCCACCATGTGGGGGCTCACCGCGAGCGATGGCCCTTTCGACGGTCACTTCACGGTGGGTGGAACGTCGCGCACGTTCTACGGCTACGCCGCGCGCGGCACCGACTTCACCGAAACGCGCGACGACGGCACGATCGCTCCCACTGCGGCCGGTGGCTCAGTTCCCTTCGCGCCGGACATCGCGATCCAGGCGCTCGTGACGATGCGCGATCGCTACGGCGACAATGTCTTCGGCCAGTACGGCTTCGTAGACGCGTTCAATCCCTCGCTCGCTGCCGGGGGACCTGTCACGTCGGGACACATCGTCTCCGGGATGGGCTGGTTCGAC
>Ga0075521_10000111_pt1 | contig 17954 bp, 12 predicted proteins | sample NGEPerD_FD_74785 | JGI IMG/M metagenome (GOLD analysis project Ga0075521, IMG submission 74785) | Arctic peat soil microbial communities from the Barrow Environmental Observatory site, Barrow, Alaska, USA - NGEE PermafrostAB12-D | ecosystem: Environmental > Terrestrial > Soil > Wetlands > Peat ...
AGTGACGGCGGCGGTTCAGGCGCAGATGGCGATGGTGACGGCGACCAGGACGAGTTGTTCCAGGACGCCGTACGCATCGTGCTGGAATACGGGAAGGCCTCCACTTCCCTGCTGCAGCGCCGGTTGCGGATCGGCTACGGACGCGCGGCCCACCTGATCGACCTCATGGAGCGTGATGGAATCGTGGGCGCAGCTGACGGGCCGAAGCCACGGGAAGTGCTGAAGCGTCCTGACTGGCTGAGCGAAGTCGAAGATGCGATGCGGTAGAAGCGTTGTGACGCCGAGTAGCAGAATCAAGACGACCAGCTTAACGAGCGGGCTTTGTCGTGTAAGCGAGAAAATCAGAAGGTGAAGGCCACGCCGCCGCGAACGCTGCGTGCCGACTGCACCAGGTACACGGTACTGCCATCGGGTCCGAGCACTGGCACGTAACCTTGCGCCAGCAGATTACGCAGGTCAATTAAGGCTTCCATGCGACCCGGCATGAAATGCACGCGAGGCATGGGTTGACGGACGAAGAGGTTGAAGAATCCGTCCGTCTGGCCCGTCGACGCGTTGAATAGATCGACCGGGGTAAGCGCGCCGCCGCTGGTCCAACGGTAGGAAACAATCCACTCGGTATTCCAGCGAGGAACGGTGCCGTTCAGCTTGATGGCTGCCGAGTGGCGCCAGACTTGCCGCAAATCGGCATGAATGGCGTCCCAGTCGACGCCGGGCTGCTCCAGGTTGAGTACGCCGCCGTAGGCATAGTCCAGCGTCATCGTCATATCGGGCGTCAGCTTTCGCTGCACCACGAGGCGGGCGCCCTGTGCGTTTAGCGCGCCGCCGTTGTAGCTGAACGTGCCGGAGTACACGTCGGGAAGCACATCACCAGTGTCGGTCACCATATCGCCGACACCAAGCAATTCCGGGTCCTTGATTCGGTCGCGGAAATAGGCCACTTGCAGGCGCGTATCGCCCAACCGCTGCGAGATCGAAACCTCATGGTGATGCGCGTTTTCCAACAGAGGGGCGCCATTCAACAACGTCATACGAGGGCCGCTCTCGCTAAAGTCCGCCGGAGCAGAATCGAATCCCTTGCTGGCACGCGTGGTGGGTTCGCTGGTGGAGTAGCGATATTCAATGACCGTGTTGTCGCCCACATGCCAGTCGATCGAGCCGTAGGGCCGGAACGCATTAGCGCGCCCCATGAACTGGATAGTCTGCAGTTCCCCGCCATATTGCAGGTCGAGCGAATCGCCAAGCGAGAACGTGTTGTACGACGACAACGCCAGCGCCTGCAGAGACCCGCGATGTACCAGCAGATCCGGGCCGGTGAAGCGCCGCATGGTGAACGCGAGCTGGTGGGGCGAGCCGTTCTCGCCACCGCTAGTACTGTAAGAAGCGCGCAAAATGCCGTCGGGAGTACCCGTGCCGGCACCGTATCCCACGTTGCCATCAAACGCCAAAATGCCAGTGCTGAAGATCGACTGTTCAAGGGTGAACGACGTGCCAAGATCGGAAGCGCTTCCGTAACCCTCGTTAGAGCCACCGGCCATGAACGCTAGCGAGCCCTTCAGCCCGTGGTCCGACTGCCCAGCCTCCACGACCACCGGGATACCGTCGTCGAAGCGAAGGATGGGGCGATTGGAGGTAGAACGAAGCGTCCACTTCCAACTGTCGTCGTCCTCGTTGTCGCGCTTGCGAGACGGCACCATACGAGCCGCCTCAAACAGGGTATTCAGCGTGATGTTAACGATCTTGGTGGCACCTGCGGCGAGGGCGATGTCTTCGCGCACGGTGGGCAGAAACGAAGGAGCGGTAACCCGCAGATCGTAGTTGCCCGGGGCCAAACCGGCAAGGTTAAAGTGGCCGTCGGCGTCGGAAAAGGCAAGCACGTGCTGACCCGTGCCAACAGCGAGCATCTCCACAACCGCGCCCATCTGGGCTACGCCTGAGGAATCTTTCACAGATCCCGAGATCGAGCCCGGAGCTGTCCCGGCCCCTGCACTGATGCAGAGCGAGACCGCAACCGCAAGCCATCCCAACATTCGGGTCATCAGCACACCCCCAAACAATGGATTCCCGGGTTCAAAAATGCAGCGGGCCGAAAGCAGCGACCGCCGGCCGGTACTACAGCAAAGTTATTCAACAGCAAAGCGCACCGAAGGCGCAATTTGCTGTTTCGAAATATTATCGTCCACTTTCACCGTCAACCGATAGATCCCAGGCTGAAAGCCACTCAACCCCAAGCTCTTCTCCAGCGTCATCTGGTCACCCAAGTTACCCATTGTATCGGTGGTTTCCGAAGAATGGACAACGGCCTGGTTATTGGCCATGTTTACGATTTCATATTCGACCTTGGCGGATGGCTTGTTGGTCTTCGCGTCGGCTTGCAGATTGTATATCTGCAACCACAGATTCAGGCGCTGGTCGCGTTTGAAGGTGGCCGGTGAGCCGTTCGCCGGCTCCAGGTGAGGATAGGCGAACTTAGTCTGGCCGATAACGAAATTTCCTGCACCAATGCTCTTGGCCGGGACTTTTTCCATGTGGTCCGCGAGTATCAACGACGATGAAGCCAACTTGTCTTCGTTGTACTCGGGAACCGCAACGCCGTGGCTCCAGGTCCCGACGCGATCGCCGTTGACATCCTTTACCACGATGTCAAAGCGGTAGCGCCCGGGGCGCAACGGCAGGGCCTTCCAGTAGAGCGACTGGTGTTCCTGGGTCTTTTCCAGCAATTCGGTGGGAACATCCACCTGCACCGTGTCTTCGAACGTCTGCGCAATTTTCCCGGTAAGGCCGGTAACGCGACCGAAAATGTTGACGGTGCCGCGCTGGATGCCGTCCTTGTTCACAAAGGTGATGTCCTTGTTCTTGACCTGTATCGTCACCGGGACAAGCACCGTGTCGCCAGTGATTTTCACAAAGTCCGTCATGATGTCGAAAGGCATCAGGTTGACATTGATTTTGTGGCTGACAACTTCTTCCAGATCTTTGAATTTCACCTTGGGAGCGGTATTGAGCTTGGCATAGAGATCCAGCTTGTCGAACTGTTTGGTATTGTCCAAACCAGACATTGGCCCGAGAGTGCTGCTACCAATGCCCGCAATGCGGTCGGCTTTGTTGGTGATGCCCATCTCCTCGTACGTTGTCAGACCTGCTCCCGGGGTATGAAGCAGAGCGTCCTTCTCGTTGGGATCGATGGTCATGTGGTACTCACCACACATACAGGTGTCCACAAACTCGATCATGACTTGCTGGCCCTTGTCGCCCAAGCCCTCGATGTAGCGGTAACGCCAGGTTTCGAAGGGATAAGTCGAGGTCTCGCCACCGCCTTCTTCCATGGGACGGTCGTACTGCCCGCCGGAGGGATGAGCGTCAATCTCGTCGGGCGGACCGAAGACGATGTAGATGCGTCCGCGATCGGTCCTCCAGCCGGCCTTGCCTGCGGCGAAATGCTCGTTGGCGTAAGCGATGCGGCGGTAATGTTCTTCCTTGAATTCGTTCTCTTCGGTGTCAGGGGTTGGATCGCGGCGCAGCCAGAACTGCTCAATGAACTGGTCGCGCTCCTCGTCGTTTGAGAGCTGCTTGAAGGCCGACATCTCTTCCGGAGTAATGATCCAGCGGACGTCTTCGTTGAGCCACTTTTTGTAAGTCGAGCCCAATTCCTGCTTCAGAGCCTTGGCGTTGGCCTTTTTCTGCTTTTCATTGACGGGGCGCTTCAGGGGGTCTGCCTGAGGGTCCGCGGGCGCTGTGGTTGCAGGGGCAACGGCAGTGCCGGCCTTCGTATCGGAGGCAGCCGGACTGGCCGACTTGTCGGCTGCCGCGGGAGCCGAACTCTGAGCGACGGCCACGGATCCAGCGAATGCGGTGATCACAAGCAACGAAAAAAGTGGACGAAAAATGCGGACCTTCATGTAATCCAACGGACTCCTGAGGAAACACTTCGAGCCCTTAAATTGTATGATCTAGCAACGGGCAAAGCAAGGAATCGCGGACATCCCCCGCCGGTTGCCACGAAACCCCCGAACCCTAACGTTTCTTAACCCGTTGGGCTGCAGAAAGTCGCTCGCTTCTTCCGACGAAAGCGCCCCTCGAACCGGTTCAGATTCAGCGTATGCATATTCCGTGAACAATATCGATTCCTGCGAACGGAGCGGCTATAATCGTGGTATTCGTGAGAGTCCCGGATCCTGTCCGTGAGCGAAGCTACGACCAAGCCGCCGCCGAGTCGTCGTAACTGACGAATCCGGTCTCGAAACTCTGCTTTCCTAAGGAACTTTCCACCGTCTTAGTTCGTACTAAGTTGCACATTCAAGTACGGATGCGAGGCAGGTATGTCTGACCGAGGATGAATGAAGAACTGGAAGAAAGTCGCACTCATTGCTGGAGCAGTTGTCATACTGCTGGCTATTGTTGGGTTTACGATCCAGCAAAGCCGTAAGGGAGTGGTGACGGTGCAGACCGGCAAAGTGGTCCGCGAGGACTTGACGTCGGTAGTGACCGCATCGGGGGAAATCAAGCCTAAGGTTTACGTCAATATTGGAGCCAACGCTTTCGGCAAAATAACTCACCTCTACGTCAAAGAGGGTGACCGCGTGAAACAGGGCCAGATGCTGGCAACCCTGGAAAACGTGCAGTCGTCGGCGGATGTGTCCGCCAATCAGGCCGCACTCAGCGCTGCGGTGACCGATGCTGACGCCGCCAAAGCCGCTGTGAATACGGCCACCATGGACCAGAATCAGGCCGAGTCGGAGTTTGAGCGGGCCAAATTGGATTACGACCGCAGCGAGGCATTGTATAAGGCGCAATTGATCGCCAAGGCCGATTACGACACCAAGAAAGCGGCCTATGGAACGGCAACAGCTCAACTGGGACAGGCAAAAGCCAAATTAGCGCAAGCCAAGGCTCAGATGGATTCGGCGCAGCGCAGGATTCCGCAGAACGCCGCGAATCTTCGACGCGTGACCGACGTGCTGAGCAAGACCGAGTACACTGCGCCCTTCGACGGAGTTATTACGAACCTTCCGGTCCGCGAGGGGGAGACTGTGGTTATCGGCATCCAGAACGCGCCGGGAAGCACCTTGATGACGATCGCCGATGTCTCCGTTATTACGGCGGAAGTGAAGGTCGACGAAACCGACATCGTGAATGTAAGGCTTGGCGAGACGGCTGAGGTTTCGATTGATGCCATCCCGAAACAGCGGTTCAAGGGCATCGTCACCGAGATTGGCAATAACGCAATCCTCAGGTCAACCGGCGTTTCCACGGCACAATCGACATCGAGTAGCCAGGAGGCCAAGGATTTTAAGGTCGTGGTTACAATTCAAGACCCGCCGTCAAACTTGTTGCCGGGACTTTCAACCACAGCCCGAATCACCACGGCTTCCCGTAACAGCTCCCTGGCGATTCCGATCCAGGCGTTGACCATCCGGCAGCGCAGCGAACTGGAGCCGGAGAAGAAGTCAAAGGAAGCGGCGGTACAAGCGGCCTCGCTTACCAAGGGCAACCCGAAAGAAGAGCTGCAGGGCGTTTTTGTTCTCAAGAACAAAAAGGAAGCCGTTTTCGTACCTGTTACAACGGGCATCAGTGGGACCACGGATATCGAGGTTACCAACGGCCTGAAAGAAGGTGACGAGATCGTCACCGGAAGCTACAAAGTTCTTCGCACGTTGCGCAACGGAGCCAGCGTGAAAGTCGACAATACGACAGGGTCCAAAAAAGAAGAATCCTAGACCTCATGCGACCGGCCAAGCCGGCAGGAAGGCACGGGAATCGGCGGCAATGAGCAACCCTGACGAGCTACCAATCGAGGAGAAGCACAGGATGGCAACCGAACTGGTGAGTCTTACGGAACCACAGACCGGCGCACCGCCGGAAGGGTGCATCATCTGCACCGAAGACCTGTGGAAGACCTACGACATGGGCTCGGAGCAACAAGTGCACGCGCTGCGTGGCGTGAACGTACGCATTCAGCGGGGCGAGTATGTCGCCATCATGGGTCCGTCGGGCTCCGGAAAATCGACGCTGATGAACCTGATCGGCTGCCTCGATACGCCCAGCAAGGGCCAGTACTGGCTGAATGGCCAGTTGGTCAGTGAATTGGACGACGACGAACTGGCCCGCATCCGCAACAAGGAGATCGGCTTCGTATTCCAGACATTTAACCTGCTGGCGCGAGCCACGTCGCTCCATAACGTGGAGCTGCCGCTGATCTATGCGGGTGTGCCGGCGCAGGAGCGCATCGAGCGCTCCAAACAGGCACTGCAGTCGGTTGGCATGGAATCGCGCATGAATCACAAGCCCAACGAATTGTCGGGCGGCCAGCGCCAAAGGGTCGCGATTGCACGCGCGCTGGTCAACACGCCGTCCATCATTCTGGCCGACGAGCCCACCGGAAACCTGGACTCGCAAACCGGCGTGGAGATCATGGCGTTGTTTGACCGCCTGCATCAGCAAGGCAACAATATTGTGCTGGTAACCCATGAGCACGATATCGCCGAGTATGCCCATCGCATCATTCACATCAAGGACGGGCGGGTCTTCAGCGACCAGAAAACAGCACGAGCGTAGGAATCAGTTTCCTTTTGACGCGAGACGCCCGGCGGTAACGCTGGGCGTTTCGTTCTTCCGGCCCAAAACGCGGTATGCTACTCGAGTCGTATACTGCAGACTCGGGGTAGAGTGTTGTTTCTCTTCAAACGCGTTGCATTCGTATTGCTGCTGGCAGCTGCAATTGGCGCCCAGGCGCAGTTCGGAATCCCTCTGAACCGCTCTGACCCGAAGCAGGATTCTGAAAATGCGCGGGACCTGGTTGAGCGCTTTTGCAGAATGGATTACGCTGGCGCACGGCTTGATCCGTCGCAGTGGCCGAAAGTGCAACCCCTGGTTTCCTGGCGGGCAAACCCTGAATTTCCATTGATGATGGTGACGGTGCGGTTCGACGTTGATCCCGAGCCGACGCCGGGACACGGCAAGTACATGGTCACGGTTCACTATCGTTTGCTTGGCAGGTACGACATGGCCGAGGGCTATTCAAACGAGTCCGCAAAGACGGTCCAGGATGTCCAGTTTGTGGTTTCGGAAGTGAACGGCGATTGGCGCATTACCGACGCCGACCCGAACTATCCCCATCCCTCGCGCGCGGCCGTTCTGGAATGGCTGAACAAGAAACTCGCAGACGCCCAGGACCCTGCCGCCAAGTTGACTTACCAGCACGCTGTGCAGGATTTGCAGCCGCAAAAACCATCGCCTTTAGCCAAGTGACATCGGGCATCACCGGACCAACAAAAAAGCCTCCCACGCGGGAGGCTCACTAACACTTGTTCAATCGACTAGTGGACCACTCCAACCGCCGTCGCACCCGCCGAGCGAACGGGTATCGCGGAAGCTTTGGCAGCGAAATAGTCGTGATCGTAGAGATTGCGGTAGAAGTGTCCTGCGAGCTCGGCTGCTTTCGGACCGAAGGTCGGACGGCCACCCTGGAGGAAGATCACGGTGACGATGCGTCCGTAGTCAGTATTGGCATAGGAGGCGAACCAGCCAAAGCGCGTGCCGTCTTTCGAGCAGGTGCCTGTCTTACCCAGCACCGGTTCTTCCACGAAACTGCTGCGAAGCATCCGGGCCGTGCCATATTCGACGGCGCCTGACATGCCGTCTGAAAGCTCAGGAATAATCGGTCCAATATCCAGCTTGCGCTTCATCTTGGGCGTGAAATTCGCGACTTCCTCCGCCGTCGTGGGGTGTTGCAGGTAGTACAAAGACCCGCCGTTGGCGATGGCAGCCATGAGCGCGCCCAGTTGCAACGGCGTGAGCGAGATGCTCTCGCCGAAGGAACACATCTTCCCTACCCCGCCGAGTTTGGCATCCAGTTCGGTAGAAGGAAACGTGCCCCGGTGTTCGCCTGGAATGTTATATCCCGCGAGTTCGCCTAGTCCGAACTGTTGCGCGTAGTAGCTCACTTTCTCGAAACCCAGCTTCTGTCCTACGGCAGCAAAATACGCGTTGTTCGAATGTGCCAGCGCGGTGGTGAGGTCCATCCGGTAATACTTGCCGAGCGGAATCTCAGTGTCCTTGGTGATCACGTTTTCACTGAGGGCCGCCAGCGCAACCGCAACTTTGATGGTGGAGCACGGCTGGGCGCCAGCCGACAGCGCCAGCTTCTGATTCACCATCGCCAGGATGCGTCCACTTTCGGGATCGATCGAGACGACCGTTCCATTCATGTTGCCGAGTGCGTCGATGGCCGCCGCTCGGACAATCGGGTCCTCGCCGGTGGCGATGTCACCATCAACCTGGTCGTCGGCAAAAGAGCTGGCATGGAACCGCTCGTAATACGTGGCCTTCTTGCCCTTTTTCCCGCTCTTGGCGACCACCACGTGGCTCGATCGATTGACGCTGGCAGTCGTACGACTGCTGTGTTTCATGCGCGCCATTTTCTTCTGGGCCGCGGGGCTTTCGGTCACATGCCGCGATTTAGCGTGGGGCTTCTTGGGCGCAGCAATGGTGGCTGCCGACGCTAAAGTGCCAGGCAGCACAAGGACTGTAAGGAGCAGCAAACTGTAAATGGCCACGCTATTCTTCATTCCGATCCTGATAACAACCCCAGTTTCACAAGCATGTAGCGCGTGAATGCTGGCTGCCTGATTCAGGCCATGCCAGCAACGGTTCAACCGCGGAAAAGTGCGTCCCGATATCCCGCAGCGAGTACCGAAAGATAAACTAACGGCACAAGCTTGTATACCCTTTATTACTTACCATACAAAACGGCTGGGGCGCCGTACCACTTATGGTTCCCCGCCGTGAACGATACCGTTTGGCAACCGTTGAACTCACGATACCAATTCGGACAACGGTTGGTGCAGCGACAGCGATTGGGAAAAGTTATTCCGTGAATCGCGAAACTTCGGGAAATCGTGCGTGTTTCTCAGCAGTATCAACCCTGAGAACGGTCGCGAACGAGGCGGCTACCCTCCGATGTGCAACTCGCCCCTGTGCATCGGGGGGCGGGGGCTCTGTTTTTTCACTGCACGATTACTGCACTTTGGCGGCCGGGTCCTGGCTGCGCGAGTAAACGTAATCGTCAATCGTCCGCTGCAACGATCCTTGCGCTCGCAAAATGTATTCAATCGCGTCCCGCACCGCGCCTTTGCCGCCTTCGTGCGGCGTGATGTAGTGCGACTCGCGCAGCACTTCCTCGCGCGAGTTCTTTACCGCAATCGCCAACCCGCACAGCCGCATCACCGGAAGGTCGATGATGTCGTCTCCTACGTAGCAGACTTCGTCAGCCTGAAGGCCTTCTTTGCTGAGGATTTCATAGAATGCGGCCGCTTTGTCCTGCTGTCCCTGGTACACATGCTCGATTTTCAGGTCGCGGGCGCGCAGAGCGACCGTCTCAGAAATCCGCTTGGTGATAATGGCGGCCTTGAGCCCGCCCAGGCGCGCCAGCGAAAATCCGGTGCCGTCATGGGCATTGAATCCCTTGGCTTCGACCACGCTTGAACTGGAAATGCCAAAGCCCACTTTGTCGGCCATTCTGTCGCGGTGTTCCTGGGTTCCGGAACCCGATGTTCCCGCTGGGGCGGGAAACAGAAAAATCGTTCCGTCGGTCATCACTCCGTCGACATCAAAAATCATCAGCTTGATCTTTTTGGCGCGTTCTTCGGACATGGCGTCATCTTAACAGCCGATTTGACTCGCTAATTCGGTCTCAGGCTCCTTCGCGGTTTGCGCCCGACGTTATAGCTTAAGTTATAACGTCAAAATTCTTCTGCCTGGTGGCGAACAATTGGCGAAAGTTTCAAAAGCGGCTAGAATGTCGAGCATGCCTTTGAGTGCTATTCCGGTTTCGCTTGCCTGGGCGCATCCCCTGGTGGCGGAGTGGTTCGTGGCGAAATTTGGCTCGCCCACCGAACCGCAAGAGCAGGGCTGGCCGGAAATCCTGGCGGGACGCACGACACTGATTTCGGCGCCCACTGGTTCGGGCAAAACGCTCGCCGCATTTTTGATCTGCATCGATCGCCTGGTTCGTAAAGCGCTCGACGGCACGCTGGTGAATCGGACCGAGGTCCTGTACGTCTCCCCGTTGAAGGCCCTGGGCAACGACATCCAGAAAAATCTCGAAGGCCCGCTCAGCGAAATCCTCGCGTTGGCGGCCGAGCGCGGGATGTTGATGCCCGAGATCCGCACCGCCGTGCGAACGGGCGACACCCTGGCGAAGGAGCGGCGCGACATGCTAAAGCGTCCGCCGCATATTCTCGTCACCACGCCGGAATCCCTCTACATTTTGCTCACCGCAGACAAGAGCCGCGCCATCCTCCGCGATGTGCGGACCGTCATCGTTGACGAAATTCACGCCGTTGCCGACGACAAGCGCGGCGCACATCTTGCTTTGTCGCTGGAGCGCCTCGACCTGCTCGCAGGTGAGCCAACGCGCATAGGTCTGTCAGCGACTCAGAAGCCGATTGAGTTGGTGGCGCATTTTCTCACCGGCGCGGGCCGTCCGGCGCCCGCCGTGGTGAACATTGGACATCGGCGCAAACTCGACCTCGCCGTCGAAGTTCCGGCTTCCGAACTTGGGCCCGTCGCCAGCAATGAGATGTGGGGAGAGATTTACGACCGCATTGCGGAGTTGGTGCAACAGCACCGCTCAACCCTGGTCTTCGTAAACACTCGCCGCCTTGCTGAACGCGTGGCTCTCCACTTGAGCGAGCGCGTTGGCGAAGACCTGGTGGCCACACACCATGGCAGCTTGGCGCGAAAGCTCCGGCTAGCGGCGGAACGAAGACTCAAGAATGGCGAAATCCGCGTGCTGGTGGCGACCGCATCGCTGGAACTGGGCATCGATATCGGAAATATCGATCTGGTATGTCAGATTAGTTCGCCCCGCGCAATTTCTGTGGCATTGCAGCGCATCGGACGCGCCGGCCATTGGCGCGGAGCGATTCCCAAAGGTCGCCTGTTCGCCACCACGCGCGACGACATGGTCGAGTGCGCGGCCGCTGTCCTCGCGATTCGAAGTGGCGACCTCGACCGCATCCAGATACCCGACAAGCCACTCGACATTCTGGCGCAGCAGATCGTGGCCATGTGCAGTTGCGAAGACTGGGACGAGGCAGCGCTGTTCGATTGCGTGCGACGCGCCTATCCCTACCGTGCGCTGACTGAGGATGAATTCGAGCGCATCCTGGAAATGCTGTCGCAAGGAATCGCCTCCCAGCGCGGGCGCTACGGTGCCTATCTCCATCGCGACCTGGTCAACCGCAAGCTGCGGGCGCGTCGTGGAGCGCGCCTGGCGGCGATTACCAGCGGCGGCGCGATTCCCGAGACCTCGCTGTACACGGTGGTGGTGCAACCCGAGGAAATCGTCGTAGGAACGGTGGACGAAGACTTCGCAGTCGAAAGCAATGCCGGCGACATCATGTTGCTGGGAAATACCTCATGGCGCATTAAAAGGGTTGAAGCGAAGTCGGGCCGCATGCTGGTGGAAGACGCTCGTGGCGCGCCGCCCAGCGTGCCTTTCTGGCGGGGAGAAGCGCCTTCTCGCACAGCTGAACATTCGCAATACGTGGCCCGTCTGCGCGAACAGGTAAGTGCGATGTTGCCCAACACCGCGCCGCTCCCGGCGCCAACGACTGATCGCGACGGCACTGCGGACGCGAAACCGCGCACGCGGCTTCGCGGCCTTGCATCCAGTCCTGAGGTGCAAGCTGCAGTGGCTTGGCTGAAGGAGGAGTGCGGACTCGACGATTCAGGCGCCGAGCAGTTAGTGGAATACATCGTGGCGGGTCGGGCCGTGCTGGGCGCAGTGCCCACGCAGACGACCATCATCGCCGAGCGCTTCTTCGACGAAGGTGGAGGAATGCAGCTCATTCTGCATGCGCCGTTTGGCGGACGCCTCAACAAAGCGTGGGGACTGGCGCTGCGCAAGCGCTTCTGCCGCTCGTTCAACTTCGAATTGCAAGCGGCCGCGACGGACGACGGATTGAACATCGCACTGGCCGAGCAACATAGTTTTCCGCTCAGCGACGTATTCCATTACCTGCAGGTGGAGACGGTGCAGGAAATTCTTGAGCAGGCCGCGCTGGCGTCTCCGATCTTTGCCACGCGTTGGCGCTGGGACGCCAACCGTTCCCTGGCGCTGTTGCGTTTTCAAGGTGGCAAGAAGGTCCCGCCATACATTCAACGCATCCGCAGCGACGATCTTCTGGCGTCGGTTTTTCCCGATGTGTCGGCCTGCCAGGAAAACATCGAGGGCGACATCAAGATTCCCGACCACCCGCTCATCCAAGAGGTGATGAAGGATGTCCTCACTGAGGCGATGGATATCGACGGCTTGCGCCAGGTGCTGACGGGCATTCGTGACGGCTCGATCCGCTGCATCGCGGTCGATACCCCTGTGCCTTCGCAGTTTTCGCACGAGATACTGAACGCGAATCCCTATGCCTTCCTCGACGACGCGCCGCTGGAAGAGCGCCGCGCCCGCGCGGTGCAGATGCGGCGCATGTTGCCCGAAGCTGTGCTCAACGAAATCGGCCGTCTTGACCAAACAGCGATAGCCCTGGTACGTGAAGAAGCGCGTCCCGACGTGCGCGATGCGGATGAACTGCACGATGCCCTGCAGACGCTGGTGGCGCTGCCCGAAGAAGTTGCCGATCTGGAATGGCAGCCGGTGGTGGCGACGTGGATTCCCTTCCTGCCGGAATTGGTGGAAGGCTGGCGAGTGGTGCGAACGATTGCCGGCAATCGTCGCTACATCGTGGCGTCCGAGCGCGCCAAAGAATTTGCACTCATCTTCCCGGATGCGAAATTCGAGGTCACTCCTCCAGAGCTGCCGTCGAGCGCAGATTCGCGAGACGATGCACTGCTGGGGATGATCAAGGGTTGGATGATGCACTCCGGACCGACGAATGCAGCGGCACTTGGATTTCTGCTTGGCATTCCAGCGGCTGACGTGGCGCAAGCCCTGCTGCGTATGGAGGCGAGCGGTTCGGCGCTGCGCGGAAACTTCACCGGCCACGCCGCGGGCGCTGAGCCTGACACGGCGGAATGGTGCGATCGACGGCTACTGGCGCGCATTCACCATCTGACGGTTGCCACGCTTCGCAAACAAGTGGAACCGGTCAACGCCGCCCAGTTCATGCGCTGGCTTCTGCGCTGGCAGCACCTGGCTCCGAATGCGCAAGCCAGCGGCGAGCGCGGACTGCTGGAAGTCATTCGGCAATTGCAGGGCTTCGAAATCCCCGCGAATGCGTGGGAGAAGCAAGTCCTCAAGCCGCGCATGAACGCCTACGATCCGGCGGTACTCGACCAACTGTGCCTGACCGGCGCGGTGGGATGGGGACGCGTCTCGCCTCACCCGGCAACACTTGAGGACTCCGGCAACGGACGACGTCGGGTCGTACCCACCAGTGTCGCCCCGATCACGTTCTTCGTGCGCGAAGATTCCGACTGGATGCAGCCGCGCATTCCCGACGACACCGAGAACGAGGCCCGTGTCCTCAGTGAGAGTGCCAGGACCGTGGCGGACTTTCTCCGTCGTCGCGGTGCTTCGTTCTTTGCCGACATCGTGCGAGGTACTGGCAAACTCAAAGCCGAGATCGAGACCGCGCTTTGGGAGCTCGTCGCCGCAGGACTGGTGACCGCCGACGGCTTTGAGAATCTGCGATCGTTGATCACCCCCAGCCATCGTGCAACGCATGGTTCGCCAAAAATCGCCAAGCCTCGCCACTCCACCGGACGCTGGTCGCTGCTCTATACGGCTGAGGTAGCGGACAGGAACAAGGCCGTCGAGGCGATGTGCCAAATGCTGCTGCGCCGCTACGGAGTTGTCTTCCGCGAAGTCCTGGCGCGTGAGTCGAACCTGCCAAAGTGGCGCGAGCTGCTCATCACCTTCCGTCGCCTGGAGGACCGGGGCGAGGTGCGCGGTGGCCGATTTGTGAGCGGATTTCTGGGCGAGCAGTTCGCCTTGCCCGAAGCGGTAGAATCGCTGCGCGCCATGCGAAACCTGCCGGCGACGGGAGAGACCCTGGTCGTATCCGCAGCCGATCCGCTCAATCTCGTGGGATTCATTGTTCCCGGCGAACGGGTACCGGCAATATCTGGAAGGTATGTGAAGTTCCGCGACGGGGTTTCAGTGGACCCGGAGGAACGCAACTCGTTGTTGCGCGAGGCCGGGGCGCAATGATCGAGCGCGAGCCGATAGAAGGCATTGACTACTACACGGAAAACGGGCTCGTGGTATTCACTGCCCAGTATCTACGCGAACGCGGCTATTGCTGCACCTCGGGATGCCGCCATTGTCCCTACGGTTTCGAGCGCGAAAACTCCGTCCATACTCCCGGCGAACGCAAACCATCGGCATGAAAATAAGGCGGGCACAGGCCCGTTTTTTTAACCGGCAACGACACTGCAAGCTATCCCATCGTGCTGAATTTGTCCGGCGTAACTTTGATCAAGACGCGCTGCTCGCCCGGCTGGGCAAACGGATATTTGTCCTTGTCGAGGTACTTCTTCGCCATCTTGTCGATATGTTTCTCGGCGCCGTCTTGGGTGATTTCGTCGACCTTCCCCCGCACCTCGAGATAGCGATACGGGTTGTCAGGATCGATCAGGGTGATGGCAACCCGGGGATCGCGGCGCACATTCTTGTCCTTCTGACGGCCAAGCGCCGTGTTGACGATCACCTTACCGTTCTCAAAGTCCACCCACACCGGCGTCGTCTGGGGACTGCCGTCGGGCATCAGGGTGGTGAAGCTGCCGAACGCGCGTTTCTGGAAGAGGTCTTTGTGGCTATCAGGAACTGAAGCGGGCATTTCGAATCTCCTTGCTGCTATGGAACGATTGCGTGACGCCATGGACGATCAATTGGATTCCGGAATCATTGTAAGAGTTGCCACAAACTTTGCAAGTTCGATGGGAGCGTGAAATTGTCGTTTGACAGCGAGCCCTTCAAGTTCTTCGCGGCTTATGTGACCGCCGATGAATTCGAGTTGCGATAAATCTCCCGCAACGCGGGATAAATGCGGCGGTACATTTCGTACTGTTGATTCATGAGGGCGCTGGTGCCTGGGTCAGGCTCGACTCGCTTCGCGATCCGCACCGATTGCTGACAGGCTTCATCGACGCTCGACCAGGTTCCAGCTCCGACTCCGGCCAGCAGCGCTGCTCCGTAGGCTGCGCCTTCTTCCGCCTCAACCACCTCGACGTTATGCCCATACACGTCGGCTTGAATCTGACGCCACAATGGGGAGCGCGCTCCGCCGCCTCCGAGTCGGATATCTGTAACCGGCACCTTCATCTCAGCGAAGATGGAGAACGAATCGCGCAAGCTGAAGGCAACGCCCTCCAGAATGGCGCGGATAATGTGCCCGCGGCCGTGATTGGCCGCCAGTCCAACGAGCGCAGCGCGCGCCTGCGGATCAAGATGCGGTGTGCGCTCTCCCATCAAATAAGGCGCCCACAACACGCCATCGCAACCTGGTGGAACCGCCGCCGCTTCCTCCGACAGCCGCTCATAGGGATCACGCGCGTCTTGAGAAAGCGCGCCGAAATTGTCGCGGAACCAACGCAGTGAGAATCCCGCCGCCTGGGTCACGCCCATAACGTGCCAGCGGCCTGGAATGGCGTGGCAGAAGGTGTGCAGCCGACCTTTCGGATCGAGTGCAGGCCGGTCCGTCGCCGCAAAGACGACGCCGGAGGTGCCGATGGTGGCATGTACTGCGCCGGGCCTTACGATGCCGAGTCCAACCGCACCCGCGGCTTGGTCGCCAGCGCCGGCGACTACAGGAGTTCCCTGCAACAGACCTGTTGCCACAGCGCCGGATTCCGAGATTTTTGCGCAGACATCCGGCGACTCGAACAAGGGAGGAAGGCACTTTATATCAATCCCCGTAGCGCGGCACATCTCGGTTGACCAGCGCCGATTGGCAACGTCAAGCAACAACGTTCCCGAAGCGTCGGCCATGTCCATTCCAAACCCACCAGTGAGGCGATAGCGAACGTAGTCTTTGGGGAGCAGCAGGGTGCGAAAACGATTGAAGAGCTTGGGCTCGTGCTTTCGCACCCAGAGAAGCTTAGTAAGCGTGAAATTCGTCAACGCGGCATTACACGTCCACGCGATGATCTGGTCCCCGCCGAGTTGAGCAGTCAATTCGCGGGCTTCCTCGGCAGTGCGTTGATCGCACCAGATCAACGCTGGACGCAAGACTTCGCCCGCGGCATCGAGCAGCACGGCGCCGTGCATTTGGCCGGAAAAACCAACTGCAGAAATCTCGTTTGGACTGGTTCCCGAACCAGCCATGACTTGTTTGATTGCATCGCAGGCCGCGCGGCACCAGTCGCGGGGATCCTGCTCCGCCCATCCGGTTTCTGGCGATGCAAACGCTACGTGCTCGGCCGTGCGCGAAGCTACGACAATTCCCTGTGGATCGACCAGCACGGCCCGCGTGCCACCTGTACCTACATCAATTCCTAACAATCTTGCAGGCATGAATGCTTTCCCAATTGCAGAATATGGATGATTTATACGCCGCCGAACAACCGCGTGATGGGACACTTCGAATCCCACCGCCGGATTATTACGCGAAATGACTTGAAAGAAAAGCTAAATCGTGTACGTTAACGGTGATATAAATGGAGCGAACGGTCGGTATGCAAGTTATCCCAGTCCGAGGCTCGCCGCGATGAAAGGAAAACGCAGCGGTATACCGCAAATCGCCGAGCTGGCCGGCGTGTCCATCGGCACGGTGGACCGCGCTCTGCACGGGCGTTCGGGCATCAACGACGAGACGCGTCAACGCGTGTTGGATATCGCGAAGAAAATTGGCTACCGTCCAAACCTGGCAGCGCGCTCACTTTCAACGGGACGGCGCATTCGTATCGGCGTCTGCGTTCCCCGCGAGATCCGCTACTTTTACAACGAACTCTGGGAAGGGATTCACGAAGAGGTGGGCCGGTACACGGATCGCGGAATCGAGTTCGTGCTCCGTCCCATTCCTGAGTTGGGGAAAGGTGAGCGTTCGGCGTTTCGCAAGATCGTCGATTCAGGTGTGCAAGGAGTCGTGGTGGCACCGGGAAATCCCGAGACCATGACAGCGCTGATCGACGCCGCGGAACAAAGTGGTGTGCGCGTAGTATGCGTATCCACCGATGCGCCTGAAAGTCAGAGATCGTGCATCGTCTGCGTCGAGCCCCGGCTCAACGGATTGATTGCCGGCGAACTCATGTCGAAGTTCGTTCCACCCGGTTCCAAGCTGGCGATCCTGACTGGCATGTTGAAGACAGTCGATCATCGGGAAAAGGCGGAGGGCTTCACTCGGAGCTTCTCTGACTATTGCGCCGGCGGTTCGGTGGTGACGACCATCGAGGCCCACGAGGACCCGGAAGAGAGTTTCAACAAAACCCGCAAGCTTCTGAAGCGCATTCCCGACCTTGCGGGCATTTATGTCAACACGGTCAACTGCCTGCCTGTCTGTCGCGCGCTGTCTGCCGCCAACCGCGCGGGCAACGTGCGGCTGATTGCAACGGACCTATTCCGCGAGATGGTTCCCTACTTTGGTGACGGCACGATCGATGCATCCATGCATCAGAGGCCCTACCGCCAGGGCCAGCTCGCCGTCCGCAGCCTAGCCGAACATTTACTCCATGACGCGGACCTGCCCAAAGCAAACTATCTGAACCCTGGCATCATTCTGCGTTCGAATCTGCACCTGTTTCGGGAGACGGGCGGACGCGGCGCGTGACGCATGGCATGACGAGTCACCTCCACTCGCCGGGAGCTCGTCTTACAAATGAGTTTTGAAAAGGCACGGCTGGGCCAATCCGAGTTCAGCCATACTCAAAATGTTCTAGCCTGTGCGAGGAAATCGAATCGTCTCACACATGCCATTTCGGGGTCATTGCCTACGGCTCCATGACCCTTGGCAGGTTCCAGTGTTGCAACACGCTCACCACGCGCAGGGCAAAACACACTA
>Ga0075521_10000113_pt1 | contig 17927 bp, 21 predicted proteins | sample NGEPerD_FD_74785 | JGI IMG/M metagenome (GOLD analysis project Ga0075521, IMG submission 74785) | Arctic peat soil microbial communities from the Barrow Environmental Observatory site, Barrow, Alaska, USA - NGEE PermafrostAB12-D | ecosystem: Environmental > Terrestrial > Soil > Wetlands > Peat ...
CGCTTTCACCCTGTCAGCCGACACCGGTCAAGGCAAGGCTCATGTGACGATGTGGCCCGGCTCACACCGAATCGGGGTATCTCGTGCTCAGGCGATGACGCAGAGCGCGTCGGGAACGGCCCTGAACCGTACTTCCTGTCCGGTTCCGAGGTAGTCCCCGTCAACTTGCACGGCGACCGGCCGCACGGCGCTGACAGTGAAATCGTCCAGGTCGTGCAGCGAGAGCACCGCGCGCCCGCGCGGCACCCCGCCCCGGGCGTGCAGAATCCGTCGCACCGACCGCAACGCGATGGGGGTACCCATCCGGCGGAGGGCGACCACGTCCAGTCCGCAGTCGAAGGAGGCCGAGGGGCTGGGCACGACCGGTCGGGAGCCGAGGTAGGTCCACGGCGAGGAGTTCGACACGATGGCCAGAAACAGGCCGTCCTCGGCCGGCTGGCCGGGACGCACCAGCCGCAGCGCCGGCCGCCTGCGGTCGGTACCGAGGTAGAAGTGCCGGATCGCGGTGCGCACGTAGGCCGCGGGCGTGGCCCGACCACCCTCGCGGCGGTGGGTCTCCACCTCGTGCACGACCTCGGCGTCGAACCCCACCCCGGCACAGAAGGTGAACCACCGGTCGTCCGCCAGACCGAGACCGAGACTGCGCCGACGGCCTTCCCGCAGCGCGGCGAGGACCTCGGACGTGGCCTCCACCGGATCCCTCGGTAGGCCCAGGGTGCGGGTGAACACGTTGGCGCTGCCGCCGGGCACCACGGCCAGGGCCGGTAGATCCTGCCGCGGGCCATCGGCCAGCAGGCCGTTGACCACCTCGTTGACCGTACCGTCGCCACCGAGAGTGACCACAACCTCGATGTCGTCGTGCACGGCCTGCCGGGCCAACTCCACCGCGTGACCGCGACGCTGGGTCATGGCCACATCCAGCTTCAGCTCACTGCCGAGCGCCCGGGCCAGGATGTCCCGGCCGCGCTCGGTGGTGGCGGTGGCCTTCGGATTGACGATCAGCAGAGCCCGCACTGATCGAGGATACCTTTCCGGGTAGCCTCGGCCGAGATGACACGAGTCGGCGGAGCCGATCCGGTGCCGCGGTCCGTTCTGCGGGCGGCGGTGTTCACCGCGATAGAGAGCGTCGGGATGTTCGCCGTATCCGGCGTCTACCTGTGGAACGTCCTGCGCGGCTCTCCGCAGGACCGGGCCATTGCGCTGCTCGGTGCCGGCCTCGGCCTCGGGCTGGCCGCCGTGCTGGGCGTGCTCGCCCGCGGCCTTGCCCGGGGGCGACGACCGGCGCTGTCGCCGGTGGTGCTCATCCAACTCCTCATGCTGCCTGTCGGCTGGGGGCTTCTCCAGGGGCGACAGTATCTGTCTGCCGCTCTCGTCCTGGGCCTCGCGGCCGCTGTCCTCGGGTCGCTGTTCGGCAGCGCCCAATCCCGGGAGAGCTTCCGGTGAGGTCAACCCCAGGGTCACTCCTCGAGGAGCAGGCCGGCGCGGAGCTGGGTAAGCGTGCGGGCGAGCAGCCGGGACACGTGCATCTGGGAGATGCCCAGCTCGGCGGCGATCTGGGACTGGGTCATGTTGCCGAAGAACCGTAGGAGCAGGATCCGCTTCTCCCGCGCCGGTAGCTGCCCCAGCAGCGGTTTGAGCGACTCCCGGTATTCCACGCCCTCCAGGGACTCATCGGTGATGCCGAGGGTGTCCGCGACCGCGTGGTTTTCATCGTCGCCCGTGTCGGGTGCGTCCAGGGAAACCGCCGAGTAGGCGTTCGCCGACTCGAGGCCCTCCAGTACGTCCTCCTCGCTCATCCGAAGGTGGCTGGCCAGCTCCCCGACGGTGGGAGAGCGACCGTTGCGCTGCGACAGCTCGCTGGTGGCCTTGGCCAGCGACAGCTTGAGCTCCTGCAGTCGCCGCGGGACGCGGATCGCCCACCCCTTGTCGCGAAAGTGCCGCTTGATCTCCCCGACGATGGTCGGCGTCGCGTACGTGGAGAACTCCACACCCCGATCGAGGTCGAAGCGGTCGACCGCCTTGATCAGACCGATCGTGGCCACCTGCACGAGGTCGTCCAAGGGCTCGCCCCGGTTGCGGAACCGCCGGGCCAGGTATTCCACGAGCGGCAGGTGCATCTCGACCAACTCGTCTCGGACCCGCTGCCGCGACACCGCCGACAGGTCGGACCGGGCGAGGGAGGCGAACATGTCCCGGGCCCGAACGCGGTCGTGTCCGGCGCGCTCGCCCCGGCTCGCCCCGGCTGTCATATCCTGCGGCGTCGGCGGCATCAGGTCAGGGTGGGTGCCGTCGGCGACGACGGCCTCAGCCCGGCCGTTCACGTCCGGACCGCCGTGCGGCGGTCAGGCCGGGCCTTGCGTAGCCGGAGCGTGACTCGATTTGCCTCCACCGAGCTGTCGACCTCACCGGCCAGCGCGGCGAGGACCGTCCAGGCGAAGGTGTCCTGCGCTGGCCGCCGCCCGTCCTCGGTGACCGTCGAGACGCGGACTTCGATGGCCTCGCCTCCCAGTTCGAACGCACAGGTGATCTGCGTGCCGGGAACGGCGCTGGTCAGCAGCAGGGCGCAGGCCTCGTCCACCGCGATGCGCAGGTCCTCGATGTCTTCCAAAGTGAAGTCGAGCCGGGCGGCCAGCGCGGCGGTCGCTGTGCGGAGCACCGACACGTACGCGCTCTGTGCGGGCAGACTGATCGTCACGGTGTCAGTCACTGCCGAAAACCGCGGAGTCTCGCTCACGCCGGCTCCCTTGCCCCAGTCGAGGCTCGGAGGGTTCCCTCGCACCAGAGCCGCTCTTCAACCGTACCGTGAGTCGCGGGTCCCCGGCGACGCCAACCGGGTCAGAGCGGGTCCGGTGGCGCGCCAGGTTGTCCACTCCGTCATGGGCTCCGCGTCGAGGGATCGGTAGAAGTCGATGGCCGGGCTGTTCCAGTCCAGCACCGACCACTCCAACCTGGGGTACCCCCGGGCGAGGGCGATGCGGGCGAGTTCGGCCAGCAGCGCTCGGCCGTGACCCGCGCCGCGGTGCGTCGGGCGCACGTAGAGATCCTCCAGGTAGATGCCGTGCCGGCCGGTCCAGGTCGAGAAGCTGACGAACCACGCCGCGAAACCGACAGGCACGTCGCCGTCGGTGGCCACCAGGGCGAACACCCGCGGGGAGGTGCCGAACAGGGCAGTTTGCACACTGCTCTCCTCGGCGTGCACCGCCTCCGGTGATCGCTCGTAGGCCGCCAGCTCGCGGATCATGGTGAGCAGGACCGGCACATCGGCCGGGGCCGCGGCGCGAATCACCTGGAGCCTCCCGATGTCATGGGACCTCCCGACGTCATGGAGAGGCCGGCCCCTTCCGGGACCGGCCTTCGATCAGCACGGGCCGTCAGGCGGCTGCTTTTGTCTCCTTGAAGATCTTGTCGATCTCGGCGATCTTCTCTAAGAGCTGCGCCCCGGTGGCCGGGTCGGTCGAGCCCTTTACCCCGCCGGCGCCGGCGAGCTTGGTGGCCTCGTTGAACAGCGTGTTGAGCTGCGGGTACTTCGCGAAGTGCGGGGCCTTGAAGTAGTCGGTCCAGAGCACCCAGAGGTGGTGCTTGACCAGGTCGGCCCGCTCCTCCTTGATGGTCAGGGCGCGGGTGCGGAAGGCCGGGTCGTCGTTGCCCTGGTACTTCTCCTGGATCATCCGCACCGACTCGGCCTCGATGCGGGCCTGCGCCGGGTCGTAGACACCGCAGGGCAGGTCGCAGTGGGCAGACAGGGTGGTCGACGGGGTCAGCAGACTCCGTAGGTTCATTCCTCGGCTCCTTGAGACGTCGAAAGCGCATAGACGATGAGCCGACACTAGTCCGCATGCACAAGCTCGTGGGACGGGCCGTTGTCACCGGATCGTCCATGGCACCCACGCTGCTCCCCGGGGATCAGGTGCTCGTCCGTTATCCCGGGCGGCGACGGCCCGGGGACACTGTGGTCGTCGCGCTGCCCAACCGGCCGCTCGGGGTGAAACGGCTGATCCGCCGGACGGCTGCCGGCTGGTGGATCGAGGGTGACGCTGCCGGCACGACGGCATCCGCGGACAGCCGGGTGTTCGGCAGTGTGCTGGAGGAGGAGGTGCTCGGGCGGGTGGTCTGGCGCTACTGGCCGCCGTGGCGGGGGTGTCAGCGGCCCGGCGCGGCGGCCAACCGTTCGTCGTAGGCCCGGCACTCGAGGTAGCCGGGCAGGGCTCCCGCCGCGCGCGCCGACGCCAGCGTCGGCGCGGCGGCGTCCTTGGGGGACACGAGCAGGTCGACCCCGTCCGGCCAGGGCAGGCCAAGCGCCGGGTCCAGCGGGTTGACCGCGTGCTCGCGGGCCGGAGCGTACGGGGTGGAGCACAGATAGGTCACCGAGGCATCGTCGGTGAGCGCGAGGAAGGCGTGTCCGAGTCCTTCAGCGAGATAGACCGCGCGACGGTCGACCTCGTCGAGGAGCACCGCGTCGTGCTGGCCGTAGGTCGGTGAGCCGAGCCGCAGGTCGACGGTGACGTCGAACACGGCCCCGCGCGGGCAGTACACATACTTGGCCTGCCCGGGCGGTACGTCGGCGTAGTGCACGCCACGCAGCGTGCCGCGGCGGCTGACGGAGTGGTTGGCCTGGGCCAGCGCCAGGGAGTGTCCAACGGCCCGCTCGACGTCCTCGCTGCGGTACCACTCGAGGAACACCCCCCGGTCGTCGGCGTGTTGGCCCGGGGTGAAGACCCAGGCGCCGGGGATGCGAAGCGGCCGTCCGTCCAAGGGGCGGTCAGAGCACCTTGGACAGGAAGGCCTTGGTCCGCTCGTGCTGTGGGTTGGTCAACACTTCCCGGGGTTCTCCGGACTCGACCACAACACCGCCGTCCATGAAGACCAACGTGTCCCCGACCTCACGGGCGAATCCCATCTCGTGGGTGACGACCACCATGGTCATGCCGCTCTTGGCGAGGTCGCGCATCACGTCGAGGACGTCGCCGACCAGCTCGGGGTCCAACGCCGAAGTCGGCTCGTCGAAGAGCATCAGCTTGGGATCCATCGCCAAAGCGCGCGCGATGGCGACCCGTTGCTGCTGTCCGCCGGAGAGCTGCGATGGGTAGGCATCGATCTTGTCGCCCAACCCGACCCGTTCCAGCAGCGTCCGACCCCGCTCGGCGGCCGCCGCCTTGGACTTCCTCTTTACCTTGCACGGCGCCTCGACCACGTTCTCCAGCGCGGTCATGTGCGGAAAGAGGTTGAACCGCTGGAACACCATGCCGATCTCGGCACGCTTGCGGGCGACCTCGGACTCCTTGAGCTCGTAGAGCTTGTCGCCCTTCTGCCTGTACCCGACCAGCTCACCGTCGACGTAGAGTCGGCCGGCGTCGATCTGCTCCAGGTGGTTGATGCAGCGCAGGAACGTCGACTTGCCGGAGCCGGAGGGGCCGAGCAGGCACATGACGTGCCCGCTGCGGACCTCCAGGTCGATGCCCTTGAGCACCTCGACCCGGCCGAACGCCTTGTGCACCCCCTCGGACCGCACCATGATGCTGTCCGGCGCGGGCGGCGTCGGGGTCAGCGCACTACTCATCGGTTGCCTCCGCCGAAGAAGATCAGCCAGCGACGAGCCGAGGTCGCCGTCCGGGTACCACGGGAGTAGCGCTTCTCCAGGAAGTACTGCCCCACCATCAGCACGCTGGTCATCGCCAGATACCACAAGCAGGCGGCGACGAGCATCGGGAACGGCCGGAAGGTCCGGTTACCCACCGCCTGCAGCTGGAAGAACAGCTCGTTGGTCACCGGCACGAATGCCACCAACGAGGTGTCCTTCAGCATGGCGATGGTCTCGTTGCCGGTCGGCGGCACGATGACCCGCATTGCCTGCGGCAGGATGACCCGGCGCATGGTGAGCGGGCGACTCATGCCGAGTGCCTGCGCCGCCTCGTGTTGTCCAGGATCGATCGAGGAGATGCCGCCACGGACGATCTCGGCCATGTACGCCGCCTCGGACAAGGCCAGACCCAGCAGGCCGGCCATGAACCCGGTGAGCAGGGTCCGGGAGTCGACGCCGAACAGCCGGCCGTTGATGTCGATGCCCAGCAGGTTGCCCAGTTGCCGGTCGAAAGGCAACCCGAACTCGAACCGCGTGTAGAGGATGCCCAGGTTGCCGAAGAGCACCAGCAGCACGACGCGTGGGATCGCGCGGAAGAACCAGGTATACAACCACGCGGTCGTCGACAGGATCGGGTTGGGCGAGAGCCGCATCACGGCGACCACGATGCCCAGCGAGATGCCGATGATCATTGACAGGATGGTGAGTACGAGCGACGTGCGGGCGCCGGCCAGCACCGGCGAGCTCAGCGCGTTCTCCCGCATGAAGCGCCACTGGAACGCGCCGTTCGTCACGAGCATGTGCACGAACATCGCGAGCAGCAGCAGCACGATCGCGGTTGCCACCCAGCGCCCGGGATGGCGAACCGGGACCGCCTTGATGGGGCTTGCCTGCTCCGAGGGGGCCTCGGTCGTCGTGCTCATCAAGGGTCAGGGGTTGACGGCGGGATTGGTGATCGCGCCCTGCTCGACACCCCACTTCTGCAGCACCTTCTTGTAGGTGCCGTCTGCGATCAATGCCTTCACCCCGCCGGCAATCGCCTGGGCGAACGCCGTCTGGTCCTTGGGCACGACGTAACCATACGGCGCCGCCTCGTAGATGGCCCCGAGCGTCTCCAGCGAGCCGCCGGTCTGCTTGACCGCGTAGGCGACCACGGGGGAGTCGGCCACCATGGCGTCGTCCTTGCCGGAGGCCAGGGCTGCGGTGGCCGCGTCCTGACCCTGGTACTGGTCGATGGTGATCGCCGGCTTGCCGGCGGCGGTGCACTTCTTCGAACGGGCGGTGATGTCGTCGACCTGGACCGTCCCCTTCTGCACGGCGATCCGCTTGCCGCAGGCGTTGTTGATGTCGATCTTGTCAGGGTTCCCCTTCTTGGTTCCCCACTGGGTGCCGGCGCTGTAGTAGCTCACCATGTTGACCTGCTTCTTGCGCTCGGGGTTGATGGTGAACGACGAAACGCCCGTCTGGTACTTGCCGGACGTCACTCCGGTAATGATCGAGGCGAAGGGCGCCGGCTGATACTTCGTCTTGAGTCCGAGCTTGGCGGCGACCGCGTTGAAAAGGTCGACGTCGAAGCCGATCACTGTCTTGCCGTCCTTGTCGAGGAACTCACTCGGCGCGTACGTGGCGTCCGTACCGACCAGCACCGTTCCCTTGGACTTGATCGCGGCCGGCACCTGCGCCGCCAGCGCCGCGTCGACCGTCGGCGTGGAGATCGTCGACGGGGCGGCCTTCGGCGTGCTCGTCGTCGAGTCTTTGGAACTGCTGCCACAGCCGGCCAGCAGCACCGCCGCGCTCAGCGCGGCCGTGGCCCCGACGGCGTGCCGGGTGCGGGCCCGCCGTCGAGCGGTCATGGTTCTGGGCGGGGAAGGGCGGAGCGTGGTGTTGGGGGACACGGCATACCTCCTGGTGCGGACGCGACGTGGATCACTATGCCAGGCTTCCATGCCCGTGTTGGTAACGATGTCCTGTTCGGGCGCGGCGTCCCCCGGCCGGGCCAACGCTAGGGTTTCCGGCATGCTCGCCGTCACCGCCACCCGCATCGTGCCTGAGGACCCGCTGGCCGGCCTGGAGGTCGGCGACCGGCCCGAGCCCACCGCGCCGCACGGGTGGGCCACGGTCGCCGTGAAGGCGACGGCGCTGAACCATCACGACCTGTGGACGTTGCGCGGCGTCGGCATTTCCGAGGGGCAGTTGCCGATGGTGCTCGGCTGTGACGCCGCGGGAGTGGACGAGGAGGGCAACGAGGTCGTCGTGCACGCCGTGATCGCCGACCCCTCGGTGGGCGACGAGACGCTGGACCCTGGCCGCTCGCTGCTGTCGGAGAAGTACGACGGCACCTTCGCCGAGCGGGTGTGTGTGCCGCGACGCAACCTGGTACCCAAGCCAGCCTCGCTGTCCTTCGCCGAGGCCGCCTGTCTCCCCACCGCCTGGCTGACCGCATACCGCATGCTGTTCACCCGATGTGCCCTGCAGCCCGGCCAGATCGTGCTCATCCAGGGCGCCGGCGGCGGAGTGGCCAGCGCGGCGATCGCGCTCGGCCGGGCGGCCGGCTTCGTGGTCTGGGCGACCAGCCGGGACGAGGGCAAGCGGCAGCGGGCGCTGGCGGCGGGCGCTCATGCCGTCTTCCCCACCGGTGCCCGGCTGCCGAGCCGGGTCGACGCCGTGCTCGAGACCGTCGGCGAGGCCACCTGGGACCACTCGATCAAGTCGTTGCGTCCCGGCGGCACCGTCGTCGTCTCCGGTGCGACCAGCGGTTTCAACCCTCCGGCGCTGCTCAACCGGGTGTTCTTCCTCCAACTGACGGTGACCGGCTCGACGATGGGCACGCGGCGGGAGTTGGAGCAGTTGCTGTCCTTCCTCGATGCCACCGGCATCCGGCCGACCATCGACGCCGTGCTGCCCCTGGACCGGGCCCGGGACGGTTTGGCCAAGATGGCCGAAGGCGACCTCTTCGGCAAGATCGTCTTTACCGTGTGAGGATCGCGGTCGCGGCCGGCCCATGGCCGGGGCACGCCTTCCCGGCGGCTTCGTTGGCCCTTGCGCTGCACCGGCGCGGCCATGAGGTCATGGTGCTGACCGGTGGTGGCTGGCTGCCGGCGCTGCGCCGCGACGGCCTGGGCGCCGAGCAGCTGCCCACCGGACCGCCCGACCCACGTGATGACGACTTCGGCTTCCGGCTGCACGGCCGCGGCGCGTTGCAGGCCCCGCTCATCGCCGGGGTGCTCACCGACTGGTCGGCGGACGCGGTGGTCGTCGACACCCTGACCGCGGGCGCCGGCTACGCCGCCGACCTGGTCGGTGTGCCCTGGGTGGAGCTCGTGCCCCATCCGCTGCAGGATCCGTCCCGGGCGCTGCCCGCTCCCGGCTCGGCGTTGCCGCCGGCTCGGGGCCGACCCGGCCGGGCCCGGGACGCTGTGCTCCGCAGGCTGACCGACCGGGGCCTCGCCGCGGGGTTGGCGCAACGCCGGGCGGCCCGCTGCTCCCTGGGGCTGCCGGCCGACGGCTCTCCCGCCCGCCGACTCATCGCCACCCTGCCCGGGCTCGAGTTGCCCCGGCCGGACTGGCCGCCGGACGCGGTCGTCGTCGGCCCGCTGGAATGGGACCCCGCAACCGACGACCTCGCCCCGCCGGCCGGCGACGGGCCGCTGGTCTTCCTGTCCTCCTCCACGGTGCACGGAGCCACCGAGCTGCTGGCGCTGGCGCTGCCGGCGCTCGCCGGCCTCGGAGTGCGGCTGGCGTGTACCCGGTTCGAGGCCTTCGGCCGGGCGCTACCCCCATGGGCGGTCGCCGGGCCGGGGCGGCAGGGACCGCTCCTCGACGCCGCCGCCGTCGTCGTGGGCGGGGCCGGGCACGGCATCGTCGCGAAGGCATTGGTGCGCGGACTGCCGCTGGTCTGTGTGCCCGGCGGTGGGGAGCAGCGGGACAACGCCGCCCGGGTCCGCCGCGCCGGCGCCGGGCTGGAGATCCGGCCGCGTCGGCTGACGGCGACGACGCTGCGCGACGCGGCCCGTCGGGTGCTGAGCGACCCGGCGTTCGCCGCCGGGGCGCAACGAATAGCAGCCACCGCGGCGGGACTCGGGCCGTCCTATGCTGCCGCCGCGGCCGAGGAGGCGCTCAACAGCTGAGCGTCACGCAAGCAGATGGCGCAGGTAACGCTGCGGCGCCGGCAGAAAATCTCGCCAGTCCTGCACCAGCTCCGCCTCGTCGTAGTCGGCGACGCGCAGTCCCCAGTCCCCGAGCTCGACGATCGTGGCGCCGGGTAGGGCGAGCAGCAGTGGCGAGTGGGTGGCCACGAGCGCCTGTGAGCCTTCGCTGCGCAGCACGTCGAGCAGGGCGACCAACGCCAGGCATGACCGGAAGGACAACGCCGCCTCCGGCTCGTCGAAGACGTAGAAGCCCCGCTCGGCGGCCCGGGCGCGGAGCACGGCGAGAAAGGACTCACCGTGGGAGAAGGTGTGCAGCGGGGAGCCGCCGAAGGCCCGCAGACTGCCCTCGCTGATGCCGGCGAAGTACTCGTGCATCGCCTCGGCCCGCAGGAAGAAGCCGCCGGTCGGAGTCGGCCGGGGCGCGTCCAGGCGCAGGTGGCGGTGCAGGCTCGACACGTCAGCGGTCGGCTGCGGCCCCCAGTACGGTGCCGAGCCTCCGACCCGCGACTGCCAGGCGTGCGCGACAGCTTCGACGAGGGTCGACTTCCCCGAGCCGTTCTCACCGACGAGGAAGGTGACCCCGGCCGGCAGGTCCCAACCGTCGCGGGCCACCGCGGCGACCGCCGGCACCTGGAGATACCAGGCGTCGCCGTCGTAACCCGGCCGCGACCGATCGAGGCTCACCCTTCGCAGCGGAGGCCCCTCCGACGGTGCGGAGCTCACTCCTCCTCGTCGTCGTCGTCGAGCCGGGCGAGTCGGTCGGTGGCCACGCCTCAGCCGAAGACCTCATCGAGGATGGCCAGCTGCTCGGCGTCGTGCCGGTTGTGCGACCCTGCCGCCGGCGACGCGGACGCCGTCCGCGATATCCGCCGGAGTTCCCGGCCGTCGAGGTGCTCCGGAAGGTTCAGGGCGATGTACGGCCAGGCGCCCATGTTCGCCGGCTCCTCCTGGCACCAGACGACCTCGGCGTCGGGGTAGTCAGCGATCGATTCGACGATCTCGTCCACCGGCAGGGGGTAAAGCTGCTCGACCCGGACGAGCGCGGTGTCGGCGGCCTTGCGCTTGGTCCGGCCGGCGAGCAGGTCGTAGTAGACCTTGCCGGTGCAGAGCACGACCTGGCGGATCGCCGCGCCGGGCGAGGGGTCCGCGAGCACCGGCTGGAAGGTCCCGCTGGTGACGTCCGCGATCAAGGAGACGGCGGCCTTGAGCCGCAGGATGGACTTCGGCGTGAAGACCACGAGCGGCTTGCGGACCGCGGAGAGCGCCTGCCGACGGAGCAGGTGGAAGTAGTTCGCCGGTGTCGAGGGGTAGACCACCCGCATGTTGTTCTCCGCGCACAGCGCCAGGTAGCGCTCGATCCGAGCGGAGGAGTGGTCGGGCCCCTGACCCTCGTAACCGTGCGGGAGGAGCAGGGTGACCGAGGACTTCTGACCCCACTTCGCTTCCCCAGGGGCGATGAACTCATCGACCACCGACTGTGCACCGTTGGCGAAGTCGCCGAACTGGGCCTCCCACATGACCAGCGCCTCGGGCCGGGCGACCGAGTACCCGTACTCGAACCCCATCGCCGCGAACTCCGAGAGCAGCGAGTCGTAGACGTAGAACGGGGCGGCCGGCGTGGCGTCGTCCTTGACCAGGTGCGCCAGCGGCGTGTACTCCTCGCCGGTCTTGCGGTTGACCAGCACGGCGTGTCGGTGCCCGAAGGTGCCTCGGCGACTGTCCTGCCCCGCCAGGCGCACCGGCCGGCCGGCGAGCAGCAGCGAGCCGAACGCGAGCATTTCCCCCATCGCCCAGTCGATGCTGTCCTCGTCGGCTGTGACGGCGCGCCTGGCCAGCTGCGGCTGCAGTCTCTTGTGCACAGTGAAACCGTCCGGCAGCGACACCTGCGTCTCGGCGATCTTCTTGACCACTTCACGGGAGATCGACGTATCGATCCGCCGGGCCGCGTCGTCCGGCTCCGGCGGGCCGGACGCAGCCCGCTCCGCCCCGTCCGGCGGCGCGCCGGCGGTGTCCCGCGTCTCGGCGAAGACCCGCTCCAGCTGGCTCTGATAGTCCCGCAGCGCCGACTCGGCCTCCTCCAGGCTGATGTCCCCTCGCCCGATCAGCGACTCGGTGTAGATCTTGCGGACGGAGCGCTTGGCGTCGATCAAGTCATACATGAGCGGTTGGGTGAACGACGGCTCGTCCACCTCGGAGTGCCCGCGGCGCCGGTAGCAGACCATGTCGATGACGACGTCCTTGCGGAACGTCTGCCGAAACTCATAGGCCAGGCGGGCGACCCGGACGCAGGCCTCTGGATCGTCCCCGTTGACGTGGAAGATCGGCGCCTGGATCATCCGTGCGCCGTCGGTGGCGTAGACGCTGGAGCGCGCCGATCCGGGCGAGGTGGTGAAACCGACCTGGTTGTTCACAACGATGTGCACGGTGCCACCTGTCCGGTAGCCACGCAGCTGGGAGAGGTTGAGCGTCTCCGCGACCACGCCCTGCCCAGCGAACGCGGCGTCGCCATGCATGACCAACGGCAGCACCGTGTAGCCCGACTCGCCACGGTCGATCATGTCCTGTTTAGCGCGGACCACACCCTCCAGGACGGGGTCCACCGCCTCGAGGTGGGAAGGGTTGGCGTTCAACGACACGGGCACCTGCTCGCCGTCGTAGGCGGTGTAGGTGCCGCTGTCGCCCAGGTGGTACTTGACGTCCCCGGAGCCGTGGGCCGTTCGCGGGTCGACGTTGCCCTCGAACTCCCGGAAGAGCTGGGCGTAGGATTTGCCGACGATGTTGGCCAGCACGTTGAGCCGACCCCGGTGCGGCATGCCAATGACAACCTCGTCCATGTCGTCGTGTGCGGCTTCGGAGAGAATGGCGTCGATGAGCGGGATCAGGGTCTCCCCGCCTTCGAGGGAGAACCGTTTCTGTCCCACGTACTTGGTCTGCAGGAAGGTCTCGAACGCCTCCGCCTGGTTGAGCTTGGCCAGGATGCGCAGCTGCTCGTCCCGTGCGGCCTTGGAGTGCGGCACCTCGACGTGGTTCTGGATCCACTCCCGCTGTTCCGGATCCTGGATGTGCATGAACTCCACCCCGAGGGTGCGGCAGTAGGAGTCCCGGAGCACGCCGAGGGTCTCCCGCAGCGTCATGATGGCCCGGCCGCCGAAGCCGCCCGTGGCGAACTCCCGGTCGAGGTCCCACAGTGTGAGGCCGTAGTTGACGATGTCGAGGTCGGGGTGGTGCCGCAGTTCGAACTCGAGCGGGTTGGTGTCCGCCATCAGGTGACCGCGAACCCGGTAGGCTCTGATGAGTTCCAGCACGTGCGCCGGCTTGCCGACCTCGTCGTCGTGGCTCGCGGGGATGTCGGTTTCCCAGCGCACCGGCTCGTACGGAATCCGCAGGCTGGCGAACACGGCGTCGAAGAAGCAGTCGGCGCCGAGCAGCAGGGCATGCATCCGGCGCAGGAAGTCGCCGGACTGAGCGCCCTGGATGATCCGGTGGTCGTAGGTGGAGGTGACGGTGAGGACCTTGCTGACGGCGAGCTTGGCCAGCGTCTCGCCGGCTGCCCCCTGGTATTCCGCCGGGTACTCCATCGCCCCGACGCCGATGATCGCGCCTTGCCCGGCCATCAGCCGCGGTACCGAGTGCACGGTGCCGATGGTGCCTGGGTTGGTGAGGGTGATGCTCGTGCCTGCGTAGTCCTCGACGGTCAGCTTGTTCTGCCGCGCCTTGCGGACGATGTCTTCATACGCCGCCCAGAACTTGGCGAAGTCCAGCGTCTCGGCGGCCTTGATGCACGGCACGACCAGGGTTCGACTGCCGTCGTCCTTCAGCAGGTCGATGGCCAACCCGAGGTTGACGTGCTCGGGCGTGCTCGTCGCGGGTTTGCCGTCGACTTCGGCGTACGCGGAATTCATCACCGGCATGGCGGCGAGAGCCTTGACCAGGGCAAAGCCGATGAGGTGCGTGTAGGACACCTTGCCGCCACGACCGCGCCGCAGCGCGTTGTTGATGATCGTGCGGTTGTCCACCAACAGCTTGGCCGGGATCGCCCGCACGCTGGTGGCCGTCGGCACCGACAGGCTCTGCTCCATGTTGGTTACGACCCGGGCCGCGACGCCGCGCAGTGGCACGGTCTTGGCGCCGTTGCTGCCGGCCGGACCCCCGCCTCCGGGCGGTGGCTGTTCCGGGGCTGCCGGTGGAGTGGGGGCGGCGGAGCCGGTGGGCGCGCTGGTGGCCGCGGGGCCGGGAACCGTCGGCGCCGGTCGTGGGGCCGCCGCTCCGACCGGTGCTGCCTGCCCATCCGCGGGAGTTGACGGAGCCGCCGGAGTTGCAGTCGCCACCACACCTTCCTCCGACCGGTAGTCGGTGAAGAAGTCCTCCCACGCCGGGTCCACCGATGTCGGGTCCTGGAGGTACTGCTGGTAGATCTCCTGGACGAGCCATTCGTTGGGGCCGAAGTCGGTGAGGTCGCGAGCGTGGTGGTCGGCAGACACGGAGCATCGCCTCTCGACGGCAGGCAGTTTCAGGACAGGCTATCGGTCGGGTGGCCCGGGGGACACCCGCCAGCGGCGGGTACGCCGCTCAGGGGCGGCCCGCGGCCCGACGCGGCAGGTCGTCGTACACGTCGTCCATCACCGAGGCATCCGCCACGGTGATGGACACGAAGCTAGACCGGGCTCGCCGGTCCAACCGAAGCTGACTCCTGGGTTGTGCGCGTCGGTGCCGTCGGGGAGGAAGAAATGCGGGCTGCCGGTCGCCGCGTGCTGCTCCTGCCGCCGCTGGTCGATCACCTCAGCCCGCCCGGCCCCCCGCCGCAAGGCTGCCTCGAGGGCCGCTACATCGATGCCGTTGCAGTGCTCGGCCACGTCCGAGACCTCGGGGAGGAGCGAGATCGTGCGGCTCAGGGTGGGGTCGAGCGCGCCGATGGCGGCGACCCGACGTCGATCGACCGCGTGGGCGTCGGGCGGCGATTGACCAGTTCCAGCGGCAAATGCTCGGTGGTCGCTGAGCACGGCCTCCTGCAGGCCCACCAATAGCCTCGCGGCGGTCGGCTTCGCCGTCACTCCCGTCGGGGCCTGCTCTGACGTGTCGCTGGCCGCGTTGGTCTACACCTCGATCCGGATGCGAGGCATAGGCCGCCCAGCGGTCAGCCCCGTGGGGAGAACCACATCCCCCTGACGGGAGGAAATCACGGTCATGTCCGATGACATCGTCGCAGTGATCAAAGCGCAGCACCGCGCGATCGAGCGACTGCTCGACGAGGCCCTCGGCCCCGGCGCTGCTGCACGCGACGTGTTGCAGCAGGTCAGCGACCGGTTGGCGCCGCGACAGCACATCGAGGGTGACGAGGAGCATCTGCTGCCTGTGCTCACCGCGAGGGCATCCGCAGCGGAGCGAGCGGAGCTTGGTACCCGGTTCATCGAGGTGACCGACTGGACCGAGGACATCGACGAGCGTGTCAACGGCGAGGAGTCCGCGCCGACCCGTCCTTAGCCAGCCCGAAGCTGGGAGCTCACCCGGCGGCGAACGGGTCTAGTCCGACCCCCGCGGAACGTGGCCTGCTCCGCGGTGTGCGCCACGGCCGGATCGTGCGCGTCGGGGAAGATCCGCCGCTGCGTTGCGTAGGGGCCGGCGTCCTCTGGGGTGCGCGCCGCCGCAGAAGACAGTGGGAATCCCGACCTCAGCCGAGCAGCCTGGGCATCGAGCGTGTCGGAGTGTGACGCTGCGCCGGCGATGGGTTACCCGCTGCCGCTCAGGGAATCATGGTCACGTGCTTCCTGCCCTATCGTCCTATCCGCCGCAGCCGCTGGCTCTGACCCGGGGGAGTAGCCGTGCCGCGGAGCGCTGAGCGGTTGCCGAAGAAGGTGTATGAGAAGGAGATGGCCCGGTTGCAGGAGGAGCTCTCCTTCATGAAGGACTGGCTCGTTGCCTCCGGCGAGCGGCTGGTGGTGCTCTTCGAGGGGCGGGACGCCGCGGGCAAGGGTGGCTGCATCAAGGTCATCAGCCAGGACCTGAGTCCACGTGTGTGCCGTATCGCCGCTTTGCCTAAGCCGACCGAGAGGGAGCGCACCGAGTGGTATTTCCAGCGCTACGTCGAAGAGCTGCCGGCCGCGGGCGAAATCGTGCTGTTCGACCGGTCCTGGTACAACCGCGCCGGGGTGGAGACGGTCATGGGTTTCTGCACGCCCGATGAGCACCGGCTATTCCTCCGCCAGGCCCCGATTCTTGAGAACATGCTCGTCGAGGAAGGCATCCGCCTCGTGAAGTATTGGTTCTCGGTGTCGGACGCCGAGCAGGAGCGCCGCTTCCAGGCGCGCATCGAGAATCCGGTCAAGCAGTGGAAGCTCTCTCCGATGGATCTGGAGTCCCGTCGGCGATGGGTGGACTACTCCCGCGCGAAGGATGAAATGTTCGTCTATACCGATACGCCGGGATGCCCGTGGCACGTTGTGGAGTCCGATGACAAGCGGGCGGCGCGGGTCAACTGCGTGGCGCACCTGCTGTCGGTCATCCCGTATCAGCGAAGGGCGCGGCCCGAGATCACCCTGCCGACCCGGCAGGCGGACAGCGGTTACCTGCGGCCGTCACCGACCACCCAGCGTTACGTAGCTGACCGCGCCTCGACGTTGGCGGCGCGGTAGCGCCCAGCAGCGGGGTGCGCCGGTACTTCCCCGGGTGTGTCACTTCGGGACCTCCCGGCGGGCATCCCTCGCCGCCGTCCACACCGCCGCAGCGGCCGCTGGCGTCACGGCTCGGCCGCCCACCACCGCCAGGCGGTGAGCTGTACGGCGATGACCGGTCCGGTGGCGGCGACGGTGTCGTACTGCCGGTATTTCGCTCGGAGCAGGTCCGCAGCCCGCGCCACCTCGGTGTCGCGCTCGACGACGCGGGCTGTGCCGTCCGCACGCGCCCACCACAGGGCGGTCCAATCCTCGTCCCAGTGCTGGACGAGTAGGCTGACCCGCGGGTCAGCGCGTACATTGTCCAGCCGGGCGAGGGACGTGCCGCGCTTGGGCTTGCCGTCGACCGCGGTCCAGACTTCCTCGCCGGCGAGGACGAAGGTGACCGGCACAAGGTGCGGCGCCCCCCCCGGGGGGTGACGGTTCCGAGCACGGCAACGCGGCCAGCGGCGAAGCGCCGGCGAGCCTCCGCATCCTTCACAGCACCGCGTCGGCCAGTCCGTCCACCTGGTCCAGGGAGGAGACGGTCGGGATGAAGGCGACCTCGGTGATGCCTACGCCCGCGAATGCGTCGACCGTCGCGCGCAGCGCCGCCGGGGTGCGCACCGCGGACTCCACGATGCCCTCCACCCAATCCGGCAGGAAGCCGTAGTAGCTGCGCAGCGCCGCGCGGGACTCGTCCTCGTGGCCGAGTCCGAAGTAGACCAAGGCACCGAGCCGCGGGGCGCCCCCCCGGCCCGCGTCACGCCAGGCCGCCCGCACCTGCTCGATCATCGGCGCGGCCATGTCCGGGCCACCGCCACCAGCCGTCCACCCGTCGCCATACTCGACGGTCCGTCGGACCGCGGCGTCACTGTTGCCGCCGATGAGCACCGGGACCAGGCCCCCCGGCGGTGTCGGGCCGACAGGGAAATCCCCGCCGCCTACCGCCTCACCCGCCCACGACCGCCGCATCAGGTCGAGGGTCTGGTCCATCAGCGCCCCGCGTCGCGAGAATGGCCGTTCCATCGCCCCGTAGTCGTCGGGCCGCCCGCCGACGCCCAGTCCGAGCGTGAGCCCGACCGCTGGACATCGCCGCCAGGCTGGCGGTCGCCTTCGCCAGCCACAGCGGCGGGTACGCCGGCGCCAACAGGATGTCGGTCAGCAGGCCGATCTGTGACGTGGCGCCGGCCGCAACCGCGAGTGAGAGCAGCGAGTCGGTGGAGGGGTACACAACCCGGTCGATGGTCGCGACGTAGCCGAAGCCGCGGTCCTCGGCGCGCTTCGCCCACGCTGCGATGTCCGACCCTGCACCGTCGAGGGTGTTAGGCAGCCCGATGCCGACGTTCACCTTGTACTCCGTCCGTCATAGCGCTGATCCGCGGTCCGGGGGCAGTCCCCGCAACATTATGGTCCCGGCCCATGTCGTGGGCGCTGGGCGGTCGGGTCGGTAACCAAGTATTACCTGAGTCCTCCCCGCGACCCGGCCCTTGGCAATGCCTGCCTGCACGGATCTCGACCCTGCCCGGGTGGCGCACAATCGGGATCTGGCTT
>Ga0075521_10000114_pt1 | contig 17837 bp, 18 predicted proteins | sample NGEPerD_FD_74785 | JGI IMG/M metagenome (GOLD analysis project Ga0075521, IMG submission 74785) | Arctic peat soil microbial communities from the Barrow Environmental Observatory site, Barrow, Alaska, USA - NGEE PermafrostAB12-D | ecosystem: Environmental > Terrestrial > Soil > Wetlands > Peat ...
CGTGCTTCACGAAACTTAGCCCTTCGTAGCGCCGGCTCCGTGCATTTTCGCGCGCTCAATCAGCATCTGAACTTGTTCCTTCTGCTCGTAGTTGGGATTGGTCTTCAGCAACTGCTCCCACACCACCACTGCGCCCTTGGGATCTTTCTTGCCCTGCCACATCACGATCCCCTCGTTGAACATCGTCCCGGGATGGTTCGGTCGGACGGCTAGCGACTTACCGAATTCCGCCAGCGCCTTGTCCGCGTCTCCGCTGTACCAATACGCGGTCCCCACGTCGGTCAGCACATCGGGATTCTTGGGGTCAATCGTGAGCGCTTTGTTGTAGTACTCGATGGCCTGCGGAAACGCCTGGCCGTCGTAGTACAAGTTTCCCAGTTGCCGCAGCGTTTCGAAGTCCTTGGGATTGGCTTGCAGCTTGGTGAGCAGTGGCTGGGCCGCTTGCGCCAGCATCTCAGGCGAACTTCCCCCCTGTTGCTGGCTGCCGATGCCCGGCAATTGCCCGGCACCCATGCCGGCCCGGCCACCCATTCCCGCAGGTGCCGTCGCGGCTGCGGTTTGTGCAGCTTCGGGGGCAACCGCCGCTGGCGCTGAGCCGCGGGCAAAGTACCCAACTGCAATTCCAATCACTAACGTGATTACCGCCAGCGTGTAGGCTTGCACGCTGGTAAAGCCGAGAGTCGTGTTTGTCTTGTCTTGCGCAGATTCAGGCATTTCCTGCTCCTTCGAAAGTGATGCTTTACTGTCAGTTCTCTTTTCCGGCTTCCCCCATGACGGACGGTTCCAGCTGGAAGAGGCGATGCACCGCCACGGTCAGCATTTCCTGCCCGGTGCGGTCCGGAAGTTCTCGTAGTTCGCGGGCCAGCGAGCCTGCCAGCCGCTGCGTAATGTGTGCCGCGAGCGTGGTCAGTATCTGGTCCTGATCGTCGGTGAACGGCCCATACTCCTTGCGAACGAACTCCAATTCCTCGTGGCAGAGTTCCTCCAACCGCCGGCGCAACGCCACAACCGTCGGAATTACCCGTTCCACCATGAGCTTGCGGCGAAAACCCAGCACTTCGTGGACCACGATCTCGTTCGCCTCATCGGCGGCGGCACGCCGCTCGCGGATGTCCCTCTTCACCACCCGTTCGAGGTCATCCATATCAAACAGGTGGATGCCGTCGACCTCTCCCACCCTGGGGTCAATGTCGCGCGGCACGGCCATATCGATCATCACCATCGGTTTGTGTTGCCGCGCGCGCGCAATGTGCTGCGCGTCTTCGAGGCTGATGATGCTGTGCGGACACGATGTGGAACACACTACGATGTCGGCGGATTTCAGGTGCGATAGCCGATCTTCGCACGATACCGCTTTGGCGTTGAGTTTGAGCGCGAGTTCTTCCGCGTTCGCCTGGGTCCGGTTCATCACCTTAATGCGAGTGGCGCCGGCGCTCCTCAGGCATTTTGCGGCCAGCTCGCTCACCTTTCCTGCGCCCACCAGCAGGACTTCACATCCCGATAGATCTCCCAGCACATCAATCGAAAGCTCGACCGAAGCGAAGGGAACCGTCAAGTTCGAATCGGCGATGGCAGTTTCGCTGCGGACACGCGCCGATACCGCCAAAGCTTTCTGGATAATGCCATCGAGGAAGCGGCCTGAAGTTCCGGATTTTTGTGCTTGTTGCAATGCTTCCCGCAGGTGTGCCGCGATTTCGGGCTCGCCCAGCACCATCGAGTCCAATCCGGCTGCCACCTGGAAAATGTGGGTGAGAGCGGCGTCGTCCATCAAGCGATAGAAGTGCGACCACTCGCACAATTTCAGTTGATATTCCTGCGTCAGGAATCGTAATACCGAGTTGGACGCCTCCGGGACGTCGTTGGCCCACACGATGAACTCGGTGCGATTGCAGGTGGCCAGCACGGCCACCTCTTCGATGCCCTCTGACCGCACCAATTGATGCAATGTCTCATAGCGGCGGGGTTCGGCGATCCAGAACCGCTCCCGGATAGCCACCGGCGAAGTCCGAAAGTTCAGCCCGATTACTGCCAATGTCGGTTCCACGGTGACACTCTCCCGCAAATAGGAATACAGAAGGTAAGGGCACTACGGATGCCAAACTCGACGGTTCGTCCAATATGCATAAGAACGCTGAAAACAATGCACTTAACCCTGTGGTAATAGAGATTGGCGGGGACTCGACAGACCAAACTTGCGGCATATCACCCGCCCTGCGTGTTTTTTCCCTCGTAAGTCAGGAGGATCCGGTGTAGCCAAGTGCGGCCCGGAGAGTTACAGTAGGGACGCCGTCTCGGACGGTATTTATTTCTTCATGGAACACCCGCACCGTAGTTGGGGCGAAGGAGATAAGAATGAGTTTGGTAAAGAAGATCGCACTAGTAGGGCTGGCTTTAGCGCTGGCGGTTCCGATGATCGCCACCGCCCAGGGCACCGGCGCGGACACCTTCAAGGCAAAGTGCGCCATGTGCCACGGAGCTGACGGCAGCGCCAGCACAGGCATGGGCAAGAGCATGGGGCTCAAGCCGCTGGGCAGCCCGGATGTCCAGAAAATATCCGATGCCGACATGAGCGCTCTCATCACCAACGGCAAAGGCAAAATGCCGGCGTTCAAAGGTAAACTGACAGACGCCCAGATCACCGATGTTGTGAAGTACGTTCACACTTTGAAGTAAGCAAGCCGGACAAGCTGGTTTCAAAACGGGGTGGCGGCTCGCAGAAGTCGTCGCCCGTTCTTGTTGCGCTCTCTTTGCTTTCGATCAATCTGTTTAAAGTCGCGCCGCCGCTATCCCGTGATCCACCGCCAGAGTTATACTCGCGCTGATCGGTCGGTCTCGTCGATCCACATCACGACGGAAATTGCCAACATAATTACCGATTCTGCAACCAACTATTCCCATCAACGTCTATGAACAGAAATGCTCCGCTGTACTCATTTGTGGAGGCAAGATGAAAGACGACGACGCGCGCCAGCCTGATTCGACTTCGGGAGTTTCGCGACGCGACTTCATGAAGATCTCGGCCGTCACCGCCGCGGTTCCGTTGGTTCTGGGACCAAAAGTGGTCGAAGCAGCCGGGGAAGACGTTACTGTTCATGGTCCCGGTAAAGTACTGGTCGCGCTCAACGTCAATGGCAAGAAACTTACCGCCGACCTCGAACCGCGCGTGACGCTACTCGACGCGTTGCGTGAGCAGTTCGACCTCACCGGCGCCAAGCGGGTCTGCGATCGCGGTGCCTGTGGCGCCTGCACCGTTCTGCTGGATGGAAAACCAGTGTATGCCTGTTCAGTGCTGGCGATCGATGCCCAGGGGACGAAGATCACCACCATCGAATCAATGGCCGAAGGTGATGCGCTGAGCCCGGTGATGCAGGCCTTCGTCGCGCACGACGCGCAGCAATGCGGCTTCTGCACTCCCGGATTCGTCGTCGCCACCACCCACTTTCTTCAGCAGAATCCCAAGCCCAGCGCCGAGGACATCCGCCATGGCCTGAGCGGCAACTATTGTCGCTGCGGGACCTACGACGGAATCCGCGCGGTAGCCCTCGCCCATGCGGGAGGTAAGCAGTCATGAGCCAGTACAGTTGGCCCGATCCCGCAACCCGTCCCCTCCTTGGTAAGAAAATTGATCGCGTCGACGGCCCCTCCAAGGTCTCGGGGAAAGCGAAATACACCTACGACTACAACCCGCAGGGACTGCTGGCGGGAAAAATCCTGCGCTGCCCCTACGCCCACGCCAAAATCAAGTCCATCGATACATCGGCCGCCGAAAAGATGCCCGGCGTGAAATCCGTGGTCATCATCCAGAAGCCCGGCACGGAAATTTTCTGGGCAGGCGATGAAATCGTGGGCGTAGCCGCGGTCGATGAAGGCACAGTCGAAGACGCCCTTCGCGCCATCAAGGTCGAGTACGAGGTGTTGCCGCATTTCGTCTCCGATGCCGAGCCTCCGAAGAACATCAGCACTGACTCCGGCCCGCTCAGCAACGACGATTTTCAGGACATGGAAGAGAACCAGGTTCCGGACGAGGAAGTCATCGCTGCGATTCAGAAGCGAGGCATCAGCTTCAAGCCCGACGAAAAAGATTACGAGTCGATGAAGGGCATGGGCGTCGAGCCGGCCGTGATCGCCGCCCTGCGCAAAGCGAAATTCGTTCCCGCCGAAGCCAAGCCGAAATCGCCATACAAGAAAACGGGCTTGCAAACCACGGGTACTCCCGACAAGGCCTTCGCCTCGGCGGCCGCAGTAGTCGAGGGCGTTTACGGCGTGCCCTGCATTGTGCACGTCTGCCTCGAGACCCACGGGTCTGCCATGGAATGGCCCGCCGAAAAAGAAGTCGTAGTCCACGTATCGACGCAAAACGTTTCCGGCATTGCGGCGCAGTTGGCTGAGCCGTTAGGTGTTCCGGCCGGGAATATCAATGTCCTGCAGCAGAACGTGGGCGGTGGTTTTGGCAGCAAGTTTTCCGTGGACCGCTGGGATGTAAATACCGCCAACCTCTCCAGGAAATCGGCCGGCAAGCCGGTGAAGAACATGCTCGACCGCCGTGCCGAGTTCGAGGTGGCAGGCATGCGTCCCTCGGCCTACGCCCGCGTGAAGATTGCCGCCGCCAAAGACGGCAAGATCGTCGCGTGGGATTCGCGTTCCTGGGGGACCGGCGGCGTGGGCGGCGGCGGAACTCCTCCCTTGCCATACATCTTCGAAATTCCCCACCAGCGCAAGCAGAACACGGCCATCTCCACCAATCAGGGAAGTGCCCGCGCCTGGCGTGCGCCCAATCATCCGCAAGCGGCGGTCATCACCATGGGTGCAATCGAAGACCTGGCCGCCAAGATGAACCTCGACCCACTGGAGTTCATCAGCCGAAATCTCGACATTGCAGGCCCGCGCGCCCAGACCTACCGCGAAGAGTTCGCAATCGCCGACGACCTCATGGGATGGAAGAAGAACTGGCATCAGCGCGGCGACAAAACTCCAGGCCCAATCAAGCGCGGTCTCGGTCTCTCCATGCACACCTGGGGAGGTCGCGGCCACAACAGCAATTGCGACCTCACCATCCATCCCGATGGCTCAGTCGAAATCAAGATGGGCACGCAGGACCTGGGCACCGGCGCGCGCACCATCATCACCATCGTCGCCGCCGACACGCTTGGCATCCCGATGGAGAGCGTCAATCTGCTCTATGGCAACAATCGCTATCCCCAGTCCGGCGGCAGTGGCGGCAGTACAACGTCCGGTGGCGTTACAGCATCGACCCGTCGAGCAGCGGTCGACGCGCGCGACCAACTCTTCGCCAAAGTCGCTCCGGCGCTCAAAGCTCAGCCCGACGAATTGGAAGCCGCGGATGGCACGGTGCGTGTGAAAGCCGATCCCAGCCGCAGCCTGCCGTGGAAGCAAGCCTGCGCCAAGATTGGCGCGGTTCCGTTGACCGTGCACGGCAGTAATCCCGACAAGGCCAAGCCGCCTGACCTCACCAACAGCGGCGTCGGCGGCGTGCAGATGGCGGACGTCTCCGTGGACGTCGAGACCGGTATCGTGCGCATCAACAAAATGGTCGCGGTGCAGGATTGCGGCTTGATCGTGGACATGAAGACCGCCATGAGCCAGGTTTACGGCGGCCTCATCATGGGCATCAGCTACGCGCTCTACGAAGAGAAGGTCCTCGATCCCGTGAGCGGGCGGGTCCTGAATCCGAACCTGGAGTTCTACCGCCTCGCGGGCCTCAGCGACATTGGCGAACTCAAAGTCCACATGATGACCGGCAAAGGCTACGACGAACGCGGCGTGATTGGCCTGGCCGAACCCGCAGTCGTCTCACCCGGCGCGGCGATCTCGAATGCCGTGGCCAACGCCATCGGAGTGCGCGTGCCCTTCCTGCCGCTCACTCCCGACCGCGTGCTGGAAGCCCTCGAGCAAGGAGGCGCCCATGCAAGCGTTTGAATACGCCAGCGCTAGCAAAAAAGAACAGGTCGCCGCGTTAATCGGCGATCAAGGCGCCATCCTCGCCGGAGGCACCGATCTGCTGGCGCTGATGAAGGACGATGTCGTCACCCCCAAGCGACTGGTCAATGTAAAACACATCGACGGACTGCGCGGCATCACCTACCAGCCCGGCAACGGCCTTCGTATCGGAGCGTTGACCACGATTGCCGAGTTTGCTGACGACGCAACCGTGCGCCAGCACTATCCTGTCCTGGCGGAAGCGGCCATCGAGGCCGCGAGTCCCCAGATTCGCAACCTTGCGACCATGGGAGGCAACATGTGCCAGCGCCCGCGCTGCTGGTACTTTCGCAATGGTATGGGCCTGCTGCCTAAAGCGCCCAACGGCAAGTCGATGGTGGTTGAAGGCGACAATCGTTACGCCGCGATTCTCGGCAATGACGGGCCAGCGTATTTCGTCAGCCCATCGACCATCGCTCCCGTGCTTATCGCTTATGGAGCGAAGATTCGCATCTACTCAGCGAAAGCTTCCGGTTCAGGAGTGCGCGAGTTGCCGCTGGAGAAATTCTTCGTCATCCCTACCGCCGACGGCCAGCGCGAGCACGATTTGAAGCTCGACGAGATGGTCATCGAGTTGATCGTTCCTCCTCCGCCGCAGAACCTGAAGGCCGCCAGCTACGAAGTGCGGCAGCGGGCAGCCTTCGACTGGCCGCTCGCCATGGCAAGTGTCGCGCTCGAGATGGATGGCAACGCAGTCAAAAGCGCGCGCGTGGTGCTCGGACACGTGGCCCCTATTCCATGGATCTCGCCTGAAGCCGCGCAGGCGCTGGTGGGCAAGACGATCACGCCCGACACCGCGATGGCAGCCGCGAACGCCGCGGTGGCGCAAGCCAAACCGCTCAGCCGCAACAAGTACAAGATCACGTTAACCAAGGCGGCGGTCAAGCGCGCCATCCTCAACGCTGCCAACGGCGACTCTGGCAGTTCCATATTTGGAGGCGCCGCATGATGCTATTGCCCGATCACGAACGCTTCAATACCAGTTGCGAAACCCTGTGCACAGCCCTGAGGTGGAAGCAGCAATTCATCGGCGTGGACCAGGACCCGACGGTCCCGCCGACCAACGACGGCCTGTTCTGGTGCATCCACACCCAGACCTGCATCGGTCCGGATGGCCAGTTGGCCGAGCCGGGAAATTGCTCCTCGCCTGGTCGCAAGTGTCATGGGACAGGGAAGTGCGGGTAAATTGCTGAGTACTGATCGCACCGACTACCGCGTGTATTTCCGAATCATCTCCGCCACCTCGGGATACTGCGCGATCAACTCATCGCGATCCCCAGTCACATAGTCGGCATAATCAAACCCTGGAGACATCGTCGTCCCCAGCAGCGCCCACTTGCCGCCGGGCGCGAGCCTGCAGCCTTGCCACACATTTCCTCGCACTACGACTTGCGGTTCCTGCCCACTGGCTAAATCGGTGCCGAGCGTCACTGTGCGCGACGCGCCATCTGGATGCAGTTGCAGCATGACCACAGGATCTCCCATATAGAAGTGGAAGACCTCGGTTCCCGGCAGCCGATGCAGTGTCGAAAACGATTCGGGCGTGATCATGTAATAGATTGCCGTGCCGATGGAACGCGAACCGTGCGTGCCTTCCGGCAGATACTCCGCCGACACCTGCCAGCGCGAGCGATAGGTTTCGCGAAAGAACCCGCCTTCCAACTCCAGCGGCGTCAGTTGCAACAGTTCTTTGACTTCTTCCGCAGTCATGATCGCAACAGCCTAGCACCAAAATGACGTGCAGCGCTCGGTCTCGACGTGCCCGAAAGCCTCGACTGTCCGCCATCGGACAACCCCTTCTGCTTTTGGACGGCCTGCTATTCACACCTCATTCACAAATGAGACCTATCCATCCGCGGCACATCAACTTACGAACGGCCGGCGTTTGGCAACCAACGTGTAGTTACTTCTGCAGGCATTGCAGAACTTGGCCTTAGAAATGTAAAAGAGTTCACTAACCATCGCCACGTTCTCACGTCTTATGAGCAGCGAGGAGGCAGTATGGAGCGTCGGTATCTGGTAGCGACCTTGGCCCTGGTGGCAACCTTTGCGATCTTCTCCCGGGAATTCCGCTCGGGACACCTGGCTAACCTCCCCTGTCCACGCGCTGCACTAAAGGCCGAGATCGCCTGCGCCAGGCAATACCTGGCCGAGCAATTCGACGCCAAGATCCGCCCCTTGGTCGACCGCGGCATTCCAGATGAACAGCAAATGGTGGCGGAGTTGAATCTGCCGGTGCTGGCCGCAGCCAATGAGCGAGTTGCTGAAGTGCAGGCGAAGATTGCGGAAGGCGTTGCCGAAAAGCAGTGTGACGCCGCCGTCCGTGCACAGAACAACGCCCTTCGGGCCCAGGAGCGCAGTCTCCGCGACGTGGAACGCATGCAGGAGCGAGCAGCGGAAATCAGCGCCAGGGCTCAGGAACGCGCGATGGCAATGAACGAGCGGACCACGATGCGGGCGCAGGAAATCAGCACACGCGCTATGGAGCGGGCGCAGCGGGCCGTGGAAAAGTCCCAATGGAAGATGGACAAATTCCAGTTCAAGATGATCCAGCCTAATGCGCCTCTAGCGCCCAACGCGCCAGTCGCACCAATGCCAATTGATTTCGAGGTCAACTTGCCGTCTGACTTTAGTCAGCAGGTGCAGGCCGCCGTCGAAGGCCGCGTCACAGTGAAATGTGTACGTACGAAAGTTGCCGCTCAGCAATACCAGACGGTCATGATCCAACGCGGCAACCAGAACATGGCCAACAATGTGCACGTGGTGGTTTCCACTCAGGATGTCTCAGGCTTGACTGCACTGACACAGAGTGCGAAGTCGCAGACCGCGCTGCGTCGGATTGAGCGCGACGTTCAGCGCTTCCAGGACCACATCATGCGCTCCGTCGATCGCGCGTTTGCTACGCTCTAGTCCTCGTTACCATGATTATGCTGCGGTGAATACCCCGCAGCATTTTCTGATTCTGCTCGTGCATCAACTCCACTGATCGTTCTCACAGCCTTTCCTGTCACAAAGGTGTACACTCCCCACCGTCGCATTCTTTCCACTATTAGGTGAAGCATGAGCACCAGCGCAATCGTTGCGGCGGTACGCCAAGCTGCCGAAAAATTTCCCGAGAAAGTAGCTCTGATCGCGGGCGAGCAACAGGTCAGCTATTCCGAGTTGATACGGCGGGCGCAGTCCGCAGGCGCGCACATCGCGAAGCAGGCTGAAGGCGAGAACGTCGGAATCTTTCTCCCCAACTCACTCGACTTTGCGCCGAGTTTTCTGGGAGCGCTCTGGGCCGGAAAGACCGTTGCCGTGCTGCCCACGCTGGCGCCGGCGCTGCTGCTGAAATTCATGTTCGCCGAGGCGCGATTGACGACCATCTTCACTTCCGCGGACCTCGCCCCCAAGCTGGCCGAAGCCGGAGTGCCGCACGTTGTCATCGACATCGAATATCCCACAATGTCAGACTTTGCTCTCCAGCCCCGCGGTCACGATACGGCGGTGCTGCTCTACACCTCGGGCACCACCGGACGCCCGAAAACTGTTGCCCTAAGCGAACGCAACATCATTTCCAACGCCGAAGGATGCCGCCGGGCGACCGGCTTCGACGATCGCCAGGTCATGCTGGCCATCCTGCCGCTGTTTCACGCCTACGGCCTGACCGTCACCATCCTGCTGCCGCTGATGAGCGGATCGACCGTGGTGATCAGCGAACGCTTCGTGCCTCGCACCGTCCTCAACCTGATCGAGCGTCATCGCGTAACCACCATCGTCGCGGTGCCTAGCCAATATCGCGTGCTGGCGATGGATCCCACTCCCTGTGACGCCAGTTCGTTGTGGCTCTGCATCGCCGGAGCCGAGCGCCTGCCCGACACCACCGAACGCGAATTCACCACCCGCTTCGGACACGCCGTCCTTCCCGGATACGGTGCGACAGAACTCTCGCCTGTAGTCTCGCTCAACATTCCGGAAACCAATCGTCCCGCCAGCGTGGGCAAGCCGCTAACCGGAACCACGGTGACGATTCGCAATGACGACAGCTCCGTGTGTCCGGTCGGCGAAGTTGGCGAGATCTGTGTCGAGGGCCCCAACGTCATGCTGGGATACCTCAACGATCCCGAAGGCACGGCGCGCAAGATTCGCAACGGCGTGCTCTACACCGGAGACAAGGGATTCTTCGACGCCGACGGTTATCTCTACATTTCCGGCCGCGCCGACGAGATGGTGAAGGTGGCTGGCGAGAAAATCTATCCCGTGGAGATCGAAAACGCGCTCGAGCGCATCGCAGGTGTGGAAGAGGTTGCGGTGGTCGCGCTGCACGATCCGCGCGGCGGAGTTCGTCTGCACGCCTTCGTACAACGCAAGCCGGGAGCGGCGCTCGACGAGACCAGCCTGCGACTGGCTTGCCGCGAGGTTCTGGAACCCTACAAGATTCCGCGCACCTTCACCTTTGTCGATAGTTTGCCGCGCACCATGACGGGCAAGACCGACAAGCGTACACTCGCCACTTCGGCCCCCGAGTAAGAGGTGTCTCATGAAGCAAGTCCAGCCTCCAACCTGTCCACGGTGCAACAGCAGCGATGACGTAAAGCAAATCGCGTCCGGACTGTTGCCGGCAGACCAGCGTCCCGAGGCGGGCAATCAAGGCTTCGTGCTCGGCGGGCGCTGCCTCCGCCCCGAAAGTCCTGACTGGTACTGCTCGGGGTGCGCTGAGAGTTTCGGCGCCGGACGCGAATTTTGGGGCGATCCGCTGACCGACCTGATCCAGTAGCCGGCTGCCCAATTCCGCACACTTCGTCCTGCCAACGGACATCGCCTGCCCGCCCCATCGTGACCCATCGCGCGCAACCTGCGCTGCATCAGTTACATCCGCGTCATCCTTTCTGGCACGCCAACTGCTCTTATCACTCGCGAAGATCCGCGAGAGGATAGGGGAACGATGGCCAGCAAAGAGCGCACGCGCCAGCTATTTTCGGGCCCGTTTGGGCCGCAAGATTTCCAGCAACGCCTCGACGAAGGATGGAAACCGATCGCCATTGAATGGGAGCGCGAGGTTGAACTTTCGGCTGCTACTGAGACGACGCCTGCGCCCGAGGTTCCCTTCGGCCTGCAGGTGGCCGGCGACTGCTCGCACCTGGAAGAGAACCCGACGGAGCGCGAGGTGCTGTTCCAGATCATGGAACTGACCATCCAAGACGGTCCCTACTCGGGCATCGCCGAAGAGCTGAACCGGCGCGGCTTCCGCACCCGCCATGGCAACCGCTGGACACCCGTGTCTGTTTTCCAGATGCTGCCTCGCCTGATCGAAGCCGGGCCTGGAATCCTCAACAGCGAAGAGTGGCAGCAACGCCGCCAACGCCTCAAGATCGCCGCCAGGTAAGGTAATCCTGCGGAACCGTCGCACCTTCTAACCAGTTGTCACCCAAATCGGATAACGCTCGCCCGGGCCAACCGCCGGTTTTATGGTTTGACCGGCTCTTCGCACATCACGTCGATTTCACCTGCGACTCCAATAGTGCAATGCCAGTCATTTTTCTTAGCGTCGTAGCCGATGGCGAAGCTGACACCACTTAAGATCGGTTTGCCGATCGACTTTCGATCGCACTCTTCAGGGCATTGAGCGGCCTGCGCATCGCGCTGAAGTGACACTGAAACGTCCGGAATGTCAGCTGCGAGTTTGACGATGGCATCTACTATTGCCATCCATTGGTTCGCGTTGCTGTGACCGGTGACGTCCAGCCCGTGTTTGAATACGTTCGGTGGTGGCGAACAGTGCATGTCCATACGCGGGAATCCTTTCAGCCGGAATCTTCATTTTGTCCCGATTCGCGGGGAATTGTGCTTCGGTTCCTCTTGGAAAACAACCTTTTTTCTCTCAAGTGAGTCCCCAGACGGCGTCGTGCTGAAGTGTATGTCCAAGCTACCAGCTAAGTCAGCGAATCCCGTAGCCCACTGATCCATCCAACCGAGGTTCCCCTGCTCCCACTCCGTTAGAGCATTTGCGGCACTCTCGGAGCGCTGGTAGACTTGTCCGTTCGCTCAGACAGTCACCGGGGCCACTCCTTCCAGCCATGTCGAATACATTTCCTGAAATCGCAATTGTCAACGGGGCGCGCACGCCCATGGGACGCTACTGCGGGAATCTGCGCGACTTCTCCGCCATGGACCTGGGCGCGATTGCCGCCGCGGAAGCGATGCGGCGCTCGGGAGTCGAGCCCGCGGAGATCGATCACTGCGTGATGGGCAACGCTCAGCAGACGTCGTCCGACGCGATTTATGGGGCGCGGCATGTGGCCCTGAAAGCGGGAGTGCCCATCGAAGTGCCGGCCATAACCGTGAATCGGCTGTGCGGCTCGGGAATGCAGTCGGTAGTGACCGCGGCGCAGATGATCCAGTTAGGCGAGTCGTCGATCGTGCTGGCTGGAGGCATGGAGTCGATGTCTCAGGCGCCACACGTCATTCGCGGCATGCGCTGGGGCGTCGGGCTGGGCGAAGGCAAGCTGGAAGACTCGCTGACGATCATGTTGTTCGACACCTATTGCGGTCTGAATATGGCCAATACCGCCGAACTCTACGCCGAACAGCAGGGCATTACACGCGAGATGCAGGATGAGTACGCGGTGTCGTCGCAGAAGCGAGCGGACGCGGCGTATAAGGCGGGTCGCATCCAGGAAGAGCTGACGCCAGTGGCACTGCGCAATCGCAAGGGCGAGCCGTCGGGCGAGATGTTTACCGAGGACGACCATCGGCGTCCGGAGACCACGATGGAGAGCCTGGCCAAACTGAAAGCGTCGTTTGCCAAGAACGGAACGGTCACCGCGGGCAACGCCAGCGGAATCGTGGATGGCGGCGCGGCGGTCGTGGTAATGGGGCTCGATGACGCAGTGAAGCGCAACCTCAAGCCGTTGGGACGGATTGTGAGTTGGGGCATTGCCGGGGTCGAGCCGAACATCATGGGATCGGGGCCGGTTCCGGCAAGCCGCATCGCGCTGAAGAAGGCTGGTCTGACATTGTCAGACATCGATCTCGTCGAAGTGAATGAGGCTTTCGCAGCGCAGTATCTTGGGGTCGAAAAGGAGTTGGGACTCGATCGCAACAAGACCAATGTGAACGGTGGAGCGATTGCGCTCGGCCATCCGCTCGGCGCGAGCGGGACGCGGTTGCTGATCACGGTGCTCTACGAATTGCGCAGGCGCAAAGCGCGCTACGGACTTTCGACCGCGTGCATCGGCGGCGGGCAAGGCATTGCCGTCATCGTCGAGAACTTGCAGAGATAAAAGTGTTTCGAATTTCAAGTTCTGAAAATTGGTTTTACTCGAAACTTGAAGCTTGAAACTCGAAACTATTTCGAGGTCCTTATGGATATCAAAAAAGTTGGCGTACTGGGTTGTGGTCTCATGGGTTCGGGCATCGCACAGGTCGCGGCCTCGGCGGGTTGCGACGTGGTGGTGCTGGAGCAAGACCAGAAGTTTCTCGACAAAGGTTTCGCAGGGATTGAGAAATCGCTCGTGCGCCTGGTCGAGCGCGGCGTAGACAAGGGCGGCATCACGGCCGAGCAGAAGGCAGCGGCGCAGGCAAGGTTGAAGGGGACCACCGACATACAAGACCTGGCGGACTGCGACATCGTGATCGAGGCGATCATCGAAAACCTCGACGAGAAGCGCAAGACTTACGCGCAACTCGATTCGATCGTTAAGAAAGAGTGCATCTTTGCCAGCAATACCTCGTCCATCTGCATCACCGAGATGATGACGGCGACCAAGCGCCCGGAACGCTTCATCGGGCTGCACTTTTTCAATCCTGTCCCCATGATGAAGCTGGTCGAGGTGGTGAAGACCATCGCCACCGCTCCCGAAGTTTACGAAGCGGCGGTCGCGTTCGGCACGAAGCTGGGCAAGGTCCCGGTGCGCACCAGCGACAAGCCGGGATTCATCGTCAACCGCCTGCTGGTGCCGTATCTGCTCGACGCCATCCGCGCTTATGAAGAGGGCGTGGGCTCGATCCCTGACATCGACGAGGCCATGAAGCTGGGCTGCGGCCACCCCATGGGCCCGTTCACCCTGCTGGATTTCGTCGGGCTCGACACCACGTACTACATCACGCACGTCATGTACGACGAGTTCAAGGAGCGGCGCTTTGCCGCGCCTCCGCTGCTGAAGCGCCTGGTGCTGGCCGGCTGGTACGGCCGCAAGTCGGGCAAGGGCTTCTACGATTACACCGACCCGAAGAACCCCGTGCCGGGAAAGTTTGTGTAGAGGTGAGTTGAGGCGCATGAGTGTCAAAAACCCATTGTCGGCACAAGAAGTCAATGACGTGATATGCAAGTTAGCCATCCAGTCGAATGAGGTAGAAGTTATTTTTTTTGACCGGGAAACAGGCATCATGTTCCAGACAACTGGGAAGCTCAGCATTTGGGAGGGATCGCTAGTCATTGTGCACGCTGACGTCCAGTCATCAACATCTGAGACTCGGTTCTATGCCACGTCGCTCGAAAAGCTCCAGCAAACTCCTGCCGAATTAGCTGACCCGGAGATGTTGAAATATCCACCATGCGCTGAATTCCGCCCGCTCGATTTACGAGTCTCGTTCGGCGTGGTTTTTGGGTTTCCCAACGGCTCATTACTGGCTCTCTTAGATGTGAGCTCTGAATCCTAATCGTTATTTAATAGCTTAATGAGGAAATCATGACCGACTTCCAAAACCTCCATCTCGAAACGAAAAACCACATCGCCTTCATCACCATTGACCGCCCCAAGGTGCTCAATGCCCTCAACATGGCCACCATGGAGGAACTCTGTCGCGCTTTCGTCGCCGCGAAGGACGACCCCGAAGTCCGCGTGGTCATCCTCACCGGCGGCGGCGAAAAGGCCTTTGTCGCCGGCGCCGATATTGGCGAACTGTCGAAGCACTCGCCGGTTTCGGCCAAGGAATACACGCACCGCGGCCAGGCTGTCCTCGACATCATCGAAGACCTCGGCAAGCCGGTCATCGCCTGCATCAATGGCTTCGCCCTCGGCGGGGGATGCGAACTGGCGATGGCCTGCACCATGCGCCTGGCCAGCGAAAATGCCAAGCTCGGTCAGCCGGAAGTGAAACTAGGATTAATCCCCGGCTACGGTGGCACGCAGCGTTTGTCGCGACTGGTGGGCAAAGGCGTGGCAATGCAGCTGGTGCTGACCGGCGAGATGATCACGGCGCAGGAAGCATTGCGCATCGGGCTGGTGAACGAAGTCGTTCCCGCCGCCGAACTCATCCCGCGCGCCGAAGCGATTGCGGCCAAGATCATAGCCAACGCTCCGCTGGCGGTGCAGTACGCCATGGAAGCGGTGAATCACGGCCTCAACATGACCCTAGCCGAAGGCCTCTACCTCGAGGCCACGCTCTTCGCCGTGTGCTGCTCGACCGAGGACAAGAACGAAGGCACGAAGGCGTTCCTGGAGAAGAGGGCAGCGCAGTTTAAGGGAAGATAGTGGATAGTGGCTAGTGGTTAGAAAAGAATTGGATGCCACTACTCGTGGGACAATCGCGGTTTCTTGGCCTCAGATCCTGACTCTCGTGGCGCGCGCTTCAGTAGTGTTTCGGGGTTGAGGCCGAGGCTAAGAAGGGTATCCAAAACACGCGGCCATTCCTCCTGTAAAAACCTTTCGCGTTCGGCCGCGAGCGCTAGTTGGCGGGCGCCCGGAATGACGAACATGCCGCGTCCTCGACGCGATTCGACCAGCCCTTCGACTACCAGCTGCTGATAACTCTTCAGGACGGTGAGAGGACTCACGCGAAACTCGGCCGCTAGACGGCGGACGGATGCCAAAGCTTCGCCTTCCGGCAGGCTTCCGTCCATGATCGTGGTCACTATAAAGTTCCGGATTTGGCGGTAAATGGGCTGATTGTCGTCCCACTCAGAGTCGATGTTCATCAGTCGAGATCCCTCATTTCTTTTGTTGTTATACGTAACTATAACACATACTCAGCCGCAATAGGTCACTATAAATAAATGGCTTACAGTGTTATCGTAAATTTCTTAAGTTGTTATACATAGCTATAACACCATGTCACATCCGAAAAGCTCTCAAAATCAAGGAGCGGCCAGCAAGGCCGATGATGTCGAGTTGTCAAAGCGCGGTCGGCAATCGCGGCCTAGGTCGCGAGGTGAGGGCACAGGAATTCCTCGGTCCTCGGTGAAGGTATAGAGGAGGCAGCGAGTGGCGCGCAAGGAGATTCGGGCTTCCGGCGGAACGAAAGTAACCTGTGGAGTGTCAATATGGGACCTCGATTGTGCGTGGCGATGGATGAACAACGCGAGTGGTAAATCGAGAAGAACAAAAGCAACCGCAGATTTACACGGATCACACGGATACGACAAATCAATGCAGGAGCAATCAGGCCGGATGGGGCACCCGACCACCGACTACCTGCCCAAATCGCCCACATCATTTTCCGGAACGACGCGCACACAAGGCGCGGCCGCCGACGGAAACGTTACTGGGGAAGACGCCCCGCCTACCGCTGCCGAAGTTGAAGCTCCACGCGGAACCCCAGCCTTGCTTCGTCGAACTCCACGGGCAACATGTGGTCAGTCGGAGCGGTTTTCGGATTTTGTATTCGTTTGAGCTTTGGCGATCGTAGAGCTTTTCCAGTTCGTCGATCGTGGGCAGTTCCCAACCCGATAATCCGGCCAAAGTCAGGCTCTTGCAGTGTTGTTCTGCGTCGGGCCAAGTGATGTCTTTACCGTTATCTTTCATCGTCCACATTAGGTTCGTGTCAGGGTCGCAATAGGCCCCTCAGGGCAGTTTCTGGCCGCTGGCTTTTTGACATCGGCCGCCGGTGGCGACACCAATCCGTGAGAGTTGAACTCAAGTAACAATTCCTCATTGGGCCCGCCAGTTATTGGAACGGGTCTCCCATTGAACGAAACTTCTACGCCGCCCGCATTGCCGGTCCAGAAGACAATCTGCTCGGTGGCATGGACTGTCTTCACGTCTGTGGGGTTAATGATGCCACGCACCGTTATTTTGCCATCCGCCTTTATCGAGACCCAGGCGCTATCCTTTGCGCGCACAATTACCTCAAAAAAGCGACCGGGCTTCGCCTGGGTAATCGTCTTGGGTCGGGAGGACTCGGCGTTAGCCGCGACACTTGGGGGCGGCGGAGCTTGCTGCTCGATTGAAACTTGTGGGGTGGTCGTCGCGGGAGCGCGTGTTTCCGACTTTGCCTCTTGTTTCTGCGGCTCTACCACTGGTTGCTTCGGGTTCGACCCGAGTGATGCCCAATACACAAGCGCCCCGACGACAATTAGCGCGAAGATGGCGACTCCACCCTTCGCCCAAAGCGGAAACTTCTGACGGACAGCGTCTCGCACTGGTGCGGGAGTCGGCGTTTTCTTCCTGTCCAGCCGCTTAGGCTCAAATTCCATCTGGCGAGCCTTTTCCTCGTCGGCCTTGCGCTTCGCATCTGACTGCGCAGCCGCGCTGGCCGCCGCCCGTTCGCGCTCGTGCGCATCCGAGACATGGGCTGCGGTGTCTTTCGGCTCGGCGGAAGCTGCGCGACCACCGGCAGCGGCGGATTGCTGCTCTCCACCCAATGTTCTGAGCAGTGTCTTCAGCCCGCGGTCATAGTCGGTCTTGAAATCGACATATTGAAAGGGACGCAGTTGAAAAGGAACCTTGCAATCACGATAGAAAACCGGAATGACGGTCTTATGTTCCTCAAGAGCGAAGGCGACTTCGTCCTCGACGTTGGTGGAGCTGACGGAAGAGGGAGACAGAATCACCAGCAAGCGCTGGCAGTTGTTCAAGGCATCCTGGATGGGGGGAATTGAGTCCTCAAAACCTGGAGTTTCGTGGAAGAAGGGAAAG
>Ga0075521_10000115_pt1 | contig 17813 bp, 11 predicted proteins | sample NGEPerD_FD_74785 | JGI IMG/M metagenome (GOLD analysis project Ga0075521, IMG submission 74785) | Arctic peat soil microbial communities from the Barrow Environmental Observatory site, Barrow, Alaska, USA - NGEE PermafrostAB12-D | ecosystem: Environmental > Terrestrial > Soil > Wetlands > Peat ...
GTGCTCCACGTCGCGCTGCGCGCCGCGAGGGGTTCGACGATCATGGTCGACGGTGTGAACGTCGTCCCGCTCGTGCACGAGGTGCTCGATCGCATGCGCGCGTTCGCCACCGCGGTGCGCGATGGCGCCTGGAACGGCTTCACTGGCAGGCAGATTCGCAACGTCGTCAACATCGGCATCGGCGGCTCCGACCTCGGCCCCGCGATGGCGTATCGCGCGCTCGCGCACTACACGAAGCGCGATCTCACCGTGCGCTTCGTCTCCAACGTCGACGGAACCGACTTCGCCGAGGCGACGCGCGATCTCGATCCGGCGGAGACGCTGTGCATCGTGTCGTCGAAGACGTTCACGACGATCGAGACGATGACCAACGCCGCCGCCGCTCGCGACTGGATCGTCGGCGCGCTCGGCGACGAGCACGCGGTGTCGCGACACTTCGTCGCCGTGTCGACGAACGAGGCCGCTGTGCGCAAGTTCGGCATCGACCCGGCGAACATGTTCGGCTTCTGGGACTGGGTTGGCGGCCGCTACTCGATGGACTCGGCCATCGGCCTCTCGACGATGCTCGCGATCGGCGCCGATCACTTCGACGAGATGCTCGGCGGCCTGCGCGCGATGGACGAGCATTTCAGAGATGCGCCGCTCGAGCAGAATCTCCCGGTGATCCTCGCGCTGCTCGGCATCTGGTACACGGACTTTTTCGGCGCAGAGAGCGCTGCGGTGTTGCCGTACGATCAGTATCTCTCGCGCTTTCCGTCGTATCTGCAGCAACTCATCATGGAGAGCAACGGCAAGTCGGTGACGCTCGCCGGCGATCGCGTGCGCTACGCGACGTCGCCCGTGATCTGGGGCGAGCCGGGGACGAACGGTCAGCACTCGTTCCATCAGCTGCTGCATCAGGGCACGCAGCTCATTCCCGTCGACTTCATCGGCTTCTCGCAGTGGCTCAATCCGAGCGGCGCGCAGCACGATCTGTTGATGGCGAACATGTTCGCACAGGCCGCGGCGCTGGCATTCGGGAAGACGGCGGCAGAGGTGCGCGCGGAGGGGACGCCCGCCCAGCTCGTACCGCATCGCGTGTTCGAGGGGAACCGCCCATCGAGCATCATCCTCGGGGACAGACTCACCCCTGCGACGCTCGGAGCGCTGATCGCGTTGTACGAGCATTCGGTGTTCACCCAGGGCGTGATCTGGGGGATCGACTCGTTCGACCAGTGGGGCGTCGAGCTGGGGAAAACGCTCGCCACCCGCATCTCGGCCAACCTGACGCCCGGGGCCGATACTCCCCTCGCTCATGACTCGTCTACTAACGCACTCATCATCCGGTACAAAGCCAGTCGGGACCGATAAAGGCCGACGGAGCAAAGTGCGAGACAAGCTGCACAACGCCGGGGTCAGAATCTTCATCGACGCCGCGATCGAGTGAGCTAAGTTCAAGCTATGTAAGCGCTTGACATGGCATGAGCCGATGGATCGAAAGTCGCATAGCAAGCACCAGAGCCAAACCTTTCTCACCCTTCAGCCCCTTCCCCACCTGTCCTTCATGGCGCGTTACGCCGACTCGGCGCAGAGGCGTGAGCTGGACGACATCATCATCGTCGATCCGGTAACGATGCTCGAGGATGTGGGCCCCGACTCGCGGCCCTCGGCCTCGCGCAGCGGCGCTCCGGTGGTGAGCGCGGCCACGCTGCTCGCGACGCCCGGCGGGGACCCTGATGCCGTCGCGCTTGCGATGCAGCTGCTGGGCGAGGCTGCTCCGCTCGCAGTCACGGCGGACGGGATGTCGTTCACGGTTCCCGGCTGGGAGCTCGGCTCGCAGTCGGCAGACTCGATGGACGCCGAGGGACTCGCGGTGTGGGTGAGCGTCGACATTCTGCTGCTCGAGAACGGGCGCTACGTCGTGCGCGAACATCGCGCGAGCGAGGGATCGGACGGCATGATCGCCTCGGACTCCAACGGCTCGATCATCGAGAGTGGCGCCGAGGTTCGTGCGTTCTGCACGGAGTACACGGCGGATCCGCTGCGTGCAGCGTCGCGCGTTGCGGCGCTCGACAACGCGATGCGCCGCTGGCCGCCGCTGCGCACGCCGTCGGGGCGCGCGCGCAAGACGCCACTCGTCATCCCGTTCCTGATCGACTAGGGCGCCGGCGGGCTTGCTCTCGGCAGTCGCGCACGTCCAGCCCTGCGGCTAGCGCGCGATGTGCGATTCTGTTGCGCTTCTTCATCCACGCACTCGCTCCGCCGAACGGCGCGCTGTATTCGGTGAGTACTATCAACGGCAGCGCCCACGCGGCGAGTCCCAACGTGGTGCCTGCCGTTGTTGCGACGATCACCGCCGCCGTCACGCCAGCCGCGGTGATTCCTCCGGCAATGTATAAGGCCTAATTATCCTCTAAATCACCTCCCTCGCTCGAGAGTAGCGAATAGAGGCATTGAGCCTATTGCAGGATCTTAGGGACTTTCGCCTAAACTCTCTAATCTCCTTCGACTAGCACCGAACAACCCCTTCGACGCCTACAAAAGCGGGGTGACGCTTTCGCGCCACCCCGTTTCATTTGCTGCCGTTTCGCCGAGCTACATCCCTGCAGCTATGGCGTAGCCGGCGATACCTTCACATCCACGTAGTTCACACTCCCACGATCGCGCGCCCGAACGGCCAGCGTGTTCTGCCCGCCGGCATTCAGGAACGACACCGGCACCGTAAAGGTGAGCGAGCCCTTCGTCGCGCAGTTCTCGTGCGTCACGAGCCCCGACGTCGGATTGAACGAGTAGTTCCCCGCGTCCTGCCCCGAGAACGAATAGAGCGCAACGCCGTTGATCGTCGTCAGCGGATTGCCGTTCATGTACACGGCGATGTCGTTGTCGATCGCTGCCGTGATGGTGAGCGGCGTCGACCATCCGGCGGGCAGCGAGAACGTCTTCCGCAGCAGCATGTCCGTGCCCACCACCCACGCCGGATTCAGCGTGAAGCCAGGCTCGCTGTTGATCGCGCACACGGTGCCACCGAGATCACCGGTGCCGAAGGGCCCACTCCCGGTGTTCCACTGCGCGGTGGAGAAGCCCGGCGCCTCGAAGCCCGCGTCATGTCCCTGCGGTCCGTCGAGGTAGAGATACGACGAGCCGTACGGCACAATATCGCCGCCGGTCGCCGTGTAGGTGACGCCGTTCGCCGGATCCACGGAAACGTTCTGCGGGAAGCCAACGGGCCCCGGGGCAAAGGTGACCGTCGGATCCGCGAAGGTGCCGACCGCCTGCACCGAGTTCGCACCGGCGCCGACGACCCAGTTGCTCACCGTCGCAATGCCCGTCGCATCCGTCGCGACCGTGGAGCTTGGTCCACCAGCGACCGTGCCGCCGCCGCTCGTGATCGAGAACTGCACATTGACGTGCGACACCTTCGCGCCCAACTGTGTGGAGACGAGCGCGGATGGCGGATTCGCAACCGCAGCTCCAGTCGGGGCGATCTGCGTTGGGAAGGACGACGGATTCGTGGTGAGATACACCTTCGTGTCCACACCGCCGAAGGGGCTGAACGATTTCGTAGTGCCCGTCTTTCCGCCACTTCCCGCGTATGCATTCTCGGGAAGGACAAAATTCGCGACGGCGGTTCCGAGCTCCGAGCCCGCGCGACGAAGCTCGCCGTGCATCGCGAGGTGGAGCATGTCACGCGCGCTCATCGATCCCGTTTGCGTCGAGCACAGCCCCAGAATCGAACCACCCGGAGGAAGGATTTGAATCGATGTCGGCGAGATGTTGTGCGCGAGGAAGATCATCCCAGAGTCCGGGAAGCTCGCGAGACAGAGCCCAACCGTCAGATTGGCGGTGATCCCGCTCTCCGGCGAGACCTTCACATCGTAGAACGGCCCGTACTGATCGAGCGTCGTGTTGAGCGGGTGCGTCACGCCGGGAATCACGCTGATCGTGACGACCACCGCGGGCGTGTTGAACGAGTTGGGCGGAAGCTGAACGCCGGCGTTTCCGTCGCCCGTCACCACGTTCTGCGTGGTGTTGGTCGGGAACACGACCTGGTTCACCGTGCCGCCGCTTCCGGGATCACCCGGAAGCGTGAGCCCCGTGGTTGGCAGCCCGACGGTGCAGTATAGGCCGGTCTCGAAGGCAAGCAGCGCCGTGCGAGTGGCGAGCGAGCCGACGCCTACAAGCTTCCCCGCGTTGAACTGCTTGAAGGTGAAGTCGAGGAGACGGAAGACCAGCGTCTGCGCGTCTGCCTGATGTCTCGTGTTGATGTAGAGCAGCACGACGGCGTATGTCGCCGCGGCAACGAGCCGCTCGCCGCTGCGTGCCGGATATAGCGTCGTGATCAGATTCGCAGTCGTCGCGATGCTCGGGCATCCACTCGGCACGATGCTCTCCTGCACGGCCGGCGGAGCCACGGGCTCGGTCGGGGTGCTATCGGAGCACGCGTTGATAAAAAGTGTTCCAGCCGCGATGGTCAGACACGCGGTAATCCGTAAGCGCCGCATACGTTCGTTCCCCCAAGGTTCTGATTGGCCTGCGAGTCACACCCTGTATAGCGTAATTCCTACTGCTTTCCGGTCGACACGAGACGCTGAAAGCGCGGATCATCGGCGATGGTCCGCCAGCGCCAGTTGTTATCGGAGTTGAAGCCCGACGCCAGATTCGGATTGGCAGCGAGGTAGATCGTGAGCGACTTGATTGCTGCACTCTTGTCGCCCAATAGCGTCCACGCGAAGGCTCGGTCGTACTCGAGATCCCGGGTGGGGTCGACGTCCGGCGGCGCGCGCACGCCCGCGAGCAGGCGCTTCGCGCTATCCGCCAGCGTTCCGCGCGCGAGCACCGCCGCCACTCCAATCCGCGAGCTCGCCGTCGCGTAGCTCCGCGACGACTCCGGTGTGAGCTTCACGACCGAATCCGCCAGCTTCCACGCCGCCGGCACGTCGGGCTCGGTCGCCTTCGTTCCCATGAGACTGAGACGGCACTCGACGAAGCGCGGATCGACCGGAAAGCGCTTGTTGCCGACGTCGCACCAGTGCACCGCCTCGGGAAATTGCGCGTCGTCCAGCGCCAGATTGAACAGCCGCCACACGATCACATCGATGTTGCTGAGATAGGCGTCCTGCTCGTACGCGCGCCGTGCCGCCAACTTCGCGCTCGTCACGTCGTCGGTGTGCGTGAGCAGAGAGCTGAGCACGCCCCATGCGCCCGCCTGCGCGGGGTTGATCTTCACCGCCAGCTCGAGATCCGCCTGCGCATCGGCGAGGAGCTGCTTGGCCGCGGCCGCCGCGGGCTCGAGGCCCAACAGGTAGCGCCAGTAGCGCAGCGTGCCGCGCAGCTCGAGCGCGTCGGCGCTCGTGGCCGAGAGCGAGAGCGCGCTGTCCGCGTACGCGAGCCCAGTGCTCACCCACTTCGACGCCTTCGTCTGATCGTCGCCGAAGAAGCGCGAGGCGCGGTACGCGAGCGAGCCGCGCAGCGTTGGCACCGCCGCCCATGCAGGGTCGAGCGCGCTCGCCTGCGCGAGCAGCGTGTCGCCGCTCTGCACCTCGCGCAGCACGGCGGCGGTGTCGCTCGCCTTGATCGCACTCTGCTCGCTGCGGAAGTGCTGCTCCGCCTGCTGCAGCAGCGCCCACGCGTCCGCGTTCTTCGTCCCCTCGCGCTGCTCGCGCAGCAGCACCTCGGTGCCGAGCCGGCGGCGGAGAAACTCCGCGACGCGATTGGCGAGCGTGTCGCGCAAGGCGAGCGGATTTCCCTTCGGCTGCTCGAAGCTCGCGCGCTCGAAGTCGGTGCCCGTGCCGTCTTTCAGCCGCACGCTCACGCGTAGCTTGTCCTTGTCCGGCTCGATCGATCCGACCACCAGCGTGCCCGCGCTCAACGCGCGCGCGATACTGTCTGGCGCGACGCCGCCGCCGCGAAAGAGCGCCGATCCGTTCGTCGACACGACGTCGAGCCCCGGCACCGCGGTGAGCCGCGCGATCAGCGTCTCGGTGAGACCGTCGGCGAGATAGGAGAGCTCGTGCGACTTGCTGTCGTCCTCGAAGTACATCACGGCGATCCGCCGCGGATCGAGCCCGGTGCTGCTGCCGGCATTCCGGATGTGCGCGCCGCGCGTGAAGTACCACCCGCCCCACCCCGCAACGGCAACTGCGAGCACCGACGATCCCACGATCATCGCGAGCTTCTTGCGCTTCGCCTTCGGGTCGAACGCCCGCATCGATGCCGTCGCGCTCCGCGCCGCCATCACTCGGCGCGAGTACGTCGCGCCGGCGGGTCGCTGCAGCGCCTGCGCGAACGCGCCCGCCGTCTTGAAGCGATCGGCGGGAATCTTGGCGAGCGCCTGGAGCACCGTGTCCTCGAGCTCGTCGGGGACGTTCTCGCGCACGATCGCCAGCGACGGCACGCGATCCATCGTGTGACGCGCGATGATCGACGCCGCCGTGGGGCCGACGAAGGGCGGCGTGCCCGCGATCATCTCGTAGAGCACACAGCCGAGCGCATAGATATCGCTGCGTCCGTCGATGTCCTTCTCGCCCATCGCCTGCTCGGGACTCATGTAGGTGGGAGTGCCGAGCGTGATGCCGGTTTGCGTGAGCTTCTCCTCGCCCATCGCGCTGATCGCGTGCGCGATGCCGAAGTCCGCGACGATGGCGTGGCCGTCTTCGAGGAGAATGTTCTCCGGCTTGATGTCGCGGTGGACGATCCCGTTGCGATGCGCGTAGTCGAGCGCGGATGCCACCTCGATCGTGATCTGCACCGCATCGTCGACGGAGAGCTGCTGCTCGCGGTCGAGCCGCGCGCGCAGCGACTCGCCCGGGATGAACGGCATCACGTAGTACAACAGGTGATCCGGCGTCTCTCCGGAATCGTAGAGCGCCAGAATATGTGGATGGCTGATCTTCGTGGCGAGCTGGATTTCGCGACGGAAGCGTTCCGGACCGAGAGCCATCCCCAGATCCGGAAGCAACACCTTGATGGCAACCTCGCGATCGTGCTTCAGATCCTTTGCGAGATACACGGTTGCCATTCCCCCGCGTCCCAACTCGCGCACGATCTCGTACCGCCCTTCGAGGGCGGCTCGTAACCGATCGAGACCGTTCGTCGCCAATTCCCCTGCCCTACTGTTAAGAGACGCTAAGCAGCGAAGATAGGGCTCTGAATCGGAATCTGCCAGACGGTGAAACGTTCTTTAACGCTTCCTAGCGTGCACCCGCCGAATCAGCGGCGGGAGCACTGCGATAAACCGTTCCATCCTTCATCACAAAAGATGGCCGTTCGAGCACCGTGACATCGCTCAGCGGGTCGCCCTTCACGGCGATCAGGTCTGCCCACGCGCCCGGGGCGAGCGTACCTACTTTGTCGGACCAGCCGAGCAGGTCGGCGGCGTTTGAGGTCGCCATCTGAATGGTTTGGAGCGGCGTGAGGCCAAGCTCGAGAAGATACTTGAACTGCTTCGCGTTCGTCCCGTGCGGATAGACGCCGGCATCGGTCCCGAATGCCAGCTTCACGCCGGCCGCGATCGCGCGCCGCCAGTTCACGTTCTGCGCCTTCCGAAGCAGCCGCTCCTTCTCGATCATTTTGTCGGGGAGCCCGATCTCCTTCCCGTGCTCGAGGATGTAGGCGTCGGTGTAAATGTCGGGCACGAGGAAGGTGCCATGCTCCTTCATGAGGCGCACGCCTTCTTCGTCGACCAGCCCTCCGTGCTCGATCGACGCGACGCCGGCGCGTGTCGCCCGCTTGATCGCCTCCGCACCGTGCGCGTGCGCCGCGACCTTCCGTCCCCACGTGGTCGCCTCGGTCACGATCGCGTTGAGCTCCTCCTGCGAGTACTGCGGCGCGCCCACCGACTCCTCTTCCGACAGCACGCCGGCGCTCGCGAGCACCTTGATCCAGTCCGCGCCGTATTTGATGTTCGTGCGCACCGCCTTGCGAACCTCGTCCACGCCGTCGGCGATGTTGCTGAGCTGCTGAAAGTGGATGTACGGCGAGAAGCCGTTGAGATCCCCGTGGCCCCCCGTGGCGCTCAGCGGCAGCGTCGCGACGAGCATGCGCGGCCCCTCGACCACGCCCTCGTTGATCGCGTTGCGCAGCGCGACATCGATGAGCTCCGGCGCACCGACATCGCGCACCGTCGTGAATCCCGCCTCGAGCGTGCGCTTCGCATAGATGTGCGCACGCACCGCGGCGTCGATCGGGCTGCGACGAAAGAGATCCGTGTAGTAGTCGTGACTCTCCCCCGAGAGATGCGTGTGCACGTCGATGAGCCCCGGCAGCACGGTCACGTCGCCCAAGTCGATCACGGTCGCGCCGGCGGGCACCGCGCCGTTGGCCGTCACCGATGTCACCTTGTCACCGTCGACGACGATCACCGCGTTGTCCAGCCGCTTGCCCGTGCGCGGCTCGACGAGGTGCGCAGCGCGGAGTACCACGCGCTTGGGCGCGACGGCCGCCTGCGCGGCGTCACTCTGTGCGCGCGCCTGGCCAGTAACCGCAACGATCAATGAAGCAAGAACAGAAATAACAGTACGCATGCGTGTCATCGTGGGCTCGTTGAGGTGTCAGTCATACGCCGAAGCGTTGCATTGTCCTTCGCGGCCTTGATCTCGAGGTCGAGCTCGTCCACGCGCGCCTTGAGCGCCGCGTCGTACGCATCGCGCGCTCCCGACACAGCCGAGGTGGCCGCCGTTGCCGCATTGCTCAGCGCCGCGCTCGACGTCTGCTCCACCCCCGTCACATTCCCGTGCGCGCCGAACGTCAGCGCAATCTTCCCGGCACCGAGTAGCTGCGTGCCGAAGGAAATGTTCAAGATCGGATCGGCCGCGGAGACGAGCGCGACGATCCGCTCCTCGCCGATCGAGAACGTCGCGTTGCGCGCGTCGATCGCATCGCTCACGTGCACGCGGATCACGCGCATGATCGGCTCGCGAAAGTAGATCTTCGCGCACACGCTGTCTGCCCCCGTGCAACCGATCGCCGCGCCGCTCGCGTTCAGCGCGGGCTCGAGCGCGCTCGTCGGCTCGGGGAGCGGCGACACGGTGACGAAGATGTTCGCGAGCGTGAGCAGCTCGAGGGCGCGCGTGTAGGTTGCGCTCTGGCGCGCGATCGCGGACCACGTCGCAAGCGGATCGGGCGCAGCGGGCAGCTCCGTGAGATCGAAGGTGCGCACGATGTGCTTCGTCGACACGGGCACGGGCTTCGCCCTGGATGGCGCGCATGAGGTCGTATCGTGCGCCGTGGCGGGGAAGGTGCGCCCGACGGCGCCAAGCACGCCGAAAACGCCCTTCGCAATGGTGGTCGCGATCGCCGCGCGCTGATCGGTGCCCGCGTAGTTGAGCGAGGTGAGCACGCCGGTTTCACTCACCTTCACGCCGAGGGTTTGGTCGATCGTTGCGGAGGGGCGAAGGCCGAGGCGGTAGGCCTGCCGGCGATCGGGCACGGTCGTGACAGTGAGCGTCCAGCTCGTCGACATCGAGTCGTGCGGCACACACACTCCCCGCTCGCGCACCACCTCGTGGAACTGGCTCACCTTCGCGTCGACCGTCAGCAGGTCGCGCGTGAGAAAGTAGCGCAGCCCCTCGGCGGGCACCTTCGCGATGTCGTACGGGCCGCTGGTATTGAGCGTCCCCGGACTCGCGCATGCGCCGATCGCTGCAATGGGGAGTAGAAGGAGAATTCGGGGGGCGCGGTGCATTCATCCTCCGTAACGATGCTCGGGTGAAGCGTACGGCGAATTGAATCGTCGAAGATATGATAGGGTTGCAAAGCGCACTCGGCTACTCACCGACGTGCGAGTAGACAGGAGGTGATGCATGCTGGGACGTCGCTCAGGACTGCGTCGCACGCTGCTTTTCGCCGCGCTGCTCGTTTGCGCCACTGCCGCGCGCCCCGCGCTACTTCCGCCAACGTCGATCCCCGTGCGCGTCATCCTCGTCGCGAACGACGTGCGCGACTCGATGAACATGGTCTTTCTGCACTCGACGGCCGGGTGGCGAAAGTATCTCAACATCAATCCGGCCAACTACGGGCGCGGCACGCCGATCTGGCGCGAGACGATGCGCTGCCTGCGCGGCCGCATTTCCACGGACACCCTCTGGATCACCGCGTGGGAAACGCCGCGCGGGCTCCGCAGCTTCGCGGCGGCGGTGACCGGCGAGTGTGATGACCTCGAGGATGCCGTGGGAAGCTGGCACACGCATCCGTGGCGCTCGGACAGCCTGCAGATGCCGATAAAGACGCGTGGACTTTCGGTTGGCGACCTCCGCGCGTTTCACGCGAGCGCTGACCTGATCTCGCTGGCGCAGTGGGATCGCGACTCGATCGCGGGGGCCGTGCGGGCCTTCAACGGATCGGTGCAGTATCCGATCCCGGTGCTCGTCGAGCTCCGCGCGATCCCGGACAGCGCGCCCTCGTTGGCGGATTCGGCCGTAACGCGCTGAAAATCGGTGCCGGAAAGTGACGCAAAGTTGGCGGCGCAATGGTGGGCTTGCTTCGTGGCGAAAAGCGTAACACATTGTGGCACAAGAGCATATAAATTAGATTATCGCCCCCTAACGTCCGAAATGGGCGTGATGAAGTGCGTCCGTGGCGTGATAGACTCTGTGATACATCTCACCATACATTGCGGGTCAGTAGTTCCTGCTGGATTCACCCGCATCCGCCGGCTCTCGTCCAGCGACGAGATCCGGCCTATTCTTTGGCCAAATACAGCGAGCTCAGCAGTTCCGAAAGCGACGACCCGTTAGCGCCTCGCCAGGCTCGACGCACCTCTGGCGGCGCCGGGATTCCGCGCGCCCTTCTGACATCGCTCGAGGAGCATCTCGTGTCGCTGCCAGGGGTGACGCTCGCGCGCGTCGAGGTTCGCCCCACGGGTGAGATCGTCGGCATCCACCTCATGGTGGCCGCCGGCGTCGACACGAGCTCGCTCATCAACACCGTCGACGAGACGCTGCGCACCACCTTCGATCTCAAGATCGCCCCCGAGCAGATCTTCGTCGCACACGTGAACGCCCGCTCCGGCTCCTCCGCGCGCCCCGCCGATGCCGGAGTTTCGTTCGAGCAGCGGCGCGCGAGCGGCGGCAGCATCCTCATGGCGGACGAAGGCGACACGCCGCGCCTCGCGCGCCGCGTGTACTTCGAGGATCTCGAGGTGCGCCGCTCGCGCACGTCGGGGATCACCTGCCGGGTGTCGCTGCGCAAGGGCGCGCTGGTGCTGAGCGGCGAGGTGACCGGCGCATCGTCGGAGCGCTCGCGCGCCGAGCTCGCCTCGCGCGCGACGCTGGCGGCGCTCGGCGCGGCGGACGTCGCGGCGCAGACGGCGGCGATCGAGCACGTGCTCCTGGTCGACTCACTCGAGCGGCGCTACGTGGTGGTGGCCGTGGCCGCGCGACGCGGACGCGAGATCGTGCCGCTCACGGGCGTGTGCGAGGTCCGCGAGGATGTCGAGACCGCCGCGGTGCTCGCCACGCTTTCGGCGACCAACCGGTGGTTGGCGCAGTACTGAAACCAACGTAAGGCTGTCGCGTAGAAAGACCCAGCTGTGGTCACAGCCAGTTGCGTCTTCGTCGCGGAGATCGAGCTCCATGCACATGTCGTCCGTCGCAGTCGCCCCACTGATACTCGGCATCGCGATCGCCGCGCGCGCACAGGCGCCGCAACCCATCCCACTCGACTCCGCCACGCGCGCCTTCGCGCAGGCGCACGTGCTCTGCGCCGCCGACGCCGGGAAGCTGTGGGCCGTGTCGCTCTGCGGGCCGATCATGTTCGTGGATGCGCCGAGCAGATCGATCGTCGCGAGTCAGGGCGATGCGAAGGGCGCGCTGTCGGAGAAGGACGGTGTGTTCATCGGCGTGCTCCCCGCCGATCAGAACGTGGCGAACACCGCCGTCGATTGGTCGGGAGTTCGGTGGACGCAGATGCTCTGGCCCGTTCCCGATGATGAGCGGCTGCGTGCGACGCTAATGGTACACGAGCTCTTTCACCGAATACAGGGACAGCTCGGGCTACCGAAGCACGACGTTGGTGAGAACGCGCATCTCGACGAGATGAACGGGCGCTACTACATGCAGCTCGAGTGGCGCGCGCTCGCGCGTGCGATCGGAGCCGGGAGAGATGCCGATCGGAAGGAAGCCGCAAAGGACGCGCTGCTCTTTCGCGCGGCGCGCTATCGACTCTACCCGAACGCCGCGGCGCAGGAGCACGGGCTCGAGCAGGATGAGGGGCTCGCCGAGTATACGGGGGTGCGCGTGGGGAATCCGACAGCGGAGTTGCAGACGGAGATGGCACTCCACGATCTATCGGCGCACGTGAGCGACGCGACGATCGTGCGCTCGTTCGCGTACGCGACCGGCCCCGCGTACGGATTGCTGCTCGATCGTTATGCGTCGGGGTGGCACGCGCAGCTCGAGTCGGGCGCGGGCTTCGACGTGATGCTCGCGCGCGCGCTGCACGTGAAAGCGGCGGCGAATGGCTCACAGCTCGCGGCCACGCGTTCGGCCCAGTACGACGGCGCGGCGCTGCACGCTGCGGAGGTCGAGCGCGATGCAAAGCGTCAGGCGCAGCTCGCGCTCAATCGCAGAAAGTTCATCGACGGGCCGGTGCTCACGCTCACCTTTCGGAAGATGAACGTTCAGTTCGATCCCAGAAATCTTCAGCCGCTCGGCGATGCGGGAACGGTCTATCCGACGATTCGCATCTCGGACGAGTGGGGCGTGATCGAGGGGAAGAACGGTGCGCTCATGAAGCCGGATTGGAGCGCGCTCGTGGTCTCGGCGCCCGCGGTGAGCACAGGGAACACGATCACCGGCGACGGTTGGACGCTGACGCTCAAGCCGGGATGGAAGATCGTCCCCGATGCGCGCACGGGGGACCTGAGGCTCGCGCCGCCGTACTGAAAGCGGGGCATCGCGCGCTCGCGCTCAGCGCCGAACGCGCACACAAAGACTTCTTCACGGAGCGCGCGCGTCATTCTCGCGCGTTCGCTCTCGCGCTCGCGGACGCGTGCGCGCACTTTCCTCAGCGAAGTACTCCGCCATCATTCCCACCATTTGGTATCGGCCGCGCCACTTCGCGCGCCTGAGGAGATGTCGTTCATGAAGCACTCCACGCGAATTGGAAGCCTCGTTCTCTGCGCAGCCGTTGGAATGCCGCTGCTGGCCGCGACCTACGAGCGAGCGCGCACGGTGGAAGTAATTGATCCGCAATACCAGATGAACGCGCTGTCGATGGAGATACCGGACGGTTGGAAATTCGCTGGCACCGTCGCGCGCTCGAGCGGTTGCCACTACTCGGGCCCCTCGCTCAAGTACACGGCGCAGGGCCCGGATGGCGTCACGGGCTTCGCATTTATGCCGGGCATGGCGTGGCACTACACGACCAACATCTCGAAGCAGCAGCTGTGGCTGGCGATGAAGTGTCCGGTCGTCGAGATCCAGACGGCGGCGGATTTCCTCATCGCGATCGCGGTGCCGATGATGCACCCGAACGCGAAGATTCTCTCGGTCGGGCCGCTGCTTCCCGCCGGAACCGCGGCGCTCGCGCAGCAGCTCGCGAGTGCACGGCAGCAGAACGCGGCGATGGCCGCGCGTTACGGGCAGCCGCCGCAGAAACTCGTGCTCGATGGCGCGCGCATCTGGATCGAGTACACGAGCAACGGTCACGTGGTCGATGAGATGATCACGTCCGTCATCGACTGCACCGAGGCACACTTCGGAGCGATGTTCAAGCAACCAGCCTTCAGCGATCGGAATTGCACGTCGCGCAGCGAGTTCATCACGCGAGCGCCGAAGGGTCAGCTCGACGCCTACATGAAGTCGCCCGGGTACACAAATATCCAGAGCACCCTGCACATGAATCCCGCGTGGCAGCAGAAGCTGCAGGCCGATCAGCAGGCGGAGTTCAACGCAGCGCAGGCCGCGAGCGACAAGGCCTTTCAGGACATGATGCGTACGGGCAAGCTCGCGGGCGAGAAGCGGATAATGGATGGCGCGGCCTTTCAGGCGCAGCAAAAGGCCGGCACCGACGCAGCGATGGCGCGCGATCGCGAGACGCAGGCGGGAATCGACAACGCGGCGCACCAGACCGCACTCTACTCGGCTGATCGCGGCGACTTTGTGAATCCGGCCACAGGGCAGAAGATCGAGGCGAGCAGCGCGTACAACCATCAGTGGATCTCAACCGATGGCAACTCGCTGATCCAGACCAACGATCACAGCTACGATCCCAACGGCCGGGTGCAGATTGATCAGAGCTGGACCGAGCTCGTGCCGACTCACTAGCGCTCATGAAGAATCTTTTCGAAGCAGGACGCGCGGACGAGGTAAAGGGGCGAATCGCGAAGTTGCGAAGCGGCACAAGGAGTGGGCGGCGGCGAGGGAGGGAGTGATTTAGCTTTCGCTCTTCAGCGACGACGCGTGTGTCTTCGCACTCTCTCCGGCCACGACTGATTGATGCGCATCGCCATCGGTTCCGATCACGCGGGCTTCCACTACAAGGCGCGCATCATCGACATCCTCGTGCGCTGGGGGTACGAGGTGCAGGACTTCGGGACGTACTCCGATGAGTCGGTAGACTATCCGAAGTTCATCCGTCCCGTCGCGCTCGCGGTTGCCGCGGGCGACTTCGAGCGCGGGATAGTGCTTGGCGGATCGGGGAATGGCGAGGCGATCGTGGCGAATCGCGTACCGGGCATTCGGTGCACGCTGTGCTGGAACGTCGAGTCGGCGCGCTACGCGCGACTACACAACGATGCGAACATGCTCTCGATCGGCGAGCGGCTCGTGCCGGCATCGGAGCTCGAGCCGATACTCAAGGTGTGGCTGGAGACGCCGTTCGAGGGCGGGCGGCACCAGCGAAGGATCGAGCAGATCGACGAGGTGTGAGTGGACGGGACAGCGCGCAACTAGAATTTGCCGCTAGCGAGACGGATCAATGCTTCGTAGGCGCCGCTGCCAACTGCCGCTTGTACTCCGCCTCGTCGAAATGTCCGAGCGACTTCGCGATGAGCCCATCGGCGCCGATGGTCCACTCCTCGTAGCCCACGATGCGCACGTGATTTCCGGTGCCGCCCGGTCCTGAGTTCGTGCCGATTAGCGTCCAGCGATAGATGAAACCGGCTCCATGAGACTCGAGCGCGTCCATCTGCACGATCAAATCGGGGAACGCCGACATGAAGCCCCGCGCTGAGGTGGTGATCGCGGCACGACCGACGGACGGAGCAGCGCCATTGATGGTGAGCGAGCCGTCGTCCGCAAAGAACGATGCTACTCGCGCAGGATCCTGGCTGCACCATGCCGCCGTGTACCGAGTCGCAAAGGCTTTGATGCTGGCGAGATCCATCGGTCTACCTCCTCGTGAGAGTGCCACCGCGCGCGGCCACGCATTGTCCGTCGTGTCCTTGTCCGGAAAGCGCCCGAACGGATCGAGTGTGATCTTCTCGATCTTGCGTCCACCGAAATCGAGTGTCGCCTTGAAGGTGCGACTCCCGCCGAACCACACATCCACTGGATACGTGACGATCGCCGTGACGCTGTCGGTCATGCGACTGTTCGTCATCCGCCTGATCGGCTGACCCTTGGGCGCGAACTGCACCCTCAGCACCACCGGCGACGGCATCTCGCCATCCTGCCGCACGGTCACCGTGATCCTGTTTCCCACCGTCGCAACCGTGGCGATCGATCCGTTCACCGCGTCGGTCGCGAAGAGCCAGTAGTACCAGAACCAGCCGAGATCCTTCTTGAGCGCACGGCTCATGAAGAAGGCGTAGTCCCACGGCGACGGATGCTTGAACTGCCACGCCTTCGCGTAGCCGCTCATCGCCTTCGTGACGGCCGAATCGCCAACGACGCCGCCGAGCATCGATAGCATCTCCGGCGTCTTGTCGTACGCCTCGAAGCCGTACAGCGGGCCGCCGAAGTTCTCGTTCCACATCAGCGGCGCCTCGCGCTCGTCGCCGCTCACCTCACCGTACGACTGGCCGCGGCCATCGACGTTGCGCGGCTCATGCTTCGCATCCTGCGCGGAGAGAATGTTCATGTACTGATTGAATCCCTCGTCCATGAAGCCGTACCACGTCTCGTTCACGCCGACCATCATCGGCCACCACTGATGACCCGTCTCATGATCGGCGGCGCCCTCGGCGGACATGATGAGCTGCGGATACTCCATGCCATTGTCCGGGCCATCGATCACGGTCATGCGCGGATAGGCGTAAGGCATCCAGAGCTTCGAGTAGAACTCCAGCGCGTGCCGCACGCGCTGTCCCACGTCGGCGTAGCCGCTCGCGTGACCGGCGAGATAGAACAGATTCACCGGGATCGCGCCCTTGCCCGGAATCGTCGCGCGCGTGGCGTCCCACACATACTGATTCGACGTTCCCCACGCGACGTCCGAGACGGTGTCCGCAACGAAGTGCCAGACGAGTCGATCGCCGGCCGCCGTCACAATGCCGGCGCCGCGCTCGCCCGCGCCGACGATGCTGCGCGTCGAATCGGAATCGAGAACGTGCGATAGCCGCTCGCGCTCCTTCGCCGTGAGCACCTGCTCGGGATTCTGTAGCACCCCGGTCGCGCCAACGATCCACCCCGCCGGCACGTCGATGCTCACATCGAAGTGGCCGTAGTTATTGTAGAACTCGGCCGCGCCGAGATATGGCTCGGTGTCCCATCCGCCATCGCGCAGATCGTCGAACACGGCGACGCGCGGATACCACTGCGCGATTTCATAGAGCGTGTCGCCCCACGTTCCCATCCGCAGCCCGCGATCGCCGTCCACGTGCGGCACCTTGAAGTTCCACTCGACATCGATGCGCGCGGTCGACTTTGGCGCAATTGGCGAGGGAAGGCCGATGCACGCCGAGGTGAGTCCAAGTCCCGTGGCTCGCGGAGCAGTGAGCGGTGCCTCGGCGGGAGCGCCCGGCCTGTCGGACGGAATACATACACCCTGTTCCGATCTCAGCTCCGCATTCGCGCCGTTCACGCTGAGTCGCGTGATCTTCATCCCGTCCGTGATGTCCGGCACCTGCTGGTCGCGCGGCACGTTCGGCGCGTAGATGTTTTGGTCGAGACGCATCACGATCGTGCGCATCGCGGAATCGCTGTTGTTGTGGAGGACGATCGATTCGCGTCCGGTGAGCCTCGAGGTCGATGGGTCGAGCCGTGCATTGATCGTGTACTCCGTCCAGAGCTGCCAGTAGTCGCGCCCCGGTCGTCCACTCGAATCGCGCGTGCCGGCGGCCATCGCGCGGCGAATCATGTTCGTGAGAGGGATGTCGCGGCGAACCGCGCGCTCGGGGATCTGTGCGCGCGCGGCGACCTTCTGCGCGACGCTCGATGCCGGAAGCACGGCCTTCACGGTCGTGTACTCGGGATCGAGCACCTTGAGCGCCGACAGCCGCGGGCCTGCCTGCGACGCGTCCGTCTGCGAATTCGCGGTGGCCGTGAGAGCGAATAACGCGAAGGCTGCGAGCGCGCCGGAACGTATGACCTTCATCTAAACCATTACGTCGTCTGAATGTTGTCTGCGGAGTTGGAGCTCAGAGCCGCGTCCACAAGGGACTCACTCACTTCCCACAGTCGCGTGCGCGCGCTCACGTCATACGAGCGCGGCGACGAGCGCGCGGCCGCGCTCTTCACGTAATACCCGCCACTCACCCCTTCGACTTGCGGTGAGCTCGCGAGAAAGACTTGCGTCGCTGCGCCCTGCGCCGGTGTGAGCAGGAAGGGAGAAATCAGCGCGTACAGCAGTCGCGGGATCTTCTTCAGCATGTCCGTGGCAACCGCGCCCGGATGCAGACAGTTCGCGGTGACGCCGGTGCCGGCGAGTCGAGCGGCGAGCTCGTAGGTGAACAT
>Ga0075521_10000116_pt1 | contig 17745 bp, 13 predicted proteins | sample NGEPerD_FD_74785 | JGI IMG/M metagenome (GOLD analysis project Ga0075521, IMG submission 74785) | Arctic peat soil microbial communities from the Barrow Environmental Observatory site, Barrow, Alaska, USA - NGEE PermafrostAB12-D | ecosystem: Environmental > Terrestrial > Soil > Wetlands > Peat ...
CCGCATGTCTGACAAAGTGGGAGTCCCCTGGCTGGTTGCGCCTTTCGCCTTCGTGCTCAGCATCTCGATCGCAGGCATTGCATCCGCATGGCTGTCGGGCTCCGCCCGCATACCCTTCGTCGCCGGGCTGGATTCTTACCTGCCCAGCGCATTGGGCAAATTGCATCCGCGCTTTTCAACTCCTTACATCGCGCTGATCGTGCAAACGGGAATATCGATCCTCTTCCTTGCCATGAGCTTCATCGGCGCGCAAGTGAAAGAAGCTTTCCAGACGCTCCTGAACCTCGCCGTCGTGCTGCAACTGGTGCCGTTTCTCTACATGTTCGCGGCCCTGATAAGGCTAGCCTCGCGCGATTCCGAGCATGCCGGCTATTACAGCAAAACGACTCTCCGTATCGCTGGCATCAGCGGTTTTATCGTGACCTGTCTTGGCACCGCGCTCGCATTCTTCCCTCCCCCGGACATCACTTCCAAGGGGACCTTCGAGATCAAGATGTGGGTGGGAACAATCGTTCTTCTCGCTCTCGCTGGATTTTTCTTTTTCGTTTATGGAAATCGTAAGACCGCCCCTCAGGTGGATCCCACCCAGGCTTAGATTCTTGGAGACGTTATGAGTTCATCGGCCACAACACAAACGCAGACCTACCAGATGTACGTGAATGGGGAATGGATCGCGAGCAACAGCGGCAAGACTTTCCCCGTATACGATCCATCCACCGAAGAAGTCATTGCCGAGGTTCCCGATTCCAACGCCAAGGACGTGGATCGCGCGGTGGCTGCCGCAAGGGACGCCTTCGATAATGGCCCATGGAGTAGTAGCACCGCGCAGGAACGTGGTCGCGTGCTCTTCAAGTTGGCCGAGGCCGTTCGCCAGAACACCGCTGCCCTCGCTGAGTTGGAGGCCCGCAACAGCGGCAAACCGATCGTTGAAGCTGAGTACGACATGGCCGATGTTGCCACCTGCTTCGAATATTATGGCGGGCTAGCCACCAAGATCTCTGGACACGTCAATCCCGTTCCCGACAATGCGCTGAACCTCTCGTTAAAGGAACCTGTCGGCGTTGCCGGACAGATTATTCCCTGGAATTACCCGCTTCTGATGGCGGCATGGAAGCTTGCCCCGGCGCTTGCTGCCGGTTGCACCTGCGTACTGAAGCCCGCCGAACAGACTCCGCTCACCGTCCTCGAACTCGCCAAGCACTTCGAGGCCTGCGGACTCCCCAATGGCGTAGTTAACATCATCACCGGATTCGGTGAGAGTGCCGGTGCGCCGCTGGTGCAGCATCCCGACGTCAACAAAATCGCCTTCACCGGCAGCGCAGCGGTCGGCAAGCAGATCGTGAAGATGGCTGCCGACACGGTGAAGCGCGTCACCCTCGAACTGGGCGGCAAGTCCCCCAACATCTTTTTTGCCGACGCCGATTTTGAGGCCGCTATCGACGGCGCGCTCTTTGGCGTGTTCATCAACCAGGGCGAGGTCTGCTCGGCAGGTAGCCGCATCCTTGTCGAACGTCCCATCTACAACAAGTTCGTCGAAGCGATGGCGGCCAAGGCCAAAACCATCAAACTCGGTCCTCCTCTTGAGCGCGACACCAAGATGGGTCCTCTGGTCAGCCGCGAGCAGTACGACCGTGTTCGCTCCTACCTCGAGATCGGCAAGCAGGAAGCCAAGCTGGCCGCAGGCGGCGACCGTCCGCAGGACATCGAGCGCGGCTATTACGTCTCGCCCACCATCTTCTACGACGTGGACAATAGCGCGCGCATCGCCCGCGAAGAAATCTTCGGCCCGGTCGCGACCGTGATTCCGTTCGAGGACGAAGCCGACGCGATCAAGATCGCCAACGACACATCGTATGGCCTGGCAGCCGCAGTCTGGACGCGCGACATCTTCAAGGCGTTTCGCGCGGTGAAAAAGATTCGCGCTGGCATCATTTGGGTCAACCACATGCAGCCCACCTACGTTGAAGCGCCGTGGGGCGGTTACAAGCAATCCGGCTTTGGTCGTGAGCTCGGACCGTGGGGCATCGAAGAATATCTCGAGACCAAGCAGGTCCACATCAACCTCAACGAACAGCCAATCGGGTGGTACTGATATGGGAGCGATTCGCATACGCACGGCAGTCCCCGGGCCGCGCTCGCAAGAATTACACCACCGGCGCGATAAGGCTGTTCCGCGGGGACTCTCGCACTCCACGCCGGTTTACGTCGCAAACGCAGACGGCGCTCTACTGGAAGATGTCGATGGCAACACCTTCATCGACTTCGCCGGAGGTATCGGGTGCCTCAATGTGGGACATCGCAATTCCGCCGTGACGGCCGCAATTCACCAACAAGTCGATCGCTTCCTGCACACGTGCGTCCAGGTCACTCCGTACGAGAGTTACATCGCACTGGCCGAGGCCATGAACCGGATCACTCCTGGAGACTTCGCCAAAAAGACGATGTTTCTGAACTCCGGCGTTGAAGCTGTCGAGAACGCCGTGAAGATTGCGCGCGCCCACACCAAGCGCCCCGCGATCGTCTGTTTCGAAGACGCTTTTCATGGCCGCACATTGCTGGGAATGGCGCTAACCAGCAAAACTCATCCTTACAAGGCAGGATTCGAACCCTTCCCTGGCGAGATCTATCGTATCCCTTACGCCTACTGCTATCGCTGCGCATACGGCAAGACGTATCCCAGTTGCCAGGTCCACTGCGCATCGCAGGCCTTCGACGAATTCTTCCGCCGGCATGTGGCGGCTGAAACCGTCGCAGCAATCATTGTCGAACCCGTCCTCGGTGAGGGCGGATTCGTAGTTCCGCCTGCGGAATTCTTCTCCGAATTGCGCGCGACCTGCGACAAATACGGCATCGTCCTCATCGCCGACGAGGTGCAGTCCGGCTTCGCCCGCACCGGCGCCATGTTCGCCTGTGAGCGTTTTGGATTGGTTCCCGACATTCTTATCAGCGCGAAATCGCTGGGCGGGGGATTACCTCTTTCAGCCGTCACCGGTAAAGCCGAAATTATGGACGCCGCAGGCCCCGGGGGATTAGGCGGCACATTTGCCGGCAATCCTGCCTCCTGCGCCGCCGGACTCGCCGTGATCGATACCATCGGGGAGCAGAAGCTCTGCGAACGCGCCGAGCACTTGGGCGACCACTTCAAGCAACGCGCCCGCGACTGGCAACAACGCTGGTCCATCATCGGCGATGTCCGCGGACTCGGCGGCATGTGCGCTATCGAATTGGTACAGCCCGGTACTCGCGAGCCTGCCGCCGACGAAACCAACAGGATCACACGCTACTGCTACGAACACGGAGTGGTTGTACTTTCCACTGGTTCGTTCAGCAACGTGCTGCGCCTGCTGATGCCATTGGTGATCACCGACGAGCAGTTTGACGAGGCTCTCGACGTGCTGGAGGCAGCGATCGCCGACGTGGCTGACACAAAGGAAACAGAGCACGCCCAGGCCATTCATTCTTAGGTTGATTGTGGTATATGTGACACAGTGCCGCATATACCACAATGTAGGAGTGTTGATGACGACCACCGCAACCCAAATCGCCGACATCCTCAATTACGTTGGCGGTGAATGGCGCAGGAGCGACGCCAACGAAACCCTCGATGTGGTGAATCCCGCCACCGCGGAAACCATCGCCCGCGTACCCATGTCGACTGCCACTGAAGTAGACGCCGCCGTCGAGGCCGCTGAATCAGTGAAGAGCCAGTGGCGACGCACACCTCCCGGTGAGCGTGTGCAATTCCTGTTCGCGCTCAAGCAACTGCTCGAAGACAACATCGACGACTTGGCCCGAACCGTCGTGATGGAAAACGGCAAGACCCTCGCTGAGGCAAAGGGCGAAGTCCGTCGCGCCATCGAAAACGTCGAGGTTGCCTGCGGCATTCCCATGCTGATGCAGGGCTACAACCTCGAAGACATTTCCGAAGGTATCGACGAGTCCATGATTCGCCAGCCCGTAGGAATCGTCGCTGCCATCACGCCCTTCAATTTCCCGGCAATGATCCCCTTCTGGTACTTGCCGTACGCCATCGCGTGCGGCAGTTGTTTTCTGCTGAAGCCGTCGGAGAAAGTTCCGCTCACCATGCAACTGGCGTTCCGCCTGCTCGAGCGCCTCAATCTGCCCAAGGGCGTCGTCGGACTGATCAATGGCGGCCGCGAGGCAGTTGACGCCATCCTCGACCATCCCAAAATTCGCGCCATCAGTTTCGTCGGTTCCACCCCTGTTGCTAAGTACATCTATTCGCGCTCGGCCGCCAACGGCAAGCGCGTGCAGTGTCAAGGCGGAGCCAAGAACCACGCCATCGTGCTACCCGATGCCAATCTCGACAACGCAACGAAAGTCGTTGGCGAGAGCGCCTTCGCCTGTGCCGGACAACGCTGCCTTGCAGTGTCGGTGGCCATTACCGTGGGCGATGCCCAGAAGCAATTCCGCGACTCCATCGCCGCCCTCGCTACATCGATCAAGATGGGGTACGGCCTCGATGACGGCGTCCGCATGGGTCCCGTCATAACCTCCGACAGCCGCTCCCGCATCGAGGGCCTGATCGCCAAAGGCGCCGACGACGGCGCGAAACTCGTTTGCGACGGACGTGGCGCGAAAGTCTCGAAGTACGAGTCGGGCAACTTTGTCGGACCGACTGTACTTGATGACGTTTCGCCCTCAAGCGAACTTTCCGCAACCGAAGTCTTCGGACCAGTTCTCAGTCTCGTGCATGCCGACACGCTGGAAGACGCCATCGCCATCATCGAGAAGAGCCAGTACGGCAATGCCGCGTCGCTCTTCACCACCAACGGCGCTACTGCCCGTCGCTTCAAGTACGCAGCTCCCGCGGGCAACATCGGCATCAACATTGGCGTGGCCGCGCCCATCGCCTACTTCCCTTTCAGTGGATGGAAGTCGAGCTTCTTCGGCGACCTGCACGCGCAAGGTCGCGACGCCATCGAGTTTTACACAGAAAAGAAAGTGGTCATCGAGCGCTGGGCGTAGCTCCCGGCAGAGGACAGCAATTCATCATGAGCGACACCATTCAGCAGTACAAAGACTACGTCATCACCAGCTTTATGAAGACAGTACAGCCCATCGTGGTCGAAAGCGCCGAGGGCTGCGTGATTCGCGACGCTTCGGGCAAAGAGTATCTCGACTGTTTCGCCGGAATCTCGGTGGTGAATGCCGGCCATTGCAATCCGAAAGTCGTCGCCGCTGCCAAGGCGCAAATGGACAAGCTGGTGCACTGCGCGTCCTACATTTATTACTCGCCCGCCACCGGCGCGCTTGCTGAAAAGATGGCGCAAATCATGCCGTGGCCCGCGCTGCGCAAATCGTTCTTCGCCAACAGCGGAGCCGAAGCCATCGAAGGCGCCATGAAAGTCGCGCGCCTGTACAGCGGCAAGCACGAAATCATATCGCTGCAGGCATCGTTCCACGGACGCACCTGGGGCACGCTTTCCATCACCGGCAACCAGGGACGCAAGAAGCGTGGAGGCCCCTACGCTTCCGGCGTGTCCTTCGCACCCGCGCCTTATGTTTACCGATCTCCATGGCCCGACGATCCAAAACGTTGCGTTGATTTCTGGAGTCAGACGCTGGAAGACATCATCCGCTTCTCCACAGCAGGTGATGTCGCGGCCTTCATCGCCGAACCTGTGATGGGTGAGGGCGGCATCATCGTCCCGCCCCCGAACTACTTCCGCGAGATCAAGAAGGTCCTCGACAAACATGGCATCCTGTTTATCTGCGACGAAGTGCAGTCCGGTTTCGGTCGTACCGGCAAAATGTTCGCCATCGAGCATTACGGAGTCGAGCCCGACATCTTGGTCACCGCCAAGGGCATTGCCGACGGCTTTCCGCTGGCGGCCTTCACCACCCGTGACGAGATCGCCGCCTCGTTCAAACCCGGCGATCACCTGTCTACCTTTGGTGGCAATCCGGTTTCATGCGCTGCCTCGCTGGCTAACATTGAGTACATGCTGGAGGAGCATTTGTGCGAGCGGTCTCTGGAACAAGGCGCTTATCTGATGGATCGCCTGAACAAGCTGAAACAAGATATGCCTCTGATCGGCGAGGTCCGGGGCCTGGGATTGATGGTCGGCATCGAGCTGGTGCTGGACGAAAAACGCACTCCCGCCACCACCGAGACCGAAGCTGTCCGCGATCATTGCCTGGCCAACGGCGTGCTCGTCGGTGTCGGGGGAGTGTACGGCAACGTCGTTCGGGTGCAGCCCCCGTTGGTGATCACGCGTCAGCAACTAGATCAGGCGGTGGACGCCATCGCCCATGCGATTGAGCAGGTGCACGTAACAAGCACGGCGTCGGCTGCGCGCTAAGCGCGGCTCTCGGTATTGCATGAGTCGGCTAACTCAACGAACGCGGTGTTGAATCCGCCGGCTCAATTACATAATCTGCACAAATGCGCGATTACCTATCGCGCCCGGAGGCCCGCATGAGCCACACCGCGACCATTCCCACCCGCAGTTTCGGCTACTACCTCAATGGCAATTGGAGCACCAGTGGCCGCGAAGTGGTCGTGACCTCGCCCTACGATCACAGCATAGTAGCCGTAGTGTACGAAGCCTCGCGCGACGACGTGCAAACCGCGATTCGCTCGGCGGTGCAAGCCTTTTCGATCACCCGCAAGATGACGTCGTTTCAGCGCGCCGGTATTCTTCGCAAAATTGCCGACGGTATCAAGCATCGCCGCGAAGAGTTTGCCCGCACCATCTGCCAGGAAGCCGGCAAGCCCATCAAGACCGCGCGCATCGAAGTTGATCGAGGCATCTACACCTTTGAACTGGCCGCGGAGGAAGCCTCGCGCATCTACGGCGAGTACATCCCCCTTGACACTCTGGAGTCCACCGCCGGACGCTGGGGACTGGTGCGTCGCTTCCCGCTCGGACCAGTCTTCGCGATCACGCCATTCAACTTCCCGCTGAATCTCGTTGCCCACAAAGTCGCGCCTGCAATCGCTGCCGGGTGCCCTCTGATCCTCAAGCCCGCGCCCCAGACGCCGGTCACTGCGCTAATGTTGGCCGAAGTCGTCCACGATGCCGGATGGCCCGAAGGCGCGCTCGCCGTGTTGCCGCTCTCTAACGATGACGCCGCCCTGCTGGTTACGGACGATCGCATCAAACTCCTCACCTTCACCGGCAGCGCTGCCGTCGGCTGGGCCCTGAAGAATAAGGCCGGCAAGAAGCGTGTCACGCTCGAACTGGGCGGCAATGCCGCAGTCATCATCCACAGCGATGCCGATCTCGCCTATGCCGCGCAGCGTTGCGTCGTTGGCGGATTCTCGTATGGCGGCCAAACTTGCATCTCCGTGCAGCGCATCCTGGTCGAGCGTTCTGTCTTCGACCCCTTCACGAAGCTGCTCATGGAGGGCGTGCACAAACTCAAGCTCGGCGATCCCATGCACGATGACACCGATGTGCCCCCGCTCATCCGCGAGCAGGATGCCATCCGCGCGACGCAGTGGATCGACGAGGCAGTACAAGGCGGGGCGAAGCTGTTGTGTGGCGGCAAACGGAAAGGCGCTCTTGTCGAGCCAGCCGTCCTAACTGGGACCACTCCGGAGATGCGCGTGAACTGTGCTGAAATCTTCGCGCCCGTTGTGACCGTCGAACCGTATGATGAGTTCCGCGACGCCGTCGGCCAAGTCAATAACTCCAGTTACGGCCTGCAGGCTGGAGTTCTTACCCGCGATGCCGGACTCATCCAACTGGCTTTTGAGGAGCTTGAAGTCGGCGCGATCATCGTCGGCGACGTTCCCAGCTTCCGCGTCGACCAGATGCCATACGGCGGAATCAAGGATTCGGGCCAAGGCCGCGAGGGCTTGCGCTACTCCATCGAAGACATGACCGAACGCAAACTCATGGTGATGGCCTTGCGCTGAACCGGTGCCCGCACAAGAAAAAGGCGCGAAAGCCATTGCCTTCGCGCCTCGTGATTCATTTCTGAGTCTTAACTACGGCTGGCTGGCGGCAAAACCTGAAACTTCAGCCTCAGTGGCTTCACTCGCCTCCGAGTTGCTCTTAGGCTCGGCTGCCTTGTCCTTGTCGGAATACTTGCCGGAGTACTGCTCAAACACCACCACGTGCAATACCGGCTGCCGCTCCTCAATGGGATTGACCATCCCTTTCTGCTGCAGAGGTTGCAGGTAAGCGCGAATCCATTGGTACTGCGTGTTGCTCAGTCCGCGACGCGACAGGTCCACCGACACGCCCGCCAGGTGAGTCGAAGCTGTATCGCCCTCTGCGGGCGCGGCAAAGCGATTATGACGGCGCAGTATCTGTTGTTGATCGGCCGTACGCACCAGGGAATTTACTTGCAGCGGTGCATGGAACACTTCGAAGAATGCATGACTGAGGTCTTGCAGGAAATCGCGTGTCCACGGACGGCAGTAGCGACGGCTATCGGTGAGGTTTTCCGCGACCTTCAACTCGTCGGTTTCGTTGACCGGGACCAGATCGTTCGACATCTCCGACTTTAACAAATCGTATTCATTGCTCATGCGGGGCAGTTGCTGACGATCCAGCTCCGCATTTTGCTCTACCAGCAAATCGTGAGATCCCGGAAACATAGGGTTCCATTGGCTGTAAAGTGACCGATGCCGGGAATGGGCGGTCGATGCGCTCGATACAGCGCGGTGGGTCGTCTTCTTTTGCGTGGTGCGAACCGCGGCCAACGACGGGACGCTCAGTGCCACGCCCGCAAGGCATAGCACGAGTCCTCGCCAGCACAATCCCGCGCGGGGTTGTCCAGTGATCATCGATTGGCCAGAAAATAAAATATCTTGCAGCAGTCGCACTCTTATCACTCGGGGGCTAGAGACGCTAGTTGACTCTGTGACTATTGAATTAAAACACATAACTGGCTAAAGAACCAAGCACTTCTCCGCTAAAACTACCTCGAAAGTGGCAGGCAAGCAGCTTTTTCCTCTCCCTGGTCCTCTCAAAGCCGCTTATCCCCGGTAAATCATCTCGGTAAGCGTGCAATCGTCGCTCAGGGGAGTGTCGCCGCGAAACTTTGTTACCGCCCGCTCGATTCCCGCAAAGCCTTCACGACAACAGGTGTCCAAGCGATCGCTGCCGAAGAACTCGCCGCTGGCGTCCTCGGCTTCAGTCACGCCGTCGGTCACCACCACCAAACGGTCACCCGGTTTCAGTTGTAGCTTAACGGAATTGTATTTCACTGCTGGGATCAATCCCACCGGCACGTTGCCGTCTTCCAGCCTGGTCAAGCTGTTGCCGGAAATGAGAATAGGTGGCACGTGGCCGCAGTTGATGAGTTCGAGCTGTCCGTCACGGAGCAGGCGGGCGATCACCAGCGTCGCGTATTTCTGCCCGCCAATTTTCTCGAACAGGAACCGGTTCACCGCCGCAATCATTTCCGGCAGCGCAGAATCCTCCGACAAGTGGGAATACAACATGCCCTGCAAGGTAGAGGCGACCACGGCCGCCGAGACTCCTTTGCCGGATACGTCCGCCACCACCAGCGATAGGCCCTTCCCCGTGTGGACCATGTCAAAGAAATCGCCGCCAATATCTTTGCACGGATAACTTACCGCATGCACCTTGGCAAACGACACTTCGGGCACGGTCACGCTCATCAGCCGCTGCTGGATTTCCGCCGCGATGGCCATCTCCTGCTGCACCCGCCGCGCCGCTTCCTCCGACTGCACCAGCGCCGCATTTTCCACCAGCGTCGCCGCCCCACTGGCAATGGTCCGAAGAATGTCCTGGCTCACCGACGACAGCTTCCCCGACAGGAAATGGGAGTCAAGATAAAGGATGCCTTGCAACTCCGCCCCTCCCGTCCTCTGTTCCTCCATCGTCTTTTCCTGGATGTTGGTTTTGCGCAGCGGAATGCAAATGACGCTCTTCAGGTTCTGCGCTACGACACTCTCCCGCCCTGACAGCTTTTCGCTATCGGATGTGTCGGTCACCAGGAACTCGGACGCGCTCCTGGCGGCATCGCGCAACACCGACTTCGAGATCGTGCTGTCGTCGATGATCACTTCCCCGTTCTTGTCGCGGCCTGCCGCCATGCGCAGTTCGCCCAACGGATCGCGCAGAAACACGAAACCCCGTTCTGCCTTGGTCAGCCGCAACGAAGCTTCCAGCAGGATGTGCAGCACATCTTCCAGCACCCCCGTGCTGTTCAGCTTTCGGGCCGCTTCCAGAAACACGTTCAGCATCTCGAAGTCGGAGCCCGCTCCGCTGCTCGGTTTCCACGAGGAAAACTGGCTGATGAACTGTTGCGCCACGCTCGATACGGAACGGTCTGGATTAAACAGAACGAACGACGCGCCCTGTACCCCAAATTCGAGACGGTCGTTGCGCAGCAGCTTGTGACGCGTGGTCCGCTCGCCGTTAACGAACGTACCTTGACGGCTGTTCAGGTCTTCCAGGTAGATTCCGTCATTCTCGCGCATGAACACTGCGTGCTCGCGCGAAACTCTCGGATCGGTCAGCACCAGGTCGCGGTCGGTTCGACGCCCCACGTTAAATGGGAAATGATCCAACACGATGTTGCGACGGTCCGTGCCTTCGACCACGACCAGTATCATCGGGTCGCTGCCCGTCGGCTCGGGTTTGCGCATCCAAATTCCAGTTGCGCTCATGTTGGGGTAATCCTCCTGATCGTCGCAGACAGAACTTTACGGGATTGGTAGCAAGGAATATATTCCAAACGCAATCCAATCATCCAGTATAGTTCCCGCTATAGCGGCCCAAGCAACCCGCCGTCACGCCACTCTCTCCGCAAAAGCGCGCTCCACTGTCGTAAACTGACTGGCGAATGTCCACGCTCGACGCGCAGACACAATCCACGCAGGAGATGCCTTGTGAAAGCTCTACTACGAAACTTGCTTCCGGCCGCCACGGTTCTGCTGTTGATGCAACTGGCTGCGGCGCAAGTCCCCAGTTTTGCCCCCTTTTCGGCGGACATGCAGATGTCTAAGACCCATGGTCCCCAGGACATTACCGGCCAGATCTTTGTCGGCAGCGGCCACTTGCGCATGAATTTGGCGACTGCCGGGCACGAAACCGCAGTCATCACCGACTTCGCCACCAAAACCTCCGACATCCTGCTGCTGCAACAACAGATGTATATGGAATACAAGGCCGACGCGATGCCGGCACGCGGACCCGGGAGCGGGACCCAGGACCTGAAGCCTTACGACCCGGAACATCCCTGCTCGGCTCAGCCCGATCTGACCTGCAAGAAGATCGGTGTTGAAGAGGTCAATGGCCGCACCTGTGATCATTGGGAAATGACGGACAAGCAGGGCCGCGTCTCGAATGTCTGGATCGACCAGAAGCTGCATTTCCCCATCAAGGTCGTCTCCCAGGACTCGACCATGACACTCACCAACATCAAGGAAGGCCAGCCCGACGCCAGCCTCTTCCAGATTCCTGCTGGCTTTCACAAGATGGACATGAGCGGCATGTTGCCTCCCGGCGCCGCTGGTCCACCAAAGCAATAGTCTCCGGTTGCACCCCGGCGGCGCGCCTGATCCGTCGCCGGTCGTGCTCGGTGCTCACCTCCTCCCAAAACGAGAAAAAATCGATTCTCTAAAGGACTTACGCCCACTTTTGGCTTGCTATCCCCGGCTTTTTGCTATTCCATAAGCTGTACAGCACAACTCGGCGAAGTTGGCCTTTTAGGAGAGTCCGCATGGATCGCAGAAAGTTCTTTGGCGTAACCGCTGGCGGTGTCGCGGCCACTTTGCTTGCCAAAACCAAGCTCCACGGCATCGCTCTTCCCGTCGATCAGGACGCGAAGTTTCAGCCTGACTATCTCCCCTTCGCTCCCGGCGTTCCACCCACCCCTTATCAGTTTCCCAAGAATTTTCTCTGGGGATCCGCGACCGCGGCCTATCAGGTCGAAGGCGCGTGGAAGGCCGACGGCAAGGGCGAGTCTGTCTGGGACCGCTACGCTCACACCGTCGGCAAAATCAAGGGTGCCGCGACCGGCGATGTCGCCTGCGATTCCTACTATCGCTACAAGGAAGACATAGCACTTGCGAAATCGTTAAACCTGACCAGCTATCGCTTCTCCATCAGCTGGCCTCGCATTCAGGCCAATGGAACAGGCCCCGCCAATCCCAAGGGTCTCGACTACTACAAGCGCGTGCTGGAAGAACTGCACCAGGCCAACATTCGCCCCTTGGTCACCATGTATCACTGGGATCTGCCGCAGGCCCTCGAAGACAAGGGTGGCTGGCCCAATCGCGATACCGCCGGATACTTCGCCGACTACGCCAACCTTCTCGTGAAGTCTCTCGGCGACCAGGTCAACACCTGGTGTATTTTCAACGAGCCCAACATCTTCACCTGGCTGGGATATGGCACCGGAATTCACGCTCCCGGCCGCACCGACTGGGCAGCGTTCATGAAGTCCACCCACGTCGTCAACCTCGCACAGGGCCATGCCTTCCGAGCCATCAAGGCAACGACGCCAAAAGCAGAAGCCAGTTCCTCGGTCACCATGGCCGACTGCATTCCGCGCTCCAACTCCGAGGCCGACAAGGCTGCCACTGCGCGTTACGAGGCCTATCGCAATTTCTGGTTCTTCGATCCCGCATTGAAGGGTGAATATCCCAAACCGCTGGCCTCGGATCAACTCTTGCAATCGATGGACGTCCGTCCTGGCGACATGGAGATCATCAAGGTGCCCCTTGACTACCTCGGCATCAACTACTATGACCGCTCCATCTGCTACGCCTCCGACGGCAACGGTCCTGAGAAAGTCGATACCCAACAGGGCGACCAGGGCCCCAAGACCGAGAATGGTTGGGAAGTCTGGCCCGACGGTTATTACAACCTGCTCACCAAAGTCAACGCCCGGTATAGACCGAAGGCCATCGAGGTCACCGAGAACGGCTGTTCCTACGGGGATGTGCCCGACGAAAAGGGCGTCGTGCCCGATGAGCGTCGCATCGCCTTCTTCCGCGGCTATATTGGTGCCGTCGCCCGCGCGCTCAAAGAAGGCGTTCCCATTCGCAGTTACAACGCCTGGAGCCTGTTGGATAACTACGAATGGGCGGAAGGCTATTCCCAGCGCTTCGGATTCATCTTCGTGGATTTCCGCACCCTGAAGCGCACCGTCAAGCAGTCCGGCAAGTGGTACGCCCAACTCGCCGCCACCGGCAAGCTGAGCTAGACCTCCTGATGATTGACTGATACGAGGGGCGCCCTTCGCCGAAAGCGAGAGGCGTTTTTTCTGCCGGGCCTGAGACTGACTAGACCTTCTTCGCTCGCGGCAACTTAAGAAGACGGAGCTTGGGCACGCGTTCAAAATGTTCGATGTCGGCGGTGACGAGCACACGCTGATTGCCTGTGAGCGCAGCCGCAAACGCATCAGCGTAAGGCAGGTTGAACTGCGCCTTAAGTCGCGCGGCGCGCACCGCGTCCTCGGGTGTCACGCTCACCAGCGAAATCGGTACGCGTGCGAGCATCGCGGCCAGCATGTTGTCGGTCTTAACCATCCCAACGTGTTTGACCAGCGAATAATAGACCTCGCCCCAATTCACAGCCGACATCAGGATTGGCATTTCGACCACGACCGCTTGTTTGAGGAGATCGTCAACGATGTGCGAACCATCGCCTTTCGAAATAAAGCGATACAACGCGCTCGCATCCAGAACGTGGGTTCTCACTCGATCTCCCGGTCGGGTTCGCGTTCGATGTCAGGCGGCAGACCAAGACCGGCAAGAATGCCGTGAAATCGTTCGATGTCCTCAAACTGCTTGGGATACACGGCGATTCCGCCCTTAATGCGCTCAAACCGCACCCGCGTCCCCGCTCCGATGCGCAGATCGCGCCGTAGCTTGGCGGGGATCACCAGTTGCCCTTTCGACGTCACTGTGCCTTCCAGCTTTTCCATGTCTTACATCCTATCATGAAAAGTAAGACATCAGGTGTCCTGCCCAAGCCGCCTTCGCTTGGGGGTCTGGCTCGAAACTCGAAACTCGAAACTAACGTTAACCGCACTTGGACGAGAGTCGTCCCCGCACTCCTTGTCCGCCCCTCCTGTGAGTATTATCACTGCAATCGTGGACGATCAGCAGTAGGCTCATTCGTTGTTGAAAGGAGCTTTTCCATGCCCACAGCCGAAGCTACTTCCAAACTGAAACTCTCCTTTGACGCCGTCTTCTATCACACCACCGACATGACGAAATCCATTGCCTTCTACCGCGATGTCCTCGGCTTTCCCCTGGTCTCGCGCGATTACGTGGCGCGCTTCGATATCGACGGCGTGCTCTTCGAACTTGTTCCCAATCCCACGGGCGGCACCGTGTCGGGAACCGGTAACGCCCGCCTCAGTCTCGCCGTGAAGAACATCCACGAAGCTGTTCGCGAACTTCAGATCCGCGCAGTCGCAACCACGCCGATCAAGCAAGAACCAGGCGGCCTGCTCTCGTATTTCAAAGACCCCGACGGCAATGAGCTCTGCCTCTGGCAGAACGCCTAAGCTCCGATAGATAGGTAGTCGCCGGCGGGCCGTTTGACCAGTATCACGCAGGTTTTGTGATCAACGCTCCTACGTGCCCTCCGTGCCTCCGTGGTGAATCCCTGCACTACTCCTTGCGTGGTGCTCCGTTACTGGAAGCTCGAAACAGTCTTTGCTTTTCAATAACATAGCCCTGTGGCCCAGCTCACCATTCGATGTGAGATATCCCCGCTGAAGCGCTAATTCCCCCCATTTGCTCTATCTTCGTTGGCCGCTACGCCGCCACCCCGTAATCTGTAACTGACGTAAGGTGTGGGATTTGGCCTGTCTATGTGCGGTGGGCCGCCACCAACTTCTTCGTGAGGCGTGAATGCATAAACCTATTAAGTACGTTGAAAAAGCGGTCACCATTGCAGCCAAGGGCGCGTGGGCCGTATTCGACCGAGTGAACAGCATCAACCAGAATCCTTCGTTTACGCCCAAGTGGTCCGATAAGCCGCTGTTGAAGTCGTACCAGAAATCCAAGCCGCCTCTCGGATGGCCGCGCACCACCGACTCGCTCTGCCCCAAGTGCGTGCCTGAAATCCGCCAGCAGATCATCGATGGCAAGCTGCCGCTCGAAGTCCTGATGAACGAGAAGGCCGGCGAGATCAAAGCCCAGATCATCGAGCGCGACGGCAAGATCCTCATGGTCAAGGATTGCCCCGTCCACGGCCACTTCGAAGACGTGATGGCCATGGACACCGCCTTCTTCAAGCACCTGGAAGAAGTCTTCCCCGGTCGCGACATTCGCGCCCACAATGACGAGAAGCTCCACCACCACGGCAGCAGCACCGTGCTGCACGGCCGCGGATCGGTGCTCACCATCGATCTCACCAACCGTTGCAACATGATGTGCGATCCCTGTTTCATGGACGCCAATCAGGTCGGCTTCGTCCACGAACTTACCTGGGACGAAATTAAGACCATGTTGGACAACGCCATCACCATCAAGCCTCGCCGCCAGATGTCGGTACAGTTCTCCGGCGGCGAGCCTACGCTGTCGCCCTACTTCCTCGACGCGGTGGCGTATGCCCGCAAGGTCGGCTACAACAGCGTGCAGGCCGCAACCAACGGCATCGAGTTCGCCAAGAGCCCTGAGTTCGCCAAGCAGGCGTTTGAAGCCGGACTGCGCTACGCCTATCTGCAATTCGACGGCATCGGCAACGCTGCCAACTCACACCGCCTGGTCGGCAACCTGTTCGACGTAAAGTTGCAGGCCATCGAAAATCTGCACAACGCCGGCGTTGATATCGTTCCCGTGGTCACCATCGTCAACGACCTCAACAACGAGCAGGTCGGTCGCATCATTCAGTTCGCGCTCGACAATCCCAAGCGCATTTCGTTCCTCTCGTTCCAGCCGGTTTCGTTTACCGGACGCGACGAGGCCATCACCGACGAGCGCCGTCACGCGCAGCGCTACACGCTGTCCCATCTCGCGCACGACGTGAAAAATCAGACCGGACTGGGCGAGCCCACTCGCGACTGGTTCCCCATTTCATTCATGAGCACCTTCTCCGATTGGGCCGATCTGGTTCACGGGCCTGACAAGGATTGGGGCGCGTTGAGCTGCGGCTGCCACCCCAACTGTGGCGTCGGCATGGCCGTGATGATCGACAAGGAAACCAAGGAAGCCGTCCCCGTCACCGCGTTCCTCAACGGCGACACCATCGCGAAAGACATCGCCAAGGTGAACGACGCGGCACGCGGCAAGTGGATGTCGATTGCCGGCATGACTCTCGCCCTGCTGAAGAACTACGATCCGTTCAAGTCGCCGAAGCACTTCAGGTTCGTGGACCTGCTGAAGAAGTTCGACAAGACCTTTGCCGCCACGGGCAAGGACTACGGCAAGGTCAGCGGAGACCGCACTGAGACCGACATCGAGAAGCGCCGCCGCGATCGCTGGAACTTCCTGTTCATCGCGGGCATGTGGTTCCAGGACCTGTTCAACTACGACTTCCGCCGCACCGAGCAGTGCATCATCCCCTACGCCACGCAGGAAGGCGAGATCAGCTTCTGCGCCTACAACACCGGCGTGGGCTGGCGCAACATCGTCGAGAAGATGCACATGACCGCGACTCTGACAAAGTGGTACGAGGAGCACGGCCGTCACGAGATCTTCGCCGGCAACAAGAAGGTGAGCCTGGCAACCACAGATCACACCCTCAAGCTGGTGCAGGAGCACGTGGACGCCGAGGCCAACCATACGCTCGACGATCTCGGCATCGCCAAGAACGCCCGGCAGGAGAAGTTCCAGGCGCGTGACGAGAAGATCAAGCAGGAAGCCGAAAACGCCCGCATGCTGGCTCTCTACAAGGAGCACGTGCTCGGCGAGAAGCTGCCCGAGGATAAAGGTGGTTTCGTCCCGCTAGGCAGCATCGGCGGCATCAAGCCCGCTCCCGCGAAGGAAGTGGCCGAACCCGCCTTCGGCGACTAGAAGCCGTCAACACATAGTTGGGTGCCCCATTCAAGCGAAGCTTGAGTGGGGTTTTTCGTTGGTGTAATCCGAGGCGCTCTCCCCGCTGTCGTCTGTCATCAGCGAGGGATCTGTTTTTCTAGCCACCAGCCACTGATTTGTCCTCCCGAGCGGCAATTTTCGCCGCGAGGGATCTGCCTTCCCTGGCACCACGAACGAACTCGAGAACACTCTCAGGCCCCTCTGACGTAGCCCCCTGTGCCCGCACCCGACGCACGCTGCCATAGGGTATTCCCTTATTCGATGTTGCGTGTTCTCACTTTAGGCGCGACGTGGTATCGTGACTTCCGTTCGCTTCAAACACTTGGCGTGGGAGGCCATGCAATGGTTGCGATTCGATCGACTCAAAAAATATTACGTGCCGGCGTTCTGGCCGGGCTGGCGCTGTTCGCAGTCTCCGCATGGAGCCAGGCATTTAATGCGCAGATCACCGGCGGAGGCGGCAGTGGCAAGTGCACGTTTGAAGTGCGCGTCGACGGCGTTGCCAACGTGCAAATCCGCGGAGGCCAGGGCTTTCTGCAGACTAAGAGCGGCATGCCGGCGCAGTGGGTTCGCCTGAAGTGCAACCAGCCGTTACCTCGCAACCCCAACAACTTTCGCTTCCAGGGTGTCGACGGTCGCGGCAGGCAATACATGTTGAAGAACCCTGCGCAGAACAACGGCGTCGCCGTCATCCGCATCGAAGATCCCCGCCCCGGCATAGAAGGTTACACCGGCGACATCTTCTGGAACGGCGGCAACAACAATGGCGGCAACTGGAATGGCGGTTGGTGGAACGA
>Ga0075521_10000119_pt1 | contig 17699 bp, 21 predicted proteins | sample NGEPerD_FD_74785 | JGI IMG/M metagenome (GOLD analysis project Ga0075521, IMG submission 74785) | Arctic peat soil microbial communities from the Barrow Environmental Observatory site, Barrow, Alaska, USA - NGEE PermafrostAB12-D | ecosystem: Environmental > Terrestrial > Soil > Wetlands > Peat ...
TTCGACGAGCGCGGTCGTCGAATAGCCTTCGACGAACGGCAAGGCCCGCGCCTCGCCGCCCCAGCCGCGCACCAGCGTCGTCTCGGCCAGGCGATCGACGTCGTAGTCGCCGCCCTTGACGTACAGCTCGGGTCGCACGAGCTTGAGGAGCTCGAGCGGCGTCGCTTCGTCGAACAAGGTCACCAGACTCACGCTTTCGAGGGCGGCCAGCACACAGGCACGGTCTGCCTCACGGTTCAATGGCCGGCCCGTCGCCTTGCCGAGCCCGTGCGCCGAAACGTCGCTGTTCAGGCCGACGACCAGGCTGGCGCCGAGCGCACGTGCCTGGGCGAGGTAGGTGACGTGGCCACGATGGACGATGTCGAAGACGCCGTTGGTGAACACCACCGGCCGCGCCAGCTCGGCCAGCCGAGGCTGCAACTCGGCACGCGGGCACAGCTTGGCGAGGAAAGCGGGCAGCATCCTTGGATTGTCGCGCTGGCGGGGCCCTAGACTGGCGGGCCAACACCCGAAGGAGGCCGGCATGCTCGTGCTTTGCGGATCGTCGATCTCGAACTACTACAACAAGGTGAAGATGGCACTACTGGAAAAAGGCGTGCCGTTCGAAGAGGAGTACGTCGCGACGGGCGCCACGGCCGAGGCCGTGCTCGAGGCCTCACCACTGGCGAAGATCCCGTTCATTCGAACCGACAGCGGCCCTCTCTGCGAGAGTCAGGCCATCCTTGAATACATCGATGCCGCGTATCCGATGCCGCCACTGCTGCCGGCCGATCCCTACGCGGCGGCCAAGGTGCGCGAGATGATCCTCTTCATCGACCTGCACCTCGAGCTCGCCGCCCGCGAGCTCTACCCGAAAGCGTTCTTCGGCGGCAGCCTCGGCGAGAGCAGCGAAGCACGCGTGCGCAAGCTTCTCGAACGCAATATCACAGCCTTCCGACGCCTCGCGCGCTTCGCGCCATACGTCGCCGGCGACTCGTTCACCCAAGCCGATTGCACCGCCTGGAACTCGCTGCCGCTGGTGTCGATGGCGACCCGGGCCGTGTATGGCGTCGACCTGCTCGCCAGTGGCGGCGTCGAGTGGAAGGCCTATGTTCGCCTCGTCGGCGAGCGGCCGAGCGCGCAGCGAATCTCGGCGGATCGCAAGGCAGAACAGGCGCATCTGGCAGCGCGCTGAGATCGTTGGCGCGTCAGCGGCGCCTGAACGACCGGCTTCAGGCCGGCTTCACGCCGGGGGCCGGCGCCGCCGCTGTCCCAGCCGCCAGGGCGGCAGCCGCGGCGAGCGCCGCACTCAATTCCTTGCGGTAGCGGTTGAGTTCCTGCACGCTGGCAAAGCTGCGCTCGAGAAGAAGACCCAGGTTGTGAAGGATGCGCTCGACGACCTTGCTCTCCCACACCGAATCGAACTGGATCTGCCGGTCGAGCCACTGTTCGAGCCATTCGGGGTTGGGCAGGCGGCTCTGTACCGTGTCGCGCGGGAACAGTCGGGCGTTGACGTGCAGGTTCGTCGGATGCAATGCCTGCGCCGTGCGACGGGCGCTCGCCATGAGGACGCCCACCTTGGCGAAGGCAGCCCGCGCTTCGTCGCCGAACTTCTGCATCGCCCGCTTCATGTAGCGCAGGTAGGCGCCGCCATGGCGCGCCTCGTCGCGGGCCAGGGTTTCGTAGATGGCCTTGATGACCGGCTCGTCGTGCCATTCGGCGGCGCGCCGATACCAGTGGTTGAGCCTGATCTCGCCGCAAAAATGCAACATCAGTGTCTCCAGCGCAGGCGCCGGATCGAAATCGAATCGCACTTCGTGGAGCTCGGCTTCGGTCGGCACCAGCTCAGGCCGGAAGCGCCGCAGGTATTCCATGAGCACGAGCGAATGCTTTTGTTCCTCGAAAAACCACACGCTCATGAATGCGGAGAAATCGCTGTCGTCGCGGTTGTCGCGCAGGAACATCTCAGTGGCCGGCAATGCTGCCCATTCGGTGATGGCGTTCATCTTGACCGTTTGAGCCTGTTCCTCCGAGAGACGGCTCGCGTCGAACCGGTCCCAGGGGATGTCCTGATCCATGTTCCAGCGGACCGCTTCGAGCTGCTTGAAGAGTTCGGGATAGATCATGGCCAACCTTGCAACCGGGCGAGTTTAGTCGTAGGCCGTGACAGACGCGCGGCGTACGCGCCGCTGCCCCTGCGCCGCGTGCCGAATCACCGGCCGCTCGTGTCCTGCGCGGCCGGATCCGCATGGATTCAGGTGCCATGCCTGAGTTCGCATCCAGACTCGATGCTCTGCGTATAGCCTCCATTCCAATGGGGGGAGGCACATTGAGGGCGACGCAAGATTTCGAAACGCAGCGGGAACTCTCGGCGACGCCAGGCGTCTTACGTTCTCGATGCGCCAGCCAGGAGCTGCCGTCCATGCCCCTGCCGGGCGGCGGAGCCACATGGATCGGCGCAACGGACCGGTTTTCGTCGCGGAGCCCGCCGGCCACGCCGGCTGAAATCCCCGGGGGGTTCTCCTCCTCCCTCCTCCCTCCCTCGTTCCCCCGGGGGCGCTCCGCGACTTTTGTCTTCCAAGAGCGGGCCGCACCTCGCGGCCCGCGCCTGTGCCGCCGGGCCACCCGCCGATGAGGCGCGTGGCCGTGATCGGCTCGGGCATCGCCGGCTTGGCGGCGGCGCGGATGCTGGGGAGCGACGCCCAGGTCACACTGTTCGAGGCCGCCGCGTGGTTCGGTGGTCACACGCACACCGTCGATCTCACGCTCGACGGCGTGACCCATGGCGTCGACACGGGCTTTCTGGTCTTCAACGACAAGACCTACCCGAAACTCGTCCGCCTTCTCGCAGATCTCGGCGTCGAGACCGCTGACGGCAGCGTCGAAGTGACGACCGATTCCGGCATCGAATCTTTCGGCAGCGTCGTGATGGCCTGCCACAGCGATCAGTCACTCGCCCTGCTTGCCGACGCCAGTGCGGCCGAGCGGGAGACGCTCGGCGCGATCCGCTTTCACGCAAACCGTGCCGTGCTGCACACCGACGCGAGCGTCTTGCCCAGGCGCCGCCGGGCGTGGGCGGCGTGGAACTACGAGCGTGCGGATTTTCGGCAGCGCGAAGGCACGGGCGTCTGCCTTCACTACCTGATCAATCGCCTCCAGCCCCTGCCGTTCGGCAGGCCCGTGATCGTTTCGCTGAACCCGATCGAAGAGCCTGTGGCAGGCACCGTGCACGGCGATTTTCACTACACCCAGTGCGCCGACGTTCCATCGGGCAGGCATACGTCCAGCGACCCATGTTCGATTCTGGCGAGCAAGGCGAAGACGGCCCGGGCCGCCGAAGGAAGGCGAGGCGCCGGGCCAGCCCGGGCATTCCCGGTGAATGTGGTCATGGGTACGAAGGGGTCAACGGGTCACGAAGGATTGCGGCGCGGCGGGCTTTCATTCAGCAGCGGAACCGACACGAGCGCCTTGCGAATGCGTTGCCTGGTCAGCGGCTCGAGCACTCCCGAGACACTTGTCTTGAGGAGCACGCCGGCCACGTCGTGGTAGTCGATCCGCGCCACGGTTCTCGCCGGTCCGTGACGCGGTCCGCCATCGGTTGAATGCACGTCGGTGCGCATGAATCGGAAGCGGTCGCTTCCCGATACCTCGCAGAACGGCGAGACGTGGAACTGCTTGGCAGCGCTCATCTCGCGGCCGAACCCCAACTCGGGGCCGCACAGGGGTTGCCGAGCGGATCGCCGCCCGCTGGCGCGGGCTCAAAGTCACTCCGACGCTGGCGTTGGCAGCGGCGTGATGCAGCCCCTTGCCGAACCGCTCCTGGGCATCGGTGAAGTTCGCCATGCCCGGCTGCGGCCAAAAGGGCACTGCTTCGCCTATCCGACCTACTTCCTGATGTTGCCGCTGCGCGCCTTGCGCGTCCGGCCCTCGCCGGAATTGGCGCGCAACCGGTTCGGTCTGCTCAGCTTTCGCGATGCCGACCACGGCGACGGTCGTGCCGACTGCCTTGCCTGGATCGACGAGCTGCTGGAGCGACAAGGCATCGCCGACGCTGCTGGCGAGGTCTGGCTGCACTGCATTCCGCGAATTCTCGGCTTCACCCTTCAAGCCGGTGAGCTTCTGGAACTGCCACCGCCGCAACGCAACGCTGGCCGCGATCGTGGTCGAGGTCAACAACACTTTCGGCGAACGTCACTGCTATCTCCTGGACTACCGCGACATCGCAGACGCTCCCTTCGATGCCATCGTCTCGATCGAGATGTTCGAGGCGGTCGGCCGCGAATACTGGCCGGTCTTCTTCGAGGCGATCCGCCGCCGGCTGAGACCCGGCGGGAAGGCATGCATCCAGAGCATCACCATCAACGACGACCTGTTCGACCGCTACGTTCGTTCCACCGACTTCATCCAGCAGTACATCTTCCCCGGAGGCCTGCTGCCGAGCCGCACGGAGTTTCGCGCCGCCGCCGCGGCCGCCGGCCTGAGAGTGACGGGCGAATTCGACTTTGGCCTCGACTATGCCGAGACGCTGCGTCGATGGCGGGCGCGTTCTTTCCGCGCCGAACCGGCCGTACGCGCGCTCGGGTTCGACTCGCGTTTCGTGCGAATCTGGGAGTTCTATCTGGCGTATTGCGAAGCCGCGTTCGCTGCCGGCAACACCAGTGTCGTGCAATTCACACTGCAGCGGAGCTAAGGGACCTGCCGATGTCCGAATTCGCGCTGCGCTCTGCGCGCGCCACTCGTCGACCGCCAGCGCCCCGGCCACTTGCCTAGCGCAGCCAGCCCTTGCCGCGAAAGTAGATGAAAGGCGCGGCCACCGAAGCAATCATGAGCGCAATCGCATACGGGTAGCCGAGCGTCCAGGCGAGCTCGGGCATGGCCTTGAAATTCATGCCGTAGATGCTCGCGATGAGCGTCGGCGGCAGCAACGCCACGCTGGCCACCGAAAAGATCTTGATGATCTTGTTCTGGTTGATGTTGATGAAGCCGACGGTCGCGTTCATCAGGAAGTTGATCTTGTCGAAGAGAAAAGTCGAGTGACTGTCGAGCGAATCGATGTCGCGCAGGATCTGCCGCGCCTCTTCGAACTGCTCGGCGCCGAGCATGCGGCTGCGCATCATGAAACTCACGGCGCGCCGCGTGTCCATGACGTTCCTGCGGATGCGGCCGTTCAGGTCTTCTTCCTTGGCGATCGCCGAAAGCACCTCGCCGGCCACCTGATCGTTGACCTCCTGACGCAGCACGCGTGCGCTCACTGCCTCGAGAGTGACGTAGATGCCCTCGAGCGCATCGGCAGAATATTCGGCGTCGGCGTCGTAGAGCTTGAGCAGCACGTCCTTGGCATCGTCGATCAGCGCCGGGATGCGACGCGCGCGCAGGCGAAGGAGCCGAAACACCGGCAGGTCTTCGGCGTGCACCGAAAACAGGATGTTGCGAAAGAGGATGAAAGCGACGCGGACGTTTCTCGGCGTCTCGCCGTCGTCGATGAGGAAGTCGGAGCGGATGTGCAGCTCGCCGTTGTCTTCCTCGTAGAAACGCGCCGATTCCTCGAGGTCGTCGTCGACCGCATCGCTGGGAATCGTCAGGCCGAAGCGCTCGGTGATCCAGCCCTTTTCCTCGTCGGTCGGTGCGTCAAGGTCGACCCAGACCGGCTGCACAGGCGCGAGCGCTGCGTGGCTTTCGATCTCTTCCTGGAAAAGCCGGCCGTTGGCCAGCGTGAACACGTTCAGCATCTGCGCTCCGGCGGGCATGAACCGGCTCGACGGGAGCCAACGGTCACCGAGGGTCTCTGACTCGCCTGGCTTCGTTTGCCCGGCTGGACGCGGGAGCCAGGCAGCACCGAGCAACCTCGCCAGCGTCGAACGCGGGTGGTGGCCAAGGCGATCGCGGCCAGGGTGAAGAAATTATCGCATCGGCCGCATCTCGGGTTTTCTGCCCGGTTGGAGCAAGCTCGCCGGGACTAGACTGCAGTTGGGCCGGTTGAGCAACGACCCTCATCGACGCGCAGGCTTCGGCTCGTCTGATACCGTGGTCTGCCGCCATTGCGAAAGGACGATTCATGAATCTGACGATCAGCGGTCATCACCTCGAGGTCACGCCGGCACTGCGGGAGTATGTGCTCACGAAGCTGGACCGGGTCATGCGACATTTCGACCAGGTGGTCGATGTGACCGTGCTGCTATGCGTCGAGAAGCTCAGCGAGAAGGAACGGCGGCAGCGGGCCGAGGTGACGCTTCACGTCAAGGGCAAAGACATCTTCGCCGAGTGCTCGGCCGAAGACCTCTATGCCGCCATCGACCAACTGATGGACAAGCTCGATCGCCAGGTCGTCCGCCACAAGGGCAAGGTCCAGGATCATCACCACGCCTCACCCAAGCGCACCGACGCAACGCTCTTCTGACATCGTTGCCGCGGGGTGTTGTCGCCGCGCAGCAACTTGGCGCGGGCGTTGAGCCGTTTGCGTTCAGGGGCGGCGCAATCCGCGCTTGCGTTCCATAATTCATCGCCTTGTCATTCGGGCCGGTCGTCGTCGACGATCGGTCGTTTCGCCATGAATCGTCTCGCCGCCATCCTGCCCGCAGCCGACGTGCTGGTCGACGTCGATGCCACGAGCAAGAAACGGGTGTTCGAGCACGCTGGCGTATTGTTCGAAAACCAGCACGCCATTGCCCGGGCAACCGTCACCGACAACCTGTTCGCGCGCGAGCGCCTGGGTTCTACGGGGCTCGGGCATGGTGTGGCCATCCCCCACGGACGGATTAAGGGCCTCAAGAATCCACTTGCCGCGGTGCTTCGGGTGTGCCATCCGATCGCCTTCGATGCGCCCGACGACGAGCCGGTGGCGCTGCTGATCTTCCTGCTCGTTCCAGAGGCGGCCACCCAGCGCCACCTCGAAATACTTTCTGAAATCGCCGAGATGCTCTCCGACCGCGAGCTGCGCGATCGCCTCAAAGCCGAAAGCGACGCGAGCGAGGTGCACCGCCTGATCGCAGCGTGGGAGCCGCTCCGATCGGTCGCTTGAGCGCGCCACGCCGAGCCGGGCTCGCGAAGCGCATTCCCGCCGATGCGGGGCATCCGACGCGAGGTGCAATGCGGGGAATTGCCTTGCAATGAAATCGACGGTCATCAGCGCGGAAGCGCTGTTCGAAGAATTTCGGCCAGTCCTGCACTGGGAGTGGATCGCCGGACACGCCCACCCAGAACGTCATTTCGACGAGCTTGCGGTCCGCGATGCGCGCTCGGCGGCCGATCTCGTCGGCTACCTCAACTACATTCATCCGAATCGGGTCCAGATCGTCGGCCACCGGGAGGTCGCCTACCTGCGCGCCGAGTCGCCCGACATCATCGAGCGGCGCATCTCCCGCATCGTCACGCTCGACCCGCCGGTGCTGATCGTGGGCGACGGCGAGACCCCGCCGGAGCGCCTCGTGGCGCTGTGCGACCGCGCCGAGATTCCCCTTTTCGTGACCGGCGAATCGGCAGGACATGTGATCGACGTCGTTCGCGGCTACCTCAGCCAGCACTTCGCGGAAAGAACGACCCGGCATGGTGTCCTGATGGACATCCTGGGTCTCGGCGTGCTGGTGACCGGCGAGTCCGGCCTGGGCAAGAGCGAGCTCGGTCTGGAGCTCATCTCGCGCGGGCACGGGCTGGTGGCCGATGACGCCGTCGACCTCTATCGCGTCTCGCAGACCGCCATCGAAGGCCGCTGTCCCGAGCTGCTGATGAACCTGCTCGAAGTGCGCGGCATCGGCCTGCTCGACATCAAGGCCATCTTCGGCGAAACGGCGGTGCGACGAAAGATGCGGCTCAAGCTCATCGTCCATCTCGTGCGAAAGGAAACGATGGACCGTGAATTCGAGCGTCTGCCTTACGAGTCGCTCAGCGAGGAGATTCTCGAGGTGCCGATACGCAAGACCGTCATCGCCGTCGATGCGGGCCGCAACCTTGCCGTTCTCGTCGAAGCGGCGGTGCGCAACACCATCCTGCAACTGCGCGGCATCGACACCTACTCCGAGTTCGTGGCCCGTCACCACAAGGCGATGGAAAAGCCGGATCTCTAGGTTCGAGCCGACCGCGCGCGGTCGGCTTGTTTCTAGGAAGGACCGTGCTTGGCCTTGAAAGGGCAGTTCTTCTTCGTGCAAACGGCGTAGAGCGCCAGCGCGTGGTCCTGCAGCTCGAAGCCGCGAGACAGCGCAACACTTCGCTGGCGCTTTTCGATCTCGGCGTCGAAGAATTCTTCGACGCGGCCGCAATCCAGGCAGACCAGATGATCGTGGTGCTTGCCTTCGTTCAACTCGAAGACGGCCTTGCCGCTCTCGAAGTGATTGCGCGAGAGGATCCCGGCCTGTTCGAACTGCATGAGCACGCGATAGACCGTTGCCAGGCCGACGTCTGCGTGGTCGGCGAGCAATACGCGGAACACGTCTTCGGCGCTCATGTGGCGCTGCGACGTCTTCTGGAAGACCTCGAGCACCTTGATGCGCGGCAGCGTGGCTTTCAGTCCGCTGTTCTTGATCTCTTCGGCGTGGGTCATGAAGCGTCTGAGCGGCGGCGTGCCAGGGGCGAGCCGATAGAATCGATCCATCATACGAGCTTGACGGTCGCCATGGCGCCCGTGGGTTGCATTCCATGAAGACGACTCTTTTCCTGTCAGCGATCGGCGGCGCCGGCGCCCGCCGCGCAACCGCTCGGGCGACGCGTGTCGCGCTGCTCGCCGCGGCCCCTCTGACCCTGCTCGGCGGCTGCCAGTCGCTCCAGAGCTCAAACAATTTCCTCGGTGTCATCACGCCGTACCGGCTCGAGATCGTGCAGGGCAATATCATCACCAAGGAACAGGCGGCACTTGTCAAGTCGGGCATGACGCGACCCCAGGTGCGCGACGTGCTCGGCTCGCCACTTCTCGCCGATCCCTTCCATGGCGACCGGTGGGACTACGTGTTCACGATTCGCCGTCAGGGCGCCGAGCCGCAGCTGCGCCGAGTCGTCGTCTTCTTCAAGAACGAAGCCCTCGACCGCATCGATACCGGCGGCGATCTGCCTGGCGAACGCGAATTCGTGGCCTCCATCGACACCTTCCATCCCGGCAGCACCCCGCCGCTCGCCATGACCGAAGAGCAATTGAAGGCGCTGCCCGCGCCGGTGCGCCCGCCACCGCCCGATACGCTGCCACCGGCACCGGTTCGCAGCTACCCGCCGCTCGAGCCGCGACCATGAGTGGCGAAGTCGCCGGCAGCGCGATTGCCGGCCGCCGCCGCCGCGTCGCGATCGCCGGCGCCTCGGGCCGGATGGGCCGCACGTTGATCGAGGCCGTCACGGCCAGCCCCGACTTCGCTTTGTCAGGAGCGCTCGACGTCGCGGGCCACCCGGGCATCGGTAGCGACGCCTGCGCTTTTCTCGGCCGCGAAAGCGGCGTTCGCGTCACCGCCGATGCCCGGCTCGGACTCGGCGGCGCCGACGTGCTGATCGACTTCACCCGCCCCGAAGGAACGCTCGCGCACCTGGCGCTGTGCCGCGAGCTCGGCGTCGCCGCCGTGGTCGGAACGACCGGATTCAGCCCGGCCCAGAAGGCCGAGGTGGCCGCACACGCGGCGCACATTGCGATCGTGATGGCGCCGAACATGAGCATCGGCGTCAACGTGGTCCTGAAGCTCCTCGACGTGGCAGCGCGGGCGCTCGAAGGCGGCTTCGACGTCGAGATCGTCGAAGTGCATCACAAGCACAAGGTCGACGCGCCGAGCGGCACGGCGCTGCTGATGGGCGAGGTCGTCGCCGCGGCGCAGAAGAAGACGCTCGCGCAATGCGCGGTCTTCGGCCGTGACGACGACACCGGAGCGCGACGCGAAGGCTCGATCGGCTTCGCATCGCTGCGCGGCGGCGACATCGTCGGCGATCACACGGTGCTGTTCGCCGGCAGCGGCGAACGCATCGAGATCACGCACCGTTCGACAAGCCGCGCGACCTACGCCGAGGGGAGCCTGCGCGCGGCGCGCTTTCTCGCCGGCCGCTCCAGCGGATTGTTCGGCATGGGTGACGTGCTTGGCCTGGCCGCAGGAGAACGACCGACATGACCGGCTTCGAGCGCTTCTGGTCGCAGGGCGACGCGATCACGCGATCCGTCGCCATCCTGCTGTTGCTGATGTCGATCAGCGCCTGGGTATTGATCTTCTGGAAGGGCTGGCTGCTGCGCCGCGTGCATGTCGACCTGACACGTGCGGTCCCGGCCTTCTGGTCGGCGGCTTCGGTCGAGAAGGGCCGCGAGCAGCTGTCGGCGTTCGACCGCGAATCCGTGCTGACGCCGCTCCTCGACGCCGCGCTCACGGTGCCGCCCGGAGGCACGCTCGAAGCGAAGGGCCATGCCGATTCTCAGCTGACGCGGCGCCTGCGCGACGCGCTGCACGGCGTGCTCGGGCAACTGCAGTTCGGCCAGGTGCTGCTCGCCTCGATCGGCAGCACGGCGCCCTTCATCGGCCTGTTCGGCACGGTCTGGGGCATCTACCACGCCCTGCTCAGCATTTCGGCGGCCGGCTCGATCACCATCGAGCGCGTGTCGGGGCCGGTCGGTGAATCGCTCGTGATGACGGCGGCCGGCCTGGCCGTCGCGATTCCGGCCGTGCTCGCCTACAACGTGTTCGGCAAGCGCGTCGCTGCCAGCGAGGCCGAACTCGAGGGATTCGCCCATGACCTGCGCGAAATGATCGTCGACACGTCGGCCACTGCGTAGCGAGACACCGTGGCATTCGGTCGACTCGAGCGAACCCCCGGCGCCCAGCCGATGAGCGACATCAACATGACGCCGCTGATCGACGTCATGCTGGTGCTTCTCGTGATCTTCATGATCACCGCACCGCTCATGACCTCGAGCCTGAAGCTCGACCTGCCCAGGACCGATGCGGCGCAGCCGAGCGATACGCCGCAGTTCATTGCCGTTGCGCTCGACCGTGACGGCCGCTATTTCTTCGGTGACGAGACGGTCGACGCCGCTGCATTCGCGTCGCGCGTTGCCGCGGCGGCGCGCCGCAATCCGCAAACCGAGGTGCAGCTGCGCGCCGACCGCGGCGTGCCGTACGGACGCGTCGCCGAGCTCATCGGCATCGTCCAGAAGGCCGGCCTTTCGCGCATCGGTTTCGTGACCGAGCCGGCGGCCGCGGCGAGCGGTTCCTGAGGCACCGTGCCGGGCGAGGCACGGCGCCCGGTGTTGGAGCTCAGAGCGGTTCGTAGCGCCGCACAAAGGTCGCGAAACGCGGCACACCGCCGGGCGTCAAGTCGCGATATCGATAGGTGATGACAGCGCCGCGAGGCGGTGGCTGCCGGCGCAACGCGTCCGTGAGGCCGCTGCCGACGAGAAAGCGCATGCCGTCGCCGGCTTCGACCTCGAGGTATTTGCCCGTGCCAAGGCGATGGCCGACGACGATCGCCTCGGCGTCGAGATGCGGCTTGAGCTTCATCAGGATGCCGCTGCGCCCGCTCGCACACTTCGCCGAAGCGAGGTGCAGCATCAGGCCTTCGCCACCGCCGGCGACGACCGAGGCCAACCGCCGTCGAAGCATGTCGCGGTCGATGACACTGCTCTGCGCCACCGCCTCGACCGGCGACAAGCCAGACCCGTCCGACGCCAGCTGCCTCAGGCGCTCGGCCCGCTCGGCAAAGGTCCCGGCGGCTGCCGGCATCTCGAAGACCATGTAGCGCACACGCGCCCATTGCGAGACACGCGGCTGCGACTTTCGAACGATGGCCGAGAGCTCGTCGAAGCGGCCGCGCCCGAGCCACAGCTCGCCGTCGAGCGGCTGGCTCGGCAACGATCCCGTGAATGCCGGCGGCACGCTGACCGGTCGCCCGCTGCGATGGCGCAGGACCCTGCCGTCCCACAGGGCGCGCACGCCGTCGTACTTCTCGCTGACGAGGTAGGGCGCCGGATCGATCTGATCGTTGTAGAGCGTCGCGAGCAGCGGTGCCAGGCCATCGGCGAAGGGCAGCGGCGACGGCCTCGCCCGGCCCATGGCCCACCTGGGCAGGGCGGCGGCGACGACCGCAGCGAAGGCGTGGCGGCGCGAGAGAGAACATGGACGATCAGGCATGCGGGACCTTCGAGTCGGCGTGCGGTGTGCGGGCCGCAGCGGCGATGTTCGGTGCCATCGAGCGGGCCGTCGATTCCTCTGCGGAGGGACCTCGTCCCCCGATCGGGCGTGTCACCTGCGCGCGTCCGAGAGCAACGCCGACAGAGCCGTTTCTATAATCGATCGATGCCTCTTGCCCGCGACGCGCTGCCATGAACCCCGAATTCGAGCCGCGCGAGATCGAGGCCCGGGCCCAGGCCGCCTGGTCGGCCGCCAACGCCTATCGCGTTCGCGAAGACGCGACGCGGCCCAAGTACTACGCCTGCTCCATGCTTCCGTACCCGAGTGGACGGCTGCACATGGGCCACGTGCGCAACTACACGATCAACGACATGCTGGCGCGCCACCTGCGCATGACCGGCATGAACGTGCTCATGCCGATGGGCTGGGACGCGTTCGGCCTGCCTGCAGAGAACGCGGCTATGAAGAACGGCGTGCCGCCGGCGAAGTGGACGCGCGACAACATCGCCGCCATGAAAGCGCAGATGCTGGCGATGGGCCTGGCCATCGACTGGAGCCGCGAGATCGCCACCTGCGACCCGAGCTACTACAGGTGGAACCAGTGGCTGTTCCTGAAGATGCTCGAGGCCGGCATCGCCGAGCGACGCACCCAGACCGTCAACTGGGATCCGGTCGACCAGACCGTGCTCGCCAATGAGCAGGTCGTCGAAGGCCGGGGCTGGCGCTCCGGGGCGCTCGTCGAAAAGCGCGAGATTCCGGGCTACTACCTGAAGATCACGCAGTACGCCGAGGAACTGCTCGATTGCGCGCGCAGCGGCCTTCCCGGCTGGCCGGAACGCGTGAAGACGATGCAGGAGAACTGGATCGGCAAGAGCGTCGGTGTCCGCTTTGCCTTCCCGCACCGGATTCGCGACGCCGCGGGCGAGCTGATCGGCGGCGGGCGAATGTATGTCTTCACGACCCGCGCCGACACCATCATGGGCGTGACGTTCTGCGCCGTCGCACCCGAGCATCCGCTGGCGCTGCATGCCGCGGCGGCTCGCCCGGAAGTGGCCGCCTTTCTTGCAGCGTGCAAGGCAGTTGGCACCACCGAGGCCGAGCTCGCCACGCAGCAGAAGAAGGGCATCTTCACCGGCCTTTTCGTCGAGCATCCGCTCAGCCACGAGCCGATTCCGCTATGGGTCGGCAACTACGTGCTCATGGCTTATGGCGACGGCGCCGTCATGGGCGTGCCGGCCCACGACGAGCGCGACTTCGCGTTCGCCAAGCAGTACGGCATCGACCTGCTGCAGGTCGTCCACGTCGACGGCGAAACGTTCACCTACGACCATTGGCAGGACTGGTACGCCGACACGCTGTGCAGCGTGTCGGTCAACTCCGACAACTACAGCGGCCTGTCGTATCGGGCGGCGGTCGATGCTGTCGCCGCGGCCCTCGAGCACCGCGGCCTGGGCGGCGAGCAGACGGCCTGGCGGCTGCGCGACTGGGGTGTCAGCCGGCAGCGCTACTGGGGCACGCCGATCCCGATCGTGCATTGCGAGGCCTGCGGCGTGGTGCCGGTGCCCGAGAAGGACCTGCCGGTCGTCCTGCCAGAAGACCTGATTCCCGACGGCAGCGGCAACCCGCTCAACAAGAGCGAGACGTTCCTCCATTGCACCTGTCCGCGCTGTGGCCGGCCGGCCAAACGCGAAACCGACACGATGGACACGTTCGTCGACAGTGCCTGGTACTTCATGCGCTATTGCGACCCGCAGCTGCCCGACGCCATGGTCGGTGCGGGAACCAAGTACTGGATGCCGATGGACCAGTACATCGGCGGCGTCGAGCACGCCATCCTGCATCTGCTTTACGCGCGCTTCTGGACCAAGGTGATGCGCGACATGAAGCTCGTCGAGTTCGACGAGCCGTTCACGCGCCTGCTGACGCAAGGCATGGTCCTCAACCACGTGTGGGCACGCCAGACGACGCAGGGCGGCGTCGACTATTTCCCGCCCGAAGACGTCACCCCCCTCGGCGATGGTTCCGGCAAGCTGGAAGCGGGCCTGCTTGCCGACGGCAGCCGGGTCGAGTATCGCGGCATGCTCAAGATGGGCAAGACCGAGCGCAACGGCGTCGACCCGCGGGAAATCATCGACCGCTATGGCGCCGACACGGCACGGCTGTTCGTCATGTTCGCGTCGCCCCCCGAGCAAACGCTCGACTGGAACAATGCCGGCGTCGAAGGCGCCAACCGCTTCCTCAGGCGGCTGTGGAAATTCGCCGCCCGACATGCCGATGCGATCCGTGCCTCGACCGCCAGCGCCGTTGCGAACACGCCGACGCTCCGACACGAGGTTCATTCCGTCTTGCGCCAGGTGGGTTACGACTACGAGCGCATGCAATACAACACGGTCGTCTCCGGCGCCATGAAGTTGCTCAATGCGCTCGAGAGCCACGCGGAATCGGCTGACGCTGCCAGCCTGCGCGAGGGCGTTTCCATCCTGCTGCGCGTGCTCTATCCGGTGTGCCCGCACACGACGTGGGCGCTGTGGGGCGAGCTCCGCTTCGATGCCGAATCCGGACCCTTGCTCGATGCACCCTGGCCGGTGTTCGACGAGCGCGCGCTGGTCCAGGCCGAGGTCGAGCTGATGCTGCAGATCAACGGCAAGCTGCGCGGCAGCATCCGGGTGGCGGCCGCAGCCGGCAAGCATCAGATCGAGGCCGCCGCGCTCGCCGCGCCCGAGTTCGTGAAGTTCGCCGAAGGCCGGCTCGTGAAGCGGGTGATCGTCGTGCCGGGTCGGCTCGTCAACGTCGTCGTCTGATGTCGGCGCGCCGTACGTTTCTCCTCGGAGCTGCGAGCCTGCTCGGCGCTTGCGGTTTCGAGCTCAAGCGCGCGCCGGAGCTGCATTTCAAGACGATCCGGCTCGCCGGGTTCACGCCTCGCTCGCCGCTCGCCGCCGAGCTGAAAATGAACATCGACGCGAGCACCACCACGCACGTCGTCGAGGCGGTGAAGGATGCCGAAGTCGTGCTCCAGGCGCTCGCCGACGAACGCGAGAAGAGCGTCGTCGCCACCACCTCTGCAAGCCAGATTCGCGAATACGAGCTGCGCTCGCGCTTTCGCTTCGATCTGCAAAGCGCCGCGGGCAAGGACCTGCTGCCGGCCAGCGAAATCCTCCTCAAGCGCGACCTCACCTACACCGAGAGTGCGGCGCTCGCCAAGGAACAGGAAGAGGCCTTTCTCTATCGCGCCATGCAGACCGACATCGTCTCGCAGGTGCTTCGGCGACTCGCCTCGGTGCGAGTGCTCTAGGGTCAGCGCTGCGTCTGCGATGCAGATCCGCTCCGATGCTCTCGCCGCACACCTGACGCGCGGGCTCGTGCCCGTCTACACGGTATGGGGCGATGAGCCGCTGCTGGCGCAGGAGGCGTGCGACTTCATTCGCCGGACCGCTCGCGAGGCCGGCTGCACCGAGCGTCAGGTTCACACCGTCGCCGGAGCGCATTTCGACTGGAGCAGCCTGCTCGGCTCGGCGCAGGCGCGCAGCCTTTTTGCCGATCGCCAGCTGGTCGAGATACGCATTCCTTCGGGCAAGCCGGGCAAGGAGGGGTCGGATGCCCTTCAGCGCTATTGCGACGCCGCCATCGCCGACGGCGGGCGCGACGTGATCACGCTGGTTCAGCTGCCGCGGCTCGACGGCACGCAGCAAAAAAGCGGCTGGTTCGCCGCGCTCGATCGCGCCGGCCTGGCCGTGCGCGTCAATCCGGTCGAGCGCGCCGCGATGCCATCGTGGATCGTCGCCCGCCTGGGAGCACAGGGCCAGGGAGTCGTCTCGGGGCCGCAGGGCCAGCACCTGCTCGCCTTCTTCGCCGACCGCGTGGAAGGCAACCTGCTTGCCGCGCACCAGGAGATCCAGAAGCTCGGCCTGCTCTATCCGCCCGGCGAACTCAGCTTCGAGCAGGTCGAGGCCGCCGTGCTCAACGTCGCCCGCTACGACGTCTTCAAGCTCGGCGAAGCCGTGCTGGCAGGACAGGCGGCGCGCGCCTTGCGAATGATCGACGGCCTCGAAGCCGAAGGCGAGGCGGCGGTTCTCGTGCATTGGACGCTGGCCGAAGACATCCGTGGCCTCAAGCGCGTCAAGGACGCGCTCACGGCCGGCAAGCCGATGCCGATCGCGCTTCGCGAGGCAAGGGTGTGGGGCGCCAAGGAGCGAGTCTTCGAGCGCGCGCTGGCCCTCCTGAGCGATACCGCGCTGGCCGGACTGCTCGACGCGGCCCACGTCTGCGACGGGCTGGTTAAGGGCCTGAAGCACCCCGACTGGCCCCTCGACCCGTGGCAGGGCCTGAAGCGGCTCGTGCTGATGATCGTCGAGCACACGTCGCGAGCGAACGGCAAGACAGCGATCCGCATGGCCCTGACGGCCTGAGCCGTCACGCCGATTCGACGCTTTCGAGCAGCAACCCGAGCGCACGCTCGACCGCGGCGGCGCGAATCGCGCTGCGGTCGCCTCGCGCGTGCAAGAGCGTCGCGCGAGTCGCGCGACTCGGAGCTGCCACGGCGATCCACACCGTGCCGACAGGCTTGGCCGCCGAGCCGCCGCCCGGCCCGGCAATGCCGGTCACGGCGACGGCGTGTCGCGCCCGCGATCGTGCAACTGCTCCATCGGCCATGGCGCAGGCGACCTCGGCGCTGACCGCACCGTGCTTGTCAACAAGCGCTGCCGCGACGCCGAGCATCTCGGCTTTCGCGCCGTTCGAGTACGTGACGAAGCCGCGTTCGAACCACTCGCTCGAGCCGGCGAGCGAAGTACACGCGGCGGCCACCAGCCCGCCGGTGCACGACTCGGCCGTCGCCACGCTCTCGGCACGGGTGCGCAAGGCATCGGCGAGGCGCGCGACGAGCGTGGCGGCGTCGATCAGATGAATTTCCACACGGCAATGACGAGCAAGGTACAAAGAGCCGCGACGAAGTCGTCGAAGAGGATGCCGAATCCCTGGGCCCAACCGATCGACTGACCACGGCGCAGCTTGAATCGCTGGTCGGCCCAGCCGACCGGGCCGGGCTTGGCGGCGTCGAAGACACGAAACAGGACGAAGGCAACGGCCTGTGCCATCAACCCGGCCGGCGTGACGAGCCACAGGACGAACCAGAAGGCGACGACCTCGTCCCAGACGACCGACGACGGATCGGCCTGCGCCAGATGGCGGGCGGTGACGGTGCAGGCCCACCAGCCGACAAGCGTCGACGCCAACAGGACCACGCCGCGCGTGGTGTCGCTCATCGAGGGTTGCAGGGCGTCGAATGCGAGCCACGCCCAAAGCGTGCCTGCGGTCCCCGGCGCCACTGGCGAAAGCCCGCTGCCGAAGCCAAGCGCGATCAGGTGCGCCGGGTGGGCAAGAAGAAAACGCCAGTCGGGGCGGCGCCCTGTGCCGCGCACCGGCGGGTTGAGCGTCGGCTCGGTGCTCATGCTCCTGCAGCGCCGCTCGGCGCGGTGCGGAAATGGTCGAACGACGCGTGGCCGGGTTCAACGCCGCGACCGGCGCGATCGATGAGCCGCAGCGAATGTCCCGGTTCGATCCAGCCCACGCGCGTCACCGCGACGCCTGCACTCGCCGCCGCCCGGGCGACGTCGTCACGCCGTGCGGCGGGCGCCGTGAAGATGATCT
>Ga0075521_10000123_pt1 | contig 17517 bp, 13 predicted proteins | sample NGEPerD_FD_74785 | JGI IMG/M metagenome (GOLD analysis project Ga0075521, IMG submission 74785) | Arctic peat soil microbial communities from the Barrow Environmental Observatory site, Barrow, Alaska, USA - NGEE PermafrostAB12-D | ecosystem: Environmental > Terrestrial > Soil > Wetlands > Peat ...
CCCTTGCGCGAGCGCGGGCGCGGCGGCGATGCTGGCCCCGGCGATGCCGAGCGCCACGATGGTCTGCAGCTTCATGCCTTCTCCTTGCGGCCTACGGTGATCGGTCCGGGCTTTCGGTTCTTGAGGTCGGCGACCCATTTGGTTACCGTTGGATCAGCGTTCGGCGAAAGCGCGAGGTAGCGGCTGTAGAGCTCCAGTGCCCGCGGCGCGTCGCCGAGGTAGAGGTCGTAGAGGATGCCGAGGTTGAGCGTGGCCGGCCCATAGCCTGCGTCGAGCCCGATCGCCTTCTGGTAGGCGTCGCGCGCCTTCTCGAACTGGCCCTGCTGGCGGTAGGTGACGCCGAGCTGGTTGAAGAAGATCGGCTGGCGCGGGTTCAGGCGCACCGCCTGCTCGAGCTCGGCCGCGGCTTCGGCAAGCTTGCCAGCCTTGCGGTAGATCACGCCGAGGTTGGCGTGCGGGCCACCGAGCTCGGGGTTGGCCTGGGCCAGCGCCTTGAACGCACGCTCGGCTTCTTCGGTGCGGCCGCTGCGCAGGGCGCTGCTCGCGTCGTCGAAGGCGCGCTGAGCCGCCGGATTGACGGGCGCTTCGCTGACGGCGGGTGCGGCGCTTCGCGCCGGCGCTGCCGTCGCGGTGCCGCTCGAAGGCGTGATCGCGTCGCGGATCGCCGTCATCGGCTCGGAGACGCTCGCGCATCCGACCGCGCCGAGAACGGTCGCGCCCACGATGGCGAGCCAGAGCAGGCTAGCGAATCGCATCGACGACTCCTTCGCTCACTTCGGTCTTGCCGTAGCGCACCGGGCGCAGCTCGCGCAACGCGTCGAAGCTGCTCTTGACCCACTTGTCGTAGACGCCGTCGCTGGTACGCCGGGCGTTGAGCTCGTGCAGCTCGGTCGCCTTTTCCTCGAACGGGAAGGCCTGCTCCTCGAGGAGCACGTTGTACTGTTCGAGCTCAGCCTTGGAAAGCTTCGGTGGCCGCTCCGACGCGAGCAGCGCCTTGCCGAAATCGCGGTAGACCGTGGCGATGCGGTAGGTGGCTGCCGTCGTGATGTCGGCCACGCCATAGTCGGCGGCCACGCTGTAGGCCTTCAGCGTCTCTTCCATCTTCGCCTTCTTGAGCTTGAGTTGTCGCGCGAGCGGCTCGACGAGGGCGACCTTGCGGTAGGCGTCGGCCACCGGCTCGGCCATCGCCAGAGCGGCACTCGCGCCGAGAAAGCGCGTCCGCGGCGTGCGGCCGGCGCCGCCGCTCTGGTCGGCCTGGAAGATGTCGCGCATGAGCGCCGCTTCGCGCGTCGGGTTGCCGTCGTCCTTGGCGATCCTGGCGAGGCGAAAGCGGGTTTCGACGGCCGACTCGAGCGGCTGCGGGTTCTGCGCCAGGTAACGCTCGTAGGCCTTCGCGGCGGCTGCCCGCGAACCGGCCTTCTCGTAGTACTCGGCAGCCTGCCAGAGCGCGTCACGCGCGACCTTCGGATCCTTGCTCGAGGCGGAGAGCCGCTCGAACTCGCCGGCCGCGCCCGCCCACTGGCCCTTCTCAAGATAGGCGACCGCGAGCTTCTTGCCGACCTCGCCCTGCAGCGCATGGTTGGGAAAGCGCTGGCGGAAATCCTCGAGCGTCTTGATGGCGCCGTCCCAATCCTTCAGCGAGATGAGCGTCGCCGCGGCGTCGTACTGGGCCGAGGCGCGAACCGCCGAGCCCGGCGCGACCGAGCCGACGCGGGCAAAGCTCGCTGCCGCCTCGCGCTGCTTGCCGCTGGCCCGCGCCTGCTCGCCCTGCTTGTAGATGGCCGCGGCCTGGCGCTCGACGAGATCGGCGCGTCCCGGGTCTTTCTCGGGCGTCAGCTTCAGCGCTTCGGCGAAGGCCTTCTCGGACACATCGAAGGCACTGCCGTCGAAGGCCGCGTAGGCCAGCACGGTGAAGGCGACACGGCGCTGTGCCGCCGGCGCCGCCGGTTGCAGGTCGACGACGCGTTGCGCGACGCTGGCGGCCTGGGCGTTGTCGTGCAGCGCATAGAGTTTTTCGGCGGCGTCGGAGAGCACGGGGCCGTCGCGCACGTCGCTCGGGAAGGACTGCGCGAAGCGCAGCGCACTTGCCACGCTGGCGCGCTGCAGGGCAGGCTGCTCTGCCGGCGCTGCCTTCTTCAGCTGCGCGGCGTAGCAGAGCAGCGCGCCGTAACCGGCGTCGGCGCTCTTGTCGTGCTTCGCGTAGCCGTAGGCCGACTTCTCGTATTCGACGGCCGCCTCGGCGAAGCGCGAGTCTTCGAACAGCAACTCGGCCAGGAGGAAGTTGCTCTGCGCCGCCGCGGGGTCGTTGGGGAACGAGGCGAGAAACTCGCGGTACCAGCGAACGGCTTCCTGGTAGTCGGCCGTCGCCTTGCTCTTCTGCGCCGTCGCGTGATAGAAGCGGGCGAGCTCGGCCAGGCGCGTCTTGACAAGCGGCTGCGCCTTGTCCCAGCCCTCGGGGCTGGCGCGGCGGAACTCGCTTTGCCGACCATAGCGGGCGACGTATTCCTTCTTCGCCTCGACGGCGAGGTTGGCGAAACCGGTCTTCTCGTAGATCTCGATCACCTTCGCCTGCTGCACCGGCGCCTGCGCGTCAAGCGGATGCATCTTGGCGAACAGGGCAAAGGTGTCGGCCGCGTCCTTGGGCCGCTCCTGCTTGATGTAGAGCTCGCCGAGCTGCTCGTAGACGCGCGACTCGTAGCTCTTGCGCGCCGGCGAGTCGATGAAGGCCGGGATCGAGGCGGCGCCCTGCAGGTTGGCCAGGCTGATGCTCGTCACGCGGAACGTGTCTTCGACGAGCTCGCGGTCGGCGCGGCTCAGGCCGGCGATGGTGTCGAAGCCGCCCTCGCCGGAGCGGCCGGCGACCTTGAGGTCGAGTACCGCGAAGAACGATCGCAGCGACTCGTCGAGGCGGCCCTGCTTGTAGACCGACCAGCCGAGCATGTAGAGCGAACGGTCCTGGTAGGGGCTGCTTTCGGTCGACGAAAGGACGGCCGCGTAGGCCTTCTCCGCACCGGAATAGTTGCGCAACGTGAAAAGAAGCTCGCCGCGCCTGAACTGCGCCTCGTTGCCGTAGCGCGTGTTGGGGTAGTCCTTGACGAGCCGATCGAGCGTCTTCAGCGCCGTCTCGAGATCGCCGCCCTGCTCGTAGGCGCGTGCCATCTGATAGAGCACGCGGTCGTTGTTCGGGTCGGCCGGATAGGTCTTGAGGTAGTCCTGGTAGCGCGCCACGGCGGCCTTGTAGTCGGGGGCGTCGGTCTTCGCGCTGTTGGCGCTCTGGTTGTCGGCGTTGTCCATCTCGAGGTCGCCGATGCGGCGCATCGCGTCGGCGCGCTGCGGCGCCTGCGGCGCGATATCGAGGAACTTGCGGTAGGCCTCGATCGCCTTGGCCTCGTTGACGGCGACGGTCGTTTCTTTTTCGACCGTCACCTGCCGGTTCGCCAGCGTCTTCAGCGTTGGTTCGTTGTCGGGCGTGCTGCCGCGCTTGCTGGCGCAGGCGCAGAGCAGGCAGGCGACGACGATCGCCAGACTATGGTTTGGCCGAGGCAGCATTTTCTGCGTCCTGTTTGCCGTTGGCTCGGTCATAGAGCTGCGCCAGCGCAAAGCGTGCCTGCGTCGTGTACGAAGCGATTCGTTGCTGCTGGTTGCTCAGCTCGGCGATGGCGATGTCCTGCGCTTCGAGGCGCTGCTCGCGGCCCAGCCCTGCCACCCGCGGAATCATCACCTGCAGCAGCGGGCTGATGGCCGCGATGCGCTGGGCGAAGCGGTCGAAGCGGGCCGGTTCCTCGCGCTGCGCGTCGGCCAGTGCGGTTTGTCGGCGCTGCGCCTCGGCGAGCGCGGCATCGATCAGGCGCAACTCCTTCGATTCGGTGTAGAGGCGCGCTGTGTAGTCCTGCGCGAGCTGCCAGCTGAGCACGCCCGACAGCAGGCGCACGCGATCGCGTGCCTTGGTCACCTCGGCATCGGCGGCGGGGTCCTCGACCAGCTTTCGAACCGTCTTCAGGCGCTCGAGCAGGTCGAGCTGCTTCGCATCGGCGAAGGCGACACCGTCGGCCTCGTTTTCGCCGCGCGCGACCTCGCCAGCGACGCCGTCGCGGCGCTGCACGAGGGCATCGAGGTTGATCTTTTCCTGGCTTTCGCGCACGGCGGGCAGGCGATCGGCGAAGGCCTTGCGCCGCGTCGCCAGCATGTCGTTGAAGACGACGAGCTTTTCCTTCCAATCGTCGAGGTTCTTCGAGAGAAAGCGAAGGTCGCGATAGTTCTTCAGCGCCTCCTGGAACTCGTGCTGCGCCAGCAGCTGGGCAAGGTGGCGTGCATGCGGCATCTCGGGAAGGTCGCGGATGTTCCAGAACCAGCCCATCTCGTCGCCGGGGTTCTGCTCGACCAGCGAATCGATCAGGGTGCCCGCGCGGATCGCCTTGATCGATTCGCGCAGGTCGGCGTTCTCCCGCTCGAAGGCCGAGATGGCGCCCTCGTAGTGCTCGAGCGCCTGGCCATACGCGCCGATCTCCGCGTACGCGTAGGGCACGGCGATTTGCGCTTCGAGCACGGCCGAGTCGCTCGCGTCGCGCTGGGCCAGCTCCGTCCACGGCACCAGCGCGAGCTTGGGCTCCTTCATCGCGTCGGCGGCCCAGCCGAAGCCGAGCAGGGCGTTGTTCGACTGCAGGCTCTTCAGCCGCACGCGCTCGAGATAGACGCGCGCTTCCTTGGGCCGGTTGTCCTGCAGGGCCGCGAAGCCGAGCGCCACGTTGGCGCGGTCGCGCAGGCTGCGGTATTCCTCGCTCGGCGCCGAGTCCTTGCCGAGGGCGTCGAGCACCGGCGTGCCGCGCGCCGCGTCACCCGACTTGAGCAGGGCGATGCCGAGGTTGTAGCGAACGTAGCGGGCGTCGACTCCCTTGCCCGGCTTGAGACCATCGAGCGCCTTCGCGGCGTCGGCGAAGGCCGAGCGGGCCATGAGCAGATTGGCCTGCAGCAGGGCGCGCTCCTCTTCCAGATCGCCGGGCAGGCGCTTCTCGACGTGGCCGAGCGCCTCCTCGGCCTCGGGCAGGTAGCCGCGCTGGTAGCGGATCTTGGCGAGGTAGAACCAGGCCCGGTCACGCACCGGAGGCGAGGCGCCGCGCTGGATCAGCTGTGTGAAGATTTCGCCGGCTTCCTTGGTCATGCCGTACGAGGCGAGCATGCCGCCGCGCAGCACCTCGGCCTCGTCGGCGTGGTGCCAGACGCGATCGAATTTTTGCGACGCCATCAGCGTCGTGATCGAGGTGAAGTAGCGATCCTGGAAAAACTGGAAGAGCGCGTCGCCGTAGTGCGGGTCCTTGACCTCGTGGTTCGGCACGACGACGTCGGCACCGCTCGCCGCGCAGGCGAGCAGTGCTCCCGATGCGCCGATCGCGATCGCGCAAAGGGAGTGACGCAGGGCGGCGATTCGGCGCATCGACGATTACTGCCAGAGCTTGACGTCGAATTCCGGTTGCAGCTTGCCGGTGGCGTCCTGAATGCGCAGCTCGATGTATTTCGCTTCGGTCGTCTTCTCGAACTTGACCGTCGCGCCGCGCTTGTAGTCGCGGTCGTGCGGGCCCTTGCCGGTGAAGAACGCCACCAGCTCATGGTCGCCGGTGCGCAGGTTGCCCAGGTACAAGCGCTGCACGCCGCCGCGGTGCAGCGCCTGAACTTCGAGCTGCGTGTAGAGGTAGTTGGCAACGACCTTGTCGTCGAGCTTGATCTGCACCGAGTCGAGGTCGAAGAGAACGCCTACGTCCATCGAGACGAAGAGGGCCACCTGCGTGTTCGCCGGAAAGAGCAGCTCTTCCTCGAGCACGAGCAGGTCGCGATTGAGCTTGATCACGTCGGTCTTGACGTCCTGCACGCGGCCGTCGAGCGTGGCGGCCAGCGGCGCGCTGGCGGCTCCGGCCGGCCCCGGCGTGGCCGAAGCCATGGGCGCGCTGGCCGACAGCGCCGGCGCGACGGCGCTTGCCGCGGCGTCGGGGCCGGCGGCCGCCATCGGCGTGGCCGCCGGCGTGGTTGCCGCGCCGGGCATCGCTGCCGGCATGGCGGCGCTGCCGGATTGGGCCGCCGCAGATGGCTGGGCCGGCGCCGCAATCGTGGCTGCGGCGGCCGCGGCGCTGGCAGCGGGCTTGGCCGGCACGGCGTCGGCGCCCCAGGCCGCCGGCGCGGTGACCATGGCCAGGGCGGCGGCGATCAGAAGGCAATATCGATTGAACATGGACCTGACCCGTCTCAGTAGATGGCCGACACGTACAGCTGCACGACGCTCGAGCTGTAGCCGTAGAGACTGCCGGTGCGAACGTCGGTGAAATCCTTGAACTTGAAGCGCGTGTATTCATACGCGCCATTGAGCTTGACCTCGTAGCGCCCGGGGATCTTGCGCACCGTGTAGCTCAGCTTGGCGCCGAGACTGCCATCGTTGAACGTGCTCAGCTGGCGGTTGCGCGAGACGTAGGTCGTTTCGCTGATCGCGTTGTCGCTGTAGAAGAGCGCGTGGCTCTGGGTGTAGTAGCGGGCGTAGGCATCGGCCAGCCAGGCCTGGCCGAGATAGCGGCTGTAGCCGAGCTCGGCGGTGTGCGCCTTGATCGCCCAGGTGTCGCGGAAGTAGCGGTACTCGACGTGCATCGCGTCGCGATTGCCGAGGTCGCCGATCAGGCGCAGCTTGACCGCCCGCCCGGTTCGGGTTCGCGGGTTGCGCTCGGGCACGGCGGCGCCGAAGACTCGGGCGACGCGATACGGGCTGCCGAGAAAGCCGTCGTCGGAGAGCGCTTCGAAATTGGCGCTCATCAGCCAGCGCGGCGTCAGGATCTGTGTTGCGCCGAGCCGGTACTGCCAGTGCGTCGCGTGGTCCTGGAATTCGGGCGAGCCCTTCTTGGTGACGCGATCGCTGCCGCGCGAAAAGCCCAGGCTGACGTTGGTCATGCCGCCGAAGACTTCCTGGGTGACGTCGATGCTGCCGTTGTTGGCAACGTAGTCTGGCTCGTGGCTGGTCGAGGCCGCGACCGTGATCTGCGAATCGCGATAGACGTAGTCGCCGCTGAGCGCGAATTCCTGGCGCGTCTCGCGATACGGGCTCGCCGTCGTGACGACGTCGATCGAGGCGTTGCTGACCGCGTCGACGTAGTAGGTGCCGGTGAGCGACACCTTGTCGGCGATGCTCTTGCGCACGAGGAGCGCCGGCCCCTGGGCCGTGACGCCGCCGCCGTTATAGAGGTGGTAGAGCGCTTCGGCATGGTCCTCGGGCAGGTCGACGGCGCGCGCGCCGCTGGCCGCGAGAACGCCGCCGATCAGGCCGGCCAGGCGACGCAGGAGCGCGGCACGCCGCCTGGCGGCACGAAGGCCGCGCAGTCGGGCCACGCCGCCGGCGCGAAGGCGTGCGTTCGAGCGCCTAGTTGCAGCCACAACCGCCTCCCTGCACGCCGGTGGCGCCGCGCGCCGCCTCGCGCACGTCGCGCACGTGCTCGAAGTGCTTTTCGGGCAGGCTGTCGCGCGAGAGCTTCATGATCGGATCGGCGAGGCGCTCGCGTTCGTAAGGCTTGACCCAGGGCTCGATCGGCTTGAAGGTGGGCAGCATGGAGCAGCCGCCGAGCAGCGCCGAGGCCGCGATCAGGGCGATCGCCGGACGCATGCGCGTCTTCACTTGAGAAGCTCCCGGATCTGCTTTTCGTAGTTCTCTTCGTAGCCGTTGAGGTAGCCGCGGTGCACGTAGCGGACCTTGCCGTCGCGGTCGATGATCACGGTCGAGGGCATGGTGCTCAGGTCGTAGAGCTTGCTGACGGCCTTGTCGGTGTCGAGGAGAACCGGGAAGCTCACCCCGAGCTTGGCCGCCACGTCGGCCGCCTTCATCGCGTCGTCGTCGACATTGACGCCGAGCAGCACGAACCCCGACGACTTGTACTTCTGATAGAGCCGATCGAGCTGCGGCATTTCCTGCCGGCACGGGCCGCACCAGGTGGCCCAGAAGTTCACCATCACGACGCGACCGCGCTGCTCCTGCAGGCGCATGTTCGGCCCGCCCATCGTGCGCAGGGTGAAGTCGGGCGCCGCCGAGGTCGGCGCGATCGCCGGCGCCGCGCTGCTCGCGGCGAAGGCCAGGGCGATTGCGGCGATGCACCGCAGTGGGCGTTGAAAGGAACTCGGCAACGTGGTGTACATGGCAACCCTGCGGCTTCAGAAATAGACGGTGACGCCACCGGTGAGCTCGATGTTCTGCGTGCTCGTGCGCTTGCCCAGGAGGTCGAGCGAGAACACGTGGTCGCGCAGGTCGACCTGCAGGGCGGCGTGGTCGTTGATGAAGACGCGCCAGCCGAGGCCGAAGTTCAGCGTCGGGCGACGCTGGTCATCGACCTTGGTGCTGCCGACACCGGTGATCAGGTAGAGCTGCGTCGGCCGTGCCCGCCGGCCGCCGAGGAACACCTCGCCGGGCAGGACGTTGTAGCCCACCGAGAGGTTGTAGTAGGTGAGCGTTTCTTTCTCGGTCGGGAAGATGCCGCCCGGCAGGATGCGGCGGAACTGCTGGTCGCTCACCTTGGTGATCGCGTAGACGCCCTCGACGAAGAAGTCTTCGGTGATGTGATAGCCGAGGCGCACGCCGCCGACGCCGCTGGTGCCGAAGTTCTGCGTCGCGTAGCTGCCGCCGAAGATGCCGAACTCGAAATCGTTCGAAGGAAACTTCGGCGTCTTGACGTCGCGGCGGTCGACTTCGGGCACGACCACCTGCTCGTTCGGCACGGCCGGCGGGTCGGCCGCGTTCGCCGCGAAGACGGTCGCCACGGCGGCGAGAGCCAGCAGGGCCTTGCAGTGCGTTGTCGGTGTCATGGCTGCCCGTCCGCGGGTGGCTGGATTCGTTAGAAGAAGAAGGCGAGGCCGCCCGTCCAAGCGCGATATTCGGTCGTGCGCTGGTCGCTAACGTACACCGTGTAGAGGCTGTAGTCGGCGCGCAAGACGAAGCGTTCCGTGAGGTAGTAGCGCACGCCCACGCTGGCGTTGGCGAGCTTGGCGTCGGTCGTCGTCGCGCCCACCAGACTCAGGTTCGGAAAGTTCTTGAACTTGCCGAGGCCGACGCTGAGAAACGGCGAGAAACGGCGGTCGGACCAGGGCTCGGCCAGCACGTTGATGTGCCACAAGTCGGTGCCCGAGAACAGGCCCTGCACCTGGCCGATCGTGCCCTCGAGGCTGAGCGTCTCGGACAGGCGATAACTGCTCCAGACCTTGAGCATGGGCTCGGCCTTGAAGTGGCCCCACGCCGCGCCGAGCTGCACCTTGCGGTTCAGGTAGTCGTCGATCAGGACATCGCGAAAGCTCTTGCGCACTCCACCTGCGGTGAGTGTGGTCTCGAGCTGCTGGCGCGTCACCCAGCCGACCTTGCCGCCCTCGGTACGCACCCGATACCAGTCGGTGTGGCGCAGCTCGATGGCGATCTGCTCGCCGCGCGCGGCAACGAAGAAGATCGGGAAGCCGCGGCCCGGGCCGGTACGAAGCTCGAGGTAGGCATCGGCGATGCGCAGGCGGTCGTCGGCCACTGCCGGCGCTGCCGCGATCGAACTTGCCGGCGCCGAGGCGGAGGCCGCTGTCGGCGCCGCGACGCCCGAGGCTGGCACGGCGGGCGCCGATGCCGTCGCCGATGCCGCCGGAGCCGGAGACGGCGCCGCGGCATCCTGCGCTCGCGCGGCAGGCCATGCGAACGATACGGCGACGAAGGCCGCCGCGGCGCCGAAGGCGCGCCAGGTCATTGCGTGTTGCACGTGCCGGTGTTCGGGTCAGCAGGCGTGAACATGCTATAGGTTGCAGTGCTGAATTCGTCCTGCCCAAGCGGAGCGGGATGGCTGATCCAGTATCGAATAAGCTTGGCGTTCGGGTCGTTCTCGCTGGGGAAGATGAGGCCGCCGCCGTGCAGCACGCCCAGCAGCAGCGGTTTGGTCAGGATGCGGCTCTGCGGCAACGAGCCGACGATGACCTCGCCTTGTGCCGAATAGAAATTCTTGTAGATCGCGCTGGCCCGGATCACGTCAGGCGTATTTGCCGCGTTGGTCACGTCGAGCGGCAGCGCGCCGGGCTCGACCCGGAATGCTCCACCCGTGCCTGTCGCATTCGCATGGCAACCCGACCCGGCGCAGGTGTTGGTCGATGTGATGCCGTTGAGCTGGATCTGCAGCTCGGCGAGAAAGATCGGGTTGATGCACTTCTCGAAGTACGCGAAAGAAAGGTGCTGCCCCGCAGGCGCCGCACCATTGACGATCGGCGACGGATTGTCGAATGGATTCGACGTTCCGCCGCCGCAACTCGCCAGCAGCAGGGCTGCCGTCGAGGCGATGAGTGCGCGCCGGATGATCCTGGTCCTGGACGCTCCGGCGAAAAGCTGGCGACGAATCCGTTCCGACATTCCGGTCAACACCCCGAGGCGATCCAGCTGGCGATCGCGTTGTAGTCGGCGCTGCCCACCGGCAGAACCGCCGTGGTCACGCCGACCGCGCCGGTCGGGTGCGGCACCGTCGAGGGCTTCTTCAGCAGGTAGTTCGAGGCGGCGTTGCATGCGTTGGAGATCATCGACAGCGTCACGCCGTAGTCTCCGTCAGGTTCGCCGGTCAGGACGAAGCGGTTGTCGCGGAACGAGGTGCCGACCGGGACTTTTGACGCGCTGCTGCCGATTGCCTGATGGCAACTGGCCGCGCAGGTCTTGCTCAGGATCGGGAACACCTGGGCGATGAAGGTGTCTTCGCTGAGTGCCGGCAACATGCGAACACCGGCGCCGGCGTTGAACGGGTCGTTGTAGTACTTGCTGCCGAGGTCGATCCATTCGGCGACGACGCGCTTCTCGGCCGCGTTGATCATCTTCGAGTGGTCGGGCGCCGTGGCCGGCGGGTTCGGGTGCGCGGCCCGCGTCGTGGCGCTCGCCATCAGCGATTCGCCCCAGAGGATCTCGACGAGACGGCTCTTGCGCGACAGGCCGAACGCTTCGCCCTCGCTGGCCGCGGTGTCGACCAGCGCGGGGCCGCGCTTGATGACGAGAACGCCTTCCTTGATCTCCGTTTCGGGAAGGCCGGTGACGGGGTCGATGAGCGGGTCGCCGATCATCAGCTCGTCGTACGAGGTGACCCGGCCATCACCGGCTTGCGTGCCGCTGAGGTCGAGCTTGTCCGGGTTGTTGTGGCAGCCCGTGCAGGTGTTCGCGCCGCGGTCGCGTGCCCAGATGGCCTGAACGTTCTCGGGATAGTTGACGATGCCGTTCACCGGCACGGTGCTCGCCAGGTCGTCGGCAGCCACGGCATTGCCCGTGTACTTGAGCGCCACCGCCTTGTGCGCCGTGATGCCGGCCTTGCTGGTGTCGGCCCAGACGTCGGTGTAGGTCATGTCGGGGCCGAGCTTGAGCGCGGTGGCGTCGAGGCGCGTGCGCGTGCCGGCCATCGTTTCGCCCGACTGGTGTGCCACGGCCATCGCCGGCAGCACGGCAGCCGGCACGCTGTTGACGACAGCGCCCGAGTTGATGGCGCCGCCGCGGCGCGGGCTGTGGCAGCCGTCGCAGGTGCGACGCTCGCCCGGTCGCACGTTGATCCAGTTGGTGTGCGTCTGGAAGGCGCGGCCGCTCGCGTCGACGACGGCCAGCCCGATCGGCGTGTCGGCCGGCACGGTCAGCTTGAACGAGCCGTCCGGCTCGATCGGCGCATAGCCGAGGATCTGCTGCATCTCGAAATCGGTCTCACCGATCGCGCTGCGCATGCCGCTCATTCCCGCAGGCGGCGCCACCGCGCGAACGGCGCGGATGAAGCGGGCCGGCGCGCAGTTGTACGCGGCGTCGGCCGGGTCCTTGATGCGCACGATGTCGGCGACCTGCGAGCGCGTGTCCTGCGGGTCGGCAGGCGCCGTCTTGGCGATGGCGGTCGTGCAGCCGGCGCCCAGGTCGGTGGCCAGGATGACGCCGTCGCCCATGCGGCCGAGACTGTCGGTGTCGTAGACGCTGCGCACTTCGAGCAGGCCGAGGTTCTGCGCGGCGAGCGCGGCGTCGACGTTGGTCGGGTCGATCGCGTTCGGCTCGGTGCGCACCTGGATCGGCACCGGGTGCGTGTACATGAAGCCGACCGGCGGTGCGGCGACGATCAGGAACGTCTGCTTGGCCGGGTCGAACATGTAGACCGCGTAAGACGGCGGCACGTTGTTCTGGATCGTGTCCTTCTGCTCGTCGACGATGAGCCTGTTCTCGTCGCCGATGCGGGCCATCTCGGCCGCCGTGAGCGTCGAGCAAGACACGACCACGCCCGAATTGGTGACCTCGCACGGTGTGTACGAGACAAGCACGCGATCGGAGCCGTCCCACAGGGGATAGGGCGAGGTGATGCGGCCGTACTGCGAGACGCCGCCGCCGATGTTGAGCGGCTGCGCCGTGACCTGCGTCTGCCCGCCTTGCGCCGGCACGCCGGCGGCTGCGGGCGTGTTCTGCTCGGAGTAGTGCGCCGCGTCGATGAAGACGAGGCCGCCGCCTTCGTGGGTGCGCGAGAGCGGCATCAGGTCGGACGTGAGAAAGCCCGCGTACTTGCCCGCGGGGTTCATGTCGCGCGGGTGCAGGAAGCTGTTGCCTTCGCTGTGCGCGCCGTAGAGCACGAAGAGGTTCGTGCCGTCGGGCTTGGCCGTGAAGATCTTGAAGTGGTTGCGGCCGCCGACGTGGTCCCAGCGCGAGAACATGATGTCGCCGTTGGGCCGCACCGTCGGGCTGCGGTCGTGGCTCTGGTTGAACGAGATCTGCGTGATGTTGGCGCCGTTGGCATCGGCCGTGTGCAGGTTGAAGACCGTTTCGCGTTCGTATTCGTCGAGCGCCTTGTAGCTGTGGCCGAGCGCCTGGTTGACGCTCGATTTGGTCTGCCGGTTCGAGGTGAACACATAGCCGCGTCCGGCCGGCAGGTAGGTGGGATCGACGTCGTCGCCGTCGGCCGAGCTCGTGATGCGGCGGAACGAGCCGCCCAGCAGGCCGCCCGTCGTCATGTCGTATTCCCAGATGTTCCAGCGGCCCGTGCAGGCGGCATCGGTGCCGATCTTCGAAGTGTTCGACGCCGGGCAACGCATCGAGAAGATGAGCTTCTTGCCGTCGTACGACACGTCGGGATTCGAGGCGTCGCCCTTGCCCTGCGTGAACTGGGCGGTGATGTTGTGCTCGGCCGCCGTCGGCGAGGATTTCTCGCGGATCATCAGGTCGCCGCCGGGCATGCTCGGCGCCCCGCTCGTGGGATTGATGCCGAGCGTGTTGACGCGCATCGCGTAGGCGATGGGCACGTCTCCCGCCACCACGAGGGTGTTGTCGCCCGCTGAACCATTGCCGCAGCCGGCGAGGGCGATGGCGAGGCAGGAGGCGCTGGTGGTCAAAGCCAGGGTCCGGAGCATATTCATCGTCGTCTCCTCAGGGGTCAAGTCGGTGGGGTTGGGGCGTGTCATGGCGTTGCTTTCGGCCCGGGCGCCAGGAGCCCGGAGGAGTAATGCAGCGTGCCGTTCGAGTCGATCACGACGGCGTCGACGCCGGCCTGGGACTCGATCAGGCGAAGCCCCTTGTCGACGCCGAGCACGAACACCGCTTTCGACAGTGCTTCGCTCGTCAGACCGTCGTCGGCGAGCACGGTGACGCTGTGCACGCTGCGTGGCGACTGGCCGGTCGCGGGATCGATGAGGTGGTGGAAGCGCTTGCCGTCGGCATCGAAGTAGCGCTCGTAATCGCCCGACGTGGAAATCGAGACGTCTTCGAGCGGTAGCACCGCAACCATCTCGCCGCTGCGGCGCGGGTCGCGAATGCCGATCGACCACGGCCGGCCGCGACAGTCGCCCATCGCTCGGCTGTCGCCGCCGGCGCTGACGATGGCGTGGGCGATGCCAAGGCGGCGCAGGATGGCCACCGAATTGTCGACCGCATGGCCTTTGGCGAAGCCGCCGAGGTCGATGCGCATGCCCTCGAGCGCGAAGCGGACGGTGCGCGCCTGGGCGTCGAGCACGAGGTGCTGGTAGCCCACCGCGGCGCGCGCAGCTTCGAGGGCCTCAGGGCTGGGGCGCACCCGCTCGCGATAGTCGTACAGCTGGCCCACCGCGGCGTAGGTGATGTCGAAGGCGCCGTCCGAGAGGCGCGAGAAGGCATCGGCACGCGCGATGAGACGGAACATTTCGGCGCTCAGCGGCACGGGACCGGCTGCAGCGTCGCGGTTGATTCGCGACAGCTCCGAGTCCGGCCGGTGCGGGCTCATCGCCCGGTCGATCCGGTGCATCTCGTGCATCACTGCCGAGATCGCTTTCTCGCCCGCCGCGTGGTCGTCGCTCCACAGCTCGACGTGGATCGCCGTGCCCATGATGGCTTCGTCGCGCATGAGCCAGCCGGCCGCGAATTCAGCGCCGGGCATGCCGGGCGCGACGGGGCGCGTGCTGTTGCGGGCTTTCAAGAGAGGAGACATCGATCGGTCGGCAATTCGATGGGGTGGGATGGCGATGAAGCGGGCTGTCGCTGATGGAAACAACTGGCGCCGCGGAGTCGTGAGGACTACGCAGATGACGTGCCGGAGAGTTCACCATGAGGAGGGGTCGGAAAGCCGTCAATTTTTGTTAGCAATGACTTCCGGCCGTGCCAAGTCTTCGAGTGGTTGGCCACGATTGGGCAACTCTGCGTCAAGATGCTTCAAACGTGACCGGACGCACCCGGGAGTTTTTCTCGAATCGACGGCCAGACGTGTCCAGACGTAGCACGAGCGCTGGCGACGCGGTTGCCGCGTGCGAACGCATGGCTCGTGACATCGCCGCCGCGGCCCGGTCGCCTCAGGCCCACACGAAGCTCGATGCGCAATCAGATCTGGACGCGCGTGCCGAGCTCGACGACGCTGTTGTCGGGCAGGTGAAGGAACTCGATGACGCTGCTGGCGTTGCGCGACATGGTCGCGAACAGCACTTCCCGCCAGTGCACCATGCCCGTCCCGCGAGTTGGAACGACGATCTGGCGGCTGAGAAAGTACGACACGGCGTTCTCGTCGACGCCCAGGCCGGGGAAGGCGAACAGGGAAAGAGCCTTCGGCACGTCGGGCTCGTCCTTGAAGCCGTAGTTGATGCGCACCTTCCAGAAACCCGGCACGAGCGGCTCGACCTCGACACGCTCGGCATCAGGAACGTACGGCACTTCCTGGAAGCCAACGGTGAGGATGAGGTTCTTCTCGTGCAGCACCTGGTTGTGCTTGAGGTTGTGCATCAGCGCCTGCGGCACGGTGTCGTTGTTGGCGACCGTGTAGACCGCCGTGCGCGTCGTGTGATGCACATAGGTATCGGAGGCGAGCGCGGTGACGAAGGGCAGCAGCTCCGGGTCGTCGCGACGAATCTGGTCGATCAGCAGCTCGCGGCCGCGCCGCCACGTCGCCATGACCGTGAAGATCGTCGCGCCGAGAGTGAGCGGGAACCAGCCGCCCTGCAGGATCTTGAGCGAGCATGAAGCGACCAGCACCGCATCGACGACGAGGAAGAGGCCTGTGGCCGCAAGGGCCAGCGGCAGCGGCAGGCCCCAGCCGAAGCGGATCACGAAGAAGGTGAGCAGCGTCGTGATGAACATCGTCACCGTGACGGCGATGCCATAGGCGGAAGCGAGCGCCGAGGTGCTGCCGAAGCCGACCACGGCGAGGAGCACGGCGACCATCACCGTCCAGTTGACGATCGGCACGTAGATCTGGCCGACCTCGCGCTCGGACGTGTGCAGCACCTTCATGCGCGAGATGAGGCCGAGCTGCACCGCCTGCTTGGTCATCGAGAAGGCACCCGAGATGACGGCCTGTGAGGCGATCACCGAGGCGAGCGTTGCCAGCACGACCATGGGAATGAGCCATGCCGCGGGAAAGAGCCGGTAGAACGGGTTGTCGAGCGCGGTCGGGTCTTCCATGAGAAGTGCGCCCTGGCCCATGTAGTTGAGCGCGAGCGCCGGCGCGACGAGGCCGGTCCAGGCGATGCGGATCGGCCGCTTGCCGAAGTGCCCCATGTCGGCGTAGAGCGCCTCGGCTCCCGTCAGTGCCAGCACGATCGAGCCCATCACGAGAAAGAGGTGCCAGCCGCGCGCCTGCAGGAAGGTGAAGGCGCGCAGCGGGTCGAGCGCCTGCAGGATCGTCGGGTTGCGGGCGATGTGCGAGAAGCCCGCGACTGCCAGGACCGAGAACCAGACGACGATGATCGGCCCGAAGGCCTTGCCGACGGCGGACGTGCCGAAGCGTTGCACGACGAAGAGGCCGACGATGATCGCCGTGGCGATCGGCAGCACGAAGGGCTTGAGCGTCGGCGTGATCGTCTCCAGGCCTTCGATCGCGCCGAGCACCGAGATCGCCGGAGTGATGACGCTGTCGCCGTAGAAGAGGGCGGCGCCCAGCACGCCGGTCAGCAGCAGCGGCGTGCGCCAGCGCTGCATCGGCCCCGCATCGCGGGCGGCCAGCGCCGTCAACGCCATGATTCCGCCTTCGCCGCGGTTGTCGGCGCGAAGGATGAGGACGACGTACTTGAGCGTCACGACGACCATCAGGGCCCAGAAGATCACCGACACCGCGCCGATGATGCCGGCCGCATTCAGCGGCACGCCGTTGGCCGGGCTGAAAACTTCCTTCATCGTGTACAGCGGGCTCGTGCCGATGTCGCCATAGACGACACCGAGCGCGCCGAGCGTGAGCGTGGCCAGCCCGTGTCTGCGTTCGTTGCCAGTCACTTGGCGAGGCAAGTTCGAGGTCTCCCAGGGGTATCCCTCGACGGCCTGCGCGCGGAGGTGATGGCACAGCGATTGTGTCGCAGAGCGCCGCAGGCCCGGGTGGCGCTACAGATCAGCGATGCCAGCCATCAGAACGACCCCGATCGGCTGACCCGAGAAGCGCACTCTCGGGCAGCGCATCGGCTCAGGCCGCTTCGGCCAGCGGTGCGGCAGGCTGGATTCCGGCGATCGCCCACTCGCGGCTGCCGTCGGCCGGCTTCACGAGGTGCCAGACCTCGTCGAACGCAACGGCAGCAGCCTGCGCTTGCTCGACGATCAGGCCATGGAAGCGCACGCTGACGACCTGCCGCTCGGCCTCGCTCGCCACATCGAGCACCTCGGCGTCGACGCGAACGACGTCGGTGCGCTGCGATCGGCCGCTGCGATCCTGCAACTCCAGGCGGGCCGCAGCGAACATCTCGGGCGTCGTGAAGTTGCGCAGGTCGTTCAGGTCGCCGGCATCGTTGGCCGCCTGCATGCGAATGAAGATGAGCTTGGCGATCCGCTCGAAGCCGGTCACATCGAAGCCTGCCGGCAGGCTCTGGACCAGCGGTGGCGAAATCGTTGCGGCGTCTGCCGCGTCGGCGGTCGCGGGCCGGGCGATGTCGCTGGCACGCCATGGCGCGCCGGCACCGGCCACCTGCATCGCCGGTCGCACGCCTGCCGGGGCGAAGCGGCGCACGACGAACCGGATCACCACCACCGCGACCAGGGCCAGCAGGGCGAGCATGACGATGTTGCCGAACTCGGCGCCGAAGCCGAGATGGCTCATCAGGGCGGCAATGCCGAGG
>Ga0075521_10000124_pt1 | contig 17470 bp, 18 predicted proteins | sample NGEPerD_FD_74785 | JGI IMG/M metagenome (GOLD analysis project Ga0075521, IMG submission 74785) | Arctic peat soil microbial communities from the Barrow Environmental Observatory site, Barrow, Alaska, USA - NGEE PermafrostAB12-D | ecosystem: Environmental > Terrestrial > Soil > Wetlands > Peat ...
CCCGTAACCCTATGATTGCGTTGGTTGCGGGGGGTGGATTTGAACCACCGACCTTTGGGTTATGAGCCCAACGAGCTACCAGACTGCTCCACCCCGCACTTCGATCATACCGAGATAGAAAGATCAGGTCAAACCAACGAGCTGTTGTGTCGATCGAAATTGCGTGTGTGTGCCGAAGACGCGCACGAATGTTCGTCGTCTGTAATAGCTATGGCGTTCGGCAGCTGTGAATGTGTCGTCCGGTCGACGCTTCTGTTGATGTCAAACAGTGTCAAGGCGGCTGGTGGATCTCGCCGTGAAGGGAACTGCGGTACCTCATCGGAGAGGGACGAGAAATAGGATTGTAGATTTTCTGGTGGGCGGTGTTAGGCTGGCTCCATGTCGGACGAGCGCAGCAATAAGGGTTCAGACAACCCGGCGGTGATTTGGGCAAAGTACTCCGAGATCGCGTTTATCATCCCTGCCGCGGTGGTCGTCGGACTTTTGATTGGCAAACTGCTCGACTATTGGTTGCACACGCGCTGGATTTTTCTCGGCGGAATCATCGTCGGCGCCGTGGTAGGGTTCGCGCAGATGATTGTCATGGTTACACGCGCTAAGGACTGACGGGCCATCAGTCAACCGTTCTGTGCAGCCGCCTGTTACTTCCCGATTCGGGAATGTCACCCTCGCAGGGTGCACATTACCTTGCGACTTCGAGTGTTTGGTCTTATGCATGATAGTGGAGGTTCTTGTGTATAGAATTGCGGCGTGGATTCGTCTTATCCTTCGCGGCTTCCTTCTGTTGCTGATCGCCGCTCTCACGGTCAGTTGTTTTTCTCAGGAAATACTCAGCACCTATGCGGATTTGTCGATTTCCGGACAGTGGCAGTCAGGGAAGAAGTATGCAACCGTCGAGACGGGGTCAGACATCTTTTACGATCCTGGTACCGGCGCTGTAATCGAAATCAGCCAACAGGCGGGCCTGCATAAGGCCGGGGAGATCGCAAAGTTCTTCACCGGCATCAACGCTAGCAGCAAGGACGCGGCTGGAGTGATGTCGGCGGGGGCATTCCCCCTTCCGTTTCTGTACGCCGAAAAGGCTTCGAAAGATCTGGCAAAGGGAACGAAGCCTCCCAGGATTTCGGACATGAAAGATGGCGAAGGGAACCCCCTGTGGTTTTACGTCTCGCAATTGTTCGATGCGTATCAAATGCATGATTCCGGTGGTTCTTCCGAGGTGAGGGAGGATTTTCTTCCGGTACGCGTCACCAAAGCAGAGCAACGTTCAGTTCCGGGTGGCGACGCTCTGTTGTTCGAAGTGGAGAACGAGAAGCCCATTTCTGAAACCGTGATCAAGCACTTTCACATGCCGGCGGCCTACAAGGACCAGCGGATGCGTTTCGGGTGGGTACAGTTTGCTCCCGGTGGAATTGCGTCGGGCCAGGGAGTCCTCTCGGTCGCGTTCGCCACGGCAGCGAATTCGACTTTGAACATCGAGGAAGTTGTGAAACAGGTGTCAGCCGCGAAGATAAAGCCGCTTTAGCGGACGAATGACTGTCAACCGGGACGTCGTGCGGTACAGTTATCTGCGGTATGTCAGCAACGGAACCCAGCGCTCGGGATAGTCCAGCCGAGAAATTCTACGGTGCAGCGTTAGGTCGGATCCGCCGCTTCATCGTGATACTCGGTGGCGCCGGAGTGCTGGTTTGCCTGCTCAGTTTCGGCCGGGTGGTGGCGGCGGGATTTCTGGTTGGGGCGGTCATCTCCTACGTGAACCATGTGTGGTTGGAGCGGATGATTGAGGCCCTTGGCGAGCGCATTACCAGTGGCGAGAGCCGCGAAAGGGGCGGGATCCTCGTGGTTCGCGCCGTGCTCCGATACCTCTTCATCGCGCTGGGAGCATATGTTATATTTAGAGTTTCTCTGGCAGGACTGTACGGCTTCCTGGGGGGCGTTTGCCTCACCATCGCCGCAATCGCCTGCGAGGCCGTGGTAGAAGTCTATGTCGGGCTGCGGCGCGGATTCTGATTTCCCGAACTTACTTAACGACATGCGCTTGAGTTCATACGGGCGCGCGTCGAGATACGCAACAGCAGGGATTAATACAATTTACGGTCGCGAGATTTATGCCTGAGCAGCTTTGGGTTACTGCATTTCTAAATAAGTACCTCGCCGGAGTGACCAACGCGATTCTGGGCGTTTTTCATTTCCATTCCAGCCATCCCCAAGCGCCGATCACCAACTACGTAGCCATGCAGTTGGTGGTGTTCGTGCTGCTGGTCCTCATCTTTGCTTTGGTGCGTTCGCGGTTGTCGGTGGAGAATCCCGGCAATCTGCAGCACGTATTCGAGAGCATCGACGCAATGATCAGCCAGCAGGGTCTTGAAGTCATCGGACATGGCTATGAGCGATTCACCAACTACCTGATCACGCTGGGGATTTTCATTCTAACGTGCAATTTGATCGGATTGATTCCGGGTTTTGAAGCGCCTACGGCGGTGCCGTCCGTGCCGCTCGGATGTGCGGTTGTGACGTGGATTTACTACCAGATGCACGGTATCCGCGCGAACGGGCCCGGCTACATCAAGCATTTTCTCGGACCCGTGTGGTGGCTGGCGCCCCTGATGTTCGTCATCGAAGTCGCAAGTCACCTGGCGCGAATTTTGTCGCTCACCGTCCGTCTTTTTGCCAACATGTTCGCGGGCGACATGGTGACGCTGGTGTTCTTCTCACTGTTCCCGCTCGCGATTCCGGTACTTTTCATGCTGCTGCACGTTGGCGTCTCGTTTATTCAGACCTATATTTTTGTGCTGCTGGCGACGGTGTATATCGGCGAAGCGGTGGCGCACGAGCACTAAACAAGTTTGCTGCGAGCGTGAGGGCGTCTGCTCGAGGATGACGTCAACCACCCACTGGCAGCATTTCATAAGGAGAAACACAATGCGGAAACTGTCGATTGGAATGTTCTCGCTGCTGGCCATCATGATGATGACCATGCCAGCCTACGCGCAGGGCGGAGCCGCCGCTGCACCAACTACCAACTGGGTCGCGATTGCCTCGGGCTTCGGCATGGCAATCGCCGCCGGCCTGGCCGCTCTGGGTCAGGGCAAAGTAGGCGCTGCCGCCTGCGAAGGCATGGCGCGTAACCCGGGCGCCCGTCCTGGAATTCAGCTCGCGCTTATTCTCGGCCTGGCGTTCATCGAGTCCCTGGTGCTGTTCACGCTGGTCATCATCTTCGCCAAGGTCGTCTAGTTTTCGGCTTCGGCAAATCGTTGACGCCCTGTCTTCGGACAGGGCATTTGCTTTTGCGGAATAAGTTGTGACTCGCCAAGAACTACTTCAGCAGGTCCTGCGCGCCGCGGATGGCGTAATCCAGCACGTGGTTGGGAAGCACGCCGAGGTAGATGACTGCAATCAGGCTGATGAGCAGTCCCGCTCCCAGGCTGAAGGGAATCGGGGCGACCGGCGGTTCGACGGCGCGCTCGTCACGCATGTACATGTACACAATGATGCGCAGATAGTAATAGGCGGCAATGGCGCTGTTGATGACGCCGATGATGGTGAGAACTACGAGGTTGGAATGCATGGCCGCGGAGAAAACGTAGAACTTGGCGAAGAATCCACCGGTAATGGGGATGCCAATCAGCGACAACAAAAAGATGGTGAGTATCGACGCGATCAGCGGGGAACGGCGGCCCAGTCCGGCATAGTCCTCGAGGGTCACGTACTTCTCGCCCTTGCCCGAAAGATGGGCGACAATGGCGAACGCTCCGACGTTCATTGCAGCGTAGGAGGCAGCGTAAAACATCGCTGCGGAGATACCCATGGTCTGCGCGGCGGCAAAGGCGACGAGAACATATCCGGCGTGCGCAATCGAGGAGTACGCCAGCAGTCGCTTGACGTTGTTTTGCACCAGCGCGCCAATGTTGCCGATCGACATGGATAGCACTGCCGAGATCCAGACCAGCCAGAACCAACCCGGAGCGCCGGTGGCGAAAAGCACCCTCAACAGAACCGCGAACGCAGCCGCTTTCGGGCCGGTGGACATGAATCCCACAACTGGCGCGGGCGAGCCTTCGTATACATCAGGAGTCCAAACGTGAAAGGGAGCGGAGGCGACTTTGAAGCCCAGTCCGACAAACATCAGGGCAACCGCAAGATAGGTCAGAACCGAAACGTGAGTCTTCAGGATTTCGGCAATCAGATAGATGTTGGTCGATCCAGTCGAACCAAACACCATGGCGACGCCATAGAGGAAGAACGCCGTAGCGAACGATCCCAACAGGAAATACTTCAGGGAAGCTTCGGCGCTTTCAGCGGCGCGCCGCCGGAAGCCCGCAAGGATGTAAGTCGATATCGAAGAGATTTCCAGGGCGATGAAGATGAGAACCAACTCAATCGCCGACGACATCAGCATCATGCCAACGGTGGCGAACAGCACGAGCCCGTAATATTCTCCGGCCTTGATCTGCTGAACTTCGAGATAATCGTACGAGCTAAGAATGACGACCAGCGCGATAAGAAGAATGACAAGATGAAAAAAGATGCTGAAGGCATCGACGCGCACCATGTGGTAGAACGCGTCGCCATAGAAGCGCGACTGATAGAGCGTCGCAGCCAGACCGGCCAGCACGCCGATTAGCGCTATAACGCCTAGCGGCTTCTTGGAGTCCTGTGTGGGAATGACCGGATCCACCAGCATGACCAGGATGCCGAAGATGGTTAGCACCACTTCAGGAAGGATCCGGATATAGTCAACGGTCGGAATCATCGTCCGATCACCTGCATAAGAGCTTGGGTAACGTGGGAGGCCGAGGGCGCAGCGGCCTGTACTCCACTAGAAAATTGCTTGAGCGCGAACGATACCGACGGGTCAATCGAGTGCAGCCATAGATTGGGAGCCACTCCCATGACGAGCGCGGCGACTGCCAGCGGCCACATCGCGACCCGCTCGCGCGCATCCATATCCTGCAGATTCTTGTTCACTGGATGGGTGATGTTGCCGTAGAAAACGCGCTGGTACATCCACAGCAAATAGCATGCGCTCCAAATCACGCCGGTTGCCGCCAGGATGCCGTAAATCTGGCGGGCCTGGAATGCGCCGCTCAGGATAAGGAACTCGCCCACGAATCCGTTCAGCAGCGGCAATCCAACCGACGACAGCATGATGAACGTGAAGAAGGTCGCATACACCGGCATCGGAGTAGCGATGCCGCCATACTCGGAAATCTCATAGGTGTGGCGACGCTCGTAGATCATGCCCAGCAACATGAACAGCGCGCCAGTGGAGATGCCGTGACCGAGCATCTGGTACACCGCACCGTCCATGCCAATCTGGGTGAAACTGAAAATGCCGAGCACGACGAATCCCAGGTGACTGACCGAGGTGTAGGCGATCAACTTCTTCACATTGGGCTGCACCATGGCTACCAGTGCGCCGGAGATGATGCTGATGATGGCCAGTACGATGATCCACGGAGCGTTGCTGCGCGCCTGATCAGGGAAGAGGCCGACGGCGAAACGCAGCAGGCCGTACGTTCCCATCTTCAGCAGCACACCAGCCAGCAGGACGGAGCCGGCCGTGGGAGCCTCAACGTGCGCGTCAGGCAACCAGGTGTGAAGCGGAAAGAGAGGTACCTTGACGGCAAACGCAACGAAGAAGCCCAGGAACAGCCACTTCGCGGCAGTGGAGAAGCCTTCCACCTGCCCACTTTGAATGGCATCGCGGATGGTGACGAAATCGAAGCTGCCAGTGTGGGTGTAGAGCCAGATGATCGCGGCCAACATGAAGACCGAGGCGATCATGGTGTACAGGAAGAACTTGACCGCGGCGTAGATGCGCCGGCCATGGCCCCAGATCCCGATGATCAGCGCCATCGGGATTAGCGTGGCTTCCCAGAAGAAGTAGAAGAGGAACAGGTCGAGCGCGACGAAAACGCCAATCATCGCCGTCTCGAGAATCAGCATCAGGATGAAGAACTCTTTGACCTGGCTGTTCACCGACTTCCATGAAATCAGCACGCATAGCGGCGTGAGGAAGGTGGTCAGCACCACCAGCCACATGGAGATGCCATCGATCCCAAGGTGGTAGTGGATGTTGGGATGCGAAATCCAGGGAACGTTTTGTTCGAACTGAAAGCCATCGAGCCCGCGCACGTAGTGCCAGGGAAGATGCAGCGAGGCCAACAGTGTTACCAGCGAGATGCCCAGGGCGAACCAGCGGATATCGCGATCGCGCCGGGGAAAGATGCAAAGCAACAGGGCACCGGCAAACGGCAGGAAGGTGATGATGGTGATGATGTTGTTGTCGATGTAGTTCATCGCACACCCTTCCACACCATGAAGGCGATGACTACAGCCGCGCCGAAGGCGACCCATCCGGCGTAAGAGCGTATGTTCCCGGATTGCATGTGACGTAACCCGTCGGAGATGTCACGTGCGCCGACGGCACTTTCATCAACGGCTCCATCGATCAGCGTGGCGTCAATGCCTTTCCAGAGAATGTTGGTGGAGGCCAGCACAATCGGCCGGATGACGGCCGCGCCGTAGAATTCGTCCACCTTGTACTTGTCGAGTACGAAGGTGTAGAGGCCACCGGCGGCCGCTGCCATTTTGGCGGGAAGATCAGTACGCTTGTAGTACAGGAACCACGCGCCCAGGAAGCCAAGGGCAGCCGCACTCACTGAGATTCCCATGAAGAGCAGTTCAGTACCGGTTTCCTCGTGATGCGCAGCCAACTCTTCGTTGGTCGGGGCCACCAATTTAGTCTCCACTGGCGAGTGGGCTGCGAAGACGGGGTCGAGGAAGTGATCGAAACGATCGGAGCCACCGAGCGCTGCTGGAACACCGACCCATCCGCCGACGAACGACAGCACAGCCAAAATCATGAGCGGAAGAATCATGACCATGGGGCTCTCGTGCGGTGTGCCGTGTGCGTGCGCATCGTGGCTGTCGTGGCCGTGCTGGGATTCTCCCGCCGTAGCACCTCGGTACTCGCCGAAGAATGTCATGAACCACAGTCGGAACATGTAGAACGACGTCATGGCTGCGGCAATGAGACCAATCAGCCACAGCACGTGGTTTCCGCTAGCCCAGGTCGCCCAGAGAATTTCGTCCTTGGAGAAGAACGCCGCGAGGGGAGGGAAGCCTGCGATGGTGAATGTCGCGATCGTCATGCACCAGAACGTCTTGGGCATGTACTTGCGCAGGCCGCCCATGTGGCGCATGTCTTGCTGGCCGCCGAGTCCGTGAATGATGGCTCCGGCCGACAGAAAGAGGAGTGCCTTGAAGAAGGCGTGAGTCATCAAGTGAAAGATGCCGGCCCCGTAGGCCGCAACGCCGCATCCCATGAACATATAACCAAGTTGCGAAATCGTGGAGTAGGCCAGCACCTTCTTGATGTCGGTCTGCACGATGCCGATCGACGCGGCGAAGATCGCGGTCAGTGTGCCGATGACGGCAACCACCGTCAACGCAATGGGCGCGCGATTGAAGACTGCATTGGAGCGCGCCACCATGTAAACGCCAGCCGTCACCATCGTCGCTGCGTGGATCAGGGCGGAAACGGGAGTGGGGCCTTCCATCGCGTCGGGCAGCCAGACGTAGAGCGGAATCTGTGCCGACTTTCCGCTCGCTCCCACCATCATCAGCAGTCCGATTGCGGTCAGCAGGCCGGCGGAGGCTTCGACTGGATACCCCGACAGAGCCGTGAAAACGGTTTCGTATTGCAGGCTTCCAAAATGTTTAATCAGCAGAAAGAGTGCGATCAGGAATCCGAAATCGCCAACCCGGTTAGTGATGAAAGCCTTCTTGCCGGCGTTGGCCGCCGAATCCTTGAGGAACCAGAATCCGATTAACAGGTACGAGGCCAGGCCCACGCCTTCCCATCCGACAAACATCAACAGGTAATTGTTCGCCAGGATGAGGGTGAGCATGAAGAACATGAAGATGTTGAGGTAGGCGAAGTAGCGGTAGTAGCCGCCTTCATGCTCCATGTAGCCCACGGAATAAATGTGGATCAGGAACCCGACACCGGTGACGATCAGCAGCATGACCAGCGAGAGTTGGTCGAGGTAAATACCGTACTCGGCGGTGAACAAGCCAGCGGTCATCCACGTGGCATAGCGCTCGATATGTGGTATCTGGTCGGCGGGGAGGCCCATGAACTGAACTGCGACGTAGAGCGCATAGGCGAAGGCAGAGGCCGTTGCCCCGAGAGCGATGGCATTCACAATTGCCTTGGGAAAGCGCTTGCCCAGCAGCCCATTAATAGCAGCGCCGGTAAGCGGCAACAACGGAATGATCCAGAGATGAAGGCTCATAGTTTGAGGAGATTCACGCGATCGACGTTCAGCGTTTCGCGCGTGCGGAATACGGAAATTATGATTGCAAGGCCCACAGCAGCTTCGGCAGCGGCCACCACCATTACGAAGAACACGAACACATGCCCGCTGAGCATTCTCAACTCCGCGGCGAACGCGACGAACGTCAGGTTGACAGCGTTGAGCATCAGCTCAATCGACATGAAGATGGTAATGATGTTGCGCTTGATTAGGAATCCTGTGACGCCGCAGGCAAACAGAATCGCGCTAAGAATAAGGTAGTAGGACAGAGGGACCATTTATTCCTCCCTCCGCGCCAGGACCACGGCGCCCATGATCGCGATGAGAATCAATACCGACGTGACTTCGAAGGGAAGCAGGTAGTCGCGGAAGAGCAGTTGCGCGACCGCTCGCGGATTGCCAAAGCCCTCGGTACCATTGAGTATTGCCGGTCCGCCTATGGCGATGCGATCCAATCCTGCGTAGTGAGTGACCACCCATATGCCGATGCTCAGTCCGACGATGAGTCCCGGCACACCGAGCAGGGTTGCTACGCGGCTGCCATGCGGAGTGCGCTCTTCCTCCCCTGCGTTCAGCAGCATGATGACGAAGACGAACAGCACCATTACTGCGCCGGCGTACACAATGACTTGCACGGCCGCGACGAACTCCGCGCCCAGCAGCAGGTAAAGCAGTGCCAGCGAACCCATCACCACGATCAACGACAGCGCACTGTTGATGGGATGCTTCTGCACCAGCAGATTGATGGCCGCTCCGACGCATACCGCGCCGAAAATAAGGAACAAGACAAGATGCATGATTTTCACTAACCCGGCGCCAACTGCCCACCGGGATCAACTCACTGCAACTGTGCACTACTTCAGCGCCACCACCAGGCTGGTGACAAGAATATTTGCAATCGCCAGCGGCAAAAGAAACTTCCACCCAAACGCCATCAACTGGTCATAACGGAAGCGGGGAAGCGTGCCCCGCACCCAGATATAAACAAAGATGAAGGCCAGCACCTTCACCACAAACCAGACGATCGGCAAGAAAGCCTGCAGAATCGGCGGACCAAAAATCGGCCCCGACCAGCCCCCGAGGAACAACACGGTAGCCAGACACGCGACGGTGAACATGTTGGCGTACTCGGCCATGAAAAACATGGCGAACTTCATCGAGCTGTACTCGGTGTGATACCCGGCCACTAGTTCTGTTTCCGCTTCCGCCAGATCGAACGGAATGCGGTTGGTCTCGGCATAAGCCGCCATGACATAAATGAAGAAGGCCACGAACTGGCCGGTAAAAATATTCCACTTGGGAATAAATCCTAGAAACGTCCCCGACTGCGCATTGACGATATCGGCCAGGCTGAAACTGCCAGCGTAAATCAGCACCCCTACGAGCGACAGACCCAGCGCAATTTCGTAGCTCACCATCTGGGCGGTGGCGCGCAGGCTGCCCATCATCGAGTACTTGCTATTGGACGACCATCCGGCCAGCGCCACTCCGTACACGCCGATCGAAGTGAGGCCCAGAATGATCAACAGACCGATGTTGACGTCGGCAATCTGCAACGGCGTGTGGATTCCGCCAATCGTGACCCAGGGGCCAATCGGGACCATGGCGATCGCCGTCAGTGCGACGGTCAAAGATAGGATTGGCGCCAGCAGGAATAAGGGCTTATTTGCAAAGGGCGGAGTAATGTCTTCTTTCAGGATAAATTTCAAGCCGTCCGCCAGCGGCTGCCAGATGCCGAACGGGCCCACCCGCGAAGGTCCCCAGCGGTTCTGTATGTGCGCGACCACCTTGCGTTCCGCCAAGGTCGTGTAGGCCACGCCGGTGAGCAGCACGAACATGGCGATCACAATCTTGATCAAGGAGACGAGAATGAAGGTTCCTATGGTCATTGAGTCAATACGTTTTCGTTGCTTCGCTTCGCGCGGCCCCTGCCGCGTTGCCTACGGCTACCTACAAAGGACAGGCGCAAGACCGCGCGCCCACTGCTAGTCAGCGGCGACTTCCTTGTCAGCCGGTGAAGTCTGGTTGCGCTCCATCACAGAGTTGAGCGTCGCGGAATACCGTCCAAGTGTGCCCGACGTAAATAATGTGTCACCAGACGGCAGAATCAGTTCGGGATGCCCCGTCCCAGTCGCACCCGTGATCTGCACCAGTTGCGTGTGCTCATCTTGTCCCGCCAGCACGCCAAGGCGCGAAACGTCATAGCCCGGAACCAGCCTTTGAATTTCGTCCAGCATTGCGACAGGATCGTAGGGGCTCATCTTGGATTCAAGGTTACGGGCCGTGAGCCATACGGCGTTCTGATCGGACTCGCCCGATTGCGCTCCGCGCGTCTGTCCCATGTCCGCGCGCGTGCCGGTGTTGCCGAAGGGAACCAGTTTGCTCACGTCGTAGCCCATGGTCTGCGCTATGCGCACTATGCACTCAAAGTCGGTGCGGGTGCCGGCAAAGTCGCCAGCCTTCTTCAGCAGTTGAAGATCGCCGGCCGTGTTGGTATAGGTCCCGGACTTCTCGTACGCATTGGCGACCGGAAGGACAACATCAGCGATCATCGCGGTCTCAGTCAGGAACATGTCTTGTACCACGACAAACGCTTTCGACAACGCGAAGGGATCGATGTTGTACCGTGCGACCGGATTCGAGCCGACTACATATAGCGCCTTGAGTCTGCCGTCTTTTGCAGCGTCGGCCATTTGTAGCAGGTTGAGGCCTGCAGCCTTGGGGATGGCGTCCAGCCACTTCTCGTGGAATTTGGTGGCGCTGTCTACGGGAGCATAACCGGGCAGCAGGTCGGGATAGAGTCCCATGTCGGACGCGCCCCGCGAATTGGCATAGTCGCCGAGACAGACAAACCTGGCACCCTGAGCCAGGCCGAAATCCACCAGCGTCTTTACATCGGCGCCGCGTAATTCCGAGCCAAAGATAATGACCAGACCCTGCTCGACCTTCAGCTTCTCGCGCAGTTCATTGAGGGCTTCGCGCGTGACATGCGTGGAAGTGACGGAATCGGCGGCGGAATCATTGCCCGTCAGGAACTGTACGAAGCCGCCTTCGGAGCCGGGCGCGATCTGCGCGAATGCCGTCGCTTGGCGGCGCAATTTGATGGGCGAAAAATTCACCACGTAGAGTTTGGCGCGATGCAATCGCACGTTGGTACGAATCTGCCATGCCAGCAGCGGATGCTGTTCTGTCGGATTGTTTCCAATCAGCAGAATCGCCGGAGCAGTCGCGACGTCGCGCATCGACGCAGTGGCAGTCGGTTTTCCAGCCAGCGCCGAGGCGAAAGCAGGGAAGTCGGCGGTGCGATGGTGGTCTATGTTGTTAGTGCCCAGCACCAGCCGCGCAAACTTCTGCAACAGGTAGTTCTCCTCGTTACTGGTGCGATTGGAGCCTATCACCCCGACTGAACTTGGGCCGGAGCTAGCCAGCGCTTCTTTGAACTTCGAGGCGATCAGGTTGAAAGCCTCGTCCCACTTCGCGGGAGCGAACTTTCCGTCCTTCTTAATCAGCGGCGTGCTGAGGCGCTCGCTGTTGTTGGCAAAGTCGAAAGCGTAACGGCCTTTGATGCAGAGGAAATCGCCATTGATGCCGCTCTTGTCGCGATTGTCGCCGCGCACGATCTCCATGCCGGTATCGGCGCGACGCACGCCGAGAGTCGTCTTGCAGCCGTCGCCGCAATGCGTGCAGACGGTGCCGACGTGTTTCATCTCCCAAGGGCGCGTCTTGTAGCGGTAAGCGCCAGAGGTCAGCGCCCCGACAGGACAGATGTCGATGCACATGCCGCATTCTTCGCACTCCAGATGGTCTTCTTTATTGGGCGCAATGATGGAACTCGATCCGCGATTCTGAATTCCCAGGGCCCAGACGTCCATACCCTCGCCGCACACGCGGATGCAGCGGTAACAAAGGATGCAGCGCGGGCGGTCAAAGTACACCACGGGAGACCATTGCTGCTCCTCGCGGTGGTTCTTCATGTCCATGAACTTCGATTCGGCTGCGCCGTACTTGAAGGTCATGTCCTGCAGTTCGCACTCGCCGCCCGCGTCGCATACCGGGCAATCGAGTGGATGGTTGGCAAGCAACAGCTCGATCATCGATTTGCGCGCCTGCTTGATCTTGTCGCTCTCGGTGGTGACGATCATGCCTTCCGCGACCGGCGTGGTGCAGGCGGTCTGCAGCTTGGGCATTTTCTCGATTTCCACCAGGCACATGCGGCACGCGCCCTGCAACGAAAGGCCGGGGTAGTAGCAGAATGCTGGCACCTCGATACCCTTGGTCTTGCAGGCTTCGATGAGCAGCGTTCCTGCTGGAACCGTCAGCTTCTTGCCGTCAACAGTGAGTGTTACGTCTGGCACAATTGTCCTTGATCAAACAAAATCCGCGCATCAAACCAGCGCCGGTTCGGCCGCCTTCTCAAATGGACACGGCTTGCCGTCGAGGTGTTCCTCAAACTCTTTGCGATACTTCTGCACGTAAGAAATGATGGGCATCGCCGCTGCATCGCCCAGCGGACAAAACGTCCGGCCCAGCATGTTTTCTGCCAGGTACTTCAAGTTGTCAATGTCCTTGGCCACGCCGCCGCCCGCATGGAAGCGCGTCAGGGTCTTCTTCAGCCAGTCCGTACCTTCGCGGCAGGGGATGCACCATCCGCAGCTTTCGTGTTGGTAGAACTTTGCCACGCGTAACGCGAAGCGCACGATGCACATCGAGTCGTCGAGCACGATGACAGCGCCCGATCCCAGCATGGAGCCCGCCTTCGCCAGCCCATCGTAGTCCGCAAGGATGTCGATCTCTTCCGGCAATAAGATGGGTACGGAAGATCCGCCGGGTACCACTCCCTTGAGTTTGCGTCCGTTCGGGATGCCGCCGGCCACCTCGTAAATCATCTTCTTCAGGTTGTAGCCCAGGGCCATTTCATACACGCCGGGTCTTGCGACGTTGCCACTGATGCTGACCAGGTGTGTGCCGCCGTTCTTCGGAGTGCCGATATCGGCAAACCATTGCCCGCCGCCCAGAATAATGTGCGGGACGCTAGCGAGAGTCTCAGCGTTATTGATCACCGTGGGGCCGCCCCAGAGTCCCACAACTGCGGGGAAAGGAGGGCGGATGCGCGGGATACCGCGCTTGCCTTCAAGCGACTCCATCAAAGCCGACTCTTCACCGACTTCGTAGGCCCCTGCGCCGGAATGCACAAAGATGTCGAGATCGACGCCCGAGCCGAAGATGTTCTTCCCGATGAAGCCCCGGGCGTAAGCATCGGCGACCGCCTTCTCCATGATCTGGATGAGGTAGCGATACTCGCCGCGCAGGTAGATGTAGCCGGTCTTGGAACCCACGGCGAGTGCCGCAATCATCACGCCTTCGATCACGGAGTGAGGATCTTGCTCGAAGATAAGCCGGTCTTTGCATGTGCCCGGTTCGCTTTCGTCACCGTTGCACAATACGTACTTGGGTTTTGCCGACTGCTTGGGAACGAACGACCACTTCATGCCAGTAGGGAAGCCGGCGCCCCCACGTCCGCGCAAGTTCGAGACCTTCATCTCATTGATGATCGCGTCCGGGCCCATTCCGATGGCTTTCTGCAACGCCTTGTAACCGTCGAGCTCGAGGTAGCGGTCGAGGTTGGTTGCTCCCATACCAAAACGCTTGGAGACAACCTTCACTTCGTCGGGATGTGAGACCAGGTAAGCCATGGTTGCTTTGTTACTGTTGTTCTTTCTTCCTGATGCCGTCGATCAACTCATCAATCGTTTCGTTGGTGAGGTTCTCGTGATAGTCGTAATTCACTTGCATCGCCGGGGCCCAGGAGCAGGCGCCAATACACTCGACCTCTTCGAGATAGAAGAGACCGTCAGCCGTGGACTGCTTGTTGCCAACGCCGAGTTTTTTCTTGCAGTGCTCGAGAATTTCCTCGCCGCCACGCAGCAGGCAACTCACGTTGGTGCAGACCTGCAGGTTGTACTTGCCGATGGGATGGGTGCGCAGCATCGAGTAATAGCTGACAACGTTGCGCACCTCCAGGTCCGATAACTCGGTGCGATGCGCGATTTCGTGAATGGCCTCATCCGTCAGGCAGCCGACTTCATCCTGGATGTAAAGCAGCATCGGCACCAGCACCGAGCGCTTGGTCGGATAGTGCGTCGACATCTCCGCGAATCGCTGTTCCAGTTGGTCAGAGAATTTCATTCCGCTCGCTCACAAAACTAGTCACCAGCCACTAGCCACCGGCCACTGTTCTACCGATCGCAATCGCCCAACACGATATCGATACTGCCGATTGCTGCCACAACGTCGGCGATCATGCGTCCCTCGCACATCTTCCGCAGCGATTGCAGGTTGGCAAACGATGGCGACCGCATGTGCACACGATACGGCTTCGCCGTTCCGTCGCTCACTACGTAGTAGCCCATCTCGCCTCGCGGAGACTCGATCGGCATATAAACTTCGCCTTCCGGCACCGTGAAACCTTCTGTCACAATCTTAAAGTGATAGATGAGGGCTTCCATTTGCGTCTTCATCTTCTCGCGATCGGGAAGAACGACCTTGGGTGCATCCGCCTTCACCGGTCCGTCGGGAATGCCTTCGAGCGCCTGCACAACCATCTTCTGCGACTCGCGCAACTCCGCAACCCGCACCAGATATCGGGCATAGACATCGCCATCTTTCGAGACTGGCACGTTGAATTTGAAGTTCTCGTATCCGGTGTAGGGATTGTCGCGCCGCAGATCGACGTCGATTCCGCTGGCTCGCAGCGTAGGACCGGTGGCAGCAAGCGCCAGGGCATCTTCGGCACTGAGATACGCGACGCCCTTGGTGCGCATCACCCAGATCGGGTTCGAAGTCAGCAGGTTCTCGTACTGATCGATGCGCTCGGGGAATGGCGTGATGAAGCGCTTCACCCGGTCGAAGAAGTCGAGAGGCGGTTCAATCGAGACTCCGCCAATGCGGAAATACGAAGTCATCATGCGCTGTCCGGAAACCATTTCAAACAGCCGCAAGATCTCTTCACGCTCGCGGAAGCAATACAGAAACACCGTCATCGCACCGATGTCCATTGCGTGGGTTCCCAGCCAGACGAGGTGCGAATTGATGCGCGTCAACTCATTCAGCATCACCCGCAGCCATTGCGCGCGCGGAGGAATCTCCAGCCCCAGCAACTTCTCGACCGCGAGACAGTACGCAAGATTGTTGGTCATCGGGGCAAGATAGTCGATGCGGTCGGTCAGGGGCACGACCTGCTGGTAAAACTTGGCTTCGCAGGTCTTCTCGATGCCGGTGTGCAGGAAGCCGATATCGGGCATGATGCGCACAATGGTTTCGCCATCAACCTCGAGCAACAGGCGCAACACTCCATGGGTCGAGGGGTGCTGCGGACCCATGTTGAGTACCACTGTCTGGTCGGTCGCCGAATCCAGGACCGGAGTTGGTGTCATTTCTGCCATGATTTACCGGTATCCCTCGACGGGGTAATCCTTGCGCAACGGATGTCCCTCCCAATTTTCCGGCATCATGATGCGCTTCAGGTTGGGGTGCTCCTGGAAGCGGACGCCAAACAGGTCGAAGACTTCGCGCTCAAAGAAATCCGCCCCAGGCCAGATCGGAGTGAGGGAATCCACTCGGGCATCGTCGCCGCTAAGCCGCACTTTCAGCCGGAGACGTTTCTTGGTCACAGTCGAAAACAGGTGATAGATGACTTCGAAGCGGGGATCGCTGGGCTCCCAATCTAGGCAGGTGAGGTCGGCCAGCGAGTCGAAGTTGAGTTCCGGATCGTTCTTGAGCGTCGTACAGGCTTCACGAATAAAAGTGCGTTCGATGTAGATGGACAACTCGTTGCGATCGAACTTAGCACCTTGGACGGCGTCGGTCTTCCAGGAAAGTAGGCGAGCCAGTTCAGGCCGGTCTTTTAACTGTTCAAGGTCGGTGATTGCCGGTGCCAGAGCCATGCTCAGATCCTCTCCGCCTTGCCCTGCTTGTTCCAGTCGATCACGCCTTTTTTCCAGATGTACCAGTACCCTGCGAGCACGATGCCGATGTACACCAGCATCTCCCAGAAACCAAACATCTTCAGGTCCTTGAAAATGATCGCCCAGGGATAGAGGAAAACGGCTTCGACGTCGAACAGGATGAACAGCATGGCGACCAGATAGAACTTGACCGAGAAGCGCTGACGCGCATCGCCCACGGGCTGCATGCCGCACTCGTACTGCGACATTTTCGCTTTATTGAACTTGTGGTGGCCGACCAACCACGAAAGAACCACCATGGCCGTGGCCAGTCCACCGGCCAGAAGGACGTGGATCAGCAGCGGCAGATATCGTGCGAAATAAAAATCCGGCATGATTGAAGGTGAAACTTAAGAGTTGCCGCACTACCAGGAAACACGTGTAACTTCCTGAGTTTATTTTGCGTTAGCGCTCATGTCAACCAATCGTGGTGAGCAATTCACGCGGGTTTCACAAAGCAGCAGAGAAGACGCTGAGAAGTTGCGTTCCGCGAAAACAAAACACGGCAAATTCAGAGAGAATTTGCACCGCCGCCGACAAAATGGACGATCTCCAGATGGTCGCCATCGTGTAATTGGATCGCGTCCCATTGAGCACGCGGCACGATTTCGCGGTTCAGTTCGACGGCTACACGGTCTCCCTTCATCCCAAGTTGTTGGATGAACTGAGTCAGCGAGGCTGGTTCGGCACAGGTTTTCGGTTCGCCATTCACCAATAATTCCATGCAAGAAATGTATCCCAATGTGCGATGGGATTTCACGGCCCGGGGAACAAATCGTGCAGCGGGCGCGTAACCAGTCAACATGGCGACCCACGTTTTGGAGAACCGACGGTTGCATAAAGGCAGCAGGACGACGGGAATAGCGCTGCTAGCAGGATATGTTGCGGTCTATGCGGCGACGCTCTATGCCATGGTCCGCTTCGGCCGCTTCGAGGCGGGCGACGCTATCGGCGTATTCGCTGTCCTGGGAATCGGTTTTTCGATCGCCGCATGGCTGCTGACGATCGGGATCAAGCCGCTACCCTGTCGCGTTCTAGAGCCGGGGAGGGAACTGGCGACTCTAGTAAGTATCCTCCGGCAGAGCCGGAGGCTTTACGGTTGCTGGCCCCTCAAAGGGGCCTGATCGCAACCGGTGAAAAGCA
>Ga0075521_10000127_pt1 | contig 17363 bp, 16 predicted proteins | sample NGEPerD_FD_74785 | JGI IMG/M metagenome (GOLD analysis project Ga0075521, IMG submission 74785) | Arctic peat soil microbial communities from the Barrow Environmental Observatory site, Barrow, Alaska, USA - NGEE PermafrostAB12-D | ecosystem: Environmental > Terrestrial > Soil > Wetlands > Peat ...
TTCGCCTCGGGTGCCAGTACCGAGCTGATCAACAAGATGGCCGAATGGGGCGCTGCCGGCGTCGGACAGAGCTCCTGGGGACCAGCCGTCTACGGCATCGTCGACGGGGTTGATGCGGCCGAGCGGCTGGCCTCGAGTGCGCGCAAACTGCTCAACGGAAGCGGAGCGGTGTACGTCAATGAGTTCGCGGGCGCTGGCGCACGTGTGACCCTGCTCGACGCCTCCACCCTTCGCGCCTGATCGTCCCGAACCGCCCGCTCCCGGCGGACGACACCTCTTTTCAGGATACGATGACCGATCTCAGAACGATGCGAGCACCACAGCGATGGATCGCCGTACAGCGCATGATCGTCGGCATCTGGTTCGCCAAGAGCATCCTGACGAAGATCACCGTAGTCCTCGCCGGCGGATTCTTTCCCGTTCCCGCCGCCACCGGGCGCTGGCAGGGCGTGATGCCCAAGCTGATAGCGAAGTACGCGGCGGACAATCCATTCCCGTGGTACAAGAGCTTTCTGCTCGACACGGTCGTTCCGAATTCGCACGTCTTCGCGACGCTCACCGCGATCGGCGAAGTCGGCGTCGGCATCTCGCTCCTCTTCGGACTCTTCACACCACTCGGCGCTTTTTTCGGCTTGCTGCAGGTGGTGTTCTATGGAATGGCCGTGCAGCAGCAGAGCTCAGGACAGCAGGGCTTCCACGTGATGCTCTTTGCGATGATGCTGACCTTCCTCTTCTCGCGCGCGGGGAGGCAGTGGGGCATCGATGGGTGGTTGCGCGAGAAATATCCGACGTCGAGGCTCGTGCAGCTGCTCACCTAGCGGGCGAGAGAAATCACGCGCGATGCAAAGAGGGCGACCCGTGATTTCGGGTCGCCCTCTTTGCATCGCGTCAGTCACGATCGACTACGGATTCGCCCCCGCTGCCATATGCGGACGTCCCGGGTACAGGCGGTTCGTGCTGCGGGCGTTGACGTACAGCCAGAGATCTTCCATCTGCTCGGGCGACAGGAGTGCCTTCCACGGTGGCATTCCCAGCGCCGTTCGCCCATACGTGACCGTGGTGATGAAGATGTCGTGCGTCACGATTCCTTCCGGTCCCACCGAGTGCCGAAGATTGGGCGCAACCCCGCCCCCCATCGCATCGACGCCGTGACAGCGATAGCAGTACACGGAAAACATCTTCCATCCCTCGTACTCTTGTGGGGACACCAGAAGATGATCCGCACCACCGCCCGGAGTCGCAGTCTTCTTCGAGGTGTCAGCGGCTGCCGCCTTCTGACCTGTATCCGAGACGGTCGACGCCGCGGCCGGTGCCGGCGTTGCCGCCGGCGTCGCACTGCTCGTGTTCTTCGCGACAGTCTGCACCTTGTGCGGCTTTGCCGGCGCCGCAGGCGAAGCCGGATGCGCGCTCGTCTTCGCGGCGCCGGTCGTCACGGCCGTCGCTGCAACCGCGGGATTCGACTTCGACTCCGCAGAGATCGTCGTCTCACCCGTCGAGACGCTCTCGACCGGAGTCGAGGGCTGGGCCGCAGCTGCCGTGCTGGTCGATGTCGTTGCAGAGCTAGCCGAGGCGACGGTCGTGCTATCGGTCTTGCCCGCATCGCGGTGCGCGCAGGCGGTGGCGAAGCCCAATGCGCTTCCCGCGAGAATGACGCGACTCAGCAGCGAGACGGAAGGAGAAAGGGAGAGCCTGAAACAACGCTTCATCGACATGCTGGTTCGCTCCTGTACAATGCCGTAACGGATGGTCGCTCAGCGCGTGGTGCCTACTGTAGGCACGTTGTATTCCATTAGAATCTTGTCGATCTCTGGCTTCTTCCGAACGAGGATCTCGTCGATTAGCGATCTCAGCTCGCGATCCGAGCGGCGCGTCCCGATCGCCACCGAATACGCGAAGGGTAGATCCACGCTGTCGGAATCAGGGAGCGCCGTCAACGTCATTTGCACACCGGACTGCTTCGAGAACCAGCCGGCGATCGGGCCCCACACCAGCGCGACATCGATGTTGCCCTTGGCGAGCGAGTCGATGATTTCCCCGGGATGGTGCACGTCGTCGTAAAAGCCCGGGAAGCCAACCACACCGATGCCCGTGATGCCATGCGCACTCAACGCGTGCGCGGGAGGCGTGTTCGTGTAGTCTCCGTCCAACAGGTTGACGCCGACGCGTAGCTTCTTGAGACGCGGATCATCGAGCGACTTGATGTCGAGCTTTTTGTCCGTGCGGGTCACGATGTAATACGTCGAGCGGTAGTACGGCTTCGAGGTCGCGACGGGATCGAAGCCGATCGGCACGCCGATCACGACATCACACGTCCCCGCGCTCAGTGTGTTGCGCAGATAGCCACGCCTGCTCGGCCACCACGCATACGTCACACTGTCCCCAAGCTCGCTGGCGATCACGGCTGCGAGTTTATTGTCGAATCCTTCACGCTTTTGATTCGTGAACGGCATGTTCTGCGGATCTGCGCAGATTCGCAGGTTGTGCCTTTGCTTCCACATGCTGTCGGGACTCAGAAGGATCGGCGGCTCGTTCGTTCCCTGCGCGGCGCTGCGCGATGCCATGGTGACGACTAGCGCGAGTGCGACAGCCACTCCCTTCATGTATGCCTCGAGTTTCATATGCATGCGCTTCATTCGGTCGCTTCTCTTTCAAGTTCCTTGAGGGTACGAACAAACCCGGTGCCGAAGCAAGCTTCGACACCGGGTTTTTTGTTCGTTGCCCAGCCAAGCAGTCTTACTTCTTGGCCACGCCGTCGAGCGCGAACACGGTGAGCACACCACCCTGGTTCGTATAGCTGCCCGCGTCGCCGAAGGCGCCGAGCGCGCCGAGACCGGCGGTCGGATCCTCAGCACCGATGCCGGCGGCGACGCCGATTCCGGCCCAGCCTCCGATTCCGGAGAGAACAGCGACGTACTGCTTGCCATCAGGACCGACGTAGGTCATCGGGTTGCCGATGATGCCGGACGGCGTCTTGAACTGCCAGAGCACCGTGCCCGTCTTCGCATCGACCGCCTTCAGCCAGCCTTCCATCGTGCCGTAGAAAACCAGTCCGCCGCCGGTGGTCATCGCGCCGCCGTACGCCGCCAGGTTCTCCTTGATGCTCCACTTGATCGCGCCGGCCATCGGATCCCAGGCGATGAAGGCACCACGGTTTCCACCGGGGCCCGGGAACATCCGCACGATTGCACCGACATACGGCTGGCCCGCGGCATACTTCACCTCGACGCCCTCATAGTCCATGCAGATGTTGTTGGTCGGAACGTAGAACAGACCAGTCTGCGGCGAGTACGCCGCCGGCTGCTGATCCTTGAAGCCAATGGCGGCCGGGCAGATTCCCTCGGTGTTGCCCTTGGCAGTCGTGCGCTTGGTGGGATCTTCCACCGGACGACCTGTCGTCAGATCGATGCTCTTAGCCCAGTTGACGGGACCGAACGGCTTGGCGACGAGCACCTTGCCGGTCGCACGATCGAGCGTATAGCCGAAGCCGTTACGATCGAAGTGCGCAAGGAGCTTCTGGCCACCGTGGTCGAACAGTACCATCTCGTTGATGCCGTCATAGTCCCAGGCATCGTGCGGCGTCATCTGGTACACCCACCGTGTTTCGCCCGTCTTCGGGTTCTGAGCCCATATCGACATCGACCACTTGTTGTCGCCAGGACGCTGGTCGGGGTTCCACGTTCCGGGGTTTCCTGAGCCGTGGTAGAACAGCTTGAGGTCAGGATCGTAGGAGTACCATCCCCACGTCGTGCCGCCGCCGCGCGTCCACTCATCACCCTGCCACGTCGAAACGCCGAGGTCCTTGCCCTGCGCGGACGCATAGGGGGACTTGAGCGTGTTCTCCGTGATGCCGACGTCCTTGTCGGGGCCGGTGGAGTACGTGCGCCACACTTCCTTGCCGTCCGCCATGTTGAAGGCGGTGATACGGCCGCGGACACCGAACTCGCCGCCGGAGATACCGGTGAGGACGAGGTCATCGACGACCATCGGGGCGTTCGTCATCGTCTCGCCCTTCTTGAAGTCGACCGACTTCACGCGCCAGGCCTGCTTGCCCGTCTTCGCATCGAGTGCGAGCACATCGCCCGCGAGGAGCTCGATGACAAGGCGGTTGGTTTTCGGATCGAACGCAAGACCACGATTCACGACGTCGCAACAAGCGATCGCGATCGCGTCAGTCGACTGCTCCGGCGTGAACTGCCAGATCTGCGGTGCGCCCGGCTTCGAGAGATCGAGCGCGTACACCTTGTTCGGGAACGAGCTGTGGAGATACATCGTGCTGCCGACGACGAGCGGATTGCCCTCGTGTCCGCGCAGCGTGCCCGTGGACATCGTCCACGACACATGCAGGTTCTTGACGTTCGCCGTGGAGATCTGATCGAGGGGGCTATAGCGCTGAAGATCGTACGTCCGCCCGGTCATGACCCACTGCTTGGTGTCCTTGGACATCGTTGTCAGATCCTGCGCACTGACGCTTGCGGCGCCAACGGCGAGACCAGCAACGACCGCCCAAGAGGTGAAACGTGTGACACGGTTCATAAATGCTGCCTCTTGAGAAATGAAGAGTGAGGATGGAGCGGTACAACGGGGGATACTCAGGTACGACACAGCAGCACGTGTGGATCCCTGCTGGACGATTGCATGCGCGGGGGACTTCGTTCACTAATGCCCATGTGACATCCGGCCCCCTCAACCGTATAGGAAACAGGAAGCGTGAAACTAGGGTGCTCCCAATCCATCCGGATAGGGAAAAGAAAGTGCACCCCTTTGGCCCGCGTGTCAAGCTGGCCACCCACACAGAGATGCGACACCCGGAGCGCCGGCGCCAGAGGGGGTGACCACCCGCACAGAGCGCCCACTCCCCGCCTCTCCCGTCGCGCCCGCTTCGGTGAAGCCCGAAAGGAGCAAATCTCCATAGTAGGAAGCGCTAGACTCTCCCACACGCTCACGGCGCCCTTGGGCCGCGCTGGCGAGCGCCACGGCGACGAAGAGTGCCTTCGCCTGCCCAGAGCTCTCACACGCGCGCCGCCGCCACTTCATCGACGCGCCGCCCGCGCGCCACCTCCAACCGCATCCGTCTCGTAACGCCCCGCGCACGCAGTTCTTCGCCATGCGGCCGCCCTCGCCCCCGAATACCTTCATGATCATCGTCGACCACACTCGGCATTCGTCCGCGCCCGCATTATCCTCGGGTCAATCCTTCACATCACACGAATGCGACTGCTTCGTTTCATTCAGTGCACACCACTGCTTCTCGCGACGATACTCTCCGCCTGCAGCTCCGACAGCTCGACAGGCAGTGATCACGGCATCCCCGATCTCGATGGCCTCGCGAACTTCGTCGTCGACTCCGCGCGACTCGCGAGCTCGTGGACGATCGGCAGCGATCAGGTCGAAGCCGGATCGTGCACGTCGATCGAGTACGGGATCACTCCCGGCTTTCATCGCGTACTCCGCTTTTCCGTGAGCACTCCCAACGTCGGCGATGCCGACGCGGTCGTCGGCGATCCCCTCGCGCACATCGATCCGAATCACGACGGCAACTTTGACGACAGCGACGGCTTGTTCGAGTACGCCCCCTGCCACAATCACTTTCACTACAAGCACTACGCGACGTACGAGCTCCTCCCGGTACTCGAGGGCGGCGCCCTCGGCGCTCCGATCTTCGCCCGCAAACGAGGCTTCTGTCTCGACGACAGCGAGCCGTTTCTGCCGGGCGTCGATCCGAAGAGCTGGGTCTACCGCGCCTGCGGAACACTCACGCAGCACGGCAATCAGGGCGTCCACGTCGGCTGGACCGACGTCTACGTGCGCACGCTCCCCGGGCAGTACTTCGTGCTCGATGACCCCGCGCAGCCAACGCCGCCCGGCGAGTACGTGATCCGCGTGACGGTGAACCCGCCCTACCTCCCGGATTCCACCGACGCCTGCCCGGTGCGCGACGAGCAGAACTTCTGCCGCGTGCTCCGCGAGAGCAACTACACGGACAACGTTGCGACGCTGCACATCACGCTGCCGTAGATGCATCACGGGCGGCCTCCCCGAAGGGAGACCGCCCGCGTGTCCAACGGTGAAGCGGTGAAGCCTAGAAGAACAGCATCATGCCGATGGCGCCCTGATTCGAAGTCGCCTTCTCGCCAGTCTGCGACTGCGCCTTCGTGTACGTGTACTCACCGACCCAGCGAAGCGACTTCGTCCAGAGATAGGTGACTGAGCCGACGATCGAAGAATTCTTCTTCACGATGTAGCAATTGCCTTCGCAATCATTGTCATCCGTCGACGTCTGCTTCAGGTCGTTCTCACCATAGCTGGCGCCGAACTTCCACTGCGTGCCCATCGGCTGGAATTCAGCCTGGCCGATGAAGCCATACGTGGTGCGGAGGTCGCCGTTGCTATCCACCTCGTTGCCGGAGTCGAACATGAGCACCGAGCCGATACCCTTGCCATAGAAGCCCGAACCGACGAGCGACAGGCCGCCGAAGTCCGCACGAGCGCCGCCGGCGCCGCCGTACGAATCCTTGGACACCGAGCTCGTTGACGGCGTAGAAGCATGTTGCCACTCGCCGCTGGCGAAGATCATGACCTTGTCGGTGCCCTTCGGCGCCTCGGCCGTCGTCGCGCCGAAGTGGCCCGTCCAGGTAAACTCGGACTCTACACGCGGAATCTTGGTCTGCGTGTAGCCACTGGCGCCGCCGATGGCACTCGGATCGAAGAGGCCGATCGAGATCTGCGCCGGGTTCGTTGCCGGGCTGCTGTACGTCATCTGCGCAACGAAGTTCGGATACACATAGCCAAAGCCAATGCGGCCGAGCGTCGTTCCGCCGCCGCCGCCGAAGCCGCCGCCACCCGTCGAACCGACGCCGAAGAGCGTCATGTCGTTCAGGATGTTGCCGCGCTGGTACAGACCGATCTCACGACCGGCGAGGATCTGTCCCCAAGTTCCACCAGCTGTCAGGTACACCTGACGCATGTCGATCTGCGCACCAGCCTGCGTGCCGTTGCCGAAGTTGTCATGCACGCCGCCCGCATTGTTGATCTGCGGAGCAAAACCGAAGTGCACGCCGAGATCGACGCCGCCTTCTTTGCCCTTCGCTTCGAACGTAGCGAACGCCGGCAACAAACCGGTGCGAATAGCCGACGCCTTCTGGCCTTCACCCGTCGGGACGAGTCCGCCCGCGAATGAGCAAGGCGCGGTCCCGCCGGCGCCAGCTGCGACTACCGTGCTGCACGTCGGATCCGTGTACACGAGGAACGCATTCACGTTACCCGAGAACGAGAAATTCCAACCATTGCTCATCTGCATCGTGAGCCCCTGCGCATTGGCAGTCCCCGCCGCCATCGCAAGTGCACATGTGACGATTGCAATTCTTTTCATGCTTGCTTCTCCAAGACTAGTGAAAAACGAGAGACAAGGACCGCGAAAAAACTCGAGCGCCAACGAATCCTTTGATCTCGAAGAGATCGGAACAACACCATCGTACGTGTTTCCATCACCCGAGTTTCTAATGCCACCTCCGCGTGAACGGGAGTGCGCCGCAAGCGGCGCGATTCAATGTGATTTCAGCTGAATTTCGGTTCTGACCATAACATCGACGATTGGAACGTCCAAATGGTTTTGCCACCAGTAGTAGTCGTCGATTTGTGATGCGTAGACGGACACCGAATACGGAAACGGAAGCTGCTTCGCCATGCGCATCGCCTCGATCGCCCCACTCGGCGTCGTATCGATGCTGGACGCCGCCAAACCACCACGCACCGCCGCACCTGCGATGAAGCCCGCGACGTACGCGTCCTTCTCCTTCGGGCCAAACCCCTGCCAGTCACGACCAGCGAGCTGCGTCGGCCCCTGCTCCTGCCCCGCCTTCGCAACTCCACTCCCCAATAAAAGTCCGAGCCCTAGCGTTCCCAGAAACAACAGACGTTTACGACTCCCCACCGTATCCTCCACGCAAAACACGCCGGACGAGCTCAATCAGCCCGTCCGGCGCCTCGCGACTATTGCCCCTTCTTCATCGCCGGCGCACCGCCGGGGAGTGCGAACACCAGCACGACATCGCCCAACGGATATCCAAGCTGGTAATTACCACCGCAAGCAACCGCAATAAACTGCTTGCCGTCCACCGAGTAGCTCACCGGTGGTGCATTACATCCCGCGCCTCCATTGAACGTCCACAACGTCTTGCCGGTGCGAGCATCGTACGCGTTGAAGTGGCCATTGCCCTCGCCCGTGAAGACGAGATTCCCGGCCGTCGCCAGCGCGCCACCGATCATCGGCTGATCCGTCTTCACCTGCCACGCGCGCTTGCCCGTGTTCAGGTCGATCGCCGTGAACGTGCCCCACTGCTTCTCGCCCGGAACGGCCTTGAACGCAGAGCCGAGCCACAGCTTGCCCTTCTCGAGCGGCGCCGAATGCGTGATGTAGTTCATCGGTTGCTCGAGTCCGAGCACGTACATGTAGCCGAGCGTCGGATTGACCGCCGGAGGCGACCACTCCGATCCACCGTTCGCGCCAGGCAGCATGCGCGCGCCATCGGCCGTCGGCTGCACAAAGTAGTTCTCGTGCTTGTTGAACTCGTCCGACTTGCGAATCAGCTTGCCAGTCTCCGCATCGAGCACGTACACAAACGCCGTCTTGCCAGCTTCCGCCACCGCCGTCTTGCCGTTCTTCAGCTTGACGATCACCGGTGGGCTCGTCGCGTCGAAGTCCCACACATCGTGCGGAACCTGCTGGTAGTGCCACTTGTACTCGCCCGTGCGCGCATCGATCGCGACGATCGATTCCGTGTACAGGTTGTCGCCCGGGCGCACCGTGCCGTCGAGATCAGGCGACGGATTGCCGACAGAGAAGAAGATGTTGTGCGAGGTGGCGTCGTACGCCGGCGTCATCCAGACCGAGCCGCCGCCGCGCTTCCACGCATCACCATACTGCGCCATCGCCGCCTTCTCGGCCGTGATGTTGCGCTTGAGGTCTTCGCCCTCACCCGTCTTTTCGGCGAAGTTCCCTTCCCATCCCTTGTCCGGCAGCGTGTAGAACGTCCACATCGGCTTGCCGTCTTCCTTGTTGTACGCGCGGACGAAGCCGCGAATGCCATACTCGGCGCCGGATGTGCCGACGATGACTTCGTTGTCGACGATCAGTGGCGCGATCGTCAGACTGTAGCCCGCCTCGGGATCCGCTACTTCCACATCCCATTTCACGGCGCCCGTCTTCGAATCCAGCGCAACGAGCCGCGCGTCGAGCGTTCCCATGTACACCGTGCCGCCCGAGATTGCGACGCCCCGGTTGTTCGGGCCGCAGCAGTAGATCGGCGCCGTGATGCTCGGCTTGTGCTCGTAGCGCCAGATCTGCTGGCCCGTGCGAGTGTTGATCGCAATCGCGGTGTTGTACGGTGTAGTCACGTACATCACGCCATCAACGACCGTCGGGCTATTCTCGAAAGAGCCGAGGCGCGAGATGCCCGTCTGGTACATCCACGACATTCTGAGCGAGCCGACATTCGCGCTGGTGATCTGCGCAAGCGGCGAGTAGCGCTGGTTGGTGTAGTCATGACCATAGATCACCCAGTTCTTTCCGTCCGCCCGGGCGTTCTTGAGCATGTCATCCGTGACGTTCGTGAAGGTCGGCTCGCGCATCGCGGCCTTCTTCGTATTCGTCTCCACCTGCTCCTGCGCGCGCAGCGTGGTCGCGAGCACCAGCCCGCCGACGACGAGAGCCACAGTACGAGTCATGCGCATTCAAAAACCTCCGGAAGACACGTGGGGGGAATTTCTCCCGTCCTGCATTGAACCAACATGGAGCGGCTACGCACTCTTGTGATCGACGTCGGATTGCCGGGGCGCACGAATCGTCTCCCTGCGTGCAGGAAGCGAGGTGCGGCCAGAAAGTGGGAAGGGGATGCTGCGGGTAGGAAGGCGATGATGTTTTCCGCCGCACATGAGCGCTCGGTGGCGCCGCTCGAGTGCGACCTGCAGGCTCTTACGATTATTCTCGCCGATTGAACAGCCGGAGTCGGCGGAGCGTTCGGGAACAGCTACGTCATGGGGCATGGTAGCTACCCGCGTTGAGAACGACATACGATAGTTGGGCCTGTGGGTTGACCCCGAGCCTTTCGTTTTACGCGTTAACGTAATGTGACACTTCGCGGCTCCAATGTGACAGTATCATTGGCTTTAGCGCAAGAGGGCAGCTGTGACATCGGCTATGGAAAGACCTATACAACTAGCCGAATTGTCGCCCCTGCTCACGTCAATGGGCACCCACTACGAGCGCATACGGCGCCTTGATCGACTCGGCCAGAACGTAGCGCAGCTGCTGTCCAGCTCGTGTGGAAATCGGGCTCGTCCGCGTTGGTGACAGCATCGGAACCATGTGTAGTCGGCGCGCGAGGATCGACAGCCGCAGCATGTGAAAGGGATCGCTCACCAAAATCACCGCCGGGTACGATTTCGCACCGAGCAATCGCCGCACCGCTACCATAGACTGGCTCGTCGTCAGCCCCTCGACATCCATCGCGATCGAATCGGCAGGCACTCCCCGCTGCACGAGATACCGCATCCCAACCGCAGCCTCGCTCGTCGTGTCCCCCACACCGCGCCCGCCGGTCACGATCATCCGCGGCGCTAAACCTCGCGCCCACAGCTCCGCCGCATGATCGAGGCGCGCCTTCAACACCGGTGACGGCTTCCCCTCGTACTGGGCGGCGCCAAGCACCACGATGGCATCCGCATGCTGCGCCTCATCGCGCCGTCCGGAATCCACGATCGCCACCACGAACGACATCCAGATCGCCAGCGCAAAAACGAGCAGCGCCACGATCAGGCGCGCGAAGAGAGAGCGGGACGCGCTCACTTCGAGCTGCCGCCTCGCAGCCCGCTACTCAGTGAGGCTCAGCAGCGAGAGCCAGAACACATCGAACGCCGCTCGCGCATTCTTCTCACGGTTGATCCCGATCGCAATCGCCAACCCGTCGATGAACGCTACCACCACATCGGCAAGCAGCGGTGCAGGGATCCGCGGACGCAGCCCGAGCAGCGAGAAGAGATGCTCGATCGATGCCGTCGAGGCATCGCGCCTCGCAATGGCCGAATCGCGGATCGCGCTCTGCACGAGCGGCCCTCTCCATTCGGCGAGCTCGAGCAACACGCGGATCTGCCCCCGCTCGAGCTCGGACTCGAGCCACTTCCAGAGATCGTCGATCGCGTGACGCGGTATGGACTCCGCGAGTGCGGCGCGCTCGCGGCCGACGAGGCTGCGCGTCATCCATTCGACCATTCGCGCGAGTAGAGTCTCCTTGTCGTGGAAGTGATAGTGAATGAGCCCCTTGCTCACCCCCGCCTCCTCGGACACCTCGTGCATCGTCAGCGCCGCCGCGCCCGACGTCACGATACGACGGATCGCCGCGCGAAGGATGCGCTCCGCGGCATCGGCACGCGGACGCGGGGCCGTCGCGGCGCGCTCCGTCACTTCTCTTTGCGAGAAGCCGGCAGCGCGCGCTGAAAGACGACCGTCATGCGCGCACCATCCTGCGAAAGAAGTGCTGGCTCCCATCCCCCACGACTGCGCTCATTCAACAGATCCGTCAGCGCGTCCTCGTCGTCGTGCGCACGGCGGGACAGCTTCAGCACGACCGCCTGGTATTCTTTCATGATTGCGAAGTTAGTACCTTCAGCCGCATGCTGACCACCCCTGCTTTGGCCAACCTGTCGGTGACGGGGCACCCCCTGGTCCAGCACAAGCTCTCGATCCTTCGCGATCGCTCCACGCCGACCAAGATTTTCAAGGAGCTCGTCGAAGAGATCGCCATGCTCATGGCGTACGAGGCTACGAGTGATCTGCCACTCGAGCCGGTCTCGGTGGACACGCCGCTCGAGCGCATGACGGCGCAGCGCGTGAGTGGAAAGAAGCTCACCCTCGTCCCGATCCTGCGCGCCGGCCTCGGCATGGTCGATGGCGTGCTCCGGCTCGTGCCATCCGCTCGCGTTGGACACATCGGCCTCTATCGCGATCATCAAACGCTCGAGCCCGTCGACTACTACTTTCGCGTTCCCCGAGATGCGGCCGAGCGACAGTTCTTCGTGCTCGATCCCATGATTGCGACGGGTGGCAGTGCCGTCGCGGCGGTTGCCTCGCTCAAGCGCGCCGGCGCAACGCGAATTCGCTTTCTATGCCTGGTGGCGGCGCCGGCGGGAGTGCAGCGGATGCTCGCCGCACATCCTGACGTGCACATCTACGCGGCAGCGCTCGACCGCGAGCTTAACGCGCAAGGCTACATCCTTCCCGGACTCGGCGACGCAGGCGACCGGATTTTCGGCACTCGCCCGGATGCGTAGCTAGGCTAGCCGAACCACTCGCGAGGACAATCGCGCTGCTGGTGCGCCGCGGCGACCAGCCACTCCTGCGCATCGGCATCGAGCACTTCATCGGAAACGCGATCGAACCACTCGGCCGCGATGCCAGTGACGCCGATGCGGCGCCACAGCTCGCCGACGAGATATGTGAGCACTGCACGCTCGTCGCGCTCGACTCCATCGTACGCCTCGAGCGAGCGCTCGAACATCCACGCCGACTGCCGACGGAAGTATCGCTCGGCCTCGACATCCCCTTCATCCACGCAGCACCACGCCGCTCGAAGCAGGAGATCCGCGACCCGACGTGGCTCCGCGCCCTGCCACAACGCGACTTTCGCCGCGAACTCGTACTTCTCGGAACCGGTGAGCGCACCCTCGCTCAGTCGTGGCGCGAGCTCATCCCACACGTGCTCTTTAAGCATCGGGCTGACATCCGCCTCTTCACCGAAATCTCTTTCACTTCCGGCGTAGCCACACCGCGAGCAGAGATGTATTAGATAGGGAAGCGGCTGCGCTCCTGCGGCGCGTTCGTGAAAGTCCGTGCGCTTTCCTCCAAACGAATTCGTCGAAAGCACCGCTTGCGAATCGAAGCAGTGATGGCAAATAGGACAGGTGAGCTCGATCTGTTTCAACGTGGTCATGCTTGGCTCCGGCGCGTTCATGATAGTCGCAGAAGGAAATACCGTGCCATCACTTCGAATCGCCCTTGTTGTGCTCTAAGGCCGAGACTATCTTGCCCCGTCCGCCGGACGGATATCGCGCCATCCTCACGCGCACCCGGTCTGAATGCTGATAAATCTGATACCTGATTTCTTTGCACTGCTCGACAGCTCAGACCCAGTCGCCGCGTACCGGCGCTACTACACGTCCCACCTCCGCATTCTCGAGCCATACTGGCGCAACTACGTACTCGATCCCGACACATCACACTTTGACGACGTAGCGCGCTCGGTCATGCGGGCCGATCGCCACGATCTCCGCGCCATGCTGGAACGAACTGATGTCGTTTCGCTCGCGAGAGAAACCGAATACCGATGCGGCGCGCTGCTAGAGCTCGATTCCGACATCGATGTGGTGCTTATGGTCGGCGTCGGCGCCGCTAACGCCGGCGAACTCGTCGCCGATGGCCGTGGAATCGCCTTCGTGTGCCTCGAGCATTTCACCGGAGTGGCAAACCCCGATACACAGGGCCTCGGCCTCGACCCCGCCCTGATACCGCTCTGGCTAGCACACGAAATTGCACACGCGGTACGCTATACGTCGCCTTCAAGCCGCAGCGCGTTGCGTCAGCTCATCACCGAGGCGGACGGCTACTATAGCTATTGGGACACCGGTCGCCGCGCGACGCTGCGCGAGCATGTGATCAACGAGGGGATTGCGGTCGAGGTCGCGCGGGTTGTCAGTCCAGGGCACGCCGAGTGGGAGTATTACGGATATTCGCGCCGGCAATATGCGCGCATTCGTGAGCTCGAAGGGGTGCTCGCACGTTCCGTCGCACCGGATCTCGAGCGTGCAGGGCTCGGACTTCGCCTGCGCTATTTATCCGGCGGCTTGAGCGATGAGTCTCGCACGATCGACCAGCACGTTCTCCCCGAGCGCGCCGGCTACTACCTGGGCAGCCGCATGGTCGAGCGCGCGATCGCCGAGCGCGGAATGGCATGGACGGTACGCGCGAGCACCGAGGAGATCGCCGCAATCTCAAGCCTCACCGCTGCGTCGGCGTAGCCTTACTTCCCAACGCAGAACGAGCTGAACACTCGATCGAGCACGTCCTCCACATCGAGCACTCCCACCAGCTCTTCGAGATGACCGCGCGCACTGTAGAGATGTACGGCCACCACGGTCGCCGGTAGCCCACTGGCACCCGTCCAGATCTCGACAAAGGCAGCGACCTCCGATCGCGCGCTCGCAAGCGCGACGCGATGACGTTCGCGCGTGAGCACGGGATTATCCCCAGCAAGTGGCGCGCGATCCCGCTCGAGGATCTCGGTGATGCCGCGCCCAAGCGCATCCAGACCGTCGCCAGTACGTGCACTTACTGTAACGTAAGCAAGGTTGCCGGATGCTCGATGCAGCGCGAGGAGAGCGGCGACTGCATCGTCCGGGATTCCGCCGGTGTCGCTCTTGGTGCCAATCGCGATCAGCGGTGCCGTCGTGAGTCGACGCACACTCTCGATCGCAGCGGAGAGCGACTCCACGCTGTCGCCGCACACGAGAACCACCGCGGCATTTGTCACCTGTTGCTCCGCGACTTCGATACCGAGTCGCTCGACCATGTCCTCACTCGCGCGCAATCCCGCGGTGTCCACTAGCCGCACAGGCCACTGCGCGATGTCGATCATCGCCTCGAGCGCGTCGCGAGTCGTACCCGGAATATCCGTCACGATCGCGCGCTTCGTGCCGGCGAGCGCATTGAACAGCGATGATTTCCCGGCATTCGGAGCTCCCGCGATGACGACGGCGGCACCGCTCCGGATCATCTCCCCCGTGGCGGCAGTCGCAAGTAGCCTATCGATGCTCGCAAGTGCCGCGCGTGCTGCGAGCTCGATGCGACTCGCGGATATGGGACCGTCATCCTCTTCAGGAAAGTCGACGTCGTACGCAAGCAGCGCCTCTATCTCGATGATTTCTTCGCGAAGCACGTTGAGCCGCATGGACAGATGGCCGGCAAGCTGCTCGAGCGAGACATCGTGCATCGCTCGCGAGCGTGCGTCGATGAGATCGCCGATTGCTTCCGCCTGAAGCAGGTCGAGCTTCCCATTCAACAGCGCTCGCCTCGTGAGCTCACCAGGGAGCGCACATCGTGCGCCGGACGCAAGCAGCGCGTTGATCGCCAGCGCGGGGCCAATTTCACCGCCGTGAAGCGACAGCTCGATCATGTCCTCGCCGGTGTACGAAGCGGGAGCCGCGTACACGGTCACGACACCACGATCGATGACGTGCCCATTCCCCGGATCTCGCAGCGTAGAGAGATACGCAACGCGAGGACTCGCGCGCCACGGCGTAAGGAGCGCCTGGCCGATTCGATGTGCATCCGCGCCCGACATGCGAATGACGGCCAGCGCACTCCGTGCGCCGACAGTTGCCTGCGCAACAATCGTGTCCGTCGCTCCGGGAAGAACGGAGGAGTCGCGCATGTTCAATCGTTTGCGGGAATCAGAAGCGATTCCCCAGGCTCCAATATCTTCACCTCCGCTTTTCGCTCATAGGCAGGTAGCAGCGCTCGAAAGACGTTGATTGCATCGTATGCACCCGAGGTGACGTGGCGAAAAGTCCCCCAGTGAAACGGGATCAGAATTCTTGCATTCACCTCAGCGAAGAGCGCGAGTGCATCTGCGGGAGTGAGATGTCCGCGCCGAAAGAGATATTCTTTCCACCACGGCGCATATCCGATCGGGAGTAGTGCCACATCAACTCTCCGCGGCGCGATCGTCCGAGCCAGCTCCACCGCGGCCGGCGTGAGCGCCGTGTCGCCCGTAAATAGAACGGACGAGTCGTCGTTGTCGAGTAGATACATGTGTGCGTCACCTCGCCAACGATCCAGACCGTATCGCGCTCCCACATGCTTGGCGCTGGCCGCCGCAATTGTCAGGGAGCCGATCTGGGCGTGCCCTCCCGATGCGATCGCTCGAGCAGATGAAATCCCTTCACGCTGCAGCCAGCGTGCAATCACCGGCGGTGCGTATATCGGTATTCCAGCCGGCAACGCACGAAGGGATCGAAAGGAAAGATGGTCTGCGTGTGCATGGGTGAGCAAAATTGCATCGATACGAGGAAGCTCGGCCATCTCCACGCCGGGAGCTGTCACCCGTGGCAGGAAATAGCCGAGCTTGTCATCGAAGTTTGGATCGGTCAGAACACGAACATCTCCGAAATGAAGGAGCAGCGTTGCGTGACCAACGTAAGTAATGCGCAGCCGATCTTGGGATGCCGATTCAGCGTCGAGCATCACTGTGCGAAGGTCATCCACCGGGCGGAGTCACAGCGAGTTTTGCCCGCTCTCGTGCGATGAGCCACTGCTGAGGGAGTGTCGCCAGATTCTGCACTGCGTAATACAGATTGAGTCCGGCCGCCAAGCGCCAGAAGAACGCGACCATCATCACGGGAAAAATGTACGCCATCGTTTTCGCCTGTGGATTCGGCGGCCCTGATCGCATGCTAATCCACGACAACACATACATCGAAATACCCATCATGGCCGGCAGTACAAAGAGCGGGTCGCGTTGCGAGAGATCGGGCAGCCAAAGGAACGATACTCCGCGAAATTCGATCGTGTTCTGGAAAACAAAGTACAGTGCGAAGAGCACAGGCATTGGAATTAGCATAGGTAGGCATCCTGCGAGCGGAGTGAAGGGACTCATTCCGTGATCGCGATACAGCTTACTCATTTCCGATTGCAGCTTCTCGGGGTTGGACTTGTACTTCTTCTGAATCTCCTGCAGCTGGGGCTGAATACGCTGCAGTTTGAGGCTGTTTCGCATTGCGCCCTGGTTCAGGGGCCAAAGTAAAATGCGGATGGTGATTCCGAAGATGATCAACACCCATCCGTAATTGATCTTGAGCCGGTCGTGAATCCAAAGCACCACCTGCATTACGTACGTCGCGAATGGCTGTACGAGCGGGCGAAGAAACGAGCCATACGGATTCACGTTCTCGAGATTCCGTCCCATGGCGTGGAGGCGTCGCCACTCCTGTGGACCGGAGTACATGTCGAATGCAAACTCGCCGCTCTGTGTGAGTGGTTGAAGGATCAGCGCATCTGCTGAGGCAACTGCTTTGGGCTCATGCGGTCCGCGTGTAAATACCGCGGCACCAAATGGTTTGCCGGGTGGTGTCGCAATGAGCGCGAGCAAAAAGTACTTGTTCTTGCTCGCTACCCATGCTAACGAATCGCGTTCTACACTTGGCGCCAGTGAGTCAAGCTTGGTGAATGGAATGCTGTGCGCATCTTCGTGCAGTGGTTTCGCAACGTACGCAAGGCTCCGGAAGTCGTCAGTAGAATCCGCTTCGACGAAGGACAA
>Ga0075521_10000128_pt1 | contig 17315 bp, 9 predicted proteins | sample NGEPerD_FD_74785 | JGI IMG/M metagenome (GOLD analysis project Ga0075521, IMG submission 74785) | Arctic peat soil microbial communities from the Barrow Environmental Observatory site, Barrow, Alaska, USA - NGEE PermafrostAB12-D | ecosystem: Environmental > Terrestrial > Soil > Wetlands > Peat ...
AAAAAATTTTACGTGAATCGCGGAAGCCGCGTGCACGCAGGTCAACTGTTAGCGGTATTGGAGAATCGCGACCTCGCAGCCGCCGAGACTGAGAACAAGGGTTCGTACCAGCAGGCGCAGGCCAACTATGGTATCGAGACCTCCTCGGCCCTGCCGGAGGAATGGCAGAAGGCTGAATATGATCTCAAAGTAGCGAAAGAATCGTACGACGGACAGCAGAAGATTTATGACAGTCGCAAGAAACTGTTTGAAGAGGGCGCGCTGCCCCGCAAGGATTTTGATTCGTCGGCCGTCGCGCTGATCCAATCTCGATCGCAGTACGAAATTGCCTCAATGCACATGGCTGCTTTGCAAAAAGCCGGCAAGACGCAGCAGAAGCAGGCAGCGGAAGGGCAACTCACTTCGGCAAAGGGCAAATATGAAGGCGCGGCGGCGCTGCTCGCTTATTCGGAAGTGCGCAGCCCGATCGACGGCGTGGTCACCGACCGCCCAACGTACGAAGGTGAAACTCCCGCGCCCGGCACTCCGTTGATGACGATTATGGACACCTCGTCGGTGATTGCGCGCACCCACATTCCGCAGGACCAGGCCGTCCAGTTGAAGCCCGGCGATGCCGCGACGATCCACGCACCCGGCGACATCGAAGTCACGGGGAAAGTCATGCTAGTCAGCCCTGCGCTCGACCCCAACAGCACGACCGTCGAAGTCTGGATCGAGGCCCCGAATTCCGATGGACGCTTGCGTCCTGGCACTACAGTGACCGTCGAAATGCTGGCGCGAACCGTCGAAGATGCCATCGTGGTTCCAGCGGCCGCGCTGCTGAAAACGCCCGAGGGCGCATCCACGGTGATGATCGTGAAGGATGGCCACGCCGAACAAGTTTCGGTGGAGACCGGCATTCGCGAAGAGGATCGCGTGCAAGTTACAAAAGGACTCGCGGGCGGCGAGACCGTCATCGTCCGGGGATCCTACGGGCTGCCTGACAAGACCAAAGTGAAGATCGACGGAGCGCAACCCACCGAGCCCGACAAGCCGGGCGCCGCCAAGCCCGCGACCGAAAAAGAGAAACCGTAGATGCGCGAGCGACTCAAATCGATGCTCGACCGTATGCGCGCGACGGGCGCGACCGACACTCCCTACTGGTTTACGCGCTATGCGAAGTCGCTGATCTTTCTGGTTCTCGTGCTGGTGGCTGCCGGTATCTATCTCGCATTCACCATTCCAATCTCGGTTTTCCCCACCACCGACTTCCCGCGCGTGTTGATCGGCGTGGACAACGGCGTGATGCCGATCGATCAGATGATGGTCACCATCACGCGTCCCATTGAAGAGTCAGTGAACGCAGTACCCGGGTTGCGACAGGTGCGGTCGATCACGAGCCGTGGATCTGCCGAGATCGACCTGTTCTTCAGTTGGGACGTCAACATGGTGACGGCGCTCCAACTCGTCGATGCCGCGCTGGCCAACATTCGCAACACGCTGCCACCGACCGCTAACATTAAGACACATCGATTGACGTTCGCCAGCTTCCCCATCATTGGTTATAGCCTCACCTCGGACACGGTGCCGCAAACCGAGCTGTGGAAGACGGCCACCTACGATCTGAAGCCGCGCCTGAACCGTCTCGACGGGGTTGCGACGGTATTGGTGCAGGGCGGCCAGGAGCCGGAGTTCCAAATCACGCCCGACCCGGCGAAGCTGCTGGCAGCCAGTATCACAGTGTCAGGCATCCTCGACGCGGTGCGGCGAACTAATCTGATTGATTCTCCGGGACTGCTGGAGCAGAACCATCAACTCTTCCTGGGACTGGTTGATGCGCAGGTACACGATCCACAGCAACTGGGCCAGATCGTGGTCAAGACGACACCAGCGGGCGTTCCCGTCCGTATCGCCGACGTAGCGGCGGTCGGCGACAGCGTGAAGCCGGTGTACACCATCGTCACGGCCAATGGTAAGCCGGCGGTGCTGCTCAGCGTCAACCGGCAGCCTGACAGCAATACAGTCGATGTCGCGAATGAAGTTCACGCTGAGGTCGAACGCATCCGGCAATCGCTGCCACCCGGCATTCACCTCGAACCGTTCTACGACCAGTCAGGGCTGGTCACCGATTCCATTCACAGCGTGCGCGACGCCATCCTCATTGGCATTGTGCTGGCGTCGCTGATCATGGTGCTGTTCCTGCGCGACTGGGGGACCTCGGTCGTCGCGGTGCTGGTGATTCCCGCGACGGTGTTCATCACGTTCATCGCATTGAAGCTACTTAACCAGAGCTTCAACCTGATGACGCTCGGCGGACTGGCAGCCGCCGTGGGGCTGGTGATCGACGACGCGATCGTAGTGGTAGAAAATGTTGCGCTACACCGCGATGCTGGACAAGGCAGGCTCGAGGCAATTCGCAGCGCGTTGAGCGAAATCACCGTCCCATTGATTGGCTCAACCATCACGCCCATCGTCGTTTTCCTTCCGCTGATCGCGATCAGCGGGGTCACCGGCGTGTTCTTTCGCGCGCTGGCCATTACCGTGGGCATTTCGCTGCTAACGTCGCTCGCGCTGGCGCTGACGTGGACGCCCACACTTAGCCAGTACTTCATTCGCGAGCATCACGGCGAGGCGGCGGTGGCCAGCGATTCGAACGACGCTCATTTGAGCGACGAAGCAAAGTTGCTGGCCGCCGAAGATGCAGCGCTGAGTGGCCGCTTCCGGCGCGTTGTGGAGTTTTACGAGCGTTGGCTGCGGTTCGCGCTCGACCGTCCCAAGTGGATTGCAATTTTTGCCGTAGTACTGGTGATTGCGTCTTATGGATGCTACCAACTGCTTGGAACCGACTTGTTGCCGGAAATGGATGAGGGCGGTTTCATCGTTGACTACCTCTCGCCGGCAGGCAGCTCCCTTCAGGAAACCAATCGCATGGTCAGCCACATCGAGCAGATGCTGCGGGAGATTCCTGAAGTTGAAAGCACATCGCGCCGCACCGGAATAGAGTTGGGACTGGCGGCAGTGACCGAGGCCAACCGCGGGGACATCGCGGTGAAGCTGAAAAGCAAGCGCAGCCGCAGTGGGGAAGAAATCATTTCCGAGTTGCGCAACAAGGTGGCACAAGAAGAGCCGGGCTTGGAAGTCGAATTCGTTCAGGTGCTGCAGGACATGATCGGCGATTTGTCGAACGCGCCGGAACCCGTGCAGATCAAACTGTTTTCGCCCGACCCGGACTTGCTGGCGCAGTGGGCGCCAAAAGTGGGCGACGCTATTCATGACATCAAGGGCGTGGTGGATATGCGCAACGGCATCGAGAACACCATCAGTGGGCCGGCGACGGTTTTCCAAGTAGATCCCACGGCGTCGGCGCGTGCGGGATTTACTCCCGAGGAAGTAGCCATCAATGCCAGCGCGATTCTGGAAGGCGAACCTGCGGCGACTCCGATCATTCAGCAGGACATTGCCTACACGGTGCGGGTACGCTATCCAGAGGTCAACCGGGGATCGCTGGCGGCGATGAGCAATACGCTGCTGAACAGCGCGTCCGGTCATACTGCAACGTTGGGCTCGCTGGCCGAAATTAAAGAGCTGCCGGGACAGACCGAAATTCGTCGCGAAAATCTGCAACGCGATGCGGCGGTCACCGCGCGCCTGGAAGGACTTGATCTCGGCAGCGGCATTGCCGCAGTGCAGAAGGCGGTTGCGGGGTTGCACATTCCGTCTTCGATCCGCGTGGTGTATGGAGGAACCTACGAGGAGCAGCAGCAGTCGTTTCATGACCTGATGCTGGTGCTGATACTGGCGGTTTTGCTGGTGTTCCTGGTGCTTCTGTTCGAGTTTCGCACGCTGGCGGCTCCGGTTTCGATTCTGGCCTCCGCGCTGCTCTCGACTTCGGGAGTCTTCCTGGCGCTGCTCATCACGCGCACCACATTCAACATCGCTTCGTTCATGGGCCTGATCATGGTCATCGGCATCGTGGCCAAGAACGGAATTCTGCTGCTCGACGCGGACCAGAAATTTCGCAGCCTGGGTCATTCGGCTCACGATGCCATGATCCAGGCCGGACGCCGCCGTCTGCGTCCGATCCTGATGACCGCTTTGGCGGCTGCGGCAGGCATGCTTCCGCTGGCCCTTGCACTGGGAGCGGGCTCGCAGATGCTCCAACCGTTGGCCATCGCCGTCATCGGCGGCATCACGATTTCCATGGTGCTCTCGCTGATCATCACTCCAGCCGTGCACTACTACCTCAGTCACTCTGAAAACGAACGGAACTAAGTACGAAGAAGGAGAAGTTATGAAGAAAATATTCGGTCTCATCCTCGCGGCCACGTTAGTTGCGATTCCTGCAGCCGCACAAAAATCCTACAAGCTGGCCGACCGGGTAAAACTCGGCGGCGAAGGCGCATGGGATTACCTCACCTATGACAGTGGCGGGAATCGTTTGTTCATCACCCGCGGTACTCATGTCATGGTGGTTGACGCGAAAACGCTCCAGGACACCGCCGACATTCCCGATCTTTCCGGAATTCATGGCGTGGCGCTCGCTCCCGAGCTGGGACGCGGATTCATCACCAGCGGCGGCGACAACATGCTCGCCATCTTCGACCTCAAGACACTTAAGGTGCTCGACAAGGTGAAAGTGGGCGAGCGCCCCGACGCCGTACTCTACGACGCCTCGTCCAAGCGCGTGTACACCTTCAATGCCAAGACTCAGGACAGCACTGTGGTGGATGCCGCTACCGGAAAAGTCGTGGGCACGGTTCCACTCGGCGGAAAGCCTGAGACCGGGGTGACGGACGGCAAAGGAAATGTTTACGTGAACATCGAAGACCGCAGCGAGATCGTGCGCATCGACACGGCCAAGTTCACGGTGGCGGAACACTATCCGATGGCGGGCTGCGACAATCCCAGCGCCCTGGCCATCGATGTGGCGCACCGGCGTCTTTTCGCTGGTTGTAGCAGCAAGATCGTGGCTGTGGTTGATCCTGATGCCGGCAAGCTTGTTACCACCGTCGACATCGGCGGCGGCGTTGATGCCGGCGCATTCAATCCCAAGACCCAGCAGATCTTCATGTCGTGCGGCGAGGGAGTGTTGACAGTAATCCACGAAGACAGCCCTGACAAATACTCGTTGGTGCAAAGCGTCCCAACGGTCAAGGGTGCGCGAACCATGGCGTTGGATGCAGCATCGAACACCGTTTACTCCGTTACGGCACAGTACGATCCAACCCCGCCAGCAGCTGGCCAGCGGCGTGCCATTCTGCCTGGGACTTTTGAGTTGCTGGTCATTCGGCCTGAATGACGCTGAGTATTTGAAACTTCAAGCGAGTGCGACAGGGCGGCGTTCTGCGCCGCTCTGTTTGACTGCTCGGCTTAATCCATCCCCGCCGATGGTGGAGGAACGGCCCGCGCAGGACGCAACGTAATGTCTACGCCGTATGCGAAGAAGCCTCCGGCGATCAGCAGGATGCCAAACAACAGGCTGCTCATTCCGAGGATGTGTTCGCTGTCGCCGCGGAAGATCGAGAACCCCAGCAGCATCATGGGGAAGAAACCGATCGCGACTGCGCCAAACATCCCACCCGGTACCTTGAACGGCCGAGCGAGGTTAGGTTCTTTCACGCGCAGCACGATCAGCGCAACGAATTCCAGAAGCAGGCTGGTGCCATAAATCAAAATGTCGATGGTGACCAACCGCTCGAATCCGAGCCCAAGACACAGGGCCCATCCGGTCGCGAGTACGAGGATCGACACCCAGGGCGCGCCGGATCGCTTCGTTACTTTGCTGAACACGGCAGGCAGCATTCCATCCTGCGCCATGGCCAATGGCAAGCGCGAGTAGCTCATCACCAGCGCGTTGAACATGCCAAACGCGCTCATCATTCCACCAGCGACTAATGCAATACGCAGCAACGGGCCGCCAACCAGCCCGGCAACGTCGGCCCATGATCCGGTCTCCCACGCTGTGGGACTCAGCTTGGTCATGGCCATGGCTGCCACAGGAAGAATGTAGGTCAGCGAAACCAGCGCCACCGCCGCCATCATGGCACGGGGATAGGTGCGTTGCGGCTGCTTCACCTCTGCGGCGATGGTCGAGGCATTGTCCCATCCCATGTAGTTCCACATGGCGATCAGCAAGCCGCCAATAATGTCGACGTGCGACGTTGTGGGAGTAGTGACCGCATTCGCCAGCGCTCCGTACTTGAACGGAGCCAAAATAACGATGAGCACAAACGGAGCGGAAAGCAGGAAGAACAGCCAGATTGACGTGGTCGCGACCACGCGAATGCCGGCGATGTTCAGCGCGGCGCACACGATCACCACTGCGAGGCCAACGAATATGCCGCGATTGTTAACCGCAAACCACGGGAACAGCCGGGTCAGATAGAGGACAAACAAGGTGGGATAAATGGCCATGTCGAAAATGCTGGCCACCAGCGAAAGCCATGCCTCCTGAAATCCCCAGAAATCTCCCATCGCGCGGCGCACCCAGGCGTAGAAGCCGCCTTCGGCCGGAAGCGCGCTCGACAATTCCCCGATCATGTACGCGGTGGGCAGGCTCCACAGAATGGGAGTCAGCAGTAATATCAGGATCGCCCGGCCGTAGCCGGCGCCGTGCACCACGTCCTCGATGCCATAGGTCCCGCCCGACACCATGAAAAAGGTCGCGGCGACCAGGGGCCACATCGTCAGCTTGGCGGATTTTTTTTGGGGGACCGAAGACGAATCGGTGGATAAAGCGGTCTTCGGTGCAAAGGCAGGAACGTTAGCTACGGCCAATTTCGATGGGTGCCTCCCTTGTCGTCAAATGCCTGCTTTGGCAGGCGCCTGCGTTACGAAATCGTCTTTTCAGCATAGAGTGTAGCGCCCCCTGCGTAAAGCGAAAATCGAGCTCGTGCCGAAAAACTATGCCTTACGTCAATCACCGTAGCTGGGCGCTCGCGCGCGAGGCAGTCCCCGGAAATGCCCTGAATCAAAAAGCGCCGCTCGCCAATCTCTGGCTGCGGCGCGCTAGAAGCCGATGGAAGTTCAACGTGGCGCTATTTTTTCGGGGCTCCGAAAGTGAATCCCAATCCAGTAGTGAAGATTATGTTGTTCTTGCTGTTCCCTAACACCGGCTGGCTGATGTACTGATCGTTGAAGTTGGCGTTGGCGGTCAACCAGGCCTTCAGCTTGGTCGCAAGGCCAAAATTGAAGTTCACCCGGTAGTTGCTGGTGTCGTTGAGAGACGGCAGGTAATAGAGGCTTTGCGTGATCGAGGTACTGGGAGTGAGTTTGTGCGAAAAGTCGTCGCCCACGGTTGCGGTGACGAGGTTATTGGTCACGCCGTTGTAGTAGCTTTCACGGGTGTAACCCATGCCGCCCAAGAGGTCCAGCGTGGTGGTGCTGGAGGCAATTGCGTGATAGCCGAGGCCGCCGCTCGGCATGATGCGATAGTTCAGGTCCTGCAGGGCGTCATACATGCCGGCAAACGCGCCATACACGAACCAGCGCTTGGTGAGATTGTGGTCGTAACGGATCAAGCCTCCCAACGAGTTGGCCGTGGTGTTTCCCAGCTTCTCATCCGCCGAATAAATCGACGCCACATTCACCACCCAGGCATCGGTACTGGTCTTGCGCAGCGCGTTGAACCCCAGCGCGACGTTGGTGGTCTCGCTGCTGCCGCGAGTGAGCGCGAATCCGAAGCTGCCGCCGCCGGTCCAGTCTTCCATCATGCCGGGATGCAGCGACTTCTCGTAGGCTGCCTGGTCGGCGGGCGAACGCATGGTGGTCACATCGGCGCGCGGAACTCGCTGCACTCCCTGTGCGGTGGTCACCAGCACGTCGGTTCCCTCAGCTGCGACCGTCCCCGAAACCAATTGCTTGTCAGCTTTGGTGACCACCAGCGGTTGTTTGTCCGACGAGAACTGCGCCACCTCCGCCCAGTCGATCGAGACGTCCCCGGCATAGGTAGTTTTCAGCACCAGCTTCTTGCCGTCCATGCTGACAATCGCGCCACTCAGGTGGTCGCCGTTCTTCAGCGATACCTCTTCAGCTTGCAACGCCGCGGCGCAGCAAACCAGGGACACGACTACGAATGAGCAAACCTTTTTCAACACTTCGAGCCTCTTTTCGTTTGTTAGATTGAGGGCAGAAAATTGGCTCACTGGGGCGAGCTTTGGGTTTCTGCACCTGTTACTGCTTCAAATGTTTACGCATCTCGGACCGCGAGCACCGCAATCCAGCGTAGGCGTATCTCAATCGGGGGGGCGAGTGATTTATACGGCTTGTATCCGTAAACTTCGTTTTCCGCTGACAGTTCCAAGCCGTCAATCTTAGGCCTGCTGACTTCCCTGCCGCGGAAGTTCGTCCGGACACGGCAACACACTGAGGAATTGCCCAACTTCCGGCCCAACACAATACTTGAAAATAATAATACCGAGTTTAGCTTCGTTTCGTCTCGAAAATCTTCATTTTCTGTCGACGCATTGGTGTGGCTCCTGACTTCGCCGCCCCAAGTCGTAGCTGTCCGAGCCGTGCTAGTCGCTGGTAAGTTCGCACCGAAACCCGTAATCTGTATGTATCCGCGTAACCTCATGATCGACAGCGCGAGCAGGCACCTTTGGGCCGTTTTGCGCCAAGCCCTCATTTTGGACGGCCCGGCAAGCCGATAGCAAAACCGGTGCAATTGGTACGTCAGCACCGAGATATAGGAATTAGGCATGAAAACGCTCTTCAGCATTGCGAATTTGTTCCGATCCAAAGCCGGCGCTCTTGCCGGACTGCTGCTTATCTCGTCCCTACCGTCTATCGCCCAGGACGCTGCTCCTGCCAAGAAGCGGCAGACGCTCGGATTAGCGCTTCAGGGCGGCGGTGCGCTCGGCCTGGCCCACGTGGGTGTGATCACCTGGATGGAAGAGCATCACATTCCGGTGGATTACATCTCTGGCACCAGCATGGGCGGCTTGGTCGGTGGAGTTTACGCTACTGGGCGCAACGCTGCAGAGCTTCGCCAGACAGTGAACGGCATCAACTGGGACCAGGTGCTGGCCGGAAAAACTCCTTTTCAGGATTTGTCTTTCCGCCGCAAGGAAGACGCCCGCGACTATCCCAACAGCCTGGAGTTCGGACTGCGCAAAGGATTGCAGTTTCCCGAGGGATTCAACTCGGGCCAGCAGGTATCGCTGATTCTCGATCAGGTTGCGCTTCCCTACTCGGAGATCAAGAGCTTCAACGACCTCCCGATTCCCTTCGCCTGCGTGGCCACCGACCTGGTGAGCGGCAAGGCTCACGTCTTCCGCAGCGGATCACTTTCGCTGGCCCTGCGATCGACCATGTCGCTGCCCGGGATATTCTCTCCCGTCCGCGATGACGGCGCGATTTACGCCGACGGTGGACTGATGGAGAACCTACCGGTACAGGTGGCGAAAAAGATGGGCGCTGACATCGTCATTGGAGTTCACCTGGCCGAGGAAACACTGAAGCCGGACGCCAATCTATCCTCGTTCGCAGTGCTCGGCCAGTCGATCTCAGTCATGATCTCGGCCAATGAACTGCAGAGCATGGAAATGGCCGACGTACTGCTGTCGGTTCCGGTGCAGAAGTGGGGCGCACTTAGTTTTGACGACGCTGACGCCATCATCAAGGCCGGCTATGACGCGGCCGCGGCCAAGTCCAAAGTTCTGTTAGCCTACGCCGTCGACGACGCGACCTGGAACCAGTATCTGGCCGAGCGCAACGCCCGCCGCATTGTCAATCCGCCAATTCCAACTTTCGTAGCGGTCAACGGCGTGAGCGGGCATCTTGCGCAGCGGGTCGAGAAAGAATTCGCAGGCGTAGTGGGCAAGCCCGTCGACTACAACGAGCTGGACGCTGAGATCATGCGCCTGAAAGGTATTGGACGCTTTTCCAACTTGAACTATCAGTTCGTTCAACGAAATGGTCAGCAGGGGCTGGAGATAAAGACCGAAGAAAGCTCCTATGGTCCGCCCTTTGTTCTCCCCCTGATTCTGGTGGACGGCGCAAGTCTCAAGAATGTTCAGTTCAACATGGGAGCAAGATTCAACTGGCTCGATATCGGAGGCTACCGTTCGGAGTGGCGCACCGACATTATTCTCTTTTCCGAATACGGCTTACGGTCGGAGTATTATCATCCCTTCACTCCGACCACCCACTGGTTCGTCGCGCCCCACGGAATCGCCGATAGCAATCCCTTCTACTTCTACGACAACAACCAGCTGATCTCGACCTATCGGAGAAACATCGCTGGAGGCGGTATCGACGTGGGCTACCAGTTCGGAAATGTGGGCGAGCTGCGCGTCGGCTACGAGGGCGGATGGGAAGGCTTCCAAAGGCAGACAGGAAACCCGAACGAGTTGCCCAGCGTCTCCGGCGCTTTCGCCGATTCCAAGCTCGAATATCGATTGGATCGCCTGGACAACGCCGTAATTCCTCGCAAGGGACAAGCCCTCGATGCCACTTTCCTGTGGTCGAACGCCAATCCCCTGGCGACGAACAATTACCCAGTGCTGGAAGTCGGCTCGCGAAACTTCTTCAAGCTCAACGAACCGTCTTCGGTATTTTTTAGCGCCTTTGCCGGTACCACTTTCGACTACGCCACCGGCCTGCCACAGTTCTCGCTGGGTGGCTCGCAGCGTCTTGTGGCCTACGGCACCAATGAGCTGCTGATGGACAAGTATTTTCTCTTCCAGTTGGGCTACCTTCGGCAGTTAGCGAAGCTGCCGCCTCTGCTGGGCAGCGGTATCTACGTCCTAGGCATGTACGAGGCCGCTCAGGTGTATGGCCAGCCATCCACCACCTTCAACAAAGCCTCGGGCTTCCCCACCGACGGCGCGCTGGGGATAATTGTCAACACCATATTTGGCCCGGTAGAAGCGGCGTACGCTTACGGTGACACGGGACACCGCAAGTTCTTCTTCCGCATTGGACGGTTGTTCTAGAGGCCGACTGGCGGAATGTGATCGGAAATCGGGTGGCGCAATCCTTTCGGGATTCGCCACCATTTTTTCTGGGACGCTCAACCCGTGTTATGTAGCCCAGCGGCAATTCCATTCATCGTCGCGCCGATGGCATAATCCAGCTCGGCGCTCTGTTCGCCGCTTCGCTTTCTCCGTAGCAGCTCGACCTGGATCAAGCTCATGGGATCGACGTACGGATTGCGCAGCCGAATCGAGCGCGAGAGCACTGGATTGCGCTCCAGAAACTCCTGCTGGCCGGTGATCAGCAGAATCATGCGCCGCGCGCGATGGAATTCTTCCGCCAGCATCTGGTAAACGGACTCTCGCAAACTGACATCGTCGACCAGCGACGCATATAAATGCGCGATGGAAAAGTCTGCCTTGGCCATGGCGATCTCGACGTTGCGAATCAAGTCCGAGAACAGTGGGAACCCGGTCGCCATATCTCTTAGCTGCTGCTCTTGAACCGCGCCTTGGGCGGCGAACTGCTCCAGCGCGTAGCCGACACCGAACCATGCCGGCACTGCGTGGCGGCTCTGCATCCAGCCAAAGACCCACGGAATAGCCCGCAGATCTTCCAGTTTGCGGCTGCTGTTGCGGCGTGCCGGACGCGATCCGATACGCGCCAGTTCCAGTTCATTGACTGGCGTCGCTTGTTCGAAATAGCGCAGCACATCAGGATTGTCGGCAATATTTCGGCGGTAATACTCGAACGCCGCTTGCGACAATTGCTCCATCGGTTCAAACCACGCCGCCTCGATGTCGGCAGAAGAGTTGCCCGGACGAACCAGCGCCTCCAGGCATGCTGCGATCATGATCTCCAGGTTCCATTCCGCCAGCACCGGGTCGGCATATTTCCAGTTCAGCACTTCGCCCTGCTCGGTGATGCGAATGCGTCCAGAGAAATCGCCCACAGGCTGCGCGAGAATGGCCGAGTGGGTTGGGCCTCCGCCACGGCCCACGGTGCCACCCCGTCCGTGAAAAATGCGCAGCTTCACACCGCACTCGCGCGCTGCGCGATGCAGTCCGCGATGCGCTTTGTGCAACTCCCACGTGCTGGTGAGCATGCCTCCATCCTTGTTCGAGTCCGAATAGCCCAGCATGACCTCCTGCCAGCCGTGCCAAGTCGGCAACAATTCGCGATACTCCGGAGAGGCCCATACCTGGCGCATGACGTCTGGCGCGTTCCGCAAGGCTTCGATGGATTCGAACAAGGGGACTGGAATCACTCCGGGATCGCCCGTCGAGCCGCCCACTCGCAACCCTGACAATGCTGCCAGCCGCAGCACCGCGAAGATGTCGTCTTGCGACTCCGCTCCGCTGACGATGTAGCGCGTTATGGCGTCGGGATCGAAGTTGCTCTTGGACTCAGCAATGGTGCGGCAGGTATCGAGCAACTCCTTGCTTGGCGCGGAAAGCCCCGCCAACGGCTGCGAGGAGGATGGCGGCACCGAGATTTGTGCGACCTCCGCGATCGCCTGGCGATGCACTCCTGCATGTTGCCGGATATCCAGCGTATGCAGGCGAAATCCGAATGTCCGTAGCTTGCAGATCAGGGGATCGAGCATTTCGGCCGCCAGGCGTTCGCCACCGCTTTGGCAGAGGCTGCGCCGGAGGATCGCCAAGTCGTCGTGAAATTCCGCGGCACTCGCATACGCTCCGGGATTGGAGCGGTGATCGCGCGTATAGCGCAGGCGGGCTCCGATCATCAGCAGCAAGCGGCGATAGGTTTCGGCCTGTGGCGTGCGCGATAAATCAGCCACCGGCTCTGCGATAGTTTGCTGATACAACTGCAGCCGATCGCGCAACTCCGCAGACGCATGCACCTGGTGCGAGGAAACCGTCAGACGGCGCGCCAACAGTGCGACCTCGTCGATGTAATGCGACAGCGCCAGCGATCGCGCGAACTCCAGCGCTTGCCGCGTGCACTGCGGCGATACATGGGGATTGCCGTCGCGGTCGCCCCCTATCCACGATCCGAAGTTCACACAAACGGGCAGTGAGACCATGTCCAACTCTGCCCCGTACACCACGCGGAATTCCGTGGCGATTCCTTCGTATATCTTGGGGACTGTTTCGAACAACGTCATCGAGTAATAGCTGAGGCCGGTGCGGATCTCGTCGGTGACCGTGGGCTTCTGCAGCCGCACTTCATCGGTCTGCCACAACGCCGTGACCTCGCCGAGGATGGTGTCTTCGCAGGCTTGCGCTTGCGAATCCGGCAGGGGAAGCCGATCGAGTTTCTCCAACTCCCGGGCAATGCGGCCGCGCTTCAACAAAACTGCGCGGCGAGTAATTTCCGTGGGATGAGCGGTGAAGACTGGCTGCACCTCAATCTCGCCGAGCGCCGCCAGGGCCTGCTCCAACGTGACTCCGGCGTTCTTCATCCGCAACAGAGTACCGCGGAACGAACCCGGCAGCGGTGGCTCGTCCGCGTGCAGTTCCGAGGCCCGGCGACGGCGCTTACGATGATTGGTCTCAGCCAGGTTGGTGAGTTCGAAATAAGCCGCGAACGCCTTGGTCACGCGGTAGGCGGTGGCAACGTCGAGCGCCGCGACCGCAGACTTGGCTTCCTGTAGAAGAGCTTCGGGATTATCCGAAGTGGGAGACAAACCCTTCTCGCGATTCTGAATCAGCAAACGCCGCAACCGTTCGACCGTGTCGAACAATGCCTGGCCTGCCTGCTCCACCAGTACGCGGCCCAGCAGAACGCCCAGCGAACGCACGTCTCGACGCAGTGGCGCTTCCTTGTTCGCGTCAGAGGTCCTCGCCGTCAATTCGGCCAGGCGGTCCGGTTGATTCGACGCTTTCCACAGTGGCGGGACGGGTTCCATCTATGTAGTGTATGGGGGAATCGAAATCGCCGGAAGAGCGAGCCTCGATCTTCTTTCCCGTCCACCTTGCTACAATTTCAGGGCATGATCAGCGCCAACGACCGCCATGCAAGAATCCAATGAAACTAACCTTGGGAAGACTGACGTATCTCATCCTGTCCTGTGCATTGATTTCGTCCGCGCACTTACCTGTGGCGGCGCAGCAACTGCCACCCCGCGACAACAGCAAGCTGATGGCTCCAACTCCTCCCATGGGCTGGAACAGTTGGGATTCCTATGGCGAGACCATCACCGAAGCGCAGGTTCGCGCCAACGCCAAATGGATGGCCAGCCACCTCAAGCAATTCGGCTGGCAATACATCGTGATCGATGAAGGCTGGTATGTGTCGAACCCTGGAGCCAAGCCCGAGGAAATCAAGTTCACGATGGACGACAACGGCCGCTTTATTCCGACCGTGAATCGCTACCCGTCGTCGGCGGATGGTGCAGGCTTCAAGCCGCTCGCCGACTACATTCACTCGCTCGGCCTGAAGTTCGGCATTCACATCCTGCGCGGCATACCACGCGAAGCCGTGGCCAAGAATCTCCGCATTGATCTCTCGCCCTATACCGCGACGGAGGCTACCGACACCGCCGACACCTGTCCCTGGAGCACCTATATGTATGGCGTGCAAACCGCGCCCTCGGGTCAGGCTTACTACGATTCGATTGTCCAGTTGTATGCCAGTTGGGGCGTGGATTTCATCAAAGCCGATTGCATCGGCGACCATCCCTACAAACTCGGCGAGATTCGCATGCTCAGCGTCGCTATGAAAACGTCAGGCCGCGACATGGTGCTGAGCCTTTCTCCCGGACCGACCGCGCTCGACAAGGCCGATGAAGTCTCTTTCTTCGCCGAAATGTGGCGCATCTCCGACGATTTCTGGGACCACTGGGCACCCTTGCCTGACAAAGAAAAAGCCTGGTCGCAAGGAGTGCTGGCACAATTTGCCGCGACCGCCAAGTGGGCCTCATTTCAGCAACCGGGCAAGTGGCCCGACGCCGACATGCTGCCCATCGGCCGCCTGGGTCCGCACCCGGGCGATGGAGGGAAGGCCCGAGCGACGAATCTCACGCACGATGAGCAAGTCACGCTGATGACTCTATGGAGCATCTTTCGCTCGCCGCTCATGATGGGCGGAGACCTGCCCTCGAGCGATGAGTGGACTACGAAACTCCTCACCAACCCCGAAGTGCTGGCGGTCGATCAGCACTCCAAAGATCACCGGCCTGGCGTTTCAACGGACAGCGCGGTAGTCTGGACGGCCAAACCAGATGACGGACGCGGCTACTATGTTGCGGTGTTCAACCTCGCCGACAAAGAGCAGACTCTGACGTATGACTGGACGAAACTGGATCTGCCCAAATCAACCTATGCCGTGCGCGATCTGTGGAATTCGAAGGAGATGGGCAACTCCGCAGCGCTCAAGGTCACGCTGCGCCCGCACGCCGCAGTGCTGTACCGCGTGATGGGAAAGCCGTAGGACCGTTCTAGAAGCTCGCTCCAACTTCCAAAACCACGGACGTGTCGGTGAATCCGGGATTAAAGACGTAGGTGGTGAACTCCAATTTCTTGTGCTTGAAGCCAACCAGGAATCCGCGCTGAACGTCCAGTTTGGTTTGAAATGCACGCGTGCGTTGAGCCACCAAGCCGAGTTTCAGCCAGTCGAGCGGTTTGTACGTGAATTGCGGCCAGGTGTAGTAGAAGTTGCCGGATTTCGACGTAGTGTCAAACACGTACTCGTTGTCGATAGAGAGTGTGAGCTTCTTGTACTCCAGTGAAGCCTCGCAACCCGGAGCGATGCCGTTGGTTCGGCCGAATACGCCGCCAATCATGGGGGTCACCGCAAACTGCCATGTCTTGCCCCAACTGAAGTTGTATCCCGCCCAGAGCGACCCGGTACGAATGTTCTCGTAGTTGTAGCGCGCTTCCAGATGCAGCCAGTTATGGTCCGCGGTGAACGTGGGCTGGGCGTAGCCGTCTTCGCCCGCGATGAGGTAGCCATCCACGGTGAGTGAATATTCCCACGGCTCGGCCGCCGAGTCGGGGGGCTTGGGACTCGGGTTGTGCGGTTGTGCCGGCGTCTGCGACTGCGCCCATCCGCTAACGGCCAGCAGCATCAACATGGCAAGCGTGAGCTGTCGCATTCTGAGCTTTCTCAATTGAGTGGAATCGAAGGTGCGCAAAGAAGCAGTAGAACAGATGCCTTGCGGGCAGGTAAACGGGAAACCGCGCGCCAGTACCCGCGCTTCGGTTACCCGTTGCCATCCCAAGGAAAATTCACCGGCACGCACTTCCCTGTTGCAATGCGCCCGACTTGGGGTATGCTGTCCAGCGCTACTTTCGATACCAATTCAGGAGAAGATTTCCCATGAAGAAATTGCTTTTCATCTTGCTGCTCGTCCCCGTGCTGGGATGGGCGCAGAGCCCGTTTGACGGTACCTGGAAGATCGACCTCAGCAAAACCAAACTCCCCAAGAAGCCCGACGTGCTGCTGTTGCAGGACGGCATGTATGAGTGCAAGACCTGCGCTCCGCCGATCAAGGTCAAGGCCGACGGACAGTTCCAGCCCGTGAGCGGCAATCCCTATGTCGACATGGAGAAGGTCACCGTGATCGATGACCGGCATGTGAATTCCGAATCGCAAAAAGCCGGCAAGCAGATGAGCACCGTGAAAAGGAGCGTGTCGGACGATAGCAACACCCTGACCGAAGAGTGGACTTACAGCGGCAATCCTTCCGGCGGTACGGTAAGCGGCACCGACACGATGACGCGGGTGGCCAAAGGCCCAGCCGGATCGAATGCGGTCTCAGGCTCATGGCGCGAGGCAAAGTCAGACGTCGCGACCGCCGACGCGCTGCTATTCACGTATAAGAGCGGCGGCGACTCGCTGAGCATGACCACCCCCACCGGTCAGTCCTATGACGCGAAACTCGATGGCAAGCAGGTGCCTTACGTGGGAGATCCCGGCACCACCACGGTGTCGTTGAAGCGCATCGGTGACTCGATCGAGGAAACGGACTATCGCGACGGCAAGGTCATTTCGGTAGGCAAAAGCACAGTCTCGCCGGATGGCAAAACCATGACCATTGTGGTGGACGATAAACTCCACGGCACCGCCTCTACATACCTAGCCGTGAAGCAGTAGCGGTTTCCTGACAAAGAAACGGCCACGAGTTTCATGGGTCAACATCGATCAGCCGCGATTCCGGCGGCTGCCAAAGCAGAGTCGGCTTTGATCCGTGAAATCCGTGGCCGCTTTTTGCGTTAACGCGGCAAAAGGACACTTGCCGCCCGGCTGGCGGACAAATAGAAAAGCCGACCCGCGGGGCCGTGTTCAGTGGGCCGTCAATGAACCCGTCGTAACGGTGGGAACCCCCCGCGGCTCTTTAGGCATCTCCGTCTGGCGGAGCCTCGCACACCGAACCGAATACGAGTAGGGCCCCCTGTTCATTGAGCATTGGTTCAAAAAACGGTTGCCACCAACACCAACTTTGCAGGCCGGCT
>Ga0075521_10000129_pt1 | contig 17282 bp, 16 predicted proteins | sample NGEPerD_FD_74785 | JGI IMG/M metagenome (GOLD analysis project Ga0075521, IMG submission 74785) | Arctic peat soil microbial communities from the Barrow Environmental Observatory site, Barrow, Alaska, USA - NGEE PermafrostAB12-D | ecosystem: Environmental > Terrestrial > Soil > Wetlands > Peat ...
GTGATACCTATGTGACCGTCGTGTGAACGACAGACTGGAGCTGATGCGTTGGCAGCCCATGCAATTGAGGCCGTGCCGATCGAGCCGATCCCTGAGACATCCCCTGCGGAGCGGGTTGTCGCCGACGTGCAGGCCATCGGCGCGCCGGTGGCGGTCGCCGAGCGCGTCCGCGACTCGGTTCCGCTTTGGTTTCACACCTTCGCGCTTGCGCCGGGGGTCTACACGCCGGGGATCGCACGCGACCATGGCTATCGCCTTGCGGTGCTCGGCGCGGATCGCTTTGCGGGGCGCAGCGTGCTTGACGTCGGCGCGTTCGACGGCTTCTACAGCTTCCTCGCGGAGGCCCGTGGAGCGCGGCGCGTTGTTGCGGTCGACAATGAGCAGTACGTCGACTGGGTGCGTGCTCGCTTCGGCGTGACGCTGACGGGCGGCGCCGGCTTCCGCGCGATCACCGAGCTGGCCGCGTCGCGGGTCGAGTATCGCCGCATGGACGTGCTGGACGTGCGCGAGCTCGACGAGCGCTTCGATGTTGCGTTGTGCTTCGGGATCTTGCACCGGGTGACCGACCCGATCGCGTTGCTGCGGGCGCTCGCGGACGTGCTGGCGCCGGGTGGCGAAGTCGTGCTCGAGACCTACGGCTCGCGCCTGGCCGCCGACGCCCCGGCGATCGAGGTTCACGAGCCGGGCGACGTGTACGCGCGCGATGACTTCGTCTACTGGGGCTTCTCCCCGGAGGCTCTGCGGCGACTGGGGCGGATCGTCGGCCTCGACGAGTTGGAGGTCGTCGAGGAGCTGGAGATCGACGGCCACCCGCGGATTCTCGCACTGCTGCGAGCGGCCGGCTGACGGCAGCTTGCGGTCGCGCCGCTCAGGCCGCCAGCGACATTGCGGCGAGCTCGCGGTGCAGCGCTGCCGGTCGATCGGTGGTGATGGCCTCGACACCGAGAGCAGCGGCTCGCGCGGCGAGCGTGGCGTCATTGATCGTCCCGGTGCTGACGCTGAGGCCATCAGAGCGTAGGCGCTCGACCAGCGCAGGGTGCAGGATGAAGTGCTCGATGCACACGCCGCCGACGCCGGCATGCGCCGCCCATCGTGCGAGCGCGCCGGGCATGTAGTCGGCCCACGCGACCAGCCGCGTTGGCATTCCGTGGCGCGCGGCCTCCTCGCACGCGGTCGTATGGAAGGAGAGAACCTCCACACGGCCGCGGTCCGCTCGCCCTCCCGCCACCCCGCACACCGCGGCGGCGGTCGCCTGTGCCAGCCCGGGATCGCCGTGGGCCTTGACCTCGACCTGCACCGGAATGTCACGGGGCGCCTCGTCCAGCAGCTCGTCGAGGAGCATCGGCGTCTCGTCGGTCGGGGCGCCGTGGCGGTCGCGCAGGCGGGCACGCCGAAGGTCCCCCCAGACCGTCTGGTGCGCCCAGCCCCGCAACGTCGTGGCGCTGCTCAGCCACGGCTCGTGCAGCAGGACCAGCCGTCCGTCGGCCGTCAGGCAGGCATCGGTCTCCAGGCCATCGACCGGACCGGCAAGCGTGGCCTGCAGGGCTGCTCGCGACGAGTCGGGTCCAGGCTCGCGGCCGAGGCGGTGCGCGTACAACCGGGGCAGTGTGGCCATGAGCCTCAGGGTGACTGGTTGCTCCCGCCCACATGTCGCGCGCCTGTTACCGATCCGTTGTCGTCTCGTGAACACGAGCACCCGGCAGGCTCGCGGTCGATTCAGGGCGGGGGGGAGTGGCACACGAGCCCGAGCGCCTCGCGCGGCCGGTCCGCGTCAGCCCCCTGTGCGCCGGCGCGGCTGCTTGTGCCGGCGGGCGGCGAGGTGATCGCGGAGGTCGAACGCCTCTTCGCTGAGCCCGATCGATTCAGCGCCCTTGAGCATGCGCTGCGTGCGCTCGAGTCCGACCAGTTCGAAGACATGGTCGAGTCGCTCCTTGCCCTCGAGCACGAACGCGATCCGTAGCATGTCCTCGTCGGTGAGCTCCTCGATGCAGCCCACGAGCGTGGCGTCGTCGAGGTGGGCGACGAAGCGGCCCATCGCGACGTGCTCCCCGGCAGCGGCCATCGCGACGGCGATCTCCACCACCCGCTCGCCCGGCATCGACGTGACGACGTCGACGGCGCGGCGCGGATCGAGCTCGGCGGAGAGCCGGGCGAGGAAGTCGATCGAGAAGTGCCCCGAGATATCCACCGCGCGGTCCGGATCGAGCAGGCCTGTCAGGCGCGCGCAGATCAGTGGTCCGAGCGCGTGTTCGCCGACCGTTGCGAGCGTGTGCGCGGGCAGCAGCCGCGCGGCATCGGCAGCTCGCTGCAGCAGCGCTTGGTCGTCGTCGTGCAGCAGCTCGGTGACAGCCGCCCGGTAGTCGCGCAGCTCGGACGCGGGAATCCCATGGACATACGTGAGCGACTCGGGACCGTCGAGCCCGAGCAGGCGGGCCAGCTTGGTGGCCTCGGCGCGGCTTTCGGACGCGGCGCTCATGCACCCAGGGCTCGGCGCACGGCGCCGCGCAGCGGCCACGGGATGTGCTTGAACGCCTTGTCGATCGACGTTGCGAGCTCGCGCCGCTGACGCCGCAGCGCCGCCTTGGTGTGGGCGCTGAGCTCGGCGGCACGCTCGCTGTCAAGCGATGGCGGCGGGTCGGGAAGGCTGTCTGCGGGACGCGGCATCGATTGCGGGCGGCCCGGTCACCCTCGGGACGGGACCGCCGCTCCATGGAAGTTACACTGCCTGCGATCCTGCGAAGAGGCGCGGTCGCCTGCCGCCGATCCTGCGGGCCCGCGCCGGACGCCGGCTCAGCCGCTGGACGCTGCCGCCGCGGCGGTCGCGGTCAGGGCCATCTTGCGCTCGACCACCTCGCGCTGCTGCGCGAGCGGGTGACCGCACGCGCCCGGCTCGCCGCCGTCGAGCTCGATCGCGCGGCCACCACGCAGTCGCAGTGTCAGCCGGCATGGGAACGTCATGCGCAGCGCGCGCGTGTCGAGCGTCTCGGTGCCACCCTCGCCGGGACCGAGCGCCGCGCGGCGCAGCGCTCCGAGCAGGTGCGGCTCGCGTGCCAGCGCGCCCAGGTCGCGCATGCCGAGCGACAGATCGGTCATGTGCAGCTCGCGCATTCTGCGTCCCACCCTGGGCCACGCCTTCAAGGGCACATCGCGCAGCGTGGCCCCTCCCCGGGCAGCGCCGTCGAGCGTGGCGAGCGTCAGCTCCCAGTCGTGGCGCACCGTCGTGCGTGCCGCCAGCTCGCGGATCGCGCTCTCGTTGTCCTTCAACCACGCCTCGCTCAGCTCGTTGTGGGTGAGCCTTCCGGCCAGGATCGCCACGGCCACGCTCAGCTTCGCCGAGAACGTCACGCCCACGGGGCGCAAGCCCGCGCGCTCGCCGAGTGCCTCCATGCCGGCCGTCAGGTAGCCGCCGGCTATCTCCACGTCTCTCACCTCAGCGGGACTCACCTCGGCGGAGAGGGCGGCGTCGACCGCTGCCTGCAGGTAGGCGCAGCCGGGATACGGCTTGAACGCGAGCGTGTCACTCAGCCACACCTCGCCGAGACCTCCAAACGCGCTCGGGCGCGGGACGAACGAGAAGTGGGCGAGCAGTCCACGATCATCCTCGATGATCTCGGGCGCTCCCTCCACGCCCCTGGCTGCCAAGAGCGCCGCACGGGCGCCTTGCACCGCCGGCTCGGCGGCCGTGAGCAGCTTCGTCGCCGGCCCCATGAACCCCGGCCACAGCCCATAGGGAGGCTGGTAGAGCGCGATCGCGAGCGCGTGCGCCAGTCGTTGCCCGTCGAGACCGAGTCCGACCCCGGCGGCCACGGCGCCGGCGGCGCAGTGAATCGACGTCCAGAACTGGCCGTTGTGGGGGCCGAGGAACAGAGCGAGCCCGAGACGCCCGGCGACCTCGTTGGCGGCCACCTGCGCAACGAGCGCACGAGCGGGCTCATCCGGAGCAAACGCCCGCGACACGGCCACGGCCGAATGACCGGTGTGGCCCATGTACAGATAGTCGTCCCAGTCGTGCGCGATCGACGCGGCGGCGCCGGCGAACACCTCGCCGAGAGGTCCCTTCCCGGCGATGTCGGCGAACGGCGCCGCCTCGCGCTCCCCGGCTCGGGCCGCAGCCATGATCGAGGCCCTCTGCAGCTCGCAGCGCTCGCGCACGCTCTCCGGGATGTCGGCCTCGGTGAGGCTCGCCGCCCAGCTACCGATCCGCTCGCAGATCGTCGTCATCGCCGCTTCATACCAGATGGCTGACCGCATGAGCGGCCGGCGCGGATGACGCTGCGGAAGCGTCCGCCGCGGGGGGGGCTTCCGCCTCGACACGGACCCACGAGTGCCGGAAACCGACCCCGTCAACGCAGCTGCCGTGAAATAGGCCTATTGCTGATCGGGTTTCCTGGATATCATGGGGGAACCGCCAGCTACCGATGGCGCTCCGCGTAGAGCAGCCAGGTCGAGCGCACGAGCCATGTTCTCCGAGATCCTCAGCTTCCCCAACCCCGTGAATGAGAAGGCCGCCCGTACGGTGGCCCTGGTGGTGATGCTCCTCGCCTGCGTCACGCTCGCCACCTCGTGGTACTGGCTGCTGGTGCCGCTGGCATACGGCTTCATCGCGCGCGTCCTCACCGGCCCCACGCTCAGTCCGCTCGGTCGTCTCGCCAGTCGGGTTGTGGCCCCTCGCCTGGGTGCCGAGAAGCCGGTGCCCGGCCCACCCAAGCGCTTCGCGCAGGCGATCGGCGCCACCCTCACGACCGTGGCGGCCGTCGCCGCGCTGGGCTTCGCCGCTCACGCCGTTGCCGATGTGCTCCTGGCAGCACTGATCCTCGCGGCCGGACTCGAGTCGATCCTGGCCTACTGCCTCGGCTGCCAGATCTTCGCGCTGCTCATGCGCGCCGGCATCGTGCCCGAGCGGGTGTGCCTGGAGTGCGCCGACATTCGAAGCAGGATCTCTCGCGCCTGATCGGCGAGTCGGCCATATGGCGTGATCGCGCCGTGGCGAGTCATCCCGCGACTGCGAGGATCGCGACGCCGAGCGCGGTGCACCCCAGAAATCCCGCTGCGTAGCTCGTCGCGTGCCGGGGCGTGCGCGCCAGCCTCTCGATGGACACGATGCAGGTGCGTGCCACGGTCCAGAGCAGCCGCTCGGATGTCACGAGGGCCATCGCGAGCATCATCGCCCAGCAAGAGCCAACACAGGCGACACCATTGCGCAGGCCAAGTCGTGCGACCGAGGCCGCCGCTCGACGCCCGCTCGCCGGAAGCGTGCTGCGGCGGCACGCTTCAAGCGCGTGGCGTTTCAGCGGCGTCATCTGCCACGCCGCGGCGAGCGCAAGGACGGCGGACTTCTTCGTCTCAACGACCGTGGCCATAGCTACGCGCTCCCCACGCCGCGTCCAAGCGTCGATTGTCTCGGCGACGTCGGTCACGTGGCGCTCCCCACCGTCAAGCCGACCGCGAAGGAGGCGGCGGCGAACGACACGCCCACGGCAAGAGGCGCAACGTGTCCTCCTGTAGACGCATGCAACTGGGTGAGCGTCACGGCGCTGTTAACTCCTAAGCGATCCCTCTAGCTCCGACTCGACGAGGAACGATAACACCGGACCTCTCGTCCCCAGAGGGAAGCCGGGTGATCAACACCGGCACCATGCTCTGGCTCGACACTTGTCGAGTTGGACACCCTTGGCTAACGCTGGGCGGGGCACCGCCCGATGACACCGCAGGTCCACGAGGCCGGGGAATGATCCCCGGGGAATGATCCCCATCTAAAGCGGTGTCCCACGCCGCAGTGAGGAGACGCCCATGAACGGCGGCGTCCCACAGAGGTATGAGTCGTCAACCGACGAGCACCCCGCAGCACGCCGGCGTTCCCTCAGCGGGCGCGGCCGCCACTTGCGTCGAGCAGGATTGATCCTGCTCGGGCTGCTCTCCACACTCGCCTTCGCGAGCAGCGCCCTGGGCGCCTCCGCGAGCGTGGGCTTGGGATCGGCGGCCAGCTTCTCGGTGCTGGGCGGCTCGACCGTGACCAACACCGGTCCCACGACGATGTTCGGCGACCTGGGTTTGAGCCCTGGATCCTCGGTGACGGGGGCTCCACATGTACTCGGGCAGACACACGTAGATGACGCCGTTGCGATCGCGGCCAAGAACGCCCTGACCACCGCCTACAACGACGCCGCCTCCCGGCCGAGCAACGGCTCGGCCGGCACCGACCTCGCCGGCCAGGTGTTCCTGCCGGGCGTTCGCACCGCCAGCAGTTCGCTGCTGCTGTCCTCGGGGAGCGTCACGCTCGACGCGCAGGGCGACCCGAACGCGGTGTTCATCTTCCAGATCGGCTCCACGCTGATCAGCGGCTCGAGCACAGCGGTGTTGCTCGTGAACGGCGCGCAGGCGTGCAACGTCTTCTGGCAGGTCGGCTCCTCGGCGACGCTGGGAACGGGCACGCGCTTCGTTGGCACGGTCATGGCCTTGGCGACGATCACTGCGAACACGGCCGCCACGATTCATGGCAGGCTGCTGGCGCGAACAGGCGCAGTCAACCTGGACACCAACACGATCACCAACTCCAACTGTGCATCGAGTGTGAGCGGCAGTGGCGGCGGCCAGGAAACCAGCCCTGAAGCTGCCGGTGGCCCAGGCCTACCCGGTGGCTCGGGCGCGGGCGGCGGTGTGACCACAAAACCGCTGTCACCGACCGGATCGCGGAAACCGGTTGCTCGGCGCCGCCGGAAAGCGACCCGGAAACACTCGACTCCACGCCCGGCGCTCCCGCACAAGCGCGGCTCGTTCACGGGGTGAGTGAGGCCATCACAACCACGACGAACACCCCGCCGCGCGCCCGGCTTCGCCCGCAGCGCACGCAGGTCCGGCGGCTCCACCGCAGCGTGCTAGTCGGACTGACGGCGGCGTGCCTGTCTGGCGCGAGCGCCGGCGCCGCAGCCGGCGCCGGCGTCCCAGCCCGCGCGCAGGCGACCCAGGAGCTCGCCGTCCTGCTCAGCGCACACGGCGCGCACCGGGCGCCCGATGCCGCGTCCCCGCGGGTTGCGCTCGTGGCTCCTCGCAGGCCGATCACGGGCGAGCAGACCACCCTGCCCGTGATCTCACGCTCGATGGCGCCCGGTGGCGCACGGTGGTTGCAGGTGATGCTTCCCGGTCGCCCCGACGGATCGACCGGCTGGATCGCCGAACGGGGCACGCGCGCGCTCGTGACGCCGTGGCGCATCGCGGTCGACCTCAACGCCCGTCGGATCATGGTCTACGACAACGGCCGCATGCTGAAGAGCTTCCAAGCGGTGATCGGCAAGCCCTCCACGCCTACCCCCACCGGCCAGTTCTTCGTCGAGGAGACGCTGCGGATGTCCGCCGGGGAGGCGGGCGGTCCCTTTGCTCTCGCACTCAGCGCCCGCTCGAACGTGCTGCAGGAATTCGAAGGCGGTCCGGGACAGATCGCGATGCACGGGCGCGACAACCTCGGAGGAACACTCGGGACGGCGTCCTCGCACGGCTGCATTCGCCTCGGCACCGGGAGCATCGATTGGCTGGCGGCACGCGTCAGTCCTGGTGTACCGGTGACGATCAAGGGTTGACTGACCCGAAGCGGCACCGCGGGTCCCTCTAACGCTTTGGAGCCGGCCTGACGATGACATCGTGAGACATGTCGCCTACTTCATCTGCCGATCCCGCGCATGTCGCTGGGCTCGGATCCTTCGCTATCGATCCAACGCTGACGGCGCGCGCCGCCCGGGCGAGCCGGCTGTGCGCGCTGTCGGTCGCGGCCATCGGGTTGGTCGTGCTGAGCGGATGGCTCACGGGATCCGAGGCTCTGAAGACCATCGGGCTCGGCACCGAAGTGATGAAGGCCAACACCGCGCTGGGCCTGGTGGCGGCTGCCGTGTGCCTGACCGCGCTCATGAGCCCGAGCCGGCGGGCGCGACGCGTGGCGACGGTGGCCGGCCTGCTCGTTCTCCTCGACGGTGCGGCACACCTGTGCGAGTACGCTCTCGAAGTCGATCTCGGGATCGACCAGGCGCTCTTCCGCGACGCCCCGGCGGTGCTCAACCCGGGCCGCATGGCGCCGAACACCGCGATCGCGTTGGCGCTCTTCGGATGCGCGGCGCTCCTCTCCCGTCGCCGGGTGGGACGGGTGTGGCCGAGCAATCCGCTCGCCCTGGCAGTCCTCGCGATAGGCCTCGTCGCGCTGATCGGCGATCTCATGGGCGCCTCGGCGCTCTCAGGCATTGGAACGGCGACCCGGATGTCCGCGCTCGCCGCGCTGGCCTGCGTCTTCCTGGGCGCGGGCCTGCTGCTGGCCGACCCGATCCGTGGCTCGATGAGGCTGCTGGCCTCCAGCGGCCCTGGCGGGGCGCTGGCGCGGCGGGTGCTGCCGGGCGTGACCATCATCACCCCTCTGCTCGGCCTGCTCAGCCGGGAGGGACAGACGCTTGGGCTATATGGCTCGCAGGTTGCGCTGCTGCTCATGGTGCTGCTGATGCTCGGCGCGGTGACGACGCTCTCATGGGTGCTCGCGCGCGAGCTCGACCGCAAATTCGCCGTGCGTGAGACTGCGCTGGAGGAGTTGCGCGAGAGCGAGTCGCGCTTTCGTGACACGTTCGAGAACGCCACGGTGGGCATGGCTCTGGAGGACGTGGAAGGCCGGATCATCGATGCCAACCATGCCCTGTGCGAGATGCTCGGCTACGCCAAGCACGAGCTGGTGGGTGTGGCCTTCCCCGAGCTCACCCACCCCGACGACGTCGGGCGCGACCTCGCGCACATGCCACGGCTGCTGAGCGGGGAGATACGCAACTACCGCACCGAGAAGCGCTACATCCACGCCGACGGCCACGAGGTGTGGGTGATCCTGAGCGTCTCGCGGGCGCGCCACGCCGAGGGCGATCGGCTGCGCTTCATGGTCCAGATGCAGGACATCAGCGTGCGCAAGCGCTCCGAGGAGCGCTTCGCCTACCTCGCCTATCACGACGAGCTCACCGACCTCCCCAACCGGGCGATGTTCCAGCATCATCTCGGGCTCGCGCTGGCTCGCGCCCAGCGCCACGATGGCGCACTTGCGGTCCTCTACGTGGACCTCGACCGCTTCAGGGTCGTCAACGACAGCCTCGGACACGCTGCCGGGGACGCGGTGCTGTGCGAGGTCGCCGCGCGTCTGCGCCGCGCAGTGCGGGCCGAGGACCTCGTCGCCCGCAACAGCGGGGACGAGTTCCTCGTCCTGCTCGCCGACCTGACACGCTCCGGTGAGCGCGTGCCGAGCCCCGGGTGGTTGGATCTCTCGCCGGCGGTCTCAGCGGTCATGCGCCAGCTCCACGATGTGCTGCGCGAGCCGTTCGCGATCGGTGGCCAGGACTTCAGGCTCGACGCCAGCATCGGGGTCAGCGTCTTCCCCGATGACGCCGAGAGCCCCGAAGAACTGCTCCGGCACGCCGACATGGCGATGAGCGACGGCAAGCGGGTGGCTCCCGGACTGAGCCGGCTGTACTCGCCGGGCGGCGCCGACCCGGGTGGTGAGCTCGCCCTCACGAGCCGGCTGCGCACCGCGGTCGCGCGTGGGGAGCTGGTGCTCGACTATCAGCCGATCGTCACGCTCGCTCCGGCTCTGCAGGCGCAGCGAGCAGGCACCTTCAGCCTCGCCGACCACACGGTCATGGTGGAGGCGCTGATCCGCTGGGAGGATCCCGAGCGAGGCCTCGTTCTGCCGGGGGCGTTCATCCCCCTGGCCGAGCAGTCCGGCCTGATCGAACCGATCGGCGACTGGGTGATCGGCGAGGTGAGCCGCCAGGCACGCCGCTGGAGGGAGCTGGGCATCGATGTGACGATCGCGTTCAACCTATCCCCCCGCCAGATGCGCCGGCCGACGATCATGCGACGCGTGCTCGACAAGATCATCGAGCAGGGGGCCGACCCCGAGCGCCTGGTGGTCGAGCTCACCGAGACCGTCGCGGTGGAGTCGCCCGCGCACACCCAGCTGCAGTTCCGCGAAGCGCAGGCGAGCGGGCTGCGCTCCGCCGTCGATGACTTCGGCTCCGGATACTCCTCGCTCGGCCGCCTGCTGGAAATCCATCCCGACTTCATCAAGATCGATCGCTCCCTCACCGAAGGGATCCCCACGAACGCGGGAGCGATGGCGATCGTGGAGGGCGCGATCGGCATGAGCCGGGGGCTCGGCGCCACGCCGATTCTCGAGGGCATCGAGACGGAGGACCAGTGGCGCTTCGCCGTCGAGCACGGCTGCGCGCTGGGGCAGGGGTTCCATCTCGGGCCGCCGCAGCCCGCTGCCGAGCTCACACCGCGCCTGATGCCAAAGCGCCCGGCGCGCGCGTGATCAGCTTCGAGCCTTCGCAGCCAAGCCACGTCTCGGCGCCGTTTCTCGGCGATCAGTACGTCGAGCTCCGCGTCGTGGACCTGCCACGTGGCGGGTACGCGGCAGGCCGGTTGAGCCGCCTTCAACGCTAGACCGTCGCGCCGGCCCCGACGTCGATAGCCGACGCAGCCGTACCGGGCAACCCTCGCCCGACTCGCCCACGACGTGGCAGCGCGTCCGTCGTATCGCCCCACCGGGGGCGCTGCTTGGCCGTTGCGCTCGAAGCGCGCCGTTCGCTGCGGCGACGCTGCGACCGCCTCGTAACTCTCGGCGACGATCGCCGCGTCGTAGCGCGAGGCGACGCTCTCGCGGCAGCGCAGCGGGTCGATCGAGTCGAGCCGGCTGATGGCTTGCGCCATCTCCTGTTCATCTGCCACGTGGAAGCCGTTCTCGCCGTCGATCACGATCTCGCTCACGGCGCCCTCGGGGAAGGCGAGGATCGGCGTGCCGCATGCGCGCGCCTCGACCATCACCACCTGGCGGGCGCCGTGGCGATCGTCGAGGCAGTGGCGGCCGAGGCCGGGCCGTCTGCCGGCGGCCCAAGAGGCCGCGCGCGCGGCCGGCCGTGCGGGAGCGCGCTTTGCCTGGGAGTCGGCGGCCACCGGCGTCGACGTGACCCCGCACGCGGTGCGCGACGGCGGCGGCGATGAGATCGCGATCTACACCGGTCAGCGTGAGGAGCACATCGTCGCCGACGTCGCCTGGGCGGTCGGCTGCTACCTCGACTGGACAGGCGATCAGGCGTTCCGCGACGGACCAGGGAAGCGGTTGCTGGTGGAGACCGCGCGCTACTGGACCTCGCGCGTCGAGCGCGACGCCGACGGGTCTGGCCACATCCGCGGCGTGATCGGCCCGGACGAGTACCACGAGCTCGTCGATGACAACGCGTATACGAACGTGATGGCGCGCTGGAACCTGCGCCGCGCACACACGGAAACCAACGACGCCGACATCGATCACACCGAGCGCGCGTCCTGGCTGGAGCTCGCCGACGGGCTTGTCGACGGCTACGAGCCCGAGACCGGCGTCTACGAGCAGTTTGCCGGCTTCTTCGACCTCGAGCCGTTGATGATCGCCGACCTGGCGCCGCGGCGCCCGATCAACGCTGAGGTGCTCCTCTCGCGCGAGCGCGTGCAGCGGGCGCAGGTCGTCAAGCAGGCCGACGTGCTGATGCTCCACCACCTCGTCCCGGGCGAGGTCGCAGCCGGGTCGCTCGAAGCGAACCTGGCCTTCTACGAGCCGCGTACCGCGCACGCGAGCTCGCTATCGCTCGGCGTCCACGCAGCGTCGTTCGCGCGCGCCGGCAGGCTGCCCGAGGCGCTTGCGGCGCTGGCGCTGGCGGCGCGCGTCGACCTCGACGATGTCTCGGGCTCCACCGCCGACGGCGTGCACATCGCCGCGATGGGGAGCGTCTGGCAGGCGCTCGCCTACGGCTTCGCGGGTGCGCGACCGCGCGTCGAGCTGCTTGAGCTCGACCCGCGGCTTCCCGGCGGCTGGGACCTGCTGGAGCTCAGGCTGCGCTTTCAGGCGGCGAGGCTTCGCGTGCGGGTGACGGCGAACGCGATCGAGCTGACCAGCGACCAGCCGGCACGGGTGAGCATCGCCGGCGCGGAACCGGTGACCGTCGGGCCAGACGGGTACAGCTGCGAGCTGCTCTGAATGTCAACGCCGCCGTGTTCGCCATCACGTGGTCTCCTCGCCCACCCACTGCCCCCGGCGCATCACGCGCCGGATCGCGCCCGCCGGGTCGAGGAGCGTGAGGTCGGCGGGCGCCCCGGCGCCAAAGGGGTCGCGGAGGCGGGCGACGGCGGCCGGTGCCTGGCTGGCGGCGAACAGCGCCTCGGCGAGCGTCGCTCTGGTCATCGTGCTCCAGTTGCGCGCCGCCTCATCGAGGGTTAGCGTGCTGCCGGCGAGGCGTCCGTCGTGGGTGCGCGCTGCACCGTCGGCGCGTTCGATCGGGACGCCAGCCATCTGGTAGCGGCCGGCAGGCGCCACGGCGGCGGGGGTGGCGTCGGTGACGAGCGTGGCTCGGGAGCCCGCCGTGAGACGGACGAGCTCGAGGGCAAGCGGGTGGACGTGCACGCCGTCGGCGATCACCGCAACGTGGACGCGCTGGTCTGTGAGCGCCACGCCGACGAGGCCGGGCGCGCGAGGGCGCAGCGGGGCCATGGCGTTGAAGACATGGGTGACCAAGCGCGCGCCGGCGTCGATCGCCGTGCGGGCGATCTCGGCGCTCGCGCCCGAGTGGCCGAGGGCGACAGCGATGCCGCGCTCGGTGAGCCGGGCTATCAGGTCGAGCGCGCCTGGCAGCTCGGGCGCGAGCGTGACAAGCCGCACCGCGGGGTGCTCGATCCAGTCTGGCACCCCGTCTGCGGGTGAGCACAGGCGCTCGGCGGGATGCACGCCAGCGTGCTCGCGGCTGAGGAAGGGCCCCTCGAGATGGGCCCCGGCGACCGGCGAGCGGGGATTCCTCGCGCGCTCGGCCAGTTGTGGCAGCACGCGTTCGGCAGTCTCGCCGTCGGGGCTGAGGAGCGTCGGCAGGTAGCTGGTCACGCCGTGGGCGAGTTGGATCGCGTCGATCGCGTCGAGGGCGTCGCCGCCGCCGGTTACCTCGTGACCAGCGGCGCCGTTGACCTGCAGGTCGCACAGCCCGGGCGCGAGGATCCCGGAGAGGCGCTCGTCGGGCTCCCGTGGTGGAGGGCCGTGTCCGGCGCCCGCCAGCCGAGCCCCCTCGATCTCGGCCCAGCCCGCGGCGAGCCGTCCTCCCAGCGCGATCTCGGCAGCCACCAGCAGGCTCATGACGCCTCGTCGGCGGCCGGCAGTGCGAGCTCGGCCGGGAGTCGCATCTCGGCCATCGCGCGGCGGCGCTGGCCGCGCATCGACCGTACGCCGCTCAGCTCCTGCCACAGCATGCGTGGCCACGGGCCGTGGAAGGCCCAGGAGAACGAGAGGCGCAGCCCGAGCGTCCGGTAGGGAGCGAAGAAGTAGGGCGCGCGAAGGTGCCAGGCGGAGGTGACGACCGTCACGCGTCGCACGTCGCCGATGGCGCGGACGAGCGGCAGCGAGCGACTGGCGTTCTCGGCCGTGTTGCGCCCCGCGTCCTCGAGCACGGCCGGCACGTCGGGAAGCGTCCATTCGGCCTTCATCTGCTCGGCCTCGGCCAGCCCGCGCGGCGTGCGGGTGTAACCGGTGAGGATCACCGCGCGTGGAGTATCCACGCGGCAGGCACGCTCGGCGCGTCGCAGGCGCGCCAGCGACTCGTCCGAGATGCGATGCTCGGCGCTCACCCCGGACTCGCGGTGTCCGAGCACGATCATCGCCCGGTCGCTCGACGAGCCCGCCCGCGGGCGCAGGAGGCGCGCGGCCGCGCCGTCACAGATCACCGTCAGGCGGGGGTGCCGGCGCAGGAGCGAGGCGGGGGAGTGCTCGCGCGGCTCCTCCTCGAGCATCGCGGGCGCCTTCGCCTCGCCGGAGACGAGCATCACGAGCTCGCGCGCCGCGAGCAGCGTCCGCAGCCCAACTGTGAGGGCGTCCTCGGGCACGCGCTCCAGGCCGCCGAAGTCGCCGGCGGCGTCCGCGCGGGTCGTGGGGTGCAGGCGCACGCGCCGTACACCCGCGTCGATGGGTGAGCCGGGCTCGTCGAACGCCACGTGGCCGTCGCGCCCGAGGCCGAGCACGACAAGGTCGATCGGCGCCTCATCGAGCAGCGCCTGGTGGCGCGCGCACTCCGCTTCCGGGTCGGGCGCGGATCCGTCGAGGCCGTCGAAGGCGCCGAAGCTCACACCGCGGAGCTCGCGGCGCAGGTAGGCGCCGTAACTGCGCTCGTCGTCGGGCCCGAGGCCCAGGTACTCGTCGAGCTGGAGCAGCGTCGCCTCCCGCGTCGGCAGGCTCCCGTCGGCGGCGTGGCCTCGCAGCGCGGCGTACAGGCCGAGCGGTGTGTGTCCGGTCGGCAGGATCAGCCGCAAACGCGGGCGGGCCCGCAGGCGGTTGGCGACCAGCTCGCCGCCCAGCAGTGCGACGCGCAGCGGATCGCCCACGACGAGCGGCGCCGTCGACGCCATCGAGTCCACCTCGCATCGAGCCATCACCTTCACGCTAGTCCGTCCGGGGAGCGGGCGCTCCTCGAAGTGCGCAGCTCTCAACGCCCAGACGAGGGGTTACGCCAGCGCGATCTCGCGCGCCGGACTCGCCTCGGTTCCGGTGCCGGGCTGCTCGAGCCACCCGCGCAGGCGCTCGTAGACCTCGGGGTGGTTCAGCAGCGTGAGGTGGTGGGCGGGGCTGAGGTGGTGGCCGTGCTCGGCCTTGAACGGGATCCGCCGGGTGCGGCCCTGTCCTGTGGCACTGGGTGTGAGCACGAGGATGTCGCCGAGCAGGCGCCCCACGGGATGGTGCGGGCTCTCTGTGATGGTCGCCGAGACGAAGCAGTGCGTCGCTCCCTCCAGCAGCGGCACCTCCTTGCATGCGGCCGCGCGCAGGGCACTGGGGTCGCGGCCCCGCCAGTCCTCGTCGACCAGCGAGCCGTGGCGCAGGTCGCGGATGCCGGCGGAGCGCCGGCGCAGGAAGGCGCCGAGCATCCGCGTCTCGGGCAGCGAGTAGAGCGCCTCGGCAGCCCTGTGGGCTCCCTGCTCCAGCGGCGCGCCCAGGTGTGGTGTTCCCAGCGAGATCATGTGACGGACGCGCTCGGTCCAGCGGTGGCCGCTCTCTGACCCCTGGTGGCCGGCGCTGCGCGCTATCAGGCCACCCATCGAGTGACCCACGAGCGCGATCTCCTGAACCTCCGCCGGCCATGCTCCTACCAGCTCCTCGAGCAGCGCCGCGACGGACAGACCGTTTTCGGAGACGTGCAGGCCGGTGTTGTAGCGCAGGTATATGGGAGTGGAGCCGAGATCCGCGGCCAGTTGCGCACCATAGGTGTCGCCGGGATGGGCGCCACCCAAATCCCAGTAGAACTCATTCCCCATCAGGCCGTGCAGGAACACAACCAGCCGCCCCGTCGCGTCGGGGAATGCCGTGCGCAACGAGGTCGAGTCGAGTGCCACGGCCTCGCCGTCCACGCGCACCGAGGCCGGCTGGTGAAGGTCGCTTCTCGAGTGCTCGAGCTGGTCGCCGATCAAACCGTTGAGGGCGGCGATCATGGCGCTCCCCCGGCGCGTGGTCGAGAGCTGGGCCTCCTCCCCGATGCCCCGCCTCTCCATGGCGGCGTCAGCGGCCCGTCCCAGTCGCGCCGCGCCGGAGCCGATCGTGCCGTAGGCGCGGCGCGAGAGCGCGTCGTGGATGATCTGGACCGGTCGGCCAGCTGGCCCCACCCCCCGGAACGCGCGCTGGGCGATGCCCAGGTGCATGTCGCGGATGGCGCCGGGAAAGCCCCGCAGCTCCTCGAAGCCGAGCGCGCTCAGCGCCCGCAGCTCGTTGGGCCTGTGCTCTGCCGCCTTGCGCTCGTCGCCTACATGGGTGCTGGTCGAGTCCGTGCCAGTCATGTGGGGCCTCCCTCGCCGTGGATCTCGGCCGCCAGTCCGAGTGCCGGCCGTTGCCTGCCTGCGAGCTTCCCGAGCGCTCGAGCCTCGTCTCGATGCATCCGTCCCTCGCCTCTCGGTCGAACGCGGCAGCCCGAACAGACTAGCCGAGTTGTATTGTAGATGCAACACCACTCGAAAGGTGTTTCGCATCGTGCTCCCGCTCGCCTGGAGGCGCAAGATTGCCCGCGTCGGTCAAGCCGACCTCGTGATCAGCGGCGGGTCGGCGTTCGTCTAGCGCAGCAGCAGCCGGAGGATCGGCTCCGCCCAGCGCGCATCCGGTTGCTCGCCGGTGATGAAGTCGAGGTACGTGCACGACTCGATCAGCCGGACGATCACGTAGGCCGCTTCGTGCAAGCTCACCGGCAGGTCGAGGCGGCCGGCGTCCGACTCCTCCCGCAGCAGCTCCTCGATGGCAGCGACGAGGCGCGGTTGGAAGTCGGTGTCGTGTCTTGTCAGCAGGCGGATCGCCAGCTCGCCTTCCTCAGCGACCCAGCGCCCCAGTCCCTGGTTCGAGATCACCTCTTCGAGGAAGCGCGTGATCACCTGGACAATGCGCTCGGTGCCCTTGGCCCGGACCGCGCGATCGACGTTCGCAAGCGTCTGCGCTCCGAGCGACCACACGACCTCGACGAGAAGCTGCTCGCGCGAGCCCACCCAGCGGTACAGGGTCACACGGTTCACGCCCAGCTGGCTCGCCAGGGCGCTCATGTTGACGCGCTCTGCTGCGAGGAACTTGCGGCGCGCCAGTCGCAAGGCGTCGAGCGGAATGGGGCGCCGGAGCTCCGCCGTGCTCTTGAGCTGGCGCTGCGCCCTTGTGCCGCGGCGCTTCGCGCGGCCTGCTTGGGACCTCGAGCTCATCAATCCTAGTCTCGCATTCCGGGCCGCGCTGCATGAGTAGCGCGGCCAGCTCCGAGGCTGGGTGACGGCCTGCTAGCGAGGCGCCTTCAGCTCGCTCGTTCTGCGTCCTCGGCGTCGCTGACCGCCCAGGCGATCCTCTCCACGAGCTGCGCGGCGGCGAGGTCGCTGCTGAGATGCACCGAGCGCACGTGCTCGTCGAGTAGCACCGGGGCGTCATCACGTTGCTGGGATGGGTCGGTTGTCACGATGACTCTCGGCATGGGATCTCCCTGTTGAGATTCGGTGGGTATTGAGTTGCGGATGCGCCGACGGGGCCCATCCGCGAAGAGCTGGTCCAGTGCGTCTGGATGCGGCATAGAGAGAATGTGTGGGCTAAACACAACATCTTATAGCACCTGTTGCTTTGCCCCGCGAAGCCGGGAGACCGGCCCATACCCATCTGTCGCCCACAACTGCGATGCTGGCTTGGCATGACACCGGCACGGCAGCATCGCCGTGGCCGGCGGCCGGCCACGAAGCTTCAGCGCGAGCTCGCGCGTGGCGGG
>Ga0075521_10000130_pt1 | contig 17238 bp, 17 predicted proteins | sample NGEPerD_FD_74785 | JGI IMG/M metagenome (GOLD analysis project Ga0075521, IMG submission 74785) | Arctic peat soil microbial communities from the Barrow Environmental Observatory site, Barrow, Alaska, USA - NGEE PermafrostAB12-D | ecosystem: Environmental > Terrestrial > Soil > Wetlands > Peat ...
GATACGGCTAGGTCAATGAGGCCCTCTGCATGAGTCGATTCACCTCTGAAGTAGCCCGCGAAGACCCCCGAACCGCCGGTGGGATCTGCTTCCACGAGGAGGCATGGCCGCGGCCATGCCAAGGCAAGGCCGAGAGCGGAGGTGGTGACTCCGGGCGAACCATTGGCGGACATGAGGCTGATGAGGGCCATGTCAGCGCTCCCTCGAGTCCAGTACGAGGGCAACTTTGCCGGTGGCCGCCCTGGCGGCGAGTTCCCCAGCGGCGCTTTCCGGCACGTCGACGTCGACGACGATCTGACCGTCGACGCCAGGCTTGCCGACGCTGACGACGGTCGCACCAATTGATGCGGGGTCCGAAGATCCAACGTCTCCTTGATCTCCGGGGGTGGCGACAACTCTGACTGCGTCACCGGTCTGCAGGGACATGGCGGGCATCTGCGCTGGAGTTAGGCTCACACCGACGACGGATTGACCGGATACGGGTACGACATCGGCAGTGATTGCCTCGGCCGTCACCAGGCCACCGGCCGAAAGATCCAGAGCTGCCCTCTGGCCGACGAGTGAGTCTGCCTTTGACTCCGGTATCGGGTTGAGAGCCGGGTCGGCGCCCACTTGGACGATCATGAGATCGGAGGCCTCGATCGTGGCGCCACGCTCCACTGTGTTGCGGACGGCGACAACAGCTTCGGTGTTTGACGTGGCAGTGTAGGCCCATACGGCGATCAGGGCGCCGACGGTAATCGCAGCGACCCCGGCAGCGATCAGGATCGGGCTGCGGCGCCGTTTCGGCGGCGGAGTCAAGGCTGCCCCTCCCCCGGGCTGAGTTGGCTGGCGCTCGTGCGTCTGGTCGGTTCCCGCCGACTGTGTGCCGATCGACATTGAAGATCTCCCTGGTGTGAAGATGTTGGGTTGGCTATTTCGGTGTGAGGAAAGCAGTCAGCGCGACGGTCACGAGATGACCTCGTGAGGTGGCACCAAACTTCTCGACGAGACCGTCGAGAGTGGTGTAGTCAGCCAGCTGCAAGCGATAGTTCAGAGACGTGAGCGGACCCACCACGGTGCGGGCCGCTCGTGATCTGCGGGGAGCAAATAGCGACCCGCCGGTTTCTGCGGCGGGGAGAATCAAGTTCTCGAGTTCACTGTGGGTTGCCTCGATCGCGCTGATGATCAGCTCGCCATTGGACCAACCCATCTCGGCTTTCTTCGCAGCCATCAGATCCAGGAGGTCCACGGGCACGTGGACGTTCGATGGCCGAACTTTCTGATCCATGCCGACGGTCTCAGGGTCCGGTCTGGCTGCCGCAGAGCGCGGGTTGCGCTTGGACGGCCGGCTGATGGAGGTGGGCGGAGGAGGCGACAACTCGGTGGGAGGAGCCTCCGAAGTTTCTGCCGGCGCAGGAGCCGGCGCTTGAGCGCGGGGAGGCAGGCTCAAAGGTTTTACCGATGTGTCCTCAAAGCCTGAGAGTGACCGGTTCTTGGGAGCTTCTGTGGCAGCCATCAGGCAATCCTTCCCGCAGCGTCGAGCGTGAGCTCGGAGGCTGCGATGCGGTCGCAGATCTCCCCAGCGAGGTTGATGTAGTCGTTTGCCAACGGCGACGCTGTTGGGAGTGACATGGGCAACGGATCGGCCCTGTGTGCACCGGGTTTTGGGGTTCGCCTATCACGCAAGGCCATGAGGCGTGACCTGTTGGCCACTACGGCATCGCGGGCGAGCTCGTTGACTAGTTGACCACGGTTGCGCGCATCGGTGCCGGCGGAGGCGTCACGGATGAAGGTCTCAAACCGGGGCACGTCGGGGCCTAAGGTGGACAGCGATTCCATGGCGTTGGAACGAACACGAGTCGCCGCAGTTTTACTTCCCATCAGTACCGCGCCGAGGTATGCCAAGCTCGGGTTGACTTCGCGTACAGCTTTGACGGCGCGTCCAACAGCTTCGATGCCCTTGTGCGATCCGACATCTTCTTTAGTCGGGAACAGCACCCAACGGGCAGAAGTCAAAGGGGTCTCGTAAAAGGCGCCGCGACTGGGTGGGCTGTCGATGAGAATGATGTCGTATTCATGCGCAATATCGGCGAGTTTCGACGCGAACTCGAGAGCGACAGAACCCAGTGGGAGGTCAGTCTCGGAAAGATCTTCGCGGGGCTTGAGGAGGACTTCAGTATTAGGACCGCCGAAGATGAAGTCGAGGTTGGGGCGAACGTCATGAGCGACTCGGAGCGGCTGATCTGCCCACACTGCCTCGACGACGCTGGCGCCGTCATCATCGCGAGGATCTCCGTCAAGGCCAAAGTCCAACTTGAGGTCTCCCGAAGCGTCGAGGTCAATGACGAGGACCTTCTGGCCCGACTCAGCAAGGACTCCGCCGAGGTTCGCCACGAGCGACGTCTTCATCACGCCGCCCTTGCTACTGATCACAGCGACAACGCGAGACAGCGCCGCAGCTGTCACGGGACTTATCTGTTTGGACACGACTTCCTCCATCACTCTCACACCCAAAGAAGGTGCGTATACCGACTGTTCGGGGACAATTGGCCCGCGAATTAATTGCGGATGCTCAGAACGTAGCCAACACTCAGCCGTTTGTCTGCCTGCTGTGGGTCACTACGTCCCCTGCTGACTGCCACGTTACTGGCTGCTGACTGCCTCCTGTTGGACCCCTGTCGGCCCGCCGCGCCCCTGCTTGCCTGCTGCTTTAAGGCCGCGGTCCTACTGCTGCCTACGTGCATGCGTCCTGCTCGCTCTGTGCTGTCCCCATGCATGCTTATCGCTGGGTGCATGCCGTTAGTCCTCAGTCTGCGCGCTTGGGCTATGTATACCCTCTGCGGCTGGCATGCTGTTTATTTGCTGACTGCCTGCATGGGGCCTGCTATTCCCCTGCTGTTGTACTGCCGTCTAAGTGATGTGCCTGTGGTGTGCCCGTGGTGGGCGGGGGTGTGTCGATGGTGTGTTGTGCTGGCGCGCAGCGCGGATCTGACGGAAGATGGGCTTCATGACCATCGTCGGCGGCGCAACTCCGCAGCGGATCACCAGCACCACTCCTGACGAGTGGCTGGAGGACGCCGCCTGGCATCGCCGCATGTACAACCAATCTCACTTCCGGTGGCTCCCTGAAGATGCCATGAAGGTCGCCACGCAGTACACCCGCGGCCGGGTTCTCTTTGAAACTCCTGAACAGCTGAACACGCTCCAAGTGCAACTGAAGCGACTGCGCGACTGGAACAGTCAGATCCGCGACGCGACGGCGCAACGACTGATGATCGTCCAAAACGCGATGACAAAGGAAGAGTGGGGGAGCGCGCTCACGATCATGGGACTGAGCGAACGCGAAGTGCGCGCAATTGAGAGCGGGGTGCTCGACGAGCTGGTCGACTCGGAGTACGCGAACACGGACGTCAAAAGAGCGCTACGAGGATTCCCCTACACCAACCCTCTGACTCAGGTCTGGGAACTGCGTCAGATGGAAGGCATGCATCAAGCAGCCGACGACCTCCTCGAAGACACGTTGTGCGACTTGGTCGGCGAGCTACAGCCTCAACATGGCTGGAGTTATCTTGCGACCCTGACCATGGATGGGGGACCACGGCAGCTCAAAGAACGCGTCAGGTGCCAACGAGTCAAGCGCGGAGAGCTCGGCGACGACCGACGACTCCCTCGCCAGACCTATACGCCCCGGTGACACCGGATACTGCACTCAGATAGGTGTGACACCTGGCGGGGGAGTGGGATGCCTTAGCCACAGCTCAGGTCGCGGCCCCTGGCCGGACTCATTTCTTGGATCTATCCTTCTGCCAGAGGGCCGGCCTCTGGCAGACACGATCCCCCGATCTGTGCTCAGGGGTCGGCTCTCTCCCTTTTCGCCGGACTGTCAGGCCCCGGGACCATGGCCGGTCGACGAGCGATCCTTCCGGGCGATTTGACCACAGATTTTTGGCCGGTCAGTGTTTTCATCCCACGATTCCCACCACGATTCCCACCATGATTCCCACCCCTTTGGGAATCGTGAAACAGGGTCTGAACTGCTTAAACAGTCATGATTCCCACGATTCCCACTAAACACGAAGTGACTTCATGTGCGCGTCGACGCGCGAGGAGCCTGTCAGTCGGCGGCTACGAGCCGACGGGTCAACTGCCGGCCTGAGACCAGCAGAAGTAATTTCCGACGGCCTGTCCCCGCAGAGACTCTTACGGCACCTTCTTTGGGTGTGACTAGCTTCTTATGCTCGACCGTCGACCTTGCACACAACAACACGCCGGTGCGGCGTGGTGTTCTTATGCGGCTTACGAATTGCGGTATGAATTGCGTATGGCAGCAAACGTACCGAAGCTCCACGGCCGAAGAGGGCCGAAAGTTCGTTCAAACGAACAACGCCCAGCGACGACATTTCGCTTGGTACTCACGCACCGTGAACGATGCGAGCAATCCTCGCGGGATCTCGATATCCCGCTTGGGGACTATCTAGCATGGACGGTCGCAAAGGCACACGGTTGGGAAATGCCTACGTATCTTCGCTACGTCCAGGACCGCGTGGACGCACTCCCCGACTCTCTTCAGGAGGAGTTGCCGCTCGCCATGGAGGCGTAACAGCACAGCGAAAAGCCCCCGTTGCTGGCAGGCGAGGGGGCTTCTCAGAAACATCAGTAGGCCCAACTGGAAGGGACCTTTGTATGCGCTTGTGGTTTCACCATAGCATCCCAGCAACGAGATGCTGTGGATTTGTGATGCCGCCGGTCGGCGGGCCAATCGAGCGATCCCTCAGTCACCTAACCAGGCAGACAACCGCCGCGGTCGCTAGCCATGGCTGAGAACTCGCAGGTCCCCAACGCCCAGAACACCGCGACCAGCAGCGCGCGCGGGAGCTCACTCGATCGTGTACTTGCCGCCGCCGCGCGATTGGGCCTCAGAGTTCGGACCGGCAAGCCGACTGAAGCGTTCATCAGCTGCCCTCTCCACGAGGACAAATCACCTTCTGTCCATGTCACTTGGAAGTCCGCATCACAGGGCGGCTTCGTGCTGATGTACTGCCATTCCTGCCAAGGCAAAGGCGCGGACCTCGTCGAGCCCATGGGCTTGACCGGAGCCGACCTCTATGACGAACCCATGCCGGACAGGTTGAAATCTTTTGACAGAGTCGGCAAATCTCCTAGTCAACGCCTCGCTGCGAAACGCCGCAGTCGCCTGGGGCGGCTTCCCAATCCGATAAACGTCCGTGAGTCCGTGCCGGAGCCGGACCATGTCTGGGTCGAGGTCGAGCGATACCCGTACGTCAATCTGGAAGACCGACTGGTCCAGGAGGTCATTCGCTGCGAGTGCACCGCCGAAGGACAACGGCACAAGAGTTTCCGGCAGGTGTTCATCACGGACGCGGGCCGACAGGTCAAAACCAAGCCCCGCGACTTTGAGTCGGTGTTGTATCGGGCCCCACAGGTTAGTGCCGCTGTTCGCGAAGGAAGGACCGTCTGGGTACTGGAAGGGGAGAAGGACGTTCATGCCGCCGAGGGCCTCGGCTTGGTTGCCACCACCAACACCAATGGCGGAACTTCGTTCCCCGATCAACTCGTCGACGCTCTCGCCGGAGCCGACATTGTGGCGGTACTCGATCGGGACGACGTTGGCTGGGCGCGCGGCCTCAACCTGCACCACAAGCTCACCGCCGTCGACGCAAAGATCCGACTCAAACTGCCGCTCGTCGCGGACGCCAAGGCTGACTTCAGCGACCACATCAATGCTGGTCATAGCGTTGAGGCATTTGTCGACGTCACAGTCGATGAGCTCGCCACCTGGGACGCGCTGAGCGCGGTGAAGACCGCTCGCAAGCAGCTCGACGACGCCGTGCTCGAGGCAGAGGCGCACCAGCAGCTCGCGTCAATCAATGAGGGCGCCAGCATCGAGGAGCACCGTCAGTACGCAAAGCGGTGGGCGGCTGCTGTCGAAGTCAGGTATGAGACGCTGCACGCCGCCGGCGACAAGGTCCATGGTCTGGGTTTCCGAGCAGGAACACCGTGGGCCGGGGAAGCTATGCAGCTGTCCGACGACACGGTCGTCAGCGGTGCGGAACTCTCGCGCCGGTGCCTCCTCGCAGTTGGCGCACCAGTACCACCCTGCCTACGACTTGCATCACCAGCAGAGCAGGTCGATCCCGAATCTGAGGGACAGAAGCAGGCCGCCGGCAAGCCAGCAGATGAACAGCCATTCGGAACGGCAGGCGCCGGTGCTTCGTCAACGGTTTTCCGGATCTTGGGTGGGCAAATAGTTCAGTGGGAACCCAGCCGGCGCAAGGACGACGAGGACGCCGACGGCAGATATAAAGTCCTGCTCTCGACAGTCGTGCGGATCACCGCTCGCGAGTTCCTCGAGGTAGACAGCGATGACGAGGACGACGACACCCAGCTGATGGGGCGTGAGTCCTCAGCCAACCACCGGAAAGTCTCAGCACCTCGCAAGCTAGCGGCCATGCGTCTGGAGTACGCGGATCAGGCCACCGGCGAGCTCATGGAGATCCGGATCCAGGCCGATGCCTGGCGGGACCATTCCTGGATTGAGTCGCTGCCCGGACCGGTCGACTATGACCACAAGCGGGCAGGCCTGGACAACCTGCAGCGTGCCATCATCGCCGTCAGCGACGGCGTTGTCGACACCGTGATCTACCGGACGACCGGATGGCGACAGGATTCCGGCGGCCAGTGGGAATTCATTCACCGGCGCGGAGGCATCGGTGTCACCGGACATACGAATTACGAGACGTCATTTGAAGGCAGCATCGACCGCTTCGACTTGCCTGACCCAGTTCAGAATTCGGACCGTCTGCGGGCCGCCTTCTTCGATCATTCCTTGACGATGCTCGACCGGCTACCGACCCGAGTGATGGCACCGCTCCTCGGTGCGGTGTTCCGCTCGGCCCTTGGGCACAACCCATGGGTGATGACCCTTGTCGGGCCACCTGGGTCATACAAGACCAGCATCGCCTCGAAGGCGATGCACCACTGGGGAGAGCGTTGGTCGCAGACAAAGGCGGCGAGCTCGGCCAGCGGCAACGGCGACACCTTCAATGTGATGCGCTACAAACTGCATCACGCAAAGGACACTCTGACCTGGCTCGATGACTTCGCACCGACGAAGTCATGGCTTGAAGCACAGAAGCACCTCGAGGAAGTTGCCCGGCTGGTGCACAACCAAGAAGCACGTGGGCGACTCGATCGACTCGGCATGGGAGTAAACCCCGGTACTCCGCCCCGGGCCAGTGCCCTGTGCACCAGTGAGGTCATGCCGCGACCTGGCTCGGGAGCTGAACGAATGCTTGTGCTCCCGTTGGCGAAACGCGACGTCCGCACCGACCTGCTGTTTCCGCTCGACGAGGCGCCGTCGCGACACGGCCGGGCAGTCGTGATGGCTAGTTTCATCCAGTGGTTGGCCGCAGATCTGACCGCCAGGCGGGTCCACTACAAACAGCTTGGCGACACCTACGCCGAAGCCCTGGTCTCCTCTCATGGAGAGAGCGTCCGTCAAGGTGCGGCACTGGCAAGCACTTGGACCGGATGGGTCGCCATGAGCGACTTCCTGCTCGAGGCCGGCGCTATCGACGCCGCCGAACGCACCGAGATCCTCACCCGGGTCGATGTCGCTGTTCGCGAAGCGGGCCGTGCTGCGGTTGACCCGGACCTTCCACGCGAGACTGGTGCGCGAGTCCGCGAGCTGCTGGGGTACGCACTGGGTCAGGGCATCGCCTATGTCGATGATGTGCGCACAGGTGACTGCCCGCCGTGGCCGCTGGCCGGGCGGCTCGGGTGGCAGAAAACAGTCACCGAGGTCGACCAGCTCGGCATGGCAACTCGGCAGCGGAATGAACGCGGCAGTGTCCGACTTGGATTCGTGATGCACGATCCCGGGCCACGGGACCGCGGTCGCGTGCTGATGTGCGACTCCAATCAGCTCGAAGCGGTACTGAAGGCTGCAGGTGCTACGCAGACCGAGCAACTGCAGATCGACCGGAACACTGCCATGCGGGCCCTCTATGACGAAGGTGTGCTTCTGGCCGACGAGTCCGAAGGAAAGCTCAGGCTCAGCCTCAAATGCAAGATCTTTTGCCAGGAACGAACAACCCGACTGGTTGTACTACTTCTGGACAAGATCATTGGCGAAGACCTCAGTCCTGGTGACGATCAGGGCGGTGGAACGAACGGTGGCGGGGCAAGCCCGCCCGAGCCGCCGGCGACACCGATTCCGTCAGTGCCTAACCCGAAGATGAGCGAAGAGCAGCCGAGGCTTCCCGACCCACAGATCGTGGACGGCCCACAGCAACAGTCGATAGCGTCCGCAACAGAAGCGGAGGAGGTAGACCAGATGTACGCGACCAAGTGGCAGCCACGCCCCTGGACCGATCTGAACGGGGTGGTCGGCTGGACCGAGCAAACTCCCGATGGGGAGAACGGCCTGTGCCCGATCGGTCACATCCACCCGGCCGGAGTGAATACCACCTCAAAGATTGACGGAATCTGGATCCACCCGCTGTGCTGGGAGCGCAGCACCGCAACGGTCCGCCAGGCCACGACCGCGGAAGCTGGCGACAACGCCGCCGAAGCCAAGTCGATCACCGCACCAGTACCGGCTCCTCTGAGCACGCCGGCCACACCAGCGACGGCGCCTGCAGGTCAACGAGACTCTGAGGAGCAGCGCAAGGCGCCGACCGCTAGGCCCGCTTCCTACAGGGCCCTGGCCGCGGTCGTCGACGTCGACGGAATCTGGTGTTCCAATGGCGAACACTTTCCTCTCGACGAGCGACCTGCACATCTTGGTGAGGTGTTCGAGCTGGCCCACCGCCTCAATCTCGGTATGCGGTCCTCGAAGTATCTGACCGAGTCTGGCCAGATCTGGTTGGGCAATGATCTCGCCCGCGAGCTTGGAATCGACGTCGAAGAGATTACGAAGAACCGCGACAAGGATGACGTGATCCGCAAGGTCACGGCCGACACCGAGTTCGTCAAAGATGCCGTCACAGCGGGCTATTCCCTTGGCGGTGATGGCGTCAGCATGCGCCCCTGGACACGCGTCTGGAGGGGCAAAGAGAAGTCCGTGTTCGTCTGCCTCATGGCGGCTCTTGCCGACGATCCACGCATCAACGCGCTCGGCCATGGCGCGCAAGACCACGCGACAGTCGCGCGGCGGATCGGGTTGTTTGCCCAGGCTGTTGGTTTCCCGTTCTACATGGGCTCAAGCACCACCGGTACCGACCTGATGAAACACCTGCGACACAAGGACAAGGATCGCTTCTTCAGCTTCCGCGAGCCGGTCCCGCCGGCGACGATGAACGTCGAGGCGGAGTTGGAATGGTCACGGCCACCGACGGAAGAGGAACGCGGCCACGAGTTCGTGCACTGCTACGACAGGTCGGGGTCATACTTGGCCGGCGTCAGCGGTCTCGAGCTCGGATACGGGGAGGCGACCCACTACCCTGAGGGGCGCGAGTTCGCTCCCAGAGCGCCAGGCTACTGGCGGATCGAGATCCCCGAGTCTGGCGACTGGAGGATGCCGAACCCCTTGGACCCTCGAGCAAAGTACGCCGGTCAAGTGCGATGGATCACTACGCCCGGTCTGGAGTTCGCGATCGAACAGGGTTACGACCCCACGATCTTGGAAGCCTACGTCTGGTCCGACCACGCGAGGATCCTCGACCCTTGGTACGAGCGGCTGCGCGATGCCCGCACCGTCCTCGACATCGAGGACGCCGACCACCAAGCCGCATTGGGCCAGGTCAAGAGTGTGTATGCCGCCGCAGTCGGAATGGTGGGATCGAAGCGGTTCCGCGCCGGGCGCGATGGCTACGCCCCGGACTGGCGTCACCACGTGGTCGCCAAGGCCCGCACGAACGTCCTTCGCCGGGTGGCTCAGATCGGCGAAGCATCAGGGCGGTGGCCCGTAGCGGTCGTGACCGATTCCGTCATCTACACCTCGGCGGAGGAGGATCCGCTCAAGGCCTGGCCGGGTACCGAAAAGCAGCTGGGTCGTCAGCTCGGCCGATACAAGCTCGAAGGCTCCGGATCGCTCGAGGGCCAGCTCCCATTCCTCACGGGGAAGGGTTATGGCGGCAAACACTTGATCGTCCAGCCGGATCCGCGGAGTGAATGATGACCTTCCCCAGCGGAAAGATCAACAGGGGGGCGCTCTATGCAGCGCTCACCGGTAGAACCGACACCGAGGTCAGCGGCCGCGGCGACAATATCCGCGGGATGCTGTTGGCTGTCGGTGGCGCCTCTGACAGAACACGGTCAGGCATCGACCTCACCGCGGCGGCGAAAAAGCTCGGCCGCGATAGGCGCACAGTCGAGCGGTGGGTCAAGAAGGCTGACGGCGGGCTCGGCTCTTCTCCGTCAACGAAGCACCTCAAGGAGCTGAAGCTGCGCTCGAGGCAGGCCGCAACAACACAAGCAGGCCGTAAGTCTGCGGTGAAGGGCAACCGCGACCAGATTACAGCCGGGAGACGAAAGGTCTCGCTCGCTGGGAAACAGGGCATCACCCGGGCGGGGCAGACGTACATTCGTGACACGACCACCGAGACCGATGTCTCCCCAGAGCAGCTCGACGCCATGCTTAACGCCTACGAGCAGGGTGGCGACCAGGGATTCCTGAAATGGGCAACCGCTCACTGGGATGAGGAGTACATCGACGGCTGGGGCTTCGTCGACATCAGCGAGATCGAAATCCGATGACCGCGACACGCTGGACAGCTGCGAAGCTACGACGAGTCCTGCAGTCGCGGTTCGGGTCGAATATCCGCGGCCACGTCGACGCGGCGGCCGCAGCCCAGGGGCTGGGAGTCTCCAAAAGCACTGTTTACCGATGGCTTCATGCACCCAGCGGCCGGGCTACTGCGCACATCCCCGATACCAGAGTTCATCAGCTGCTCACGTTGCTGCAGGTGGATGAGGAGACCTTGCGGATCGAGGCACAACAGGCCCGGCTCGCTCACAAGGCGATCGCGCGGATAGCAGACGCCGACCCCCGGGACGTGTGGTTGAAGCAGCGGTGGATTGAGCCGCACAGGGTTGTGGTGCTACAGCTCAGCGAGCCGCGGATCAGGCAGATCACGATCGCCCGGGTCGACGGTCTGAAGACGAAGGTCGAGAAAAGGGGTCGGGTCGTCCAGCAACTTGTTGTCCCAACCAAATTTCACGCCACGATCCTCGTGCACGACATCTTGGAGAGCGTCGGTCCGTGGAGGTTCCGGGCAGGGACGGGACAAGTCGAGCAAGGGTTCACCCAGGCATGGATGCCGGGCGCGCCAACCATCCGGTTGAGTGAAATCGCCACGACTCTGGGACTACTGAAAGAAGGGAGCAGCTGATGCCACGACAAGGTAATCCTGACTTCGTGGTCGACGCCGACCGCGGGAGCGGCACGTTAGCCACCAAAGCCGCGGAGATTGTCGACGCTGACTCGGCCGCGGACCGTGTGGAGACTCGAGGCGGGCTGCGCGAACTCGACGCCATGACTGAGGGGTTGCCCGGCCTGACCAGACAGCAACGCGATCGCGAAAGGATCCTGCCGAGAGGGACAGTCGGCGAGCTCGGGCACCCAAAGATGCAACGCCCTTTGCCGGCGGCCGAGGATGAACGGGTGCCCTTCTCCTCACGACAAAAGAAGGCACGCTCGAAGAGCCGGCTGGCCGCCCAGACGGCACTCCCCACGGCTCAATACGAGGCCCAAAGAGATCTAGTGGTTTCTGCTCGCCGCTGGCGCGCAACAAATGACTCTCTCTCACGGTATGCCGGTGACATCCAGGAGCTCCCTGACCGCGAACTCCAGCAGATCAAGCGAGTCGATCGCTCAATCCAGACCTATGAAAAGCACAACGATCGCGGCCACGTCATCTACGCCAACGTCGCCATGCCAGCTCAGATCAATCACTCCAACCTCGAGGGATTCGTTGCGAACAATTTCCAGGCAGGCGACCAGGTCGCTTTCGACCGGTACACCATAGGCACACACCAGCTGCACGAAACGAGCAAGCACGCTGCCGGTGACACCGGAGGTCGGGTCGCAGTGTTCGAAATCCAGACCCGCCGCGGCGCCTATCTCGGGCATTCCGACAGCCGCGACGACACCTCACACCTTCTGCCTCGCGGCATGGAGTTCGAAGTACTCGGGACACACCCAGCCGTCTACCGGCGACCAGATGGAACAACCGGCAGTCGCACCGTCATCCAATTGCGCGACACCACGCTCGAACCCGACACCAGCACCGGAGGAAACCATGACTGATCACACTGCCAAAGACGGCCGGGGCCGCGAGCTGTTCACGGTCAACCCAGAGATCCACGCCGACGGCGCACCGTGGCGCAAGGCCACGGCCGACACCTATGACCTACCGCCCGGATCCCCGTGGGAAGTGGGCCGCCACCGACCACACACACGGATCACGGAGACGCATACTGCCTCCGACTTCGCAGCTCAAGAAGCGGGAGACGAGCAGGGCAGCCGAGATGGACGCTAGCCAGGCAGAGCAGTATCGGAACTACATCGCCAACCTCGAACGCCAAGTGGCGTACACCGATCAGCTCGTCGGGATCATCAGGGGCACTCAGGAGCGGTTGGCACGTCCAGGACCGAAGTTGGAACCGCTGCGCGAGATTCTGCAGCGTCTCCACGCCGAGGTGAAAAAAGCCCGGGAGAAACTATTTGCGCTGGGTAACGGCGTAGGCGTTGTAGACGGAGCCGGCTGTGTGAGGAGTCCCAGTCTTCTCGGTGATCACGGCAGCGATCTGGCGCCAGCTGAGACCTTCTGAGTGTGCCGCGGCGATCGCCGCGGGGTTCACATTTTCAGGACCGATTGATTCGACGAGTCGGAGCCGAACGGCTTCCCAAGCATGCCGCGGGTGATCGGCCAGCCAAGCTTCCACCTCGATCTGAGAGAACCGGGCAGGGTTCGAGCGGGGCTTCCTGGGAGCTGGCATCCCGGCGGTGATGCGTGGCCAGGGTCGAGGGGAGGTCCGTCGACGCTCGTCAGAGGCAGCGGCGCGAAGAGTCGATAGTGACGGGCGCTCGCCGAAGACTTGCTCGATGCGATCTGCGACATCTTCGTACGAGTAGCTCGGTTCTGGACTCACGGGACAAGTGTACGAAGATTCGCTCTGGCCAAGAGAGGGTTGACAGTTCACAGCAAACGGGGTGACTATTGATCGAACACTTCACAGCAAACTAAGCGCAGCGGATTAACCACCCGCACGACGTCCGAGGAGGACACCATGACGATCTCTCTCTCCGAGTACAATGGGCTCACTGCGAGCATGCAGGTTGACCCGGAGGCTCCTCTCACCGAGGCAGTCTCCGAGTCTTTTCTCCGGGCATTTCCTGTTGAGGAGGCCAGGTGCGGCGATACACATTCAGACATGGATTGGGTTCCTGACCGCGAGCAGTCCGTGGTGCCGGTCGCGATGCGACTGACGTGCGCTGGGTGCCCCGTCCGCCAGCAGTGCCTGCAGTGGGCGACGAGGTGTGATGAGCCTGGCTACTGGGCCGGAACGACAAAGGCCGATCGGGAGCAGATGGCCAGCCTGGCGCAGACGAGCATCGAGACCGCTGACTGGCTACAGAGCTTCGCCGCCACCGCGGAAGCCGGCGACCCGATCGGCCACGAAGTCGGACAGGGGTCATACCGTCACTACCGGCGCGACAAGTGCCGGTGCGGCGAATGCCGACAGGCGAACAGCGGAAGGAGAGCGGCCGAGCGGGACAAGGTTCGTTCGGCGGCCCAGCGTGCTGCATGATCATCGATAGACGAAGGAGCAGACGTGGCGATCACACAACCGTGGGACCGGCCAGAGCAGCCAGCCCCCATCCCTGAAGGCAACGGTGCGATCAGCGTCTTGCGATCGCTGGACAGCAACGACTTTGACCTTCTTATTCGGGACAACCTCACCGCTTGGGAAAGTCAGCAAGGTGGTCGAGTTCGTTGGGAACGCCTGTGGGCGGCGCTGGCGGGCGAAGCCAGTCTCAGAGACCGGGCTCTGGAAACGATGCAGACGCTGCGAAGCCAGACAGATGGGGCTCTCCAGGCTGGCGAGCTCAACCAGGCTGGCAAGAAGCGGGCGACCCGGTTTCTTCGGCATTTGGATCATGGGGTTGCGAGGCTTACCCGGCAGGACGACCGGCCGCTTGCGTGGGCCGGCAGAGCCGCCGATGGTTTCAATCCTCCGGCTCGGGTCGTGATCGAACGGCTGGTATTGGCGATCGCGCATCATAGAGAGGTGTTCCCCAGCGAGGATGATCCAAGTCAAGATGACGAGGACTTGTGGGCCGTCCTGGGAGACGTTGGACTGGATCCCAACCGACTGCGCCGGGCCCGCCGGCGCGACTAGACGTATTCACGGAGTCGAGGCAGCAAGACCGCGAGCTCCTCGAAGAGAGCTGGCCAGCCGCGGCGGAGCCAGGTGATGCGGCCTTCGGTAAGTCGGGCGCCGTCAACCATGTGAGAGACCCGCAGGAAGTGCTCAGGGGCGCCGAGACGGCGGAGTTTGGCATAGACGGGATTCACAGGCAGGTTGTGGGCGCTGATGTGACCCCAGATCTCGGCGGTCTTCCAGTCCCAGACAGGGCCGAAAGCCGTGGTGCCGTCGACGCGGCGGATAAGGCCACCATGGATGGCCCGCATCGGTCTCGATGTGTGGTCGCAGATTTTGTTGCAGCAGCGGGTCTGTTCTGAACGGAGGGCGTTGGCGTAGGCCGCGGCGCGGCCGCGCGACTCTTCTGCCCGTACACCCCACAGTTCGCCTGGGCCGTGCGTCTGGTGGGCGCGGGCGGCAGGCTCGGTGATGAGGACCTGATGGAGGTGCTGGGTGGTTGCGGCGGCCTGATGGTGATTCCAAGCTCCTGACGCCGTGAGAATTTCAAGGGTCGTGAGTTTGGCAGGGATGACATTGAGGTTGAGTCGCCAGGCAGCTGCTAGTTCGGCGATGTAGGTGTACGTCTCTGGGAACTCGAGGCCAGAGTCGAAGAAGACCACCGGAACGTCGGGCTCGACTTGCAGGGCGATGTGGAGGCAGACGAGGGAGTCTTTGCCGCCGGAGAATGCCACGTAGCCTTCGCAGTCGTCGAGGTGCGTTTCGATACGGCGCCGCAGCAGATCCAGATCGCGGGAGGACTTTCGGAGGCCCTGCAGTGCGACGAGGTCAAGACCTGGGGGGCGGTTCATACCGCTAGTAATGCGGGGAGCCGAAGTTCTCGTTGGCGGGCTTGGTGCATGTATGGGGGGCGGAGTCCGGCTAGGCCTACGCCACCGTCTGAGACGCCTGAGAGGCCTCTCAGGCAGCTCGCTGGTGTTGGGCGGCCCAGAGTGCCGTCTGGGTGCAGGTGGGCGGCGGTGAAGTCGTCGAGGGTCGGGTCGGGTTCGATCTCCCAAGACAGAACGTGCCCTTCGCCGCTGCTGCGCTTCTTTCCGATAGACATGATGGAACCCAGGAGGTTCTGCAGGTCATCTCTGTCGCCGATCGCGTGCCAGGTGATGCTTGAGCACGGAGTGACCAGTAGGGGCATGAGCCGTGCTCGGTAGCGGCCCTGCCGCTCGGAGATGACCTTGGGAAGGTCGGTGGCGACTGTTTCAAGGTCGCGGTGGTCAAGGCGTCCCGTCCAGGTGCGCACGTCGGTTGGAAGTGAAGTTGCGCCGTGATAGCCACAGGTTGAAGCCCAGTGCCAGAGGTCGTCGCCGGCGCGCATGCAGCGGGATAGCGGGAGGTCGAGATCCGGCGGGCTGACCTGATCCATGGCTCGGGTGTAGTCGTCGCCGGCGGCGCGAGCTGCTGCTTTTTGTTCGGCCCATATTTCGGCGGCGATGAGTCCATCGAGGGCGATGCCCCAAGGTGCTGACTGAGCGATGCCGGATGCCAGGTGGGCGGTGATGCGCAGGGGTCGGAAGCGGCTCATGCGAGCGTCTCTAGGGCTTCGAGGATCTCGGCTCGATGTTCGATGACTTCGGTTCGCCAGTCGAGCCGTTCTGCTGCGAGGGCAGGTACAGCGTGCAGGCCTAGGTGGATCCGGCCGTGGCCGACACCGATACGGCCGCCAAGTCGGGCGTCCAGGCCGTATTCCTCCAAGACGTCGACGAAGAAGGCAAGTTCCAAGGCAGTGGGTCGCCGGAGTCGTATCCAGGAGCTGAAGGTGGTTCCGGCGGGGAAGGTTTCCACATTGAAGACCATCTGCTGAGTGGTCGGGGCATTGCTTGATATGTTCGGCGCGCCGTCGCTGTCTAGGAACATGGTCATTGGTTCGGAAGCGGCGAGGACGTTGGCGAAGTCGTGTGAAGTTGAATCGTCTTGGCGGGCGTAGGTTTCGATCTGAGTTGCGTTGAACATCGAGACCGAGCTCGGGACGCCGGTGATGTGTGTGGTCTCGCTCACGTGAGGGACGACCTTGCCGACGTCGACGGCTCCGTCGATGATCACACCGCCGCCGGCGGCGCCGAATACGCCGATCTGGGGGACGAGGTTTCGCAGGTTTTGCAATCGGTTGCCCGACAAGGGTTCGTGCGAGCTCTTGGCTAAAGCGCCACCGCCCCGGAGCGCATGTGCCGCTGCCGGCGAGATCTCGCCCTCATATTTCAGGGTGTCGCGGAGTAGCTCCTCGCCGACTCTGCGGAGTCGACCACGGAGGGTGTTGCCGCTGATGATGGGGACGTGCACAAGGTGGCCATCGGGCTGGGCAATGAGTTCGCGGCGCAACAGGGTGATGGTTCCGTGGGTCTCACCTCCGTGAGCGATCGATGACAAGGCTGTGATCGCGCCGTTCCAGGTGGTGGTCATAGCTCAGCCTTTTCAGTGGGTCGGGTGGAGCGGACGGCGTCGGCCACAATGCGTGTACGGAGAAGCAGGGCTTCGGTTTCGAAACGCAGTAGCTGTAGGACGGGAAGAGAGTCGCTGCGCAGCAGCTGCTCAAGCTCGGTGCGTTCAGCTGGCGACCGGGGCGCCGATCCGAGATCGTCAGCGACGTCGCGCCACCAGCGGCGCAGGGTGCCTGAGCGGTAGGTGGCACAGATGATGCGATCAGGCAGTATCCGATCCCAGTAGGTCGTTCGGTGCCGACCCACCCACCCGTTTTGCCAGTCGATGCCGTAGTGGACCAGGAGCAGGAGCCGTTCGGCGGCTCCTTCGGGGCCGCTCAGGGGCGGCATGATGTCGACGACGGTGTCGAGCCACAGGCCGGTTGGCGTGCGGGTCACCGGTTCACCTCGAAGGCGGGGAGGCCGAGGAAGCGGT